>ULUQ01047975.1_pt1 | contig 9965 bp, 8 predicted proteins | sample 1958661 | NCBI WGS metagenome assembly ULUQ01 (sample SAMEA4835765, study PRJEB28245) | human gut metagenome | biome: gut microbiome; material: fecal sample | place: Denmark | collected 2008 | reverse complement strand
GATTTCATCATCTACTCCAAAGCGGAGAAACAATGTGAGGTGGCAGACGAATGGCAATGAAAAAGTCTGAGCTGAGAGAACTGTACCTGATGATGTTTCCAGAGTATCCGGACATCGTGAACATCACTCAGCTCCAATCGATGCTTGGTATCAGTCGCCATCTTGCCTATGACTTGATCAATGACGGGTATATCAGAGGCCTGAAAATCGGATATGCTTTCCGGATACCCAAGGTCAATGTCATTGAGTATGTCATGGATCAGGGAAAAAGTGCGATTTGAACTCTGATTTGATGATCGCATATTTGAGTATCTCCCACCGACCGAATAAAATATAGATGTCGGTGGGAGATGCCTGTATACAATTCAATGATTCCAGAGGTAATAAAAATGGTATCAGGAACTCTTGCGCTGAAGAACGGCTACTATTATGCCGTTCTCAGCTATCGGGACGCAGCAGGAAAACGCCATCAAAAATGGGTATCGACAGGATTGCCCCAAAAAGGCAATAAGCGGCGGGCAGAACAGGAACTTATTCGTATTCGCAGCGAATTTGAGATTCCTCCGGCTGCTGGAGAATTAAACTCCAATATGCTCTTTGCAGATTATTTGGATCAGTGGCTTGAGATTGTCAGAGCGAGAATCAAGCCTGCAACATTCGGCTCGTATCAAGGGATGGTCAAAAGCACGATTGGCCCGTATTTCCGCAAAAAGGAGCTAACCTTGAAAGAACTGGAGGCTCGGCACATCCAACAGTTTTATACTGAGAAGCTGAAAACCGTCACGCCGAATTCCGTTATCCACTATCATGCGGTGATTTATCAGGCCTTGAAGTATGCAATGAAAACCGACCTTATTACGCAGAATGTAGCAATGAAGGTAGACCGCCCGAAGAAAAACGACTATCAACCTGTATTTCTTGATGCGGAAGAACTGCAACACTTATTTGAAATTGTCAAAGGGACAAAGCTGGAACTTCCTGTTTTGGTCGCCGCTTTCTACGGCTTGCGTCGTGGCGAGGTCTGCGGACTGAAATGGGACGCCATTGACTTTGAGCGTGGTACAATAACCATAAGGCACACGGTCACATCTCTGCAAGTGGACGGAAAAACAAAAATGTACGCACAGGACTCTGCAAAAACAAAATCCAGTATGCGTACACTTCCGCTTGTGGGCAGCTTTGCGGAGTATTTCAAAGAAGTAAAAGCGGCACAGGAGGTCAACAAGAAGGTCTGCGGCAACTGCTACAATTACGAATATGACGGTTATGTCTTTGTGGATGAGCTGGGGAATTTAATGCGACCGGATTATCTGACAAGCTATTTCCCACAGTATATCCAAAAGCACGGCTGTAAAAGAATGCGTTTTCACGATTTAAGACACAGTTGCGCAAGCCTGCTTCTTGCGAACGGCGTACCGCTGAAACAAATTCAGGAGTGGCTGGGACACAGCGATTTTTCCACCACCGCTAACATCTATGCCCACCTTGACTACACTTCAAAACTGTCGTCGGCAAAGGCAATGGTCAGCGGAATAGTGCTTCCCGAATCGGTGAATTTCGCAGGCAAGTGGGGCGATATTTCAGGCGATGGCGGAAAGAACTGATTTTTTCGGTTCGAATACGCGAAAATGCCGAAAATCGTCTTGTTCTTTCCAAAAAACAGGCTGTTCTTTCCATAGTTTTGAGCCGATTTTGAGCAAACGAGCAAAAAAGAAAAGCCCGAAAAACCTTGATTTTTCGGACTTTTTTGGCGGAGAGTTAGGGATTCGAACCCTAGGTTCCTTTTGGGAACACAGCATTTCGAGTCAAGTTGCCAAAACCGAACCTGGCGGAATTTGACGGAAGATAACGGCAGATGCGAGAACCCCGAAAATGCCGTGTTTTCAAGGCTTTCCGCACCTCTTTGCATCGAAAATGCAGTGAAAATCCGAGTCAGAGAGTCTCCTCCGATTTCGCCGAGTTCTAACGGATTTTCGGAAAAGCCTATTAGAATTTTTGATAGAACCGAGCGTTTTTTCGCTCCGAAATCACGCTTTTGGCAGTGCGTGAAAAGCACCGGTTATGCCGAACTGCACCAAAAGTCATGTAGGAAAATGCCGGGTCGGAATCAAAACTGCCGCTATCGGCAAAAATATATGTGAAGATAGGCTTTGAACGATTGATTTTCTGCCGATAATGTGGTATACTGATAACAGTAACTTCGGAGGGCAGGAAGATGAAATATTTATCCGTAAAAGAGATAGCGGCACTTTGGAACACCTCCGAGCGCAGCGTCCGCAACTACTGCGCGGCAGGTCGCGTCCCCGGCGCTTTTCTGACGGGTAAGACCTGGAACATTCCCGAAAACGCCGAGAAGCCTGAACGGAGCAATAAAAGCAAGCCCGCACCACAGACTTTGGCGGATATTCTCAAAGAAGAAAAGCGCAGCCGGATCCACGGCGGAATTTATCATAAGGTGCAGGTGGAACTGACCTATAATTCCAATCACATGGAGGGCGGCCGACTGACCCACGAGCAGACGCGCTTTATTTTTGAAACAAACACCGTCGGCATTACCGAGGAAGGCGTGCGGGTGGACGATATCATCGAAACCGCCAATCACTTCCACTGTATTGACGAGGTTATCGAAAGCGCAAAATCCCAGCTCAGCGAAAAATTCATCAAGCACCTGCATTTTATCCTGAAAACCGGAACAAGCGACGCAAGGAAAGATTGGTTTGCCGTCGGCGATTACAAGAAGCTGCCGAATGAGGTCGGCGGGCGGGAAACGACCTTGCCCGAGGAAGTGTCGGCGGAAATGAAAAGACTGCTCGATGAGTATAACGGCAAGAAAACGGTGACGCTCGAAGATATTCTTACGTTCCATGTGCGATTTGAGCGCATCCATCCATTACAAGACGGCAACGGGCGTGTCGGGCGGCTGATCCTGTTCAAGGAATGCCTGAAATACAATATCGTGCCGTTTATTATTGAGGACAGCAGAAAAATGTTCTATTACCGCGGATTGCAGGAATGGGACCGGGAAAAGGGCTATCTGACCGACACCTGCCTGTCGGCACAGGATACCTTCAAGAAATACCTGAATTATTTCAGAATACCGTATGAAAACTGAAAAACCTCGTGTTTTTGCGAAAAAAGATCTTGTAATCCTTCAAGTCAAGTACACCGACAGCATCGATGTGCATACAATCAAATATACAAGATGATAACAGGAATAGGAGGCGACCTCCTATTCCTGCTGTTACTACTTAGGCTTCAATAAACAGTTCAGGAATATTATACTTTATTTCGGCTGCTTCTTTGCAGACGGATTTACTAGGACAATCTAAAAGCTCTGTTTTTACTTTGTATTCTCCGTTAACTTCGGTAATATATTCCAGATGTTGTTTAATATATGTCGAAGCTTCACGTGAAAATCCATTACGTTGTAGAAAAATAGTAAGTGGATTCGTAGTTCCGTATTCGACATACTCATACCAATCGTTAGGCAAAACATCAATATTGTGAAACCTTTTGTACTCAGATGAGAATCGTAAAAAGTAATTCGCTATTCTGAAAAGAATCACATCTTCAATTGCGTTTAATGTATCTGAAATTACAATATTGCGATGTTTAATGGAATCATCATATTCTACGATTTTTCTATCAACTTCAACTCCAGAGGAAGGATGGTCCTTTTTGTATTTAATAGCACTTTGCATAATTAAGCTAAGACCATTTCCACTAATCCATTGATACAGGATAACTGCATACCAACGCAGTTTACCATGTTGTCCAGATTTTATACTTGTATGACCAAGCGTGGCCTTTTCATATTTTTCCCATTTGAATATATCACAAAGCTTCTCTAAGAAAGATACCAATTGTGGGTAGTCAACATTTGCTTGATAAGTTAATTGAGGATAAGTTAGTCCTTTGGCAATTGCAACGGTCAAGTTTTCAACCTGATCAGACGAGATATTTATATCATCGTCTGTCGTTTTAGTAGAGAAGGCTGTGCGTATTTTATTCTCAATCTCAGCAGAAAGTAACGAATCAAACTCTCTTCGCACAAAACTGTTTCGATTTGACATAATATCTTTTAATAGGATTAGCGCAAACTTTCTCATTAGAGCATAGTTCTCTACCGATTGGTTTGCGGGATACTTTAAAAGTTCGATTTTTCCTTGTGAAAGGCAATCAACAATTACTTTCTTTTGAGGCTTTGAAAGTTCAGTTACCAATGAAAGTTTTTGCTCGGGTATTTCGGTTTCTATCAAATCAACATATTTCTGAGGTTCTACATTATTCTCTATGCGTGTCAAAAAAACATTTCCATACAAATTGAACTCTATCCTGCCCACACGTCCCACTAGATTTCTAAACTCCACAGGAGTCATGTGCGACAACCCATTCTTATAACTTGTAATGAAAAGATTATCTGCAGGCAGGTTAACACCTTCGACTAAGGTACTTGTACAAAAGATAGTTTTAATTGCGCCTTTTTTAAATAAATCCTCGATGCGTAAACGGATGTCCGCTGGCAAATATCCAATATGGTATGCAACGCCTTTAGTCAGCAAGTCAGCCAAATAATAGTCAGCATGAATTTGACCCTTGATTTCACGTGAAAGGGCGAGGAGTTCCGCATTATCTTCTTGAGTTTTTATAGAATTCGCATAATCAAGTGCATAGTCAATTGCCTTTGATGTAGCGCTACAATAAACTATGTTTTGGCTATCCCTACCGGCTGTTTTTATCATTTGTGTCAACGAAACATTTTCTTTTAGCTTCGCAACAGAAACGAACTCTTTACTATAGTCGTTATGTACTTTTACTTCCTTTTCAACCAAGTCTATAATGTATTTCATTTGACTAACCGGAGAGTATGATGTAGTCATCTTTTCACTTATATCATCGTTGCTTGTATTGATTAAATTCAAGTAAACATCTGGATTGGGAATGTTAGGCGACGAAAATATAAAGTGAGGTTTATCATCTCTTTTTGAGAGCAAATCAACTATCTTGTAATAGAACGGACTTCGACTATCTTTGCTTGATATTTTGTGCGCTTCGTCAATAAAAAGATAATCTAATTTAAAATCAGGTCTTTCCAAAAGTAGATACAAGAGTCTTTCGGGTGTTAACACAAGAACAAAATTATGTTCTTGCTGTAAAGCAATTGCGCCTCCGGCCGTAACAACTCTGTAGTTCTTCTCTGATAGAAGTTCTTTTAAATCAGTTATTATTCTACTTGATACTTCATTGATCAAAGCTTTAGTGGGTACAACTATTGCAAAATTGCTTTGAATACCTTTGATGATTTGTTCCTTGATGAACACTCTCATTACAAAAGATTTTCCCATTGATGTTGGACCGGAATAACTAAAACGTTCTTTTTTTAGCGAATCAAAGACGGCACGTTGGGATTTGAAAAAGTAGCCTTCAGATTGAGATGGAATTCTTAATATAGATTTTTTATATTCTTCATAGGCTTTCTCAAATGTATTATTGGGTGAATATTGGTTCTGGTGAAGAGATAAGCCCCTATAATTACATACATTTGTTAAAACTGATCCCATAACAAATTTGACAGACTCGTTTTGGGGATATAGTGTGTTTAAAAGAGCGACTATTTCTTGCGCCCAAACTTTATGTAGTTCTGACCTGGTTGGATCTGTTGATTTAGATAGCAGGTCGGCAAAACGAAGAGCATCCACAAGATTAAAATCTACCGGATCTTTTTTGGAAATTCCAAAGAGATTCAATGAATAATTGTACAATATGGCATTATAAATCTCTTGCAAGTATTCATTAGATTCGATATCTTTAAAAATACTTTCGCCAAGTATAGTGCTCATTTGTTATTCACCTTTCAACTTATTGATTATAGCAGCTCTATCATCTTTGGCATTATTAAACGGCAAGATATAGAAATAAAAAGAATATCCTGTCAAGCCGGATTCATTTATCTTTTTCTCAATATACGACGCAATTTCATCGAGATCATTTCTTAACTTCTCGTTTACTGCATTACGGAAATCTGAATTGGAATATTGTGTTGCATCTATATCTAACGTATATCCAAGGAATATACCAAAGGCATTATCAACACTTATAGTTTTATCCCTTTTTAGTGGTACAATAAGCGATTTTATAAACTCAGTTGTTGCTTCATCAAATGATTCCGAAAGAATATTCTTTTCAATCAATCTTAATTCATTATCAGGATTATTTGAAACTTTTTCAATCGATTCAAACGCTTCGTCAACAGCTTTGCTTAATATGCCTTTTATCTTTGATTCACCTAAAATGAGTTGGAAGTTCTTGTTATCTAATTGAAAGAGATGAACACCATCACTTCCAAAAACATACTGATTACCAGTTGTTTTTAACTCTACCTTACTTAAGAGTTTAGGAGCATCAAGTTTATTCTCAAGAAAAAGGTATAGCAGTATTTCTCCCAATTCACCACCGGCACCATAATCATTTGGATTATTAGCTTTTCTTAAAAGTTCTATCGACTTTAGACCAATTGCCTCTGCATCGCCCTCAGCTTTGAATTGCTCAATAGATGCTCTTGAGAATACATATCTACCAATATTTCTTTGTAATAATTGGTGCAGTCCGGTATATGTAAACTCGTTGTTGAATATATCGAGATAAAATAAACGCAAGCAATTATTGTTTTTTAAGTTGAGTTTTTTCGTGCTATCAACTTCAGAAAAAACAGTGTCAAACCCATTGCCGATACTACTATTTGTCAAAGCATTCATCTTATCATCTCCATATTCTTAGACCCTTTTTCAAAGGAGGCTGCTCTAAAATAAGCCTTGTATTTTTGCGGTAATTAATGCAGCAGTTACATCGGCTCCAACGTCTACCAAAAAATCTTTCAACCCAATTAGTGCCGCTTTAATTACTCCGGGCTTTTTGTTTTTCTCCAATTTCGCAGATATTTCCTCCAAAAGTTCTAATGCGTTTGCTTTATCTTCTTCAGAAATTGTCTCTGTTTTTAAAGATTCCTGTATTTCATTAGCGGCATCTTTTACGGCAGAAGAATTGAATGTATTTGTATTGTTATTGCCGGAAATCATTTGAGATTTACAAACATCGCCATTCACAACGGTGCCATAATAGTTGTTGATTTGCTGGGGGATGCTTTTAGCGATATTCTTTTCTTCTTGATTAAACTTCATATTGTCTCCTAAGATGCCTTCTGATTCTAATTGGATTGTCCATTCAAGCAAAGCATTTTTAACCTTTTCGACAATAGATAACAGTAAGTGACTGCTAATGCTTAAAGCAAACTGCATTGGCACCGGAGTATCAAACATAGACGAAATTGATTGCATCAATCCTGCACTAAACTGATATATAAAGCTTCCAGTATCACTTTGCTTATAAAGCTCTAGTAACTCTCCAATTGGTTGATGCAGCTTTGGCTCACAGATCAATTGTTCCAGTTCATCATCAGCACATTGTGCAGGTATCCAACCGTTATATGGATTAAAGGCTTTGAGCACGCCTTTGACCTTACGATAATTAGGTATTTCTTCTTTAGGACAATCACCATAACCATTTAATTCGTGCTGTATCCATATATCAAAACTCTTTAATTGAAGCTTTGAGGCAATTAAATGCGCTTTTCTTAAGGCATTTAAAATATCACATTTATTGTCCAATACTTCTTGCTGCAAATCTAATACTAAACTACTCATAATCACGCCTGCCTATTAATGCATATTTTATTTTTTTGGGCAATACCTTTTATTGCCGGAACAACAACGCTATTACCGCATTGTTTATAATTACTTGATATGTGGATTGAGGAAAAGACATATGCGGGACAATAAGATATAAATTTTTGTGCTTAAACCAACACTTCCCACTTGCCGTATCTTTTGCCGCTTTCGCGGCGGATATAGTTTTTATCTTGCAGCGATTTCATAATTCGCTTGATCGTAGCAATGGATTTTCCGGTTGATTCTGCAATCTCTTGCTGTTTTATCGCTGGGTTCTTTGCGACCAATTCTAAAACCGCCAATTCTTCCAAAGTACAGTCCAAAGTATCAAATTGATACTTTGAAACTTTGGAGTTGATACTTTGGAGAGTGCTTTCATCCGCAAAATCGACGTGCATATAGCGGTTTTTCAGTTCATGGTTTGTGCCGAGCAGGAGATTGGAGAAAAACAATTCCAAAAACTTTGTGGTGGAATGAATGCCCTTTTGCAAATTATTATAGTTTGCCCGGACCAGTGCATTGCGGAAATACCAAGAGTTTTCGCGGAACGCATCGTTATTGACGCGGAAGCCAAAGGTTTTCATATATTTGATCATAAACACGGCGGTGGCACGGGTATTTCCCTCGCCGAAGGGATGAATCTGCCAAATATCCGATGCAAACTTTGCAAGGTGCTTTACCGCTGCTTCAACCGACAGTCCCTCATAAGAAAACTGCTTTTCGGTGGCAAAATCATAGTCCAGCGTTTCTTTAATGCTGTTCCAATCCGCATAGATTACGGTGTCGCCGTTCAGAACCCACTCTTTCTTTGTGATGTTATACTGCCTGATTTGACCGGCGTGGTCGAATACGCCCTCAAACAATCTGCGGTGAACGGTGATCCACTCGGCAGGTGAAAACTGAAACGCTTTTTCTCCAAGCAGCTTCGTTATTCTTGCCGAAACGATATCTGCCTCTTTGGTTTCGTTTTCCGTTTCGGTTCGCGTGGTGCGCTGTTCATAATAACTATGAATCCGCTTCTGCGCTTCATCAATGGTGATTTTGCCCTCAATGTGATCCTTTGCGGTGTCCAACAAATAGGCAGAAGTATTCAGCCCGTCAACCGCCTGCAAGCCGATGGCAGTCTGCCACGCCTCGCTTTTTTCGGCTCTGCCGGGTTCACCCTGCTTTATATATTCTTCAAGTTCAAATTGCCAATTCTTATCCGGCATATTTGCACCTCATTCCTTACTTAAATCTTCCGTCTTGAAAGTTGTGAATCCTTCGTAATAATAGCTGTGGTCGATGCCTTTCATATAGACCTCACGGCTATCCACATCATCGGTGAGTGCGTTTTTCAGAAGGTGTTTGATTTCAATATCTTTTATCGGGCTGCGCTCCATGGCGAGAAGATAATCCTCCTTGTCGACCTTGCTCCAATCAACAACCTTGTGAAGTTCGGTTTTGAAAATGAGGTCGAGCCAAATGCGTGTGCTGCGCCCGTTTCCTTCTCGGAACGGGTGGGCAATATTCATTTCCACATACTTCTCGACGATTTCATCAAAAGTGGACTGCGGCATTTTATCAATGTTGGCAAGTGCCGCCTGCAAGTACATCAGCGGAGCAAAACGGAAGTTGCCTTTTGAAATGTTTACGGTTCTGAGTTCTCCGGCAAAATCGTAAATTTCATCAAAGAGATACTTATGAATTGCTTTCAGCGCAGAGAATTTTCTCGCTTCCAATTGATCAAGCAACCCGCTATCAAAAAGTTCAAGCGCTTTTTTCTTGCTGATGCGTTCTTCCCCGCGGGCAAGGTCGGCAGAGCTTGTCAGCCCCAATTTATTTTCAAGTGCCATAGCACACCTCCGAATTAATTTACAAGATATTTAAGCACAAAAAACAGTCCGATAAGCGCTGCAACAATCAATAACACAATCCATCCGGTGGCTTTCCGCACCTTCTTTTTGGAGGAAACCGGCTGTACAGGATATGTATACTGTAACTGTGGAGATGGGCAGTGCTGTTTTGGTTTTGCGGCAGGTTGAGGTTTTGTCGCCTTTCGGTACATAGCAAGCGGGTCGCTCTGATTCATAATTCTATCGTAAAAGTCGTCAATCCACTGCGCATCGCCGTATTCGCACATATTTTCTTCCGTGCAATTTGGTTCATGAGCAATTTGATTTCGAATCCACCGATAGTGCTTAAGGCGTTTAAAATCTTCGTCCCAGCCTTGAACCAAATAAGAACCTTTTGGGGTATTTT
>ULUQ01034016.1_pt1 | contig 10105 bp, 6 predicted proteins | sample 1958661 | NCBI WGS metagenome assembly ULUQ01 (sample SAMEA4835765, study PRJEB28245) | human gut metagenome | biome: gut microbiome; material: fecal sample | place: Denmark | collected 2008 | reverse complement strand
GTGATTGCTGACAGAAAGCTGAGTGGGGAATATCATGAATCCGTATTGAATCTTATGATTCCGCTGATGGCTTGTGCAGTTTATCTTGGCGTCCGCAGATTTTTTGTAATGCATACGAATATCAGAGGAGCCGGGATCATAGCATGTCTGGGCAGCTGTGCATTTGGCGTATACTTACTGGAGCATATCGGTCAGAAGCTATTCCTGAAGCTATATTTGCAGCTGGCAGATCGGACATTCGGAATATTTGCATGCTCTGTTTATATCTGTTGTATTTTGCTGTTTAGTTTTGTATGTACATGGCTTATTCGAAAAAGTAAAATAGTAAGAAAATTTATTTAGCAGACTGGTACAGTTCTTTTTGCGGAAACATGGGAGGATGTAACGAAAATCCATGCAAAGGGAACAAGACTGACGCAAAGAACTTTATTGCGTTCGTAGCACTGATGACTCTCAGGACTAAACCTGAAAGTCGTCGAGAGTTAATTTTTCAGAAAGTTCACAGATAATATTGGTAATTGATTTGGCGAGAAATGCATAAGGCTTTATAATAAAGTCGTAAGCAAGTCGTAAGTAAGTCGCACAAACCGTAAATATAGCCTAAAAAATAAACCTTAAGAGATGGCATGACAAGTCCATATTTTATAAATAGTACCATGTTAAATTCCTGAAAATTAGACGGTTACCAATCCCTGCTTGTTAAAAAGCAGGGATTGGTAGTATGATAAAGAATATCAGAACCACAGAAAGGAACACACTTATGCTGCACGAACTGGAATATCCATTTGACAGTGAATATATTTTAAAAAAATCAAAAAGCTTGAAGCGTCGTCTGCTGGAGGAGAACACCCAGCGGATTCCGAAGAAGATCGCGGTGCTGGGAGGCTCTACGACCCATGATATTATCCGGATTCTGGAGCTGTTTTTGCTGAATCAGGGAATTGAACCGACCTTTTATGAATCGGAGTACGGAATGTACTGGGAAGATGCGATGTTCGGCAATGAAGAATTGAACGCGTTTGGACCGGATCTGGTTTATATTCATACGAGCTTTCGAAACCTGCGCAGTCTGCCGGAGGTAAAGGATTCCCGGGAACAGGTGGAAGACAAGCTCAGATCGGAATTTGAACATTTTCAGGTGATGTGGGAGAAGCTGGCGGATACCTGGCATTGTCCGATCATTCAGGACAACTTTGAACTTCCCTATTACCGTTTGATGGGAAATCAGGATGGTGCGGATTTTCACGGCAGAACCTGGTATGTGAACCGGATGAACCAGATGTTTGCAGACTATGCTGCAGAGCATCAAAATTTCCTTATCAACGATATCTGCTATCAGTCTGCGGCATATGGTCTGGATGAATGGTCTGCGCCGTTTTTCTGGCACATGTACAAGTATAGTTTGTGCCTGAAAGCGATTCCGTGGATGGCTCACAACGTTGCGAATATCATGAAGTCGCTTTACGGAAAAAATAAAAAATCGCTGGTGCTGGATCTGGACAATACGCTCTGGGGAGGTATTGTCGGAGATGACGGTCCGGAGAATCTGGAAATTGGACAGGAAACGAATCTGGGACAGGTTTATGCGGAATTTCAGTCCTATGTGAAGTCACTGAAAGACTATGGCGTGATGTTGAACGTCGCGTCCAAGAATGAAGAGGAAAATGCACTTGCAGGCTTGAATCATCCGGCAGGGGTGCTGAAGCCGGAGGATTTCCTGATCATTGCGGCAAACTGGGAGCCGAAGAGCCGGAATATTCTGGAAATTGCGCATCAGCTGAACATTTTGCCGGATAGTCTTGTGTTTGCAGATGATAATCCGGCAGAGCGGGAGATTGTGCGGCAGCAGGCGCCCGGTGTGACTGCGCCGGAAATCGGCAAGCCGGAGGATTATATCCGGGTGCTGGATCGCGGTGGCTATTTTGAAGTGACATCGCTTTCGGAGGATGACCGAAAACGAAATGAGATGTATCAGGCGAATTTGAAGCGTGAAAAGGCGCAGGCATCCTTTGCAGATTATACAGAGTATTTGAGATCCCTGGATATGAAAGCCACGATCCGAAGCTTTGAACCGGTTTATATGGCAAGAATTGCACAGCTGACCAATAAGAGCAATCAGTTCAATTTAACGACTCAGCGTATGACACAGGCACAGATTGAACAAATGGCGGCGGATGATTCTTATATTACCTTATATGGAAAGCTGGAGGATAAGTTCGGGGATAACGGCGTTGTTTCTGTTGTGATCGCCCAAAAGGAAGAGAAAGCAGCGCATATCCGCCTGTGGCTGATGAGCTGCCGCGTCCTGAAACGGGATATGGAGCTTGCAATGCTGGATGAGCTTGTTGAACGGTGTCAGGAAGCAGGAATCGAAGAAATTTACGGATACTATTATCCGACGGCGAAAAACAACATGGTACGGAAATTCTACGGAGAGCTGGGCTTTGAAAAGTGTTCGGAGGATGAGGCTGGAAACAGTGTCTGGAAGCTGAACACAGCAGGCTATGAAAAACGAAACCATGTGATCGAAGTGGAGAGCTGAGTATGTTATTTCAGTCATATATTTTTATCCTGCTGTTCTTTCCGCTGTGTCTGCTGGGCTTCTGGGGGCTAAAACGCCAGAAGCTTTTGCAGCTCTGGCTGATTGCCTTTTCCCTGTGGTTTTACGGAGCAGCGAGTCCGTATTATCTGTTGCTGCTGCTGGGCAGTATTGCATGGAATTATGCTTTTTTTCGCGCCATAGAGCGTGGCATTGGGCGTGTTATAGAGCGTGTTTCCGGGAGTGCTATGGAGCGCGCAGAGTATGGGATGGAACGTGACAGCTCCCGGAAAAGACTCTTGTTAGGAATTGGAATTGCAGGAAATCTTGCATTACTTTGCTTTTTTAAATATTTTAATGCAATATCGGCTGGCTGGAGTCAGATGAAAGGGCTGGAGGATCCGATTCTGCAGCTTGCATTACCCCTTGGCATCAGCTTTTTTACCTTTCAGCAGATTGGATTTCTGGCAGATGCTTATAAAGGAGAGGTTGGGGCGTGCAGCCTGAGGGAATATGTCCTGTTCGTTTCCTTTTTCCCATATGTGTCGTCCGGACCGATTGTCAATGCGCAGGAAATGCTGCCGCAGTATCGGCAAATCGGTCGGCAGCGACTGGATTGGGCAAAGTTTGCAGGCGGACTGTATCTGTTTGCGCTGGGGCTGTCAAAAAAGGTGCTGCTTGCGGATACCTTCGGCAAGGCGGTGGATGCAGGCTATGGCAATGTGGCAGGGCTGTCCGGCACGGATGCCTGGCTGGTGATGCTGTTTTATACGCTGCAGCTGTACTTCGATTTCAGCGGTTATTGCGATATGGGGCGGGGCATTGCTCATATGCTTGGCATGGAGCTTCCGGTGAACTTCGATTCTCCCTACAAGGCGTCCAACATCATTGAATTTTGGAAACGCTGGCATATTACGTTGAACCGTTTCCTGAGAAAATATGTATACATTCCGCTGGGCGGCAACCGGAAAGGTACAACGCGGATGTATTTGAACTTATTTATTGTATTTCTGGTCAGTGGAATCTGGCACGGCGCAGGCTGGAACTTTGTCCTGTGGGGAGCGCTGCATGGTGCGCTGTATCTGGTTACTCGGGCATGGCAGCGGAGGCAGCCATGGCAGCAGTGTGCGGCGGATGTGCATGTTCATAGTGGAACGAAAAAATCCGGTGTATTTTCTGCAGTCCAACATGTGCTTTGCGTCGCTCTGACCTTCCTGTTTTTGAACTTTACATGGATGCTGTTCCGTTCTGCAAATCTGTCACAGGCAGGTGAGTTTATCGGACGGTTAATCGGCGGTGGCTTTGCAGCTCCGTCGGTTCAGATCACAGAGACGTTCAATTTGGAAGAGTTTTGGTATGTGATTAAGATTTTACATCTGGATCGTCTGCCGGGAAGCGAGCTGTACTTATGCTTTGGTTTTTTGGCAGTGGCGCTTTGGCTCGTCTTTTTTGCACGCAACGCAGGTGAGCGGGAAAAGAGCTTTGAACCGAATGGAAAAACGATGTTCGTGACGGCATTTTTGATGATCTGGTGTGTGGTGTCATTAAGCGGTGTAAGCAGCTTTTTGTATTATCGGTTTTAGAAGGTGCCGGTTTGGCTTAAATTGAGGAGTAGAATGGAAGAAAACGAAGGAAAAGAGAAAAAGCAGAAGAAAAAAATGCAGCCGAAGCGCTGGCTTGCCGGTTTTCTGGGCATTTTTCTGGCGGGACTTGCAGGATGCATGGCACTGGTGATCTGGGTCGATCCTTTTTTTCAGTATCATAAGCCCCTTGCGTGGTTCCCGTATCTGGTGGATAACCAGGTCAATCAGAATCCGGGATTGGCAAAGCATATGGATTACGATGGTATTTTGATCGGTTCCTCGATGACTGCAAGCTTTAACACAGACTGGTTTGAGGAGCTGATGGGAATGAAAACCCAGAAGCTTTCCTATAACGGTTCTTATCCGAAGGATCTGTCCAACATCATGCAGCTGGTATTTGACGCAAAGGGCGATCAGGTCAAGGCTGTGTACATGGCGGTGGATCAGTCCACATTTTCAGCAGATCCGGAGGAGACCAAGTTCCCGGTTACAGATTATCTGTATGATGATAACGTGTTCAATGATGTTCCATATCTGTTGAACAAGGATGTGCTGCTGGATTACATTCTGCGCCCTTTGGCGGATCGAAAGGATGCGTCGGACTGGGCGGAGCTGTATAAGCCGTGGTGGACGGATGAATATTATAACAAGGCAAACGTGCTGATGTACTACGAGGCGGCAGAGGAAAAGCAGGAAGAGGAAGCGCTTGCGGCGGATTATTTTAAGGATGCGGTTGAGGAAAATCTGCAGAAAAATATTCTTCCGTATATTGAAGCCCATCCGGAGACGGAGTTTTATATTTTTTATCCCCCCTACAGTATTCTGTTCTGGAACGATGTAACGCGGGAAAAGGAGCTGGAGGCGGTCATTGGCAGACTGGAATATATGACGGAACGATTGTTGAACTATGAAAATGTCCATGTGTTCAATTTTCTGGGAAAAGAAGATATTATCTGTAATCTGAACAATTATGCGGACTATATGCATTATCATAAAAATGTCTGCCGGTATATCACGGAGTGCTTTACAACCGGTGAAAATGAACTGCATCCGGAAAATTATGGGCAGGCGTTTGATGAGATCAGGACACTGACGATGAGTTATAATTACCCTGCGATCTGGGACGACTGGTACGACACAACACCGCGGTATGGGGAGGAATAAAGATTGAAAAATAAAATTTTTCAATCGCGAGATTTGTGTCTGCGCGCTTGACACAAACTCGGCATGCGCAAAAAAACGTGCGCAGAAATGAGAGGAAAATATGCTGCAGAAAGCATTGGGATGTCTGTTTGTGTTTGGAATTGCCCCGGTCGGGATCGGCGGACTTTGGACAAAAGGAATTGGGCAGAAAAGAGAAAAGATTTTGAACCTGTATCTGGCAGGTTTTTTGAGTGAGCTGGCGGTGTTTCAGCTGATCGCTGTGCCGGTGATGGTAAAAGAAGTTTATGGGATGAACCTGCTGGTATATCTGACAACTGCGGTTTTTGCAGTGTTGGCTGCGACGGGATTTATCTGGACGCTTCTGCGGGAACGAGACTTGCGGAAGCAGACTGGGCGGAATGAGGACGTGAATCAGCAGCAGGCGGGGCAGGCGCAAGCGTGCAGTCTGCGAAAATCGATGATTTCGGGCACTGGTAACGGAGCACGGAACCGCATACGGCGAACGGCAGTTCAAAATCCGGAGCGTCTGCTTTTCTGGCTGCTGTTTTTGGCATCAGTGGGATATCAGATGTACATGGCCTTTGCCTATGCATCCTTTGACGGGGATGATGCGTATTATGTAGTTCAATCTGTGTTGGCGGATCAGACCGGCGTATTGAACCGGATTCGTCCCTACACTGGACTTTCTACGGACTTAGATATCCGTCATGCCCTGGCGACGCTGCCGTTGTGGATTGCTTATATGGCGAGGATGACAGGCATTCATGCAACGATTGTGGCGCATACACTGCTGCCGCTGATTTTTATTCCGCTGACCTATTATGTGTTTGTTCAGATCGGCAGAAAGCTGTTTTCCGATGGCTCTGTAAAGCTTCCGATTTTTCTGACGCTGGTTTCCATTATGCAGATCTGGGGGAATATTTCGATCTATACGAATGAAACCTTTTTCCTGACGCGGACCTGGCAGGGAAAATCAGTGCTGGCAAACCTGATCTTGCTGGTGGAGCTGTGGCTGATGTTGGAGCTATGTGCGCGGGAAAAAAACGGGAAAAGGCAGGAAGAAACGGGATCGCAGCTGCCCTACTGGCTGCTGCTTGCAGTCAATCATATCGCAGCGGCGATGATGACGAGTATGGGTGCGTTTCTGACAGCACTGCTGTTCGGCATTACGGCACTTGTGGCAGCGATCCGATACCGGAGCTGGTCAATTTTGTGGAAAACGGCGTTGTGCTGCATTCCGAATGTGATTTATCTGGCGTTGCTGCTGGTTTTGTAAGTGAAAGATGGCAGTTTGCAAAACACCTGTGAACTGCATCGATAGGAGAGATTGCGTTGAAAGAGATTGTGACAATTTTTCAGAATTACTGCGGCAGCGGCTGGTATCCGGTACTTTTTCTGGCTGCGCTTTTGTATTTGCTGGTGACAGAAAAGAAAAAACAGATCCGTGTGGTGCTGGTGGAAAGCTCTTTGGTGATCACGGTTTTATTCTTTCTGCCGTTTACAAAGACGGTAATGAATCTGCTGGGCGAAGGAGAAACCTATTACCGGATTTTGTGGCTGCTTCCCATGGCGGTCGTGATCGCTTATGCGGGGATCCGGTTGTTTGGAAAGCATTACCGGATCGGCTTTGTTGTTTTGGCGCTGGTGCTGGTGCTGACCGGAAAATCGGTGTACAACAGCCCGTATCTGTCAAAGGCGCAGAACCGGTATCATATTCCAAATTCCGTGATTGCGATCTGCAACGAGATCATGCCGGCGGAGGAGGAAGAGCGCGTCTGGGCGGTATTTCCGCAGGAGCTGATCTACTATGTGCGGCAGTATACCTCGGAGGTGCAGATGCCGTACGGGCGGGAAATGCTGGAGGCGTCCTGGGAGTGGAACTGGGACACGCATCCGATTTATAAGATCATGCGGGAGGATACGATTGATCTGGATGCGCTTTCGCCGCTTTTGACGGAGTACAACTGCCAGTATCTGATTTTGAACAAGAGTGTTCCGTATACCGGCGATCCGCAAAAAAACGGACTGACGAAAATCGCGGATATTGAAGCATATGAGCTGTACCGGAATGAAGCGGTGGAGATTGCGAAGAAGAAAACCGCTCCGGTTACCTGTGGAAATCCTGTTGCTTAGTTTATGGCGGGGAGTACCATGTACGGGGGAAGAGTGGTTGAGATGAGGAAAACATAAAATGAAATCAGCAGACGATAAATATAACCCAAAAAGTTGTCGATTCAGTAAAGAATGGATGTTTCTGCAGGCATTTTTGACTGCACTTGCGCTAAATACAGAACTTGGAGTAGCAAATGATGAAATAGATGGAATCAGCAATGTCCTTTTGGCAAGGCTTTATGCACTGTTTGCTCAGATTGAGTTCGGAATTCGTTCCAGGGGATTTTTCCTGACTGTGCTGACGGCGGCATTATTTGTTGGATATATGTGGATTTCACAAAAAAAGCATTTTTTTTCGACAGAGAAGCATGCTGCTTTAGCAGCGTTTTTATCTGCGATGTACACTGGTGGTATGGCGTATTGGTACGGAGGCAGTCTTTCCCTTCTGTACTCCTTTCAGATCAACAGGATTCGCAGTATAGTACTGCTTGTCGGGATGTACTTTTTTTACCTTCATGCGATCGAGGGGATGCATTACATGCTGCATAAAAAGACCGAAAATGCAGGAACAGTTGCAGAAAAAAAAGGGAAATGGGTATCCATGTATCAGAAATCTTCTTTTTGGATAACCTGGGGTATCCTGATGCTGGCATGGCTTGTTCATCTGATTTTAAGGTATCCAGGTGCGATGAGTTATGATAACTGGGCACAGCTGCGGTATTATTATGGATTTGAAACATACACGACAGCTCAGCCGATTTTCCATACCTGGCTGTTTGGCAGTTTTATTCGACTTGGTGTAAAACTCGGGAGTTCGAATGCCGGTTTATTTTTATTTGTCCTGATGCAGACCCTGATTATGTCTGCTGTTCTTGCATGGACACTGGAACTGATGAAGCGCTGGAATACAGTTGCCTGGCTTAGAAAACTGACCTTCGCGGTTTATTGTGTTGCACCGTATTTTGCAGGCTATGCGGCTTTTCCAATTAAAGATTATTTATATACAGCTTTTCTGGTGCTTCTCGTTTGTCTGATGGCAGAATGGATGATTTTGCGTGGTCAGTTTTGGCAACATATCGGGAAAAATGTGCTTTGGATTGTCGGAACTACGCTGATGATTCTTTGCCGAAAAAATGGGATTTATCTGTATTTTGTTGTTGCAACAGTGGCTCTTGTACAGATACAGATGGGTTTACATAAAATGAAGAGTGCAAAGGATACGGCAGATTCTCGCCAATCGGAAGCAGATAAAAGGGAAAAAAGTGCAGCATGGAAGCAGTGGATGCGTACAGCTGGCAGAAAATTGATTGTGGTGTGCCTACCGTTTGTTCTGGTATTTGTTGTGGAAGGAATTATTACACAGGTTTATCATGTGGAAAAGGATTCTCCGAAGGAAATGTTTTCGCTGCCGTTTCAGCAGACAGCGCGCTATGTAAAAGAATACGGGGATGAGATATCGGAGGAAGAACGTGAAATTATTGCAAAGGTGTTGGATTACGATTCCTTGGCAGAAATTTATGAACCGATGACAGCCGATCCGGTAAAAACAACTTATCGTTCTGGTTCGGCGGGGGATCTTACTGCATATTTCAAGGTGTGGCTGAAAGAATTTTTCCGACATCCGCTTTGCTATGTAGAAGCAACCTGGAATCAGAATTATTATGTGTTTGCGCCCTATGTGGATAACGTGGTTTATAATAAGAATTGTCTGGTTGGTTCGGAATTGGAATATGACAAGGAATACTATAGCTGGCTGAATTTCCAGATCCCCGAAAAGATGGAGGGCTTAGCGAATGTCACAGTAAAGCTTTACAGCCTGCTGACGACAGCGCCGGTTATCGGGATGTTCAGCAATGTGGCATTCTATGTGATTCTGATGTTTGTATTACTGCATTTTATACGGCTGGAAAAAAATAAAAGAGCATTCTTCGTAATGCTTCCTGCGGTGATTTCGTTTTTGTTTGTGTTGTTGGCACCGCAAATTCAGGGGCAGCCCAGGTACGCGTTTCCGATCATTTATACGATGCCGTTAATGATTGCGTTTTATCAGAGGACTGGAAAAGCATGATTGCAGCATGTCGGACAGCATATCGGACAACGGCACTATCAGATGTTGCCGAATAAAATAAAAGAGTAAACAATAGAATGCACGCTCTGCGAGCATTCTATTGTCATGAATAACAAACCGGGAGCCTGCGCAGTGTGCACAGGCTCCCGGTTTTTATGCAAGATCCATTTACTGTTTAAATACTTTTCCAAACCGCTCTGCGATTTTTTCACGACCCTTTTGGTTCAGATGATATCCGTCCGTCAGGCAGTCGGTATCCTCCATTGTGATCGCGCCGTAGTAGTTGTCGATAAAGGATACGCCGTTTTTGCGGCAGGCTTCGACTTCCCAGTTGAGGTAATCGACCATTGTGCCGTTGCCGAGATCATCGCGGTCGATATCGATGGTTTTGCCGTTTGCATCCGTGAAGGTGCCGTAGGGCTGGGAGAGCAGATAAATGCGGATATGCGGGCATTGCTCCTGAAAAAGCTTGATTGTCGCGGTTAAAGCACCGTAAACGGTCGTCAGGTTTTTATCGTTTGCCTCGTCGTAAACCGTGCGGTCGTCCCTGTAGTCCTGAAGGTCATAGAGGATCACGAGGTCGTCCACCTTGGAAAGATCAACGCTCTTTAAAGTTTCGAGCGCCTGCGCGGCAGCTTC
>ULUQ01009589.1_pt1 | contig 10131 bp, 9 predicted proteins | sample 1958661 | NCBI WGS metagenome assembly ULUQ01 (sample SAMEA4835765, study PRJEB28245) | human gut metagenome | biome: gut microbiome; material: fecal sample | place: Denmark | collected 2008 | reverse complement strand
CCTCCTCGCCGGCGCGCCGAAGATCGGCAAGTCCTTTCTTGTTTTACAGATGGCCTACCAGGTGAGCATGGGAGAACCCTTTCTCGGCTTTTCCCCCCGGCAGGGTACGGTTTTGTACCTTGCCTTGGAGGATACCTATGAGCGACTGCAAAAGCGTCTGGCGCAGATGACGGAGCAGGACAGCGAGCGCCTGATCCTCTCCGTCTTTTCCGAAACACTGGACGAAGGCCTGACGGAACGGCTGAGCGACTTTTGGAGCGAGCACGCGGACACGGTGCTTATTGTCATTGACACCTTGCAACGCGTGCGCAGCCGGACGCCGGATAACGGCAGCTATGCCGCCGACTACGATACGCTGGCAAGGCTGAAGGAGTTTTCCGACACCTACGGCGTTACCGTGCTGGTCGTTCATCACACGCGCAAGGAGGGCGCGGAGGATGTGTTCAACACCATCTCCGGCACGAATGGCTTGATGGGCGCGGCAGACGGCGCACTGATTCTATACAAAGACAAGCGCACCGCTTCGGATGCTGTTTTAGAGGCGGTAGGACGCGACCAGCAACAGCTTCGATTGCACATCTCTTTTGATGCCGCACATCTTCACTGGGAATTGGTCGAGGCAGAGACAGAACAATTCAGGCAGCCGCCAAACCCTCTGCTTGAATTTCTTTCTCGGCTGGTGAACGAAGAAAACCCAACGTGGGACGGCACGGCGACGGAGCTGGCACAATGTCTTTCGGAGATGGATAACGAGTGCAGCTTTACGCCGAACTGGATCGTGCGGACGCTCAATGCGCGGCAGGATACGCTGCTGCGGCAATACGGCGTCCGCTACCATTCCCGCCGCACAAAAGACGGGAAAACGCTTTCGCTGCGGTGGGACGGTGTACGGTAATGTACGGTATGTACGGTAAAAATGGGAGTGGGGGTATCCCCTCAAAATACCGTACATTATCGGACATACCGTACACCGGCAAGGTCATTTTCCGTGCCGTGAGGCAGCGGGAAATGAGCGCTTGAGGGAGTCCAGAGGGAACGGCTGGCACACGGATTTTGGCACAAAGTCTAGTGTGTTATACCCATCACGACGGGGGACGGGAAAACTGCGCGGGGACGCCGCTCCCCGCGCAGCTTTGACCGGGCCGAAAAAGAAGAACGACAGATGACGGTATCGTCATCTGTCGGGCGCGCTTTTTCAGAAAGTCGTGGTGGGGATTTTCCGTTCCCTCGTCCCCAAATACGTCGAAGGAGGAACAGAGATGGCTTACGCCATTTTACGATTTGCAAAGCGAAAGGGCGGCGCTGCCAAGGCTATTGCTGCCCACAACGAGCGGACAAAGGAGACATACGCCAGCAATCCGGACATTGACAAAAGCCGCACCGTGCAAAACTATCATTTGATCGCGTCGCGTTGGAGCTACGAGCAGGAGATCCGACACCGCATCAGCATGGCGGGCTGCCGGGTACGTAGGGACAGCGTGAAATTTGTGGAGACCTTGATCACGACCAGCCCGGAGTTTGCAAAAGCACATGAATCGGAAATGCCGGAGTATTTTGCAAGGGCATTTGACTTTCTCAAAGAGCGCGTGGGAGAGGAGAACATCATTTCCGCCGTGGTGCACATGGATGAAAAGACGCCACACCTGCACCTGTGCTTTGTGCCGCTGACAAAGGATGGGCGGTTGTCTGCAAAAGAAATTCTTGGCAACAAGAAAAACATGATCCGCTGGCAGGACGACTTTTACGCCTGCATGGCGGAACGGTGGCCGGAGCTGGAGCGCGGCACACCTGCCGTGGAGACAAAGCGTAAGCACCTGACGCCGCAATGGTACAAGAAAGTCACGGCGATGGATGCTAAACTGGAGAAGCTGGAAACGGCCTTAAACGGCATCAATGTGCTGAACGCGGGCAAGAAGCGGGTGGAGGCGGCAGCGCTGCTCAAACAGCTCCTGCCGGAGGTGGAGTCGTTTCAGACGGAAATTCAGCGGATGCAGGCAGCTGTGTCACAATCGCTTTCCATGCAGCGGCGCAGCGTCGAGGAAAACGACGCGCTGAGAGACGAGCTGACCGCCGAGCGCCGCAAAAGCGCCGAACAGCGCGCAAAGCTCGCCGTGCTGGAAGAGCGCTACAAACGGGCGGAAAAGCTGCTGAGTAAGCTGCCGAGAGATGTTATTCTGCAGTATTCCAAATACGAAGGCCGTAATGAATGGTAATGTCAGCGGGGTATTTGGGTAGGTAGGATATCCACTTAGGCTCCAATAGATACAAGTTAAAATATTCCTGTTAGGAATATTTTAAGGCCAAAATCGGATTTTACATCGCATTGTAGCAAGGCTATAATGTGAAACATAAAAATTGTAGTTAGAATAACCAACGGAATAATGACAGATTCGCTATGACAAGAGTTTTCAGAACAGGAGGAGATCAATGAAGACACCTATCACAATTGGAGAGACGACAGCCCAGTGTGGTGAAAAAGTCCGTGGCAAACTGCTGGCGGGTGAATTTTCTACCGGAACCGAGGTCTATCTTCCGTTCATCATAATCAATGGTGCAGAAGATGGCAACACTGTTTGGGTCAACGCCTGCGTACACGGCAATGAACTCAATGGTACTTTGGCTGCACAGAAGCTAGCCCGCGAGATCGACCCAAAGGATGTCCGCGGTGCCGTGATCATTACCCCGATCTGCAATCCTTTGGCCTACCGTGAAAAGAAACGCCTGTCGTTTCTTGAAGGAAATGCTGGTATGGGTGAAAGTAGCAATATGGGCGAAGTCTTCCCCGGCCGCATGGATGGCACTATGACCGAGAAACTGGCCTATGTGCTCTTCTGTGAGATTAAGCGCCTTGCTACCGCCGTGGTGGACCTTCACTGCTGGGGTTTTGGTCAGGACTCCAAGCCCTACACTGTCATTAAAAAATATCCTGATGAAAAAATCAGTCAAGAAATTCTAAATATTGCAAAAGTATTTGGTTCTCCAATGATCTGCACACTGGATATGACCCAAAAACTCAACGAGCCGTCTCCTGTGGACAAGCAGATGGATGTCCTCTGTGCGCAGGCCAGTATTCCAAGTTTTATGGCCGAGACGGGTCATTCTGAATGGGCGGAGACGGAATATATCGACTTTGCCGCACAGGGTGCCAGAAATGTCATGCGGTATTATAACGTTCTTCCCGGCGAGCCCAAGGTCCCGGAAAACCAGATCATTCTTTCTTCCCGTGAAGTAATTCGCTGCAAGCACGACGGTCTGGCCATTGCTCAGGTCAAACCGCATCAGTTTGTGAAAAAAGGTGAGATCCTCAGCAAAGTATACAACGTGTACGGCGATGTTGTTGAAGAGGTCCGCGCCGAGCATGATATGTATACAGTCAGTCTTCCCTATCAGCCCAACGTCAACGGCGGCGAGCGTGTCGCCTTTGTTGGAACCATATAATACTTTTAGAGGAGAGAAATCATGAAAAAGAAACTTCTTGCGCTGATCCTCGCTCTTGCGATGGTCCTGTCCCTCACCGCCTGCGGTGACCAGTCCGCAGACCCCTCCGACAACTCTGACGATTCTCAGAATCAAGAAGCCTCTGATACCCTGTCTCAGAAAGTCTATGTCAGCACGGCACAGGGCGGTTCCCTTTATTACACGGTTGGTATCGCCATTACGCAGCTCTGGACCGAGAAAATTCCCGGTGCAGTCGCCTCCGCCAACTCCAGCTCCGGTTCTGCGGAAAATCTGAATCTTCTCATCAGTGGCGAGACCAACCTCGGCATCGTACAGAGTAACCTCATTAAGGACGCTTACAGCGGTGAAAACGCCTTTGCAGGCGATCCGCATGAGGAAATGCGCATTATCGCGCCTCTGACCACGGCTTACTACCACATCATCGCCCGCAAGAACGCGGATATTCACTGCCTTGCTGACGCCCGCGGCAAGCGTGTGTGCGTCGGTCTGTCCGGCAGCGGCAACATGACCACGAATACGCTGATCTTCGACGCCATCGGCATGTCGTTCGATGACTTTGACCCGCAGTATGTTTCCATGAGCGAGGCGCTTGAGGCCATGAAGAACGGCCTGATGGACATGACCATCGTCTTTGGTCAGTATCCCGACTCCAATGTTATGGATGCCGTGTCTGCTGCCGGTTCCAACCTTGAGCTCGTCAGCTTCACGCAGGATGAGATCGACAAGATCACCGCTGCCAACAGCTGGATCGTCAAGGCCACCATCCCCGGCGGCACCTACACCGGTTATGACGAGGACATCCTGACGCTTGCGCACAACGGTTTCCTCTGCGCTACCGCTGATTTCCCCGAGAATGATGCCTATCTTCTGACCAAGACGACTTTCTCCAACCTCGATTGGCTGCGCGAGGCTTATGCTGGTCTGGATTGCTATGCGACGCAGAACCCCTACGAGGCTGCGCTGTCCACCGGCGTGCCCCTGCACGACGGTTCCCTGCGTGCTCTTCAGGAACTCGGCTTAGCCCAGTGATCTAAAGAGGCCTTCTAATTTAGAATGGCCCGGAAGGGCGGGCAGACCGCACGCGATCTCCCCGCCCTTCTGATATCTCTATGGAGGAAATATGAGTAACGAAAATAACATCAAGATCAAAGATCCTGAGGGGCGTGAATACGATGACAGCGGTTCAGCGACCCTCAAAAAGGTAATTTCTGTCATCTGTGTGATTTTTTCGCTGGTCGGCATTATCACCAACAGCATTTATCCCCTTACCGGCATGAAAAAGGGCGGCATCTTCCTTGGTTTTACCCTGTGTCTGATCTTCCTGCTGTATCCGACCAAAATCAAGGGCCGCCGCCTTTTGGCTTATGATGTGGTTCTGTCCGTCATGGGCTTTGGAGTTGGCCTCTACACCTTTCTTGTGACGGATCGCTTTTCCATGAGCAATCTCCAGATGACCACAATGGATACGGTGATGAGTTTTCTCGCCGTTGCACTGGTCATCATCGCTGCGCGCCGCGCAGTGGGCAACGCCATGGCGATCCTGCCCATTCTCTTTTCGCTGTACGCGCTCTTTGGACGCTACATTCCCGGGCTTCTCGGCCACGGCGGATACACGCTCAAGCGCTTTCTGATGCGCATGTACATGGTCGATGAAGGCCTGTACGGTATGACGGCCCAGGTCGCGTGCAGCTATGTGTTCCTGTTCATCGTGTTCGGCGCGTTTCTCTCTTCAAGCGGCGTTGCAGAATTCTTCAATGATGCCTCCAACCGCATCGCCGGTGCACGCGCCGGCGGCCCTGCAAAGGTTGCCGTCATCTCCAGCGGCCTGATGGGCACCATCAGCGGCAGTTCTGCCGCCAACGTGGCAACGACGGGCGTGTTCACCATCCCAATGATGAAAAAGGTTGGCTTCTCTTCGGAATTTGCCGGCGCAGTCGAGTCCGTTGCCTCCACCGGCGGCATGATCATGCCGCCGATCATGGGTTCGGCCGCGTTCCTGATGATGCAGTATCTGGGCGTGCCGTTCAGCAGCATCATGCGCGCTGCCATTTTCCCTGCGATCTTCTACTTCTTCTCCGTCTATATGTGGGTGCACTTCACCGCGCTGCGCCTTGGCAACCATGGTCTCAGCAAGGATGAGATCCCGCCCATCCACGACCTCAAGCGCCGCATTCTCCTCCTCGCCCCGCTCATTGCGATCATCGTCTCCATGCTGATCGGCTACACCGCGATCTTCGCCGCGTTCATCGGCATTTTCGTTACGCTTCTTGCCGGTCTCGTGCAGAAGGATCGGATCACCTTCAAAAAGATCATCGGTGCCCTGATCAGCGGTGCAAAGGCATCGTTGACGGCAATGATCGCCTGCATTGTCGCTGGTATCATCGTCGGCGTGTGCAATCTGACCGGTCTTGGTCAGGTCATCACCTACAACATTACGCAGATCTCCGGCAACAATCTTTTATTTGCTCTGTTCCTTACTGCTTTTTGCTGTATAATTCTGAGTATGGGTCTTCCCGCCGCTGCCTGCTACATTCTGGTTGCAACCATTGTAGCTCCGGCGCTGATCCGTATGAATGTGACGCCTATGGCAGCCCACATGTTCGTTTTCATTTTCTCCTGCTACTCCAATATTACGCCGCCGGTGGCCATCGCCTCCTTTACCGCGGCCGGCATTGCAAATTGCAAGCCATTCGATGTGGCCGTGCAGGGCCTGAAAATCGCTGCGCCGAGTTTTATCATCCCGTTCATGTTCGTTTACAATCCTGCCATTCTTCTGGAAAATGCAGGTATCGCGGAGATCGTGATCACGTTGCTCACAACGACGTTTGGCGTGCTGTATATTGCCATCGCAGGCGCTGGATACAGCTTCCACAAAACTGCGCTGCCGATCCGCATCGCTTACGGTGTAGCCGCTCTGCTGTTGATCATTCCGGAGCATATCACCGATATTGTCGGCGTGGCCGTTCTGCTCGTGGCGTCCTTCATTGATTATAAGAGCAAGGGAAAAAATGACGTCCCTGCTCCCAAAGAACAATAATAAAGAGGGATCTTATGGACAGAGAGACATTAGTAACTTTTCTCACAATTGTCAGCACCAACAGTGTATCCAGGGCAGCAGAGCAGCTTTATGTCTCTCAGTCCAGCGTCAGCAAACGCTTACAGCAGCTTGAAACGGAACTGGGCGTATCCTTGATCGTGCGCAAAAAGGGAACGCGCGGTATAGAATTGACACCGGCAGGCCTGTCTTTTCTCCCAATGGCGGAACAGATCATCGAACTGTGCCAGCAATCAGTGGATATGAACAGCGATCACGGCAGGACAAGGCTCTCCATCGCCTGCATCGACAGTCTGAACGCCTCTGTGCTGGCTCCGGTCTACCGGCGGCTTCTCCAGCAGGAACCGATGATCAATCTGTCCATCACCACCAATCTCTCTGCTCAGATCTATCACTTTGTTGAACGATATACGTGCGATATCGGTTTTGTCACCGTCAAGCTTCAGCACCCGAACATCATCGTGGAACCTTTTATTCAGCAGTATTTCAAGCTGATCTACTGCTGCCATGGCAAGCCGGATCTCACATCGCCAGTGGCAACCGAGGCGCTTGATCCGACAAAGGAGATATTTCAGCCCTGGGGCAGTGTCTTTTACCAGTGGCACGAGCGTCATTTCCCCGGTTCAAAACAGTACGTCCGCTTTGACACGGTCTCCATGATGCCGGAATTGCTGGAGGATGGATACTGGACGATCGTGCCGGACACCATCGCCGACACGCTGCGAAATACGCCGCATCTTCATGTGTTCGAGCTCCAAAATCCCCCTCCGTATCGAACCTGCTATAAAATCAAGAACCTGCTTCCCCGAAAAGAAAATCAGAGAGCCATCGAACTGTTCGAGTCTATTTTGAATGAGGACTCTCATTTATCCCAGTTCTGGCGCCCATAAAATGTAAACAGACTATCGTGTGAAAGGCGAGGAACCTCTATGCTCTCGGAAAAGGCAACAAATATCTCTCCCGCCGCCACCATTGAGATCTCCGCACGCATTGCGGAACTCAGACGGCAGGGCACCAACATCATTTCTCTCAATATTGGCGAGCCGGACTATCCGACGCCGGAAAATATCTCACAGGCAGCAAAAAGCGCGATCGACGCACACTTCACCAAATACCAGCCGGTTCCCGGCATTCTGGAGCTGCGCGAGGCGATCTGCAAAAAGTTCAAAACTGACAACGGCCTGACATATCAGCCCAACGAGATCTGCGTCAGCGCAGGAGCCAAACAGGCTGTATTCAACGCCGTGTTTGTCCTCTGCGGCGAAGGGGATGAAGTCATCATCCCGACCCCCTGCTGGGTCAGTTACAGTGAGATCGTCAAGCTGGTCGGCGCAACGCCCGTATATGTTCCGTGCGCCCCTGAAGAAAACTTTGATCTGAACCTAACCGGCATCCGTTCCGCGATCTCATCCAGAACAAAAGCGATCCTGATCAACACCCCCAACAATCCCACCGGCGCTGTATACAGCGAGCAGACGCTTCGTGCGCTCGGTGAACTGGCCGTGGAACACGGCTTTACCATCATCTCCGATGAGATCTATGAAAAGATGGTCTATGACGGCGCAGAGCATATCTCCACCGCCTCTCTTTCGCCAGAGATCTACCGGCACTGCATTACGATCAACGGTTTTTCCAAGGCTTATGCCATGCCCGGCTGGCGCATCGGCTATTCCGCCGCTCCGCTTGAAGTGACCACTGCGATCAAAGCCGTACAGGGCCATGTAACCTCCGCTGCCAATTCCATCGCGCAGAAGGCCGCGCTTGAGGCGCTCTCCGGCCCGCAGGATACCGTTGCCGTCATGTGCGGCGAGTACGCCAGACGCCGTAGCCGCGTAGCGCAGCTTCTGCAGGAAATCCCTGGGGTTCGCTTTTCCATGCCGTCCGGCGCATTCTATTTCTGGGTCGATGTCTCCGCTTATTTAGGCAAAAGTCACGGCGGCAAAAAGATCAACACCGCCGTCGATCTTGCCAACTTCCTGCTTGAGCAGGCACACGCCGCCGTCGTCCCCGGCGAGGCATTCCATATGCCCGGCAGCATCCGCATCTCCTACGCAAACTCCATGAAAAACATCGAGCTGGCCCTTACAGCCATCAAAGAAGCTCTCGCACTGCTGTAACAAAAGATAGAGAGGTGTTGTAACGATGTCTGTTGGAAAACGCATTTACTTAAAGCGGCGTATGCCGGATCCAGAATTGGTCAAAGCCTTTGAAACGATCCCCGCCTCAAATGTTGCCGACGTTATGGGGCGCAACTGCGCTATGAATCCGCGCATCCACCTGGTCAGTTCTCCCAAAAAGCAGATGATGTCCGGTGTTGCCTATACCGTAAAGGCGCGCGGCGGCGATAATCTTGCCCTGCACGCGGCGCTGAATCTTGCCGGTGAGGGCGATGTCATTGTTGTCTCCAATGAAGAGGACTCCACCCGTTCTCTCATCGGCGAGGTAATGATGTCCTATCTGCGCTATACGAAAAAGATTGCCGGCATCGTGCTGGACGGCCCGATCCGCGATATCGATGAGATCGGCAAATGGGATTTCCCCGTATACTGCACCGGTACGACTCCCGGCGGCCCGTATAAAGAGGGTCCTGGAGAAATCAATGTGCCCATTGCCTGCGGCGGCGTCAGCGTCATGCCGGGAGATATCATTCTGGCGGATCCGGACGGCGTCATCGTGATCCCGCAAAAGGATGCATCCACTATTCTCAAGGATGCGCTCGCCTTTCAGGCGGCCGATGAAGCCAAGGCTATCGCGGCCCGCAACGGCACCGCCAAACGCGACTGGGTCGAAAAGAGTCTGAAAGAAAAGGGCTTCGAAATCATCGACGGAATTTATGAGCCCTGATGGAGAGGGGTGAACAATCCCCATGGGTGGAGAGACGCACATCACACAATGAGAGTCTCCCCCGCTGACCGTTAATAAAACCACGGAGGTGCATTTTGCCGCGCTGTAGCTGATTTGGTTCAGTATGATGAGAGGGGAGCGACTTCAGATTCCTTTACTTGCTACATAGAACTACTGAGCGCAGAAATAGGACAATGACCTATTATAAGCGGCCGTTTAGCGATAAATGGTTTTTCCAGCAACAATCTCCTCCACTGCATTACGGATGTTATTCATCGCCCCGACCCACGCCATTTGGTTTTCAGCTTTTAGTTGTTCGGTGATTCCCAGTGCCTGCGCCATCTGTTCGATTAAAAGCTGCAGCATCACGTTTGCTTCGCGGTCAATCTCGTTGAGGTGGTGCGTCAATTTGCCGGACGTTTTCAAATTGATATAGGTCGCTCTGCGATGCTCTTTCAGATACTTGAGCCGCAGACGGCCATAGCGTCCGAAGGACGCTTCTTCTTTTCTCGGTAAGGTAAGATTTGGCAGGTAAAAGCCCTCGTGGTTTGTGTAAGTGATTTCCATTGCGTGATACTCCTTTCGCACATTTTGGGATCGACCCTTATTCTGACCCTTTAGCGGGCCATCTTCTATAAAACAACTGGACTGACCGATACCATGTTTTATAGTTTCAGAACTGAATATCACATAATTTGATGTAATTTGTTGCTGAAAATCTTATTTTCCGAATTCGAGTCCTGTACCGCGCACCAGAGAAAAACCTTGAAGCT
>ULUQ01019351.1_pt1 | contig 10174 bp, 12 predicted proteins | sample 1958661 | NCBI WGS metagenome assembly ULUQ01 (sample SAMEA4835765, study PRJEB28245) | human gut metagenome | biome: gut microbiome; material: fecal sample | place: Denmark | collected 2008 | reverse complement strand
ACCCTGCAAGCTTTTGAAAAAGCTTGAGCAAAACTTTTGAGCGTCTTTAGAAAGTTTGCTAACTAATCGGCAGTTTAGTTCTCCGCTTGGAAAACTAATTAGCTATATTATATACTTTTTAAATAAAAAAGTAAACAGCCTTAGTCTATTTTTGACTTAGGCTGTTAATAAATTTAGGCTTTAATTATAATCTTACGATAAGTATTGAACTTAATCCATTTAGCAAAAAATTGTGGGTCGTTGCTATCTGCAAGAGAATTATATTCTTTAAGGAAGTCTTTTACAGCTTCATTATTATCTGCGACAACCTCAAAGCCTCGTCCATTTATGACAGGGAAACCGCTATATTCATACTCGCTTGCAGGAATAATAGCTGTGATTTTCTTATCTCTCACGCTAATAGCTACTTGGTCACGAAGTACGATTATATCAAAGCTATCTGGATAATGGTAGCTTTCACCGTCAACAGGAATTTCATCACCGACTGTATAGGTGTTTCTTACTGGCTGATACTTCAAAACATTAAGGCTTGATGTATCATAGTAGAATTCCTCGAATATATCGCCTCTTGCTTCAACATCTCCAAGCTTAAATGATGCCTTTGCTGAGCCTGAAACTGCCTTTTGACTGACATCTTCAATAACACCGCAAGCTGATGTCATATTGGTAACTCTATCAATGAGAATAATTTCTCCGAGTGTTTTATGTGCTGAGAAAAGGTCTGCAACAATAGCTTCTGTGAGGAGAATTTCGCAAACAGCTATACCATTCTTTTCGAGAGTTTCTGTCTTGATATGCTCGCCTGTATTTACATTAACTGCATAATCAATGGCAGTAATAATGCCAGAAATAGTCTTTGTGCCAAGCTTGACAAGATAATCCTTGCCAATAACGAGTGGTTCATCGTCCATCCAAAGAAGTGAGACCTTGAGCTTTTTATATACTGCAATATCAGCATTCTTTGAAAGCACGCAGCCTCTTGAAACATCAACCTCTTTATCTAAGGTTATTGTTACTGGCTGACCTTTATGTGCTGATTTTACCTCTTTGTCTGTAACGAAAACACTCTTAACATTTGCTTTTTCGTTGCTTGGTAATGCGACAATCTCATCGCCTACGCTGATACTTCCTGCTTCAATTTGTCCTTGAAAACCTCTGAATGTATGGTCTGGACGGCAGACTCTCTGAACTGGCATATAGAAACCTTTTTCCTCGTCTGAGGAGGATATATCGACAGTTTCGAGATACTCCAAAAGCGGAACTCCGTCATACCACTTGATATTTTCGGACTTGGTGGTGACATTATCGCCCTCTGTTGCTGACAAAGGAATAATCTTTACATTATCAAGTTTAAGTTCTTCTTTAAGCTCATCAATCTGCTTTACGATTTCATCAAAGCGTTCCTTGCTATAACCGACTAAATCCATCTTATTTATAGCAAAGACAAAGTAACGAATACCCATAAGCTTGCAGATTCTTGCGTGACGCCTTGTCTGAACAAGAACGCCTTGTGAAGCGTCAACAAGAATAACAGCTAAATCTGCAAAGGACGCTCCGACTGCCATATTTCTTGTATATTCTTCATGACCTGGTGTATCGGCAACTATAAAGCTTCTGTTATCTGTTGTAAAATAGCGATATGCAACATCTATTGTAATGCCCTGCTCACGCTCTGCCATAAGTCCATCAAGGAGAAGTGAATAATCTATTGCACCGTTTCGGCTGCCAACCTTACTATCAAGTTCAAGAGCTTTTTCTTGGTCGGCATAAATCAACTTTGCATCATATAATATATGTCCGATAAGTGTTGATTTTCCGTCATCAACACTTCCGCAGGTTATAAATTTGAGTAATCCTTTCATTAGAAATAGCCCTCCCTTTTTCTACGCTCCATACTTCCTGCCGCCTCATTGTCGATAACTCTTGATGTACGCTCTGAGGATACTGAGCTTAGAGTTTCATCAATGATTTCATCGAGTGTAGTTGCGGTGGATTCTATACCACCTGTAAGCGGATAGCAACCAAGTGTTCTAAAACGAACTGACTTCATCTGCGGAACTTCTCCCTCTTTGAGTGGGAAACGGTCATCATCAACCATTATGATGTTGCCGTCACGCTCTACAACAGGGCGTTCAGCTGCAAAATAAAGAGGAACTATATCTATATTCTCACGCTTGATATATTGCCATATATCTTTTTCTGTCCAGTTTGAGATTGGGAAAACTCTTATGCTTTCGCCCTTTTTAATTTTTGTGTTATAGAGTTTCCACATTTCAGGACGCTGATTTTTTGGGTCCCATGCCTGAGCTTCATTTCTGAAAGAGAAAATTCTTTCCTTTGCTCTTGACTTTTCCTCGTCACGCCTACCACCACCGAATGCCGCTGTAAAGCCATATTTGGTGAGTGCCTGCTTGAGAGCCTGAGTTTTCATAATATCAGTATAAGCTGCTCCGTGGTCAAATGGATTTATTCCTTGCTTAACTCCATCTTCGTTTGTATAGACTATCATTTCTATACCGAGTTTCTTGGCTGTTTCATCACGGAATTTAATCATATCCTTAAACTTCCATGTTGTATCTATGTGCATAAAAGGAAAAGGAGGTTTTTCGGGATAAAACGCTTTCATAGCAAGATGAAGCATTACAGAGCTATCTTTTCCTATTGAATAAAGCATTACTGGCTTTTCACATTCGGCAGCTACTTCTCTGATGATGTATATAGCTTCTGCTTCGAGTTCGTCAAGATGTGAAAGTTCACTCATTTTCTTCTCTCCTTAATACTTATTTGATTCCCTTTGGTTTATATCTATCTTAATGGTATCTCCATGAGGTTTTTCTATTATCCAGCTTAGAATATCTCCGCTCTTTTCGGTATGAACCATACTGCCCATACCACCTATATCCGCACCGAGATAGAAATTTATTGCGTGTACAGGACATTCTTTAATGCAAGAGGTACAGCCCCAGCAATCCTTTGGATACTTGATATACGCCTTACCGCTCTCATCTATTTTGATAAGACTTCCGGGACAGACATTTCGGCATCTTCCACAACCAACACATTTTTGTTTGTTAATTGCTATGCTCATAGCTCTTACCTCCCGGTACTAAATCACGAAGGATTATTTTTATTTTGCCGTTTTCAAGGCGTGAATTTACATATTTGTTGAAGTTCTTATCGTCCTTATTCGGATAATCGAGATTTTCTGCAAAGCTATGCCAACGGGTTTCTTTTCTTGCTTTGAGATGTGCTATAACACTTCTGCAAACTATAAGTCTTTCACGAAGTTCATAGATATACATAAGCTCCTGAAAATCTTCTGCGTAAAGCGAATTTGAAAGCTCTGTGAGCTGTTTAATTTTATAGTCTGCAATATCAAGCTGTTTCTCATTAAAACGATAATTTGTTTTAATACCGCCTGCATAGGAATCCATAACGCTCTGCATAGCTTCTTCAAGCTGTTCTGTTGTAAAGCGGGAATCCTTTTTGGTAAGAAAGCTTTCAACCTCTGAAATGTGGCTGTCTATATTACTGCTCTCGATAGGTGAAATACCATTTTCTGAAACATATTCAACTGCGGAAAGGGCTGCAATCTCACCCTCTGCCAAAGCACCTGTGACATATTTCTGAGGAGCACCTCCGGCAACATCACCACCTGCAAACAAACCATTGATTGTGGTTGCTCTCTTTGTGTCAACCCAATAGCCACTTGCTGTATGACCGCCTACTATGTAAGGCTCTGTACCCTCGATTTCAACATTCTGCTGAGATGGATTCTTTCCGCTCTCTATCCACTTTATAGTCTGTGAAGGAGCCATATTTAAATATGCTTTGAGCAAGGATTCGTCTTGTTCGGGCGTGATACCCTCTGTTCTGAGATAGCAAGGACCTCTGCCCTCTTGATTTTCATTAACTGTGCCGTAAACTCTCTCTGAAGTGGTTAAGCCATATTTTGTTTCGTAAACTTCTCCAAGTGAATTTACTTGTTTAGCACCGACACCCTGTGCAAGAGTACCTGTCGGGGCAATCGTATCTTTACATCTTAAAGCTATAAAACGCATTTCAAAAGTGGTCATCTCTGCACCAGCTTTTATTCCCATTGCATAACCTGCACCTGTGTTGAATGGCGGATACCACATTTTATGGCGTGAAAATCCCGGATTATTTGGCTTATAAAGTCCCGCCGCACCACCTGTGGCAATTATTACTGCCTTAGCCTCGATAGTATAGAATGTATCATCATCTATGCCTATTCCAAAAGCACCTTGGATTCTGTTATCTTTTACGGCAAAGTCGATTATATTTACTCTATTGAGAATAGTTGTATTTGGCAAGGCTTCTACTGCTTTAGCAAGTATAGGCTTTATATTTTCACCATTTATTTTAAGATTACGGTTTCCTCGTGTTACATACTTGCCATTTTCGTCCTTGAGAATTACAAGTCCGAGCTGTTCAAGCCTATGTGTAACGGAATTAAGTCTTTCGGACATTGTAAGTAGCAAATCTTCTCTTACTATGCCATCTGCATCGTGCTTTGCGTAATCAACATAGTCCTGAGGAGTTCTGCCCTCTGTGATATACGCATTAAGAGCGTTTACACCAGCCGCAAGGCAACCACTTCTCTTTATGTGTGCCTTTTCGCAGATTATAACTTTTTTATCAGAATTTTCGGATATTGTCAAAGCCGCATAGCAGCCTGCTGTTCCGCCGCCTATAATCAGAATATCTGTTGTAAGCTTTTCTGTCTTCATATTGCTTCCCTCATTTTTTGAAACTACCGCACTTTCCCAAGAACCTTAAAAGTTTCGCTTGAGCCTTTTTCTTTTGTTAACAACATTAGTTATTAAGTGCGGACTTTGTCCGCACTTAGAGTGCAAAGGATGTTAAGGGCGTTGCCCTTAAAACCTACCAAAGGCTCTGCCTTTGGAAACCGCAAGCCTTTAAAAAGGCTTGACCTAAACTTTGAGTGTCTTAATAGAAGTGCCTCAGCTAACTGCTAAATTCGTCAGCCGCGATAACAATTTTCCCTTGCTCACTACGAGCGAGACTTGTCGAGCGATTCCGCGTCTTGACTGCGGAGGCACTCCGCCTTGAGCGAAACTTTGAGTGTCTTATGGAAGGTTTATTCTTATTCCTCTATTATGAGTTCTTCTTTTTCTGCGGTATCTCCAGTTATTTTGAATGAATTTAATACAGGCTCAGCTCTATTCATAAGAGATAAAATCATATAGCTTGCTTTGCTGTCATAGGCAAGTCTTTTATCCTCTTCCGAGGGTCTTGATGGCGACTCTGGGTGAGAATGCCAGTTGCCAAGCGGTGCATAGCCTTTACTTCTCATATCCTTGATTGTGGCAAGCTGTTCTTTCGGGTCAAGTGTAAAATGCTCATTGGAATGGTCTATATTTGTGAGAAGATAGACTTCCTTTATTGTCTTATCACCGTTTTCAACTATACCTGCAATCAGACCGCAAGCCTCATTTGGAAGTTCTTTTTCTGCGTGTGCAAGAATTTTTTCATAATCTGATTTTGATAACTTAATCATAAATGTACACCGTCACATTCCGCCTGTTCGTAGTCGATAAGTTTTGTGATAGTCGGGTGCTTGCCACAAATTGGGCAATTATCTGTATTGCTTGGAAGCTTAACCTTTCTGAACTCCATTTTAAGAGCATCATATGTAAGGAGATAGCCTGTAAGCAAATCGCCCTGACCAAGAATATACTTGATAGCTTCCATTGCCTGAAGACTTCCGATAACTCCACCCATTGCACCAATAACTCCTGCTTGCTTACAAGTGGGAACAGCGTCCTTTGGAGGTGGATTTCTGAATACACATCTATAACAAGGACCTTTTCCTGGAACATAAGTCATAAGCTGTCCCTGAAAACGAATGATTCCTGCGTGTGAGAATGGTTTCTTTGCCATTACGCAAGCATCATTGATAAGGAATTTTGCTGGGAAGTTATCTGTGCCATCAATAACGAAATCGTAGTCCTTAATCAAATCAAGGATATTTTCACTTGTAACAAAGGTATGATATGTAATAACCTTAACATCAGGGTTGATTTCTTCCATAGTTTTCTTTGCGGATTCAACCTTTGGAGTTCCAACATCTTTTGTTGTGTGGATAACCTGACGCTGAAGATTTGATAAATCTACATCATCTGCATCGGCGATACCAATAGTTCCAACACCTGCTGCTGCAAGATATAGAGCAACTGGTGAACCTAAACCGCCTGCACCAATGATGAGAACCTTAGCATTGAGGAGCTTTTTCTGTCCTTTTGCTCCAACTTCTTTTAATATAATGTGTCTTGAATAACGCTCAAGCTGTTCGTTTGTGAAAGCCATTACTGACCACCTCCCATAAAATAAAGAAACTCTACAACATCGCCGTCTTTGAAAGTTGTGCTTTCAAATGCACCGCTCTCGACAAATCCATCGTTGATTGTAACTGTGACATATTCTGGGGTTTCTACCTTTTCATCTATAACGAGCTGTGCAACTGTAAGATTATCTGCAACCTCTTTGCTTACGCCTGCTACTGTGATTTTCATAATTATCTCTCCTGCTTACTTTAATTTTTCTATCTCATAAACTATTTCTGACTTCTTGACAGCACCTCTGAGTCTTAACTGCTCTTGACCGTCCTTAAAGAAAATAATTGTTGGTGATGCCTGAACTTCGTATTTTTCCATAAGAACTGAATCAAAGTTTATGTTTACCTTGACAACCTTTAAGCTATCACCGTATTCTTTTTCAAGCTCCGAAAGGACTGGTGACAATCTTTTGCAAGGAATACAGCTATCTGAATAGAAGTCTGTTAAAACAAGCTTATCTGAATTAAGAACTTCCTGCTCAAAATTTTCTGTATTAACACGAACTGCCATTTAATCACCAACCTTTTTTACGATAAGATTATAAGTGCCGTCCTCATTATCTATGAGTTTCAGAATCTGATGTCCCTCTTCCTTAATGCTTCTTGGAACATTCTGAACTGGTTCGCCGTCATTCATCTTGACTGACAAAATCTGTCCGTCATCAAGCTCCTCTAAGGCAACTTTTGCTTTTACAAAGGTTGTAGGGCAAACTACATCTGTAATATCTACGGTATCATCAATAATAAAATCAGCCATTGTATGCCTCCAAAATCTTTTCTTCAAATTTTTCTTTTCCTACTCGGTCTATTGTAAATTTGAAACGCTCGCTTGGCTTTGCATTATCCGCAAAAAACTTTATAGCAGCATCACAAATTCTCATAAGCTTTTCTTTGTCCTCAATAAATGGGATTATTGTTTCGCCCTTGTTTATTGAATTACCAAACAAGCCACCAAAGGAAACTATATATCCATGAACTGTATCCCACGCATCTGTTGGGCAAGCCTTGAAGCATCTTCCGCAGAAATTACACTTGTTCTTGTCAACAGTGATTTTGCCGTCTTTAAGAGTGATTGCATTCTGTCGGCAAGCTTTTACACATACGCCACAACCAATACAATCGCTTTCTCTCCAATCGACCTTGATTCCGCCCTTGATTCCTAAGTCGTTTTCTTCAGATTTAAGGCAGTTATTCTGACAGCCTGTTATGCCGAACTTAAACTTATGTGGAAGCTCCATTGCGAAATATCTATCATCAAGCTCCTTTGCAAGAGCATATGTATCAATACAGCCACTTGGACATACTGCTTGTCCCTGACAGGCAGTTATTGTACGAACTCTCGGTCCGCAGACGCCAGGCTCTACATCGCCCTCTGCAAGTGTATTCTTAACTTCTTCTATATCATCTAACTTAATAAATGGAATTTCTACGCTCTGTCTTGATGTGAGATGTACATAACCATCTCCGTATTTATCAGAAACTTCTGCAATTTTTGCAAGCTGCTTAGCTGTAAGATTTCCTCCGACAACTCTCAACCTAAGAGAAAAATTATTTTTTTGTTTTTGACGCATAAATCCGCCTTTTTTAAGAGTTGCATAATCGACTGCCATTTGTTACTCCTCCTTGCAAGGAATTCTCTCCCTTGACCTAAACTTTATTTATAAAATGTTAAGAATTATAGCTGGAAGCATTCATCTTATTTATTGCTTGCTCGAAGTCTTCTATCAAGTCTTTTATATCCTCTATACCAACGCTTACTCGAATACTATCTTCATAAACGCCTGCGGATTGCTTCTGAGCTTCTGTGCTATGAGCATATATCGTGCTTGATGGGTGAATAACAAGAGTTCTTACATCACCTATATTAGTAGCGTTTATTGAGTATTTAAGGTTATTGATAAGATTAAAGGCTCTCTCTTTGCTACCTGCACGAATTGTTAAGATTGCTCCACCTTTTCCATTAAACATTCGCTTTGCAAGCGGATAATATGGTGAGCTTTCAAGGGCTGGGTAATTAACTTCAACTCCATCTGCTGTGCTTAGATATTTAGCAATCTTCAGTGCGTTATCACAAATACGCTCCATTCGTAAACCTAGAGTTTCAAGACCAACGGAATTAAGGAATGCGTTGAATGGTGAAAGACAACAACCAACATTTCTCCATATTCCGTTTCTTAGCTTTGCGAGATAAGCAAATTTTCCATACTTCTTATATTCAGCCATTCCCTTATACTTATCAGTATCCCATTTAAAATTGCCACTGTCAACTATTATTCCGCTTATTGAATTTCCTCCGCCATTTATATACTTTGATGAGGAATGAATTACTATATCTGCTCCAAAATCTATTGGTCGGATAAGATAGGAAGTAGCTGTTGTGCTATCTATTATAAGTGGAATATTATATTTATGAACCAGCTCTGAAACCTCTTTTATATCGACAATATCAAGCTTTGGATTTCCTATAAGTTCTGTAAAAACTGCCTTTGTTTTATCGTTTATGAGAGGTTCTATGCTTTCGGCTGAAATATGCTCTACGAACTTAGTTGTAATTCCGAAAGCTTTCAGGTCTGAGAACAAATCTATCGTTCCTCCGAAAAGCCCTGAACCTGCTATAATCTCATCGCCAGCTTCTAATATATTTAAAAGTGACATTGTAACAGCCGCCATACCTGATGAACAGGCAATCGCCCCTATTCCATTTTCGATAGAAGCAACTCGGCTCTCGAAAGATGAAACTGTCGGATTACTTATTCTTGTGTATGCAAAACCAGTGGCTTTATTATTAAAGACTTTTTCGAGCTGTTCAGCAGATTCCTGTGAGAAAGCACTTACCTGATAAATCGGAGTAAGTGTAGCTCCTGTCTTTTTATCAATTTCAAATCCTCGGTGCAATAAAGCTGTATTGAACTCCATAATATCACCAACCCTTTTCAACAAACCTTGAAGTGCTTCCAATTATAACCTACTTAACATATAATTTCAATAGGTATTATAAGATTTTAGCGTTTTACATAATTTTAATTTTTATAGAAGGCTATTTTTTATATTTCTTACAATGTCTATTTATTTAGTATATATTGATTTTCCAGAAATTCTGTGATAACCTATTATTAATATATGTTTCGTATGTAATTAGATGAGATTTTTTAAGGAGCGTGTTCTTTTTGAAAGTACCAATGAAAGTTCAATTAGGTATTATGGCTATGATAGATATTGCCACAAATTCACAAGGCGGACGAGTTGTTACCACGACAAGTATTTCTAAGCGTCAGAATATTTCCCCTAAGTATCTTGAACAGATACTCCCTGCTCTAAGGCTTGCTATGCTTATAAGAAGTCAGAAAGGTTCTAATGGCGGATATATCATAACAAAACCATGTAATCAAATTACCCTAAGGGATATTATAAATGCACTTGACCCTAATATTCTTTCTGATGTTTATTTTGATACTAATAACAAAAATTCAACTATGATAGATACTATAAATGATGATTTATGGAATAATATGACTTCATATTTGCAGGACTATACGGAGAAAATTACGCTTAAAGATATTTGTGATGACTACCGTCAAAGACTTGATAACCAAGAGGCTCAGTTTATGTATTATATTTGACAAGCTTCCCTAAGACAATTAAAGTTTAGGTCAAGGCGGAGTGCCTCCGCGGTCAAGACGCGGAATCGCTCGACAAGTCTCGCTCGTAGTTGATTAGATAAGATTGTTGCCGCGGTCGATGAAGCTACCGAGCGGGCGAACACAGTTCGCCCCTACTATTAGCTGACAGGTTTTT
>ULUQ01058129.1_pt1 | contig 10200 bp, 9 predicted proteins | sample 1958661 | NCBI WGS metagenome assembly ULUQ01 (sample SAMEA4835765, study PRJEB28245) | human gut metagenome | biome: gut microbiome; material: fecal sample | place: Denmark | collected 2008 | reverse complement strand
CCTGCCCTTCTGTTGACCCCCTTATGTAGCCATATACATTTACAATGTTGTTTTCCATGTAACCGAACCTCCGTTATAAATATTTTTTTATAACAGCAATTTCAATTCCGGTTAAAGTAAAGGATACCAACCATCCCATACTTACAAACAAGCTTTCTTATATGTATGATATATGCTAAATGTCATTATTCATAATTGTATTGTAAAAATAATGATTACCACTATTTTTCCTTTGTTCTTAAATAGTTAATCACGATTACTACAACTGCAATAATATCCGCCCCCACATTATAAACAAGTCTTTTAACCACATCATTATTCATCGCATCATAAGCACTTGTATTCAAAGAAACATATACTTTATAAATTACCAATCCTGCAAGAATAACGTTACATATATACTGTAACTCAATTCTTTTCTTAAAATTAATCTTCGGTTCATCTGAACATCTAATATTCTCCAACTCAGTTGCATTAAATGTGTGATTCTTCATTTGCTCAATTAATTTGGTACATAGATCGGATGTATATGTTCGATTATATAAATCCGAAGGAATTGTGTTTATCGTTTCTCCCTTATGAAATTGTCCTTGCAAATACCAAATATTGTCTTTGATATACTGCTCTGCATCATTCATTTTGTAATGTACAATTTCATCCAATGAATTTCTTATCATTATAAGTCCATCAAAATACTGTTGTTTACTCATTTCATTAGATATGTTACTCATATACTCCAGTATATCCGAATAATCGTTTACTGATATATTTTTTGATAATGTAGCGTTCAATGGAAATAAATACGCAATTATCGTAATCCCTATCATCAAGAAATATGTTATAATTGTAAAAGTTGAATTCTTTTCAAAAATAAATCCAACTAAAAACAAGCATAAATCTACTATTAATGCTACAACAATAATTGTTTTATATATTGTATGTTTTCTTATTTTCTTTGCAATTTCTTTCGCTCCCATATTACAAACTCCTTTTCTCTGTTCAACTTAAATATAAACTCAAAATAAGTAAATCATAGGTAAAAACTTAATCACAAAATGTTCAAAAGCTCATTTTTACTAGCTTTTCTCAATTTTATTCTAGACTGCCGTGGCAGATGAATAGGATTTTTATCATAATTTTGTTTTCTCCTTGATTAGCCGGTTTTTCTGAGTATGTTGTGCGATGCTCTGCAATTAGGAATTACTATAAGTACATTCCTATAACTACCATGCTATTTTATAAATCTATAGATTCCTATCCCACTTCCCGCCTATACTCCTCAATTACCTCAAGAAACCGCTCTCCATACTTCGCAAATTTATTTTCACCCACCCCTGAAACGTCCAGCATTTCAGGCTTGGAAGCCGGCATTTTTGCTGCCATATCGATCAGGGTCTTGTCACTGAAAATAATATACGGCGGCATACTTTCCTCACGTGCAATTTCAAGGCGGAGTTTCTTAAGTCGTTCAAACAGCTTGTAGCCGGAAGATGTAAGTGTTTCCACACTTTTTGCTTTCTTCTTCGTTTTGGCTGTCTTTTCCGGCTGTTTGTCTTCATCTGTGATCTTAACGAAAACAGAAGCCTCTGGATTTTTCAGGCCACTGATATCACCCAGTTTGAGAACCTGATAATCCCCCACGCGAAGATATCCCTCTAATACCAACTGTTCGATCAAACGTCTTAACAGATTCTTGTTCGTTCCTGCCAGAACGCCGTATGACTTGTAGCGAACAGCTCCTATTTCCTCCAGCCTCGCCGTCTTAGCTCCGGCAACAGTGTCAATGATGATCTGCCTTCCATATCTTCCCTTCGCTTCGTATACGCAGTTGATCACTTTTTTGGCTGCTTCTGTCATATCCAGAGTTTCAAATTCCCGCAGGCAATTGCCGCAGTCCTGACACGGTTTTTTCGGATTTTCCCCGAAATACTTTAAAATATAATTGCGCAGACATTCTGTTGTATAGCAGTATCGCTCCATCACCTGCAGCCGCCGGACATCCCTTTCCCTGACCGTCTCCCTGTCCGCCGGATCGAGATCCTGCATTTCCTTATGATCCAATAAAAACCGGTTGATCACAATATCCTGCGGTGAAAATAAAAGAATGCACTTGGCGTCAAGCCCGTCACGACCGGCTCTTCCTGCCTCCTGATAATAGTTTTCCATACTCTGCGGCATATTATAATGAATGACAAAACGGACATTCGATTTATCAATTCCCATACCGAACGCATTTGTTGCAACGACAATACTTGTGTAGTCGAATACGAAATCATCCTGCATTTTTTTCCGCTCCACAGCACTCATTCCTGCATGATATTTTCCCACAGAAATGCCCTTGCTCTTAAGCAGTTCGTATATATTATCAACGTTTTTCCTTGTCGCACAATAGATAATTCCACTGTCGCCGCTATGCTCGGAAATATATTTCAAAATGTACTGTTCTTTATTCTTTGGCTTTTCCACCTGAAAAAACAAATTTTCCCTGTCAAATCCATTTACCAATGTAAAAGGATTCTGCAGTCCTAACGTGCAAACAATGTCTTCGCGGACGGTTTCTGTTGCTGTAGCTGTAAATGCACTGATGATTGGACGTTTCTCCAACGTTTTGACAAATTCAACAATTTTCATGTAACTTGGGCGGAAATCCTGCCCCCACTGTGAGATACAGTGTGCTTCGTCCACTGTCACCATTGAAATAGGTACGCTTTTTGCAAGAGCGAGAAACCCCTCTGTGACGAGCCGCTCCGGCGCTATATAAATAATTTTGTAAATACCCTGTCTCGCTCTCCTGATCGTCTCATTATAATCTTTTTCAGAAAGCGAACTATTGATAAATGCCGCCGGCACTCCTGCCTCATTTAATGCTTTGACCTGATCCTGCATAAGTGAAATAAGCGGCGAAACCACCAATGTGATTCCCGGCAAAAGCACTGCCGGGATCTGATAACACACGGATTTTCCTGCACCTGTCGGCATGACTGCAAAAGCATCTCTCCCCGCCAAAATGCTGTCAATGACAGATTTCTGTCCCGCTCTGAACGAATCATATCCAAACAAAATTTTTAATGCCTGTTCGGGAGTATGGTATTTGTCATTGGTGCGTGTATCTTTTGTTTCGGTGTCCGAAGTATTTTTTGATAATATTTTCATGTGTCATCCTAACTAAAATTGTGTTTGCTTCTAAATCTTTTTTCTGCATTGATTGGTTCATTTTTTTAACATTAACCGACAATATATCGCCTTTATTGTATTCTTTTATCGAAATAGTTTCAAGGAATTCATGAAAACGAAAAATATCGTTGGTTTTGCCTCTTCGATAACCGCATTTCATTGAGCACTTATAGTTCACATCTTGCTTTGTCAATTATAGTATTAAAATTCTCGCAAAAGTCAGCATAATCCGTATAACCTCGCAAGATCATTTTGTTATCCATTTCAGCTAGTGCTTTCTTAAATTCTTCCTCGTATCTTTTACGAATTTTGCAGCTTATAACACAATATCTACTGTTATTTTTGCAATATTCTTTTCCGAATTTGACTGGCACTTTGTGTTTTATAAATAATTGATCTGCCAGATATTCATCACAATCCAAAAATATATAAGAATATGTAAAAGGTGACATTGTTTTTAATTTCAAATAATTGTTCAAGATTCAACCTCCTTTTTTACTATCATAAACAGGTAAAATCTTTTCGTCGAGCAACTGTTGGTTTGCTATGCCACAAATAAATTCCCCCATAAACAACTTGAAGAGGACACGCGGTCCTCCTCAACTAAAAGCTCCATTGGGCTTACATTATATAAGATTGCTAAGGCTACTAAGTTATCGGCCTGTGGATAGCACTTTCCGGCTTCCCATTTATACACGGCCTGAGTTGATTCAAAACCCATATACTCCATGACCTGCTTCACAGAGATATTTCTCTGCCTGCGAATTTCTCTCATTCGCTCTCCACTTGCCACGATGTCGAAACGTGGTCGTTCCATATCGCGCCTCCTTTTTGAAAAACACTACTATATTCTGCAAAAATACCACATGAAAGTATCATAACACAAAATTGATCGTGTGTGTTATAAACTTATGGTTAAATAATAATGTATATCCACATTCCTTCTTCTATCTTATCTGTATGATTGTCTGTATCATTTTTTCAAAAGATTGAGCAAAGCGCACATCATCTTCTTCTGTACGTTTTCTCGGTCCTTTTATATGATTTTTGTGAGAACCCCGTCTTGCTTTCTTGTTAAGATTCCTCTCCATCAACATCTGGTCTATATTTTCATCAGTATACCACTTGCCGGATTGGTGAATGGCATACGCACCTTTCCCAAGTGCCATAGCAGCTACCCCATAATCCTGAGATACCACAATATCCCCCTTATGGCAAATGCTGATCAGCTTGTAATCTACTGCATCAGTTCCTGCTCCGACAATAATCACATCGCTATAATCTGAATATAGCACATTGGCTTCTGTTTTCTGTGAAAAATCATCCACATCCTTAAGAAAAGCAGATCTCACAAAAAAATCATTTATCCCTTGTGGAAGATCATATGTTGCAAAATATTTCTTCTCGATGCCATCAAATATTATTCCAAAAGAGTTATCTTTCAATAAATCATCCTTGTTCCATGAAAAATTATCGTCAAATACAATCATGTAATCACGTAATGCTAAAATAAAATCATTCTTATACTTCATGTCATCTGAATATAATTTATACGCTCTGATAAGCCTCTTGATTGTATTGTAAAAGAATTGTTCTTTTGCATTTTCCGGTTTTTCTAGATAAATATCTGCAGATTCGATTTCTCCGTTTAAATATTGTTCAACTCTATACGCTATATCTTCCTTATTCATCTTCAGCTCCAATCATCATTATAAAAGCAACTGACTCAAGATGTATTTTGGGGCGTTTCATCGCATCTAATACAACTTTTTGGTTTTCTTGCAGCTTGTCAATACCCTCATCATCCATTCCGTAGTACTCCTTATTAGCCATTCTAGCTGATAAAGATCTTTCCATTTCTTCTCTTGCGCCTCTAATATTTGATCGTCTTTTAAACACCTCTACTGCTTTCGTATATGCTTCTTTTCTTGATGAAGTTAATAATTCGTCCCAGTCTTCTCCTCCATAATTTTCAATAAACCAATCTATGTTTCTTCCCTCAAATTCGTCTTTTAAAAATTTCGCTTCTCTACTTCGCTTTCCTAGGTGAACGATTTTCATTTTGGGAGCAAATCCTTTATTAATAATCGATGTGTATTCACGTATTATTGATTCATCATCAAGCTCATCAGGATTATTAATAGTAATCGGAACAATAACCTGATCTGAAAGCAAATAATTTCTATACGGACTCATTGCATATAACGATACTCCCGCGTCTAACATGTAAGCACTGTCAGGTGCAATTGACCATGTAAAAATTAGCCCAGTCCAATCAAACCTACATAAAGTTGCAAACGCACTTGCGCAACCTTTACAAGAATTAATAGCATTATCTACAATGCATTCAAAAATTTCATCTCCTGGTGCAAAAAAGTGCAAATAATCATTCTCTATTGCAAGTTTTCTTGAAAAAGTTCCTCTGATTGCTCTTTCCTGTGAACGCTTAGCAGTGCTCTTTTCATAAGCAGCCTGAACTCTAGTTAATACTTTATTTTGTTCTGTATTGAGATAGTCATTCCATTTTGGCGGAATTAACTGCGAATTAATAGCGGATTTTGGAGAAAATGAATTAGCTGAATACATTATCTCTCCATTCTTTTTTACCGAACCATGAAAACCTGCCAAGCTTGCCCAATTAGACATAGTTGATGCAAATAATTCATTTTCATTCTGAGAATAATACTCAATCAATCTTCTTAATTCAGCATACATTGGTCGATAAATAAAACCTGCCGCATCAAAGTTTTGCTCTTTACGAATTACCTCCTTCATTGTATTTGCCAAATCTACAATGTGTGGAATCTTATCAAAAAGTCCATATTTAAAATCATCCTTGATTGCAGAAATTATCTCATCATTAATATCTTTCATGATGATTTCCATACCGCTTAAAGATTGATTAAATATCTTTAAGCCGTCTTTAAAAAAGGTAAACAAAGCTTCTTCAAATGTATCTTTGGCATGCACAACAACAGAATATACAACTGGTCGAGACATATCTCTTTCAAGTCGATCCAATCGGCCAATTCTTTGTTCTATCATGCTCGCATCCCATGGCAGATCAATATGAATAATATAATCTGCACACTGAAAGTTTCTTCCCTCTCCTCCAGTATAGTCGCATAACATGATTCTACATTCATCCTGTGTCTGAAATCGATACGCATTCAAATCAACATCATTGCTATTCTTCATCGACTCAATATATGTTGCCTCTGCAGGAAAAACCACTCTTGTTAATAGTTCATTGAAATACGGTATATTATTATCTACAGTTACGCCCATTTCTGCCGGTTTTATCTGTTCAAGATTAATGCTTTTTGCAAACAATTTATCTGCTATTGACATTAATTTTTTCTTTAAATCATAAATAGGAACAGGCAGTTCATTCACGAAATTAGAGTTTTTCTCTTCCATTTCTTCAAGAAATTCACCCAGGAAAATATCATATGCTTTTCCTCTTTTGTACTCGTTTGAAGAGATTCTAAAATTTGTTCCCAATCCAGTATATAATGATTCTCCACGTAAAATTCCTATTGCAAATTTATGTATTGTAGATATTTGCGACCTATCTATATCCTCAACATATTTAAGATATTTCTCACTTCCAGTTAATACAAAGTAGTTTATAAACATCTGCTTCAATCTCTTTTTCATATTGATTGCCGCATCATTTGTAAATGTAACCATTGCTATTTCATCAGCAATATTCATAACAGGATCAAGTTCCTTGTTGCACAAAAAAGCAACTCTTGAAACCATAGAAAAAGTTTTTCCGGTTCCAGCTCCTGCCTCAACTAGAATATTCTTTTCTGTAGTTGCATGTTCGACCTCATACTGCTGAAGGTTAAACTCAGTATTTTCTGATAGTTTCCTAAGAATTATCTTATTATCATCTGTTACTTTTCCTTCTACTATCTCAAAACTAGTCTCGCAAATTCTTGAAAGAGCTGAATACATATATAGTTCAAAATTAAAAATCCGAAAAATATCATCTTCATAATGTTTTTCCATTTTCTCAGAAGAACCAACAAATAAATTATTCTTCTTGTATCCTATATTCATCTTTTTTAGAAAGTAATCTAGATAAGACAATATAGACTTAAAGCTCTCTCTTCTCTCAACAAATACAACTGTTTTTACACCAGCAGCATACATGTCTACTACTTCTTTGCACTTTGAAGCATCAACACTTGAAGGTAGGAAAAATAATTTCGAATATGGAGTTATCGCATCTGCATACTCATTTTTTTTCATCAAATCAGGTTCGTAATTTCTACGAATCCTTAACATCAGATCATAAGTAAAATCGGAATGAGGAATGAGATTATTTTTTTCAAAAACAGTGTTTATTTTTTTGTTTAACAAGTCACCATCATCTAAATCTTCACTAAAAATGGTATATGCTTCTTCTGAAATAATATTTAAATGCTTTTCTAAATACTCTTCCTTGGATATAAATGGATAGCACACCATATCCAAGACCAAAGGACTTACATTATACTTTTCGCTAATCTTATTTAATAAAGCAAATCTATATGCTCTTGCCTGTTTTTTAGGAGATGTTTGAGTTTTGTCGTACCCTTCTACTTCTATTTCATCCACACCATTTACACATATCTTATCTGCTTTCCATCCTTTTACCTCAATAATCAACATTCCCACATTTTCAATCATGAGACAGAAATCGTATTCGCGACCGTTAATTTCCCTCTGATTATAGACAACAATATCATTTGGCAAATATTCATTTAGTCTCTCCCATACTTTTGCCTCCCCATTGTAGGTCGGTTTTTTATCAATCATTTTAGCCATCAGTCTAACCTCACAACTTATAAATCATCTGGAACTATCTCAACAACATCATCAATAGTACAATCTAACGCTCTGCATATTTTTGCCATAACTTCAATTGTCACATTCTCATCGTTTGATAGTTTCGTCATTGTACTGTTTCCAATTCCAGCCAAATCACGCAAGTCCTTCTTCTTCATATTTCTATCAATAAGAAGTTTGAATAATTTTTTATAAGTTACTCCCATGGTTCCTCCTGCACTTACAATAACGATTACTTGTATCAATCGACTCATTTGGGCGATATCATAAAACTTGTTATAAAATCCCTTATTTTAATAATATCACTTTCTATCCCATATGCAATCAGAAATGTTGTGGATTGGGTATTTTATTTGTGTTTATCTACAATCATCTTCAAAGTACAATCTTTCCTTTTGTGAATATTGTTCAATTCTAACTTCCAAACCTACACTCATCAAAATACGGACAAGTCAAGCAACACTGCCCACATCTTTTTTCTCTAATTCGCTTCTTTCTATTAAGCCAATATAAGAATCTTCCCATACAAATTCCTCCCATGGTTTTCGATAATCTTACTCTACTCAAACTGCTGTACCTTAAAAACGCCAGCTTGATTTTGAGCCACTACAAATAAAAGGAAGGCAACCATCACAGGTAAGCCCCCGCAACAATTGCCTTCACGTTTTCCATTTATTCTATTCAAGATTTGAAAGAAATTCTTTAGCAGCTTCTTTCATTTCTTCCACAACTTCACTTGGTCCTGTCACCTTTACATCCTTACCAAGACTAAAGATCCAGCCAAAGAACTGTCGACTTACATTCACATCCACATGTAGCTCGCTATGCTCATCATCGATAGGTCTGAAGGTAATATCCTTGCCAAATCTATCAATGAATACACCACACATATAGTTAGCAAATTCAATTTTTACTCTTGTCTTCTTGCCTTGATACATTCCAAAAGTTGACTTCGAATACTCTGCCATATCAAAATTTTTGAATGCATCTTTACCGGCACGCTTCTCTACCTCCACAGAGAGTCGCATCATTTTATCAACACGGTAATGCTTAATCTGCTGATCCAGATCATCAAAAGCTACCATATAATAATTCTCATCATCCCAAGTAAGAGCCCAGGGACTGACTACAAACCAGTCACCATTATGTCTAGGAACCAGTTTCTTGTTGATGTCCCACTTATAATATTTGAATTTAATCTTCTTGTTCTCATTGATAGCCGTATGAATGTCATCCACGTTATAGTAAACAGATTCATTCATCGTCTTAACTCGATCATTAATGTAGACCTGACGCTGAAGCTGCTTAGCCTGATGCTCGCTAACAAAACTCTTAATCTTACCAATCAACTCACGAGACTTTGACTGTGTAATGAACTTCGAAGATTGAATTGCATCAATAAGAAGCTTTACCTCTGCCAATTCAAACTTACGAGAACCAACATGATAATACGTCTCTCGACCAATTTGTTCTTTGATTATTTCAATGCCAAACTTATCAGTCATATCCTGAAAGTCAGCGTAGATACTCTTACGTTCTGCAGTGACTTCATACTTCTCTAACTCTTCCATAATCTGAGGCATAGTAATTGCATGCTCATCATCAGTTTTCTCCTGCATGATCTGCATTAAGTAAGAAAATTTGAACTTTTGATTAGTACCTCGTGCCACAGAAAACACCTCCCTAGATTTTCTTCTATACTCAATTATCGGCATGTTTAAGCCAAAAGTCTATCTCAAAATAATAATTAAATGATTTTTATCGTACATCTCCCTCGCTCACAATACATGACTCCCAATACACAACTTACGACTAGACAAAGAAAAATGTGCTGAATATACTTGGCTTATAATTTGATTCGGAGGTATTAAATATGACTGGTACTGATAAGATATGCGAACTACTTAATGATTACTTTCAGAAGTGTAAATCCGAAGGCAAAGAGTATGTAATACTCAGAGCTTCAGACATTGAAGACATGTTTGACATTGCTAGAACAATCTACAGAGATCCAAACAAAAACAGATATCCTGCAATATGCTCCACCATGAAAAGACTAATGAATGACAAAGATGATATCGTGTTTGCTACTCCTAGTGAGCAAAGTCTCGACTCTGAACATCTACTGTTTTCAGCCTGCCAGCGGATATGGTGCATGTATATTGATTCGGGAGCATCCCAATATCC
>ULUQ01035938.1_pt1 | contig 10234 bp, 8 predicted proteins | sample 1958661 | NCBI WGS metagenome assembly ULUQ01 (sample SAMEA4835765, study PRJEB28245) | human gut metagenome | biome: gut microbiome; material: fecal sample | place: Denmark | collected 2008 | reverse complement strand
TGTGTGTGTGTGTGTGTGTGTGTGTTTACACAAATTCCTGACAAATGCAAGCGGCTGATCTTATAATAACTTAATAATATGGAAAACATACACAATAATGACAGGATACGGCTTTGTACCGGAACTACAGTTGATCTGCCTGATGTCCTAATTCCATCTATAGACCGATCCATAAGGCATGTTTCCATTTCTTCTATCATACTATTAGTCTTTTAATTACTGCAAAGGAAAAGCAAAAAAACGGAAAAACAGAATAAACACTACCTCAAATAACCATAAAATCAAAAAAAATCCTCATATTTACACCATAAAAAACCATAAAACAATGCAATTTACAGTTATAAAGCACTTTTTGCAAGGGATTTTCCGTTATTTGGAAAGCAAGCTATATCATGCAAATGATACGGTGGAAGAGCACCAACGCTTCTCCGTGTTTTTGTATGGTTCCATCATATTGTTTATTGGGATTCCGTTGAATTTGCTGGGATTCACAGGACCGACCGACAGAATCTATTTCTGGATGAATACGTCAAATCTGATAATCGGAATCATTATATTCATCCTTTATTGCTATAAAAGGCTTAAGTTAAAAGTAGCCCTTTCAGCAATATTGATAGTCACCCAATTGGAAATTTTAGGGGAAATGCTTAATTGCGCATTCAATCCTTCCACCTATCACATGCAATTGATTGTTGGCAATCTCGTTCTTTCCGGTGTGCTCATTATGCTTTCTGTAGTTGCATATCTGCGCTTCGTTCCGATTGTTCTATGTATAATTTGCATGAGTATGTACACCTTATGTATCTTGATAACCGACAGCCCTTCGTTAAAGAATTTCTACATTCTTTATCTTTTGGTATTTGCAACCATTTGTGTGCTGGGCGAAAGGTTAATCTATGTAGTGAAAAAATTGCAGCAGGAAAACCGGAATCTGAAACAGGATGAAGCTGAATTGTTACATATACTACGTATGAACAAGCAACAGGTCAAGGCTTATGTGGAATTTTCCAAGAAAGACAAACCGACTTCCGAAGATACGGAACGGCTTCTCGAACTGATAGGTGAACGTTCCCAACGGAATATTATCAATACCGTATCCTGTTATCTCACGGAGAAACAGACTGAAATTGACCAAATAGCGAAAGCTTTCCCGGAACTGACCGCATCAGAACATGAGATATGCCGTCTGATTTTGCAGGGAAAGAAACTTGGAGAGATCTGTGAGATACTTGGAAAAACGGAAAACAATGTGACCGCGCATCGGGGACATATCCGCAAAAAGCTGGGACTCATACCACAGGAGAACTTAAAGAAGGCATTGGAAAACCGCATGAAATAGAAAAAAGACTAACCTATGTTCTTTTGTTTATCCTGAAATACTTAAAAGATCAATCAAATGGAATATAGTTTAATTTGCAATTTACACATAGAAATATTTGTTTTGTAGAATTAATCAAGCGACTTCGGAGCTTATCTTGGAGGCAAACGGTTTGGCGGCGATAGCCGTTAAACCGTCCGGTTTTCGTTAAACGAAAACACAACTTGCTGTCCGCAGGAGCGGACCACGTTTATCCAATAATTATTGTGTACAAGCCCGTTGTATGGCTATTCTCCTGCGATTTACGGGACATTTCCATCAGATATTTATCAGCAGCTCACCCCATTAAAAGGTGGATGTCTTTCCATAACCATGTGACTTACGCCCATAGTTCAGGAATAAGGGGACGCATATACGAGAAATCTGCCCTTTCCATACCCTATTCTCCATTAATGGATTATTATTTCTACACATTTGCAAATGAAGAACGGGCATATAGCCGTGTACGACTTATGGTTTTTCTTCATTGTCTCCATTGATGAATTGATATTTCTACACTTCTACAAATGGAGAAATGGACATGTAACTGTATACGCCTTATTGTTTTTTCATCGTCTCCATTAACGGATTGCTACTTATACACATCTGCAAATGGAGAATTTAATATATCTGTATCCGAAAGGGTGCGTGTTCCCTTCGTCTCCGACTATCCTTATTTTAATATCCGGCTATATTGCTATTCTGTGATAGCATTATCAGGATAGCGCATCATACGGCTATATACAAATATGGCTACACTATAATTCATAGCTGTGACGAAGGTGACTCTTCCCATCCGGTAACAGACCATGATACCACGAGAAAAAAAACGACAGTCACAGAACAAAAACGGATGGCAGGAACCATTACGGGACGACAGATCCGACAAATAACCGGAGGTAATCCGGCTGTTTGCTAATCAGGTAAATAGAAAGTCCGATATATGCGAATTCAGGCGATCATCCCGGATGGTAATCTGTCAAAGAGGCTTTTGAGACATTTAAAATACCGATAATAAAAAAACGAAATCAGGTATACGGATGCTGTCATATACCCACAGCCTGCCATACGGCTGTTCTGATAATCATATATGGTTATCCGTGCATCCTGCTATATCTTTATTCCAATAGAAGGACGTATCGTTATCGTCGTATCTCCATGTCCGGTGGTATCAACGCCTTTCCCATCCGGGTCTGTCACGGGTTGGATTCAGATATTTTGGATAAGCTTTTAACCTGATGGTATAGGAACAAAAAGAAGTCTGTAATCATGGTATTTACTCGGGTTAGAGAAGCCACATCTTTTTATAGCCGGACGTCCGGCATTGTTTCATCCATGTGCGAAAAGGAGTTTTTTCTTTCATCGCAACGTTTCTTTCACATACCCAAAGGGGGTCGTGAATCCAGACCCGCTTCAGTTTTCTTTTTCCTCCCCATATGACACAAAACGACTATCCATGACTATTCCTGCCGGTCGTGCTTGCTTCTCATGTTTTCCTTAATCCTCTTCCTTCCGAGGTTATTCCGATGTGACGGTGATGGAGAGCCCTCGTATCCACGTAGGCCAGACCGGTCAGCGAGGGAGGATGAACACCCTGCGCGCCAGCTCCATCATCAGGTCGGGCATCGGGATTTCCGTCATCCGCTTCAGTTCACTGCGGCTGATATGCTTTAATTTAGGTGCTTCTTTCTTCTCGTATGCCGTATCTTTTATCGGGTTGGGCCACAATACTTTCCTGTCTACAGCGATATATATGAACCGATTGGGCCAGCATTCATGTACCCGTTCCTGCGTCTCAACTCCTTTTTGAGAAAGATCTTGAACGATTCGGCGAACTCCCCGGTGATGTCTGAAAAGGTGATGTCCTTCGTTTCGCGGGATTCGATGAACTGCCTGAGATTGAGCTGTGTGGTTTTCGACTGGCGGTAGGTGGAGTTAATCTCCTTGGAGCAGATCCTAAGACGTTCGCGTTCCACCTCTTCGGCTTACAAGAGGTATTCCGACACGGAATTGGCATCTGATACAGTGGTCTTGAGCAGTTCGACCGTAACCACTCCCTGGTTCCTCAGCAGGTTCCCATATGCCTCTTCCTGTCGGTTACGAAGGGTGGTAAGGCGGGTGTTTTCTTTGACCGTTGAAAAAATCCGTTTCCGTGAAAAAAGAAAATGGATTCAAGATAAAAACTATTTAAACCAAGGAACTTTATCGAGGAAATTTTCCCTGTGAAAATTTGATAATATCAAGAATATCAACTACTTTTGTAGCTAAAGAGTTATTTGAGGTTATGCAGAAAAACGCAAGCAAGCGATGGATTTTCGTCGCCAAATCGTTACCTGTCTGTTTTCTATGCTCCGCTTATCTTTTGAAACTCAAAAAATTAAAGAGAACTACGCTATTTTTAAAAAAAATCCACGGCTTTCATATTTTGGCACTGCTATCGGTTCAAACTGGCCGTTACGGTCACGTGGTATGGAAATGACAGACGCTCCATGTTCGGTCTGGATTTTCTTCGGATAACTGCCATTCCGGGAGTTGCCGGTGTTATTTCCTTCCACAGAATTCTTTTCATACCCCAAATGGGCATCCATTTCGCCTTCAAGCATTTTTTCCAATACTTGAGCATGCAATTGCTTCAGGAACTTGCTAACATCGGCTTCTGTTTTAAACTGGCTAAGGAACTCCTTGCTTAATGCTTCATCAGGCACTACTTGATTCTTTTCTTTCATAATCTTCTTCATTTTACAAATCTATAAAATAAAAAATACGAGACTCAAACTTGAATCCCGTATTTTCCATTTACACAAAATATTTTATAGTGTCTCTAAAATTTTAAATTTTGAAATACTTTATGGTATTTAATAATATTTCTTCTAATATCAATAAATCTATTATCATCAAAAACTTCCTCGTTACCTTTTTTAGTTACAAGAACTTCTTTTCCATCTATCTTTTTACTTTCACAATGGGCTAATAAATTTCTTATATCTATAATTTCTTTTTGATAATTATCAAGAAAATTTTCAACATCTATACCCTCAGTTCTTATTATTTTATCTATAGTTCTAGCTTTTTTATAAGATTCGAAGAATAAACTACTTACAATTTCAACAATAGACTTATTTCTGATTTTATGAATACATTTTTTAGAACACTTATCATCTGTTTTCTTTAAATTATTTCTATAGTCCTCGTCAAATCTATCCATAATCTCTTTAAATAAACTTTCTCTTTCTGGGATAGTTTTTCCATGTGGATCTGTAAAATATTTAATAATGATTTCTTCCATCATATGGTCTAATTCGCTCACTTCTGCCATAACTAATCCGCGCATATTAGTTAGGTCTTGAGTCTTTTTGATTAATGTTCTGATTACTTCTTTGGCTTTATACTCAAAGTCCTCGTTATCTCTTCCTGAACAATATGCTCCGTCTATGCTATGTTTAGCTAATTCTGCTCTTACAGCTTCTTCCCCATCTGAAGAATAAAATAGAACTTCTGTGAATATTGATTTTTTTCGAATTGCTTCCATTAATGTCATAGCTGTTACACCGCCTGAAAGTGTCATATCGGCTATGATTAAATCATAGTTTGCATAATCCAATGTTTCCAAATTTTTACCATCAATTTCATTCTGTGGTTCAATAAAATTAAAGCTAAAATCCTCAACTATATCTTTAATGAAATCTTTTTTGGTATTATAAGATGCTTTATTATCTTCAAACCAAAGTATTCTATAATCTATTCTCATTTTCTATTATAATTATAAATTCAGCTTCTTTTTCTTTTCTATTGGCGATAATCTTCCATTTGTTTTCATCTACAATATTTTTTATATGGTACAATCCCATTCCTGTACTTTTTGTTGTAGAAAATCCTCTCTCAAAAATATCATTAATATTACCAATATCTTTATTAAAAGGCTGATTTGAAATGAAATGCATTTGTAATATATCTTTGCTAGCTTCGATTGTTATCTCTAATAGATTTGCTTGAGCTTTTTTCGCATTACTCACCATGTTATCAACTATAATTGATATATCAATTGGAGCAAAACTCGTTTTAAAAGCCATATTGGCTGAACTGCTAAAATTAATATTAATTCTACTCCCAGAGAATTGTTTAGTTATTTTATTAATATAATTCTTTAAGAATTCTATTATATCGTATTCTTTTTTTGTAGTAAAATCATCAAAAATATTTCTAATGCCGAATCTGGAAAAAGATATAATTTTGCTGTTTTCTAATGATATGTTCTTAAGAAAGTCAATAACTTTATTATATGCAACTGGTTCATTTTTTACCAATCGTCTAGAAAACTGTGTTATCATGGCATTTATGTTATCTGCTACAACATTTGTTTGATGATGTAAATTTGTGACAGCTTCAAGATCTTGAGATGATAATGAAGTTATTATTTTAAGTTGCTCAGATTTCTTTTGCAAACGACTTTCTGCCTGTTCTTTAGCTAATTCTGCTTTTATTCTTTTTTCTGATTCTTCACGTTTCTTTTGTTCTGCTTCTTTGCGCAAGACTTCTTCTTCTCTTCGTTTTAATTCAGCCTCTTTGGCCTGTAAGAGTGCAGCAAGTTTTCGTTCTCGTTCTAATTCTCTTTGCTTTTCAGCTTCTTGTTTAGCCATTTCTGCTTTTTGGGCTAAATCTTCAGCTTTAATTCTTTTTTGTTCTTCCTCAAATGCTTTTTTTTCTGCTTTTTCTTTTTCTTTTTGAAGCTCTTCTATACGGCGTTTTGCTTCATCAATTGAGAATAACAAATTTGAATCATTTGTTTCTTCAGCAATTTTTTCAAGATCTTTAATAAACTGAGGCTTTATTGTGTGAATTAAATCATCTGAAGCTAAAATATTAGCTAAATCTGTGTTATAATATAAGATTTCTATGTTTTTATCTTTGGCTAAGGTTTTTATTAATTGTATAAAGTCAATTTTACTACCTATGCTTGATGATAATATATAGTTAGGATTTTCTTCATCCTTATCAATATCTAATAACTCTTTTCTTTGTTGTAACGCTTCTACTTCATTTGCGAAATATTCTTTACGCAAAATGCTTCACCCCATAGAACTCCAGATACATAACGTTCTAATCGTCTATGAGCAATATTAAATAACGTAAACAATTGTTTTGAAGTTTGTGTTTCTATTAAACCTCCATCACGACTTGAAACTTCTTTTAGTTCATTAATATTGTCTGTTACAACATCAACGCGACCAAATAGATCACGAGTCCCCAATCGGCGATTACGACCTTGTTGAGCACGATAATCTAGTCCCCAACTGTCATCACCGGTATTACCAAAAGGCATAATTCTAAACCCATTCCTAAATAGAAATATTGACCCGTAATTAACAGGCTCAATTCCCATTAATCTTGTAAAATTATTTTTAGCAGATCTGTTTAGAAAATATAAGTTTATATCTACATCTCTTAGTTTATTGAATTCAATGTTATGTTCCTTAATTTTATATATATCAACACCTCTATCAGATAATGTTGTCCAAATAAAATTACTTTCTAACTTTACATCTATTTGAGTTGTTTTTAGTTTTAAAATTTTAGAAATGCTGTTTTTTAATACTCCATTAACAATGTCTCTGTCATATCCATTATTCCTTTTTATATTATCATCTTCTTTTTTTTCATGCTCACAAATTATCTCAATTGTGAAATCATTTGTTTCTGATAATGGGTTGATTAATTTTTCTAATGAACGTTTTAAATCCAAGAGCCTTTTTCTGTTCCATGGGTTTTTCTCGTCATTAAGATGTGTGATCTCAAGAATTGTTCCTGTATCTTTATTTTCAGGAAAAGATAAAATTTTATCTTCTATTGAGCTGTGCTTTACGTTTATTTGAGCAAATTCTTTTTTTTGATCAATTTCAAACTCAGTCCAATCTACAATTATCGTTTCTGTTATTCTCGAACTCTCACTCTTTGTGGTTAATGTTAAAAGCCGTCCTAACCTATCACAGGAAAATCTACCTATACCTTTTGCTCCGGCATAATGACGTTTGATATTATCTCGATACGACTTTTGTTTATCTTGTTGATTATCTTCAGTTCCATCTTTTTTTGCAGAATATCCTAAAAAAAGCCATTTTTCTTTTAAGTCGTTAAAAGACATACCTTTTCCATTATCTGCAATGATGATTTTATCATTGCAGAAAGTTATTTCAACTTTTGTCGCATATGCATCATACGAATTTTTTACCAGCTCAAAGATGGCAATATTGTCATTAATTATAAGATCCTTACCTACAAGGTCTTTCAGTGCGGAGCTTACTTTAAATTGCATTTGTTCCATTAAATCCATTTTTTTAATACAATACCAGCTAATTCTGCAAACAAAGGTGGAATAGCATTACCTATTTGTGTATAACGAGGAACTTCTATTTTGCGCATTTCTCCTCCTGTTGTATATTTTTCTTTTATTTCATACCAATCTGGAAAAGATTGTATACGTGCACACTCGCGAACAGTCATGATTCTTGGTTCGCAATAATGTAAATAATCATCAGGATGTCCTGTTATAGTTGGCGAGATAGAATCTGCATCTAAAATGGTTATACTTCGCTGTTTAATGTTCCATTTTTTACGTTCATCTCCATCTATACGTTTACCTCTAACTCCACAATTAGCTAATAATTTTTTAAAACACTCTAATTTTTCTGAGGAGTGTTTCGCAAAGCTATGACTATCAGGTATATTATGTATTTCCGCATAATCAGTCCTTAAAAGTTTTTGGTAATCTGACTCTTCTGCACCATATATGCCAGATTTAAATCCTTTTCTATCTGGGGTCGGAATTTCCCCATTAGATTGTAACAAATCAGAAATAGCTTCTTTAAGAGTCGTACTTGTTGTTAGTCCCTTTGATTTTAGAAATTTATTTTTGTGAGACTCTAACATCTCTTCAAATTGATCTGGAGAACCTAGTGACTTCTGAATGCCAATCAAAATAAACCTATTTCGTCTTTGAGGTATTCCAAATTTTGAAAAATCTATAATATTAGACTTTACATTATATCCTAACATCTTAAGGCCGTCTATTACTTTTTGGGAATAAGGTATTGCCTCTTCATTCTTTTTTTTATCAAATGCATAAGTGAAGCCTTTTACATTCTCAAATAAAATAATTTTAGGTCTGACTAAATCAATAAATTTAATGTAAGAGAAGACGAGATTATTACGAATATCTTCTTCAACTCTCTTTCCTGCCATGGAAAATCCTTGACAAGGAGGTCCTCCTGCTACTAAATCGACTTTTCCTCTCAGTCCTTTTAATTCAATCTTGTAATTTTCTAACACCTCATTGATATCATGAGGTGTTTGAGGAAGCCATTTAGGCCAATTAAAATGTTTTTTCTTATTTATTAAATTTGCCTTTAATGTTTCAAAAGCAAAAGGATTCTTCTCAATGGCAAAAAGTCCATTCCACCCAGCTTGATATAGCCCAAGTGAGAGTCCTCCACATCCTGCGAATAAATCAATTACTGTATGTCCTTTTTTTTTTGCCATTCCTAGTTCAAACTTAAATTATTGATTTACAAATAATTAAACAATAAATTACACCTATTATAAATACAAAGATACATAAAGTGTCGTTAAAAACGAAACATTATAAAGTTTTTTGTTCCTTTAATATATTCTGTATATTCAGTATTCGGTGATGAAACCACATTTTGCAACAGATAAATGAGGCAATATTTCACTTTTTATGTATCCTTGTCCAATAAACGTACATAGGCATTTTGTTATAAATGAGTTTGGTCCACCATAATATTAACTATTAGTACGCTGTTTTTCATTTACACAATTAGTTTAAATCGCTTCAATGGCTTTTATGACAAAAACGGACTATCCACGACTATCTATGACATGAGAATATATGTACTTGATATAAAGAGAATCGCTTCTTATCTTTGGTTTGTTTAATTCTATAATTTATATCAAATGGAAATTCAATACATTGATACAGAAGTGTTCCGTAAAATTATGGAACGCTTTAACAAGTTGGTAGAACACATAGATTTAGCCTATGATAAAACCAAGGGCAAGCAGTTGGGAGAATGAATGGATAATCAGGATATCTGCTTATATTTGAATATTTCTCCAAGGACACTACAAACCTTGAGAGACAATGGAAAATTGCCCTACACTCAGATCCAACATAAAATATTCTATAAAGTGGCAGATGTGGAATCTTTGGTCAGCTATGTAGGGCTAAAACGGAAAAAGAAAATATTAAGAGATAAGAACAATTTGAACAAGTAGATATATGGACGCTATCATAATGAAAGATAATAAGCAAGTGGTTTCCTTCTTTAAAAAGTTAGAAACGATGCTTGAAAAAATCGATGTAATCAAAGAGAACGCCCGTCCTCTATTAAATGGAGAGCGTTACATGACGGACAAAGAATTATCTTTAAAACTAAAAATCAGTAGAAGAACATTGCAAGAATACAGAAACAATGGTTTGTTACCTTATATTTTACTTGGTGGAAAAATATTATATAAAGAGTCAGATATAGAAGATCTACTGGAGAAAAATTATTATGGAGGTTTTGCTTCCAATGAATAGATAGACTAATTATCAACTTAGATAAATCCGTTGAAAATGAAGCTTTTTCTTTCAAAAAAGAACTGCCTGAATTAGCCTTTCTGATAGTTTTTTACTAACTTTGTATGCGAAAGAAGTATGAATGCTACTGCAAAATGCAGCAGGAAAAACGAGGTCAAATCGGAGGACTTAATTATACTTCTGAAGATAGTGTTTTGATAATTAGTTGATTACAGTAGCTTTATATGTGATTTTCGAGCCCCAGGCGGATCACCAAAGAATCAGAGAGTTACACCAAAGTA
>ULUQ01023424.1_pt1 | contig 10347 bp, 6 predicted proteins | sample 1958661 | NCBI WGS metagenome assembly ULUQ01 (sample SAMEA4835765, study PRJEB28245) | human gut metagenome | biome: gut microbiome; material: fecal sample | place: Denmark | collected 2008 | reverse complement strand
ATCCGTGAGGGTGGTAGAACAGTTGGTTCTGGTGCTGTTGCAACAATCATTGAATAATTATCGCGAAAGCAATCGAATAGCTGCCTGAAAAGGCAATGATAATAAAAGGGACTTACGTGCTTGCACGTAGGTCCTTTTTTGGGTTCTTTGTCAAGGGTGGGGGTAAAATCGGTTCTTTGCTCTTATAATTGAAGACAGAGAATAGGAATGTTATAATATACATATACGGTATTGCGAAATTATATTATAAGGAGAGTTATATGCATAAGCTTATTATACTCAGAGGTGATTCGGGAAGTGGCAAGACGACAGTTTCCAGGGAATTACAGAAAAAGTTTGGCAAAAATACTATGTACATATCTCAGGATATGGTAAGAAGACAAATTCTTATGGTCGATGATGGAAATGATACACTGGCTTTGCCTCTTATGAAAGAAATGCTGTCATATGGAAGCAGGAATAGTGAGGTTGTTATATTAGAGGGCATAATGTATGCTGATTGGTATAGAACTTTATTTGTGCAGGCAAAGGAACTGTATCGGGATAATATATATGCATATTATTTTGATATTCCATTTGAAGAAACAGTGAGGCGGCATCAAATGAGAGATAAATGTAATGAATTTGGTGCTGAAGCTATGAGAAAATGGTGGCGGGAGAAGGATTATTCGGACGTGCTGGATGAAAGAATTATTGGGCAGGAATATGATAAAGATAGTATAGTCAATAAAATATATTGTGATGTGATGGGAGTGTAACGATTGATGAAATTAGGAAAGTATCATTTTATTATAGTAGGTTCGGGCTGGCGTTCACTTTATTATGTAAGGATAGCCAAAGCAATGCCGAATGTATTCTGTCTTGATGCAATGTACTGCCGTACACAGGAGAAGGCTGATAAAATGGCAAAGGAATATGATATACATACGACCACCTCAATAGAGGAATGTGTTGCTTATAAACCAGATTTTGCTGTTATAGCAGTCAATAAAGCTAGCATATGTGATGTTTCAATAGAGTGGATGGACAGAGGGATAACGGTGCTTTCGGAAACACCAGCGGCAATAGATATAGAGTCACTTAAGAAACTGTACAGATACCATATGACGGACAATTATAAAGTCAATAAGCCAGAAAATAAATCGGCAAGTGAATGTTTGGATAAGCAGATAGGTAAAATAAATAATAAATCTTTAGAGATATATAATAATACAAAGAAAAAGCAGGTGGTTGCTGAACAATATAGGAGGTATCCATCTAACAGTGCAATGCTTAAGCTTGTGGACAGCGGACTGATAGGCGATGTAAGCTGCGTAAATATATCGCTGGCTCACGAATATCATGGATTTAGCCTTATTCGAGCTTATCTTGGCATAAAACCTAATGAAAACTATATTGTGTCAGGTAAAACTTATGAATTCCCGACAACTCAGACATTTACCAGATATGATAAGCTCTTGGACGGTCGGATAGCCGATAAAAAGAGGTATGTTGCGACATTTGAATTTGAGAGCGGTAAAGTGGCATGGTATGATTTTGACTCTGAACAGTACAGGTCTTCTATCAGAAAAAACACCATAAAGGTGCAGGGTGTAAGAGGTGAGCTTATAGATGATACGGTGTATTACCTTGATAACAATAATGAAGGTCAGTGTCAGAAAATAGTGACAGATGTGAATATAATGCACACCAAAGATACTAATCCTAATCTGTCGACTGTGCGTGAAGTAAAGAAAATATCATTTGGTGAGAATGTACTGTATGAGCCGGAATCAGGGCTGCGTGGGTTGTCAGAGGATGAAACTGCCATAGCTGCTCTTATGATAGATACGGCAAAGTATAGCAGAGGTGAGGGAGAACCACCATATAGCATGGAGGACGCATTTGCAGATGCTTACGCTGCCATACTGCTTAATGAAGCGGTAAGAACTGGAAAGAAAGTAAGGAGTTGCGACATAAATGGTCTTACGTAATATGGTAAATCAGCTTGTTTATAGATGATAGGATAAAATAATATAATGCAAATAAAAGCTGGTAACTATAACTGAGCAGATTAAAAATTATGCGAATATCAGGGTAGAGTGCTATGTGGCAGTGGTACCTGTTTAGCATGGACCGAAGCGGATTGTAGACGTGGGAGTGCGGAGCACGGAACAATCTGTAGGTATCAAAGTTGGAGGCTTTTGCCCCGACATCATATAATGGGTTATAAAAATTTATATATCTAATACTTAAGAAAGGACATCATCTTATATGCAGAACAATATATTAAAAACAGCCCTTATAGGGGTAGGTAATATGGGGAGGAAGTATGCGGAAATGATAACGGCGGGTGAGGTGCCACATATGAAGCTGACGGCGGTTGTTATCAGGAGAGATGAGCTTATGGAGTGGGGTAAGTCGCTTGTGAATACAGATGGAGAAAAAGTAAAGATATTCAGAAGTGCAGAAGAACTGTTTGCTGCTGAGGCAGAAAATATAAATGTAAATATTATTGGTAATTATATTCAGAAATTAAATGATAAGAAGCCAGAAAAAAGTACCGATAATTGCAAAGGAAATGAAGAAAATACAAATGATTATAAAAATAATAAAGAAGATAATTATAAAATACATACAACTTCGTTATTCGATGCGGTTATAATAGCAACACCACATAAAACCCATAAAGAGCTTGCATTAAAAGCATTTGCACTTAAAAAAGATGTACTGTGTGACAAGCCGGCAGCGGCGGATATAGGTGAAGCGCTTGAAATGAATGAGGCTGCCAGTAAGAGTAACAGAATATATGGGATGGTATTTCACCAGAGATTATATCCTAAGTACGTAAAGATTAAGGAAATGATTGATAATAATGAACTTGGAGAGTTAGTGAGAGTGAACCTTATCAATTCAAGGTACTTAAGGACAACGCATTACCATAAGTCAGGTTCGTGGAGAAGCAGCTTTGCAGGCGAGGGCGGAGGTGCGCTTATTAATCAGGGACAGCATATTCTTGATATGTTCCAGTATCTGTTTGGGATGCCACAGAGAATATTTGCGGTAATTCCATTTGGAAAGTACAATAATTTCGCGGTTGATGATGAAGACACAATTATTATGAGTTATGATAATGGGATGACGGCATCATTTGTGCTTACAACAGGCGAGGCGTGTTATGAGGAAAGACTGGAGGTTATAGGAACAAAGGCAAAGCTTCTGCTTGAAGATAACACACTTACTATCACAAGGCATCAGGATGTAAGGGAATATATAAAGACCGAAAATGTTAATTCAAGGGAGAATATGCATTTTACACAGGAAATAATAGAATATGAAAAAGAGCCAGAGCCATATACAAGACTGCTTGAAGGCTTTGCAAAGGCATCGCTTGAACAAAATTCGGATTATCTGGTAGCAAGGGGAGAAGAGGGAATTAACTCACTTATGCTGTGCGCAGGAGCGTATTATTCTGCATGCAGGGGCATACAGGTTGAGCTGCCGTTGGATGCGGATGAATATAGGAAGCTTATGGATGAGCTGATATCTAAGGAACAATAGTTGTTTATTAAGAAATTAGCGTTTTCAACAATTTCATCCTGTGCAACCAGAGTAAAAATCAGGTGATGCAGCTTCTTGGGTAACTATAATAAAAAAGCTGGATGTGTATTATAATACATGTCCAGCTTTTTAAATTAAACTATAAATGAACGAATAAAGAAAAAGTACAAAAGTAAGTTACCTTTATTTGTGTATAGATACATTTCAATAGATTACACAAAAAATATGTCTTTGTAGCGCAGACATAATTGTACAATATTTTAAATTCTCTCATTTATAGTTTATTAATACTTTGAATTGTGCGCATACGTCAACAAGCTGATTAACATAATCAGAAATTTTTTAGTTTATTAATACTCTGAACCATACGCATACGCCAATAAGTTAATTAACATAATCGACAGGTTCTTAATTTATTAATACTCCGAACCGCACCATCTTCCAGAAGCTCCGCAAGGAAGCACAAGTCCGTTGGATGATACAGGAAGTCCGACTTCATTAGAACTGCAATATCCGTCAAAGTCTTTAAGTTCAGTACTTAACATATATGTAAGAACTGCTGGCTGGAGACCTGTTGTGTATGAGTTGATGAGGAAGAATAAAGGCTTGTCACAAAGAAGCTTTGCACAAAGCTTTACAAGTGGATGGATAGCCTCTTCTATCTTCCATATCTCACCCTTAGGCCCTCTGCCGTATGATGGAGGGTCCATGATAATAGCATCATAGTGGTTGCCACGTCTTATTTCTCTCTCAACAAACTTAACACAGTCGTCAACTATCCAGCGGATTGGTTTGTCGATAAGACCGGATGATGTAGCATTTTCCTTGGCCCATGCAATTATACCTTTAGAGGCATCTACATGTGTAACATGGGCACCGGCAGCAGCACATGCAAGAGTTGCGCCGCCTGTGTATGCAAAAAGGTTGAGAACCTTTATCTGTCTTTCATGGTCATTTTCTTTGGCTTTCTTTATAATTCCAGAGAACCAGTCCCAGTTAGCAGCCTGTTCTGGGAATATACCAGTGTGCTTGAAGCTGAATGGCTTTAAGTTAAATGTGAGAGGTACATCAAGGGAAGGACTCTGATAGTTGATAGTCCAGCTCTGTGGAAGGTCAAAGAATTCCCATTCACCGCCGCCTTTAGAACTTCTGTGATAGTGACCGTTCATATGCTTCCATCTTTTATCGTCCTTAGGTGTATCCCATATAACCTGAGGGTCGGGACGGACGAGGATATAATCTCCCCATCGCTCAAGTTTTTCACCGCAGGATGTATCTATAACTTCGTAGTCTTTCCAGTTATCTGCAATAAACATATATTATGTAATTCCTTTCGTTATATAATTGTAGCTGATTATAAAATACTTATATGATGTTGTGGTCAAAAGCCCTCAACTATGATACCTACGAATTGTTCCGTGCTACGCACTCCCACAATTCTACCCAATATTCGCATATCGTGGGACTATCATCCTACTTTTATGCTCATATTGGGGCGGGTCACAAGGTCATTCACCCACCTATGAGCAAGCTCATGTGGGTGAATGACCTTTAGACCCTGGTATCCTTATATAAGTATATAACATTCCATATGATAAGGGCAAGGAAATGTTTTTAAGCATGGCTATGCAGGTATTTTTGTGTAAAGCTGGTTATTGCTCAGAACCAGCCACCAAAATGCCATGCATAGCATAGGTTCTGTACAGTAACATATTGTTAAGACAAATTTTATTGAAAAATCCATATTTTTACTGTAACATAAACGGATAAGAAAACATAATAAGGAAGGGGAATATGCATTTGAAGAATATATCTTTTAAGACGGCAAAGAACGATATTATAGCAGGTATTATTGTGGCGCTTGTGTCAATACCTATATCTATGGGATATGCACAGATAGCGGGACTTCCAGCGGCGTATGGTCTGTACGGCTCATTAATTCCTGTGCTTGTGTATGCACTTACAACAAGCTCACCACAGTTTGTATTTGGCGTGGATGCAACTCCGGCAGTGCTTGTCGGCGGAACACTTGCGACACTTGGAATAACGACCGGTTCAGATGAAGCTATGCGACTCGTGCCCGTTATAACGCTTGTGGTTGCGGCGTGGCTTCTTATATTCAGTCTTATAAAGGCTGGAAGGATAGTCAACTACATATCAACTCCGGTTATGGGAGGCTTCATAAGCGGAATTGGAATAACAATTATACTTATGCAGGTTCCTAAGCTGTTTGGTGGGGCGGCAGGCACAGGCGAACTTATAGCACTGCTTCTACATATAGCAGACCAGCTTCAGTACTTTAACGTATTGTCAGCGGTTCTTGGTTTTGGAACAGTTATAATAATTCTTGTATGCAAGAAATATATGCCAAAGTTTCCGATGTCGGTCATGCTTATGGCACTTGGAGCTATGGCAACAGCATTTTTACATATAGACAGATACGGTGTAAGGCTACTTCCGCACGTTGATGCAGGCTTTCCTAAGATTGTTATTCCTGATATTACATTACTTCGTAATAATACATCTGATATAATTGTTCTCGGACTTACATGCGCGCTTGTCATTATGGCGCAGACATTACTTGCTACTAATAACTATGCTAACAGGTACGGATACAAGGTCGACAATAACAGGGAAGTTCTTGCGTATTCACTTGCCAATGTTGCATCAGCAGTTTCAGGAAGCTGTCCGCTTAATGGAAGTGTATCACGAACGGGTATTGCAGACCAGTTTGGATGCAAGTCACAGCTTATGTCTGTTACGGCGGCGGTAACTATGCTTGTTGTTGTTCTTTTTGCAACACCGCTGCTTGAGTATCTTCCCGTTCCTATACTTACAGGAATAGTCGTTGCGGCACTTATCGGCATAGTTGAGTATAAGCTTGCGGGTAAGCTAAGAAAAGTCAACAGGGCAGAGTTCTTCATATTCCTTGCAGCTATGTTCGGAGTGCTTTTATTTGGAACGATATACGGAGTTATTATAGGTGTTATCTTATCATTTATTGCAGTAATCATAAGAGCAGTTGTTCCTCCTAGGTCATTTCTTGGATGCATACCGGGGCACGAGGGCTTTTATAATCTTAACCGTAATAAGAACGCGCTTGAGATAGAGCATACTCTTTTGTATAGGTTTAGCGGTAATCTTTTCTTTGCAAATGTGTCTACATTTTTGCAGGATATTGAAAATGCAATTAAAGACGATACAAAGGTTGTAATAGTTGATGCAAGTGGTATCGGAAGTATAGATATAACGGCAGCAGACAGGCTTGTTTCCTTTAATAAGCTGCTTAAAGATAAAGGGATACATTTCTATATAACAGAGCATGTTGACAATGTTAATGACCAGCTAAGAAAGCTTGGTGCAGGCTGTCTTGTGGAAGAGGGTGTTACGCGAAGAACAATATCGCTTGCCCTAAGAGATGCAGGCGTTGACAGACCTTATCCGCTTGTAGGCACACCTGAGCAGACAGAAGTGCATAAGGACTTCATAGAGGACAATGAAAGACTTGCTGAGATAGAGTGGGCATTTGGCGAGGATGCAACTGAGTGGCTTGATAAGTTTGCGGTGCAGATGACTGATGATATTACACATATGGAAGAAAACAGTGAACATCTCACGGATAATGTACTTATAGAAGCTGAAAGTAAAAATGCGTGGGGACGTATCGGTCTGTTTGATGAGGATGAGCTTCTTGAAAGAGTTGAGATGCATTTATCAGAGCTTGCACAGAATAACAGTAGCGCTGAAGAGTTAGAAGAAAGAATAGAGGAGCGAAGATTAAGACTTGAGGCAAAGATTGCGAAGCTTAATCCGGATGCCCTTACGCATCTTAGACAGCACAGAAAAGAAGTTATGCTGCATTTCAAGGAGAATAATCCTGAGGCGTATAAGCATATGATGGAGCGCAGAATGGAGCATATAAGCAAGCTTGAGAAGGAAAAGCCTGAGCTTGCTGTCAAGATGAAGAAGCTATATAAGCTGGATGATATTGGTGAAGATTATATAGGTGATAAAGCAGTTGATATAATTGATGAAGAATAAGAGAGCAGATAGTTTATATAAATGATAAGCACTTAATTATGATGTAAGTGTCAAAAGAGAATATTATAGAAAGGTTATAGTTGTGAATATATTAAATGTAGAAAAAGTAAGCAAGACATTTGGCGAGAAAGTTCTGCTTGATAATGTCACACTTGGAATAAACAAGGGCGACAAGGTTGGAATTATAGGTGTGAACGGAACTGGAAAGTCGACACTGCTTAAGATAATAGCAGGGATTGAGGAACCGGATGAGGGAAATGTCATAAAAGGAAGAAATGTTACTGTTACATATCTTGCACAGTCACCAGACCATATAAAGGATGAGACTGTTATTTCTTATGTATTAAGAGGAAAGGCGCATGCAAGTGAAGCAGAGGCAAAGGAGATACTTAATAAGCTTGGTATAGGTACATTTGATGCACCTATGGATATGCTGTCAGGCGGACAGAAGAAAAGAGTTGCACTTGCAAAGGCACTTGTAGAGCCAACAGAAGTGCTTATCCTTGATGAGCCGACTAATCATCTTGATAATGATATGGTTGTGTGGCTTGAGCAGTATATTAAGGCGTTTAAGGGCGAGCTTCTTATGGTAACGCATGACAGGTACTTCCTTGACAATGTAACTAACAAGATAGTTGAGATAGACCATGCCGCACTTTATAGTTATGAGTCAAACTATTCCGGTTTCCTTGAGCTTAAGACTGAAAGAGAGCAGATGGAAAGGGCAACCGAAGCTAAGAGGCAGAATACCTTAAGACGTGAGCTTGAGTGGATAAGAAGGGGCTGTCAGGCGCGTTCCACAAAGCAGCAGGCAAGAATAGACCGTTTTGAGGATATGAAGGAGGCCTCCCGTGAGGCAAGGGCTAAGTTTGACAAGAGTCTTATGGATATGAGCTCTGTAAGCAGAAGGCTTGGCAAGAAGACGATAGAGCTTAACAACATAACCAAAGCATATGACGGACATACATACATTAATGATTTTTCGTACATTTTCTTAAGAGATGACCGAATTGGTATAATAGGAAGCAACGGCTGCGGCAAGTCGACACTTATGAAGATAATAACAGGGCAGATACAGCCAGACAGTGGAAATGTTGAGATAGGTGATACAGTACATATAGGTTACTTTATGCAGGAAAATGAGCCGCTTGACGAAAATCAGACTGTGCTTGAGTTTGTAAGAAGCATAGGCGAATATGTGCAGACTGTAGATGGCAAGGCAACGGCAAGCCAGATGTGTGAAAAGTTCTTATTCTCACCTAAGCAGCAGTGGACACCGATAAGAAAGCTGTCCGGAGGAGAGAAGAGAAGACTTTATCTGCTGAGCGTGCTTATGAGTGCGCCAAATGTGCTTATCCTTGATGAGCCGACTAATGACCTTGATATAGAAACTCTTGAAATTCTTGAGGATTATCTCGATGGTTTTGCAGGAATTGTCATAACAGTTTCGCACGACAGATATTTCCTTGACAGAACAGTCGACAGAATATTTGTATTTGAGGCGGGAGGCCACCTTACACAGTATGAGGGAGGCTATTCTGACTATAAGGAAAAATGTGTTTCTTCTATATATAATGTGTCAGGAAATGGAATATCGAAAGGTGCAGCATTGTCAGGTAATGGTTTGGTATCAGGCAGCGGTGCGGCAGCAGGCGGTATGACAGGAAGTAATGGCGATATATCTACGGACGGTACACAGAAAGCTGCATCTGGCAATAAGACACTTACAAGTAAGGAGTATAACAAGTCAAGAAGTGAAAGACTTAAGTTTACTTATAAGGAACAGAAAGAGTATGAAACTATTGATGATGATATAGCAGCGTTAGAAAGTGCTATAGAAAGAATTGATAGCGAGATGGCTAAGTGTGCAACTGACTATGGAAAGCTTAACGACCTGTCCAGGGAAAAAGCTGGAAAAGAAAAACAGCTTGAGGAAAAGATGGACAGATGGGTATATCTTAATGACCTCGCAGAAAGGATTGCTAATCAATAGAATTGCATAAATGAGTGTATGGTGGTAACTGTATATAGTTTCTGTGCTCTACGTGGTTTATAATGTGGCATAAATGTTTATAAATATTCATAAAATAATGCATATTTGTGGATAAAGGGCAGCAAATATGGATAAAAATTTAACCAGAAAAATGTTACTGGATTGTATCAAAAAAAATACAATAAAATAATATTTTTCTGGTTGATTTTATATTAAGTGTAGTGTATATTAATACTTGCTGTGACATTGATAGCGTAGAAGCGTGAGGTTGCTGCTCATAAGAGCAGGTTTTCCGTGGAGCGAATGTCAAGGCCGGTAAGAGACCGGCGAAGAATCTGGCGACAAGTCACTGTACCTAATATCATCTGCAAGATGCAGAAATGACACGTTGGTAATCGGGATAACCCAACAGGTGATTCTCGATACACGTGGGAGTGTGTACAGTCACCGCTTGTCGTACTTAAACAATAAAGTGCGAAGGAGGCGACTTTTTTTATGGCAAATCAGGTAATAAGAATTACACTGAAAGCTTATGATCATCAGTTAATCGATCAGTCAGCTAAGAAAATCATCGAAACTGCTAAGAAGACAGGAGCAAATGTGAGTGGTCCAGTACCTCTTCCAACAAAGAAGGAAGTAGTTACAATCCTTAGAGCTGTTCACAAGTATAAGGATTCAAGAGAACAGTTTGAACAGAGAACTCATAAGAGACTCATCGATGTATTATCACCATCACAGAAGACTGTAGATGCATTATCTAAGTTAGAGATGCC
>ULUQ01003667.1_pt1 | contig 10409 bp, 7 predicted proteins | sample 1958661 | NCBI WGS metagenome assembly ULUQ01 (sample SAMEA4835765, study PRJEB28245) | human gut metagenome | biome: gut microbiome; material: fecal sample | place: Denmark | collected 2008 | reverse complement strand
GAACTGGGATGGAGCACGAGCCGCTGCGGGCCGAAGATCGACGCGAGGCGGATCATCCGCTCCATAAGCGCGACGTTCTGTTCGCGCAGCGCCGGATCGGGTACCGAGATGTCGAGCTGGCGGCTGAACGGCAGGTGGCAGGACCAGACTTTCAGTCCGGCTTCTTCGAGCAGCGCCTTGACGCGGTAGGCCCGGGTGTAACATTCGTTCTCGGGAGCGTTGCGCCAGAAATAGTTGAAGACAACCTCCACGTGGTCGATGCCCGCGGCTTTGATCTGCGCGAGTTTTTCGGGCTCAGGGACCTTCACCATGCCGAGCGATACGCCCAGGGGGTATTCGGCCCGGACGGATCCAGCAGTCAGCAGAAAGGTTATCGTTATGAGCAGTAGTTTCTTCATTGTTTTATTTTGGCTGGTGAAAGGAGACGCCGGGGATTCCCGGCGTCTCTTGATTCAATTATTTGACGCAGCACGATCCACAAATGTCGCCGCCATGGGTACTCCAGCTCGATGCGCGTTCGCCGCCGACGTATTTGCCGACGAAAACGCCGTTCTTGCTTGAGCCGCCGATGAAAGCCGAATAAATGACTCCGTCGAGATAGTTGTTGCCGCCCATCTGCTTCTGGTTGTTGTCGCCGCTCTCGTAGGTCCAAGAATCAACCACGTTGCCGCTGGCATCGAAGATGTAGGTCGTGTTAGAGGTCTGTCCCGAAGTGATGTAGAAGCGGTTTTCGCTGTCGACGCACGGGTGGGAGTAATTGAAGGCGTTGGCGAGGGAGCTGCCGGTGTGGACGTACTCCCAGTTGACGGCCGAAAGGTCGCCCTTCACGTTGTAGACCGAACCGTTTTTCGAACCGGCGAAGACCGAACCGTTGGGGGCCACAACGGGCTCATAAAGGAGGTTGGGATTGTCTTTCTCTACTACCAACGATTTTATCGCTTCATGTGTTTTTATGTTAACGGCCCCTATATAACCATTTCTGCCACCAAAATAAGCAAGGGTTTTGTCGCTGTTGACGGCAAATCCGGTGATGTCGGACATTTCGCAGCCAAGGGTAACCTTGGCGATTTGTTCGCCGGTTTCAATATTGACGAAGAAAGCGTCGGTTTGCGTTCCGATCAGCAGCTCGCTGCCGTTAACCAGCAGGCCCCTTCCGGCATCTCCTGCTGAAAACTGCCATTTCTTTTGTCCCGATGCAGCGTCTATGGCGAAGGCTTTACCCAAAGCATCACAAATGTAAACCACTGTTCCGTTAGCATTGACGGCCGGGGCGGCGCTCTTCATTGAACCGGCTTCGGAGAAGATCCACTTCAACTCGCCTTCCGGCGTGATGGCATAGAACTGTCCAGCGCTTGTCGTGCCGTAGTAAATGTCGCCTGTCACGGGATTCACGGTGAGCATGTTGTAGCTTCCTGATTTGGAGGTTGGTAGGTAACGCCACTTCTCATTGCCTGTCACGACGTCGAAGGCGTAGAGGGCGGAGACTTTGTTGAAGGTGATGATGTAGACGGTCTTTCCGTCGGGCGAGAACACCGGACAAGTGCCTTTGAATCCGTTGTAGTTCGAGCCGTCCTGCGCCCAGTCGGTGCTGTAGATGACGTATTCGCGGATTTCGACCTCGAGGGTCCACGAGCGGGCGTTGCCGTCGATCGTGGCGTTCAGCTTCACGGTCTGTGTGCCGACCGTGCCCAGTCCGTATTTCACGACGGTTCCCTCCTTCACGACGTCGCCCGGGAAGGTCCACTTCACGTCGGTGGCCGTCGGGTAGTCTTCGGTGTTGAACGAGAACGTGATCGGCTGGTTCTTGGCCGCCTTGTCGCGGTCGAGGATGTAGGGGATCGCCAGGGTCGGCATCGCTTTCGCGGTGGCCGGTTCCGAGGCGCCCTTTTCGTAGTTGGCCGTCAGCGAGAAGTAATAGTTCTTGTCGTTGATCAGCTTGTCAAGCGTCACGCTCGTCGCGTCCTTGTCGAGCGTCTGTTGCTCGACGTTGTCGGGTGTGTCCTCGTTGTAGTAGGAGAGCGTGTAGGAGAGCACCGTCGTCGCGGGCTTGGTCCACGCGAGGCTCACGAACGAGTCGCCCGCATCGACCGTGAGGTCGGTGACCGGGAACCGGGTCGTGGCGGGTCTGCCGACGGCGGCGACGTAGTTCGAGACGAGTTTTCCGTAGACCGCCTGCACGTAGAAGGTGTACTGCGTGTCGTTGACGAGTCCGCCGACCGTGCAGTTCATCTCGCCGCCCGTGCGCAGGGTGACCGTTTCCGAATCGGCATCGGTGTAGTAGACGATGAAGTCCGTCGGGTTCCAGCCTTCGGGCAGGCTCCAGGCGAGCAGTACCTCCTCGTCGCCCGGCGTGGCGGTGAGATCGGTGACCTGGTGGCGGGCCGCTCCGGCTTCGGGGATATCCTCACTCCAGCATGCGGTGAGGCACGCGGCGATGAACGATATCAGCAAAAGGTTGATTATCTTTTTCATGCTTGTTCTGACTTAAGTGGTTGGTTAATTGAAACCGGGATTCTGCCAGAGAATCGACGGGTTGTTCACGATTTCGATCTGGTTTTGCGGGATCGGGAAGATCAGGTTGTGCGAATCGAGTGAGTAGCCCATTTCGCGGAAATAGTCGACGGCCAGCCCCAGCCGCACGAGGTCGAACCAGCGGTGGCCTTCGAGGGCGAACTCACGGCCCCGTTCAGCGGCCAGCTCGCGGCGGAACTCCGCTAGGCTTTTGACCTCGTCGGTCGTCAGTTCGTCGAGCCCGGCCCGCGTGCGGGTCTTATTGAGCCATTCCAGCGCGTCGCCCAGGCTGCCTCCCGATTCGGCCAGCGCCTCGGCGTACATCAGCACCACGTCGGCATAGCGCAGGTGCGGGAAATCGTTGCCCACCTGCGTTGTGTAGGTTGCGTCGTAGGTGTCGTACCATTTGGTCATGGCGAAGAGATTGTCTTTAATCTTGGTGTAGGAGCTGATCAGCGGTAGACGGTTGTCCTTCTCGCTGTCGTAGATCGCCTTGAAGGTTGGTGTGGGGTTGTTGATGTCTGCCAACACATCTGTGTTGGCGCTGTACCAGTAACCGTGGCCGTTGTCGTTGGTCTTGTTGTAGTAGAGCGCGAAGATGATCTCCCGGTTCATTTTGTTACCCACGTCGAAAACCTTTTTCGTCGTCGATTCCAGTCCGTAGGAGGTGTTCTTCATCGCCTCTTCGAGGGCCGTCTTGGCCTCGGCGGGCTTGCCGAACGTGAGGTAGACCTTCGCCAGCAGCGTGTAGGCCGCGATGTTCGCCACACGGGCCTTTTCCGGACCCGGTGTCGGCGGCAACAGCCGGGCCGCCTCGGCAAGGTCTTCGGTCAGCAGCGTGTACATTTCCTCCTCTGTGCAGCGGGGGATGAGTTTGGCAGCTGCTGGGGTTACCACGGTGCGGGTGATGGGCACCACGCCGAAGACGCGGTAGAGGTTGAAATACCACCACGACCGCAGGAACAGACATTCGCCGCGATATTTGTCGTAGTTGGCGATCTTGGCTCCGGTCATGTGGTCGAGTACGTCGTTGCAGCGATAGATGCCGTTGTACCAGGCATTCCAGATGTCGTTCAGGATGCCGTTGTTAGCTGTCTCAGCGAAATGGTCGATGTCGTAGCGGTTCTGCGTCGATACAGCCATCGATTCAAGGACGTTTTCGTCTCCGCGGTAGCCGATCTCCGTGAGGTGGAAGCTCATCTGGGTTTTGAGTTTGGCATAGCACGCCACGACTCCTTGGTTGAAGTCGTCGTCGGTCTTGTAGAAGTTGCCTTCGGTGATGTTGTTGCTCGGGTACTGTTCGAAGAAACTTTCGCCGCACGAGCCCAGACCCAGTACGAGGAGTCCCAGCGCAAGGAAATATTTCGGTTTCATAGTCATCGTCATTTTTGATTACAGGTTAAAGTTCACACCGACGCTGAACGTGCGCGACAGCGGATAGGAGCAGTAGTCCTCGCCCGGACGCAGGGCGTCCGTCGAGCGTTTGTTGACCTCGGGGTTGTAGCCCGAATAGTCGGTCCACGTGAAGAGGTTCGTGCCCTGCACGTAGATGCGCAGCTTCGAGATGCCGGCCTTGCGGGTCCAGCGGTCGGGGAAGGTGTATCCCAGCGAAAGGTTTTGCAGGCGCAGGTAGGAGCCGTCTTCGAGGTGGAACGTCGAGGTACAGGCGCCGTTGTTGCCGCTCGATTTGCGGGTCGCGCGGTTCAGTTCGCCGTAGGGATAGCGTTGCAGCGACTCCTTCATCATGTTCGACGAAGCCTCCATGTTGAGCAGGTAGCGGCGTTCGAGGTTCAGGATTTCGTTGCCGTAGACGCCCTGGAAGTTGGCCGCCAGGTCGAAGCCCTTGTACGAGAGGTTAACCGAGAAGCCGTAGTAGAAATCGGGCATGTAGTTGCCTACGATCACGCGGTCGGCGTCCTTTTCGAGAATGCCGTTGCCGTTGGCGTCGACGAAGCGGAAGTCGCCGATCGTCGTGGTGTCGAAATGGGGATAGGAGTCCAGCTCCTCCTGGTTGTGGAAGATGCCGTCCTGCACAAGCAGGTAGTAACAGCCGACGGGCTGGCCTACGCGCGTGAGGTAGTAACCGCCGGCGTAGGAGGATTCTTTGATGATGTCGGCGTTCTCATCGCCGAGGCTCAGCACCTTGTTGCGGTTGAGCGACCAGTTGGCGGCAAAGGCGTAGGAGAAGTCGCCGAAGCTGCGCCGCGAGGTGAGCGCCAGCTCGATACCTTTATTCTGCATTGAACCGATGTTGACGTTCGACGAGGTGAGGCCCGATACTGATGAGACGGGAACGTCGAACAGCATGTCGGTCGTCTTCGAATAGTAGTAGTCGGCGGTGAATCCGAGGGTGCCGCGCCACAGGCTGACATCCAGACCAACGTTGTACTGCGTGTTCTTCTCCCAGCCCAGGTCGTTGTTAGCGATCTGCGTGGGATAGACCTGCGAAGTGAGTCCGTTGCCGAGATCGATGTTCGTCGAGCCGTAGAGCGCCAGGTATTCAGAATTGCCGATTTGAGCGTTACCGGTCTGTCCCACGCTGGCGCGGATTTTCAGGTCGTCGACCCATTTCACATCGCGCAGGAAGCTCTCGTCGCTCATGCGCCATCCCACGGAGGCCGCCGGGAAATAACCCCACCGGGTGTTGGGGGCGAAGCGCGACGAACCGTCGCCGCGGATCGAGGCCGAAACCATGTAACGGCCCTTGTAGGAGTACTGCGCACGCACGAGCCACGAGGCGAAGGTGTAGGCGTACTTGTTGTTGTAGGTCTCCGTCAGGTCGATGGTCTTGCCCTTCGTGGTGCGGATCTTGTCGTCGCCGGCCGTGCCGGTGCCCACGATCTGCGAGGTCTGGATGCCCTGCTTCTCGGCTTCGTAGACCGCCACGGCGTTGACCGAATGATCGCCGAAGGTGCGGTTGAAGGAAAGTTGGTTGGAGATCGTCCAGTGGAAATAGGAGTTCATGTTGTTCTGCGCTTTGGGGGCTGACAGATCGTCGTAATATTTATGGCCGCGCAGGGGGATGTACGAGGGGCGGTAGTAGTTGCGGATGTAGGAGTAGTAGTCGCCGCCGGCCGTGAATTTGTATTCCAGCCCTTTGATGAACTCATAGGAGACGTAGGCGTTGCCCAGAATGTTGATCTTCTCGCGCACGTCGTCGATTTCGAGCGCCAGCGCCACGGGGTTGAGCACCTCGTTGGTCTGGGTGTCCCAGCTGTTGACGCGCAGGAATCCGTTCATGTCCCAGTTGTAGGAGCCATCGGTGTTGTAGACCGGGAAGACCGGAGGCGCCATCAGTGCCGAGGCGATTACACCATCGTCGCCGTACTGCGTGTCAGAGGAGATGTAGTTGGTCTTCGAGTAGGAGGGCGAGAAGCTGACGCCGTATTTCAGCCGGTTGCGCTTGCCGTCGATGTTGGCCCGCAGGCTGTAACGTTCGAAATCCGACCCGATGATCGTTCCCTCGCGGTAGAGGTAGTTGGCGCCGATGTAGTAACCCAGCGTCTTGGTGCGGCCCGAGACCGATACAGAGTGCTTGGTCGAATAGGCCGTGCGGAAGATGGCGTCCTGCCAGTCGGTGTCGGTCATCGTGCCGGTCTTGTCCTGCAGGTAGGCCGTGATGAGCGGGTCAACGCGGTGGTAGGTCTGGGGACGGTCCTCGTAGGGGTCGTCAATCGAACCCGTCGGAACGTTGAACAGGTAGGCGCCGTCGCGGGCCTCTTTGAAGATTTTGGCGAATTCATAGGCATTGAGCATGTCGATCGTCTTCGAGACGCTCGAGACGCTGAACTGGCCGTCATAGCTCACGACGGGGCGTTCGCCCTCGCCGCGTTTGGTCGTGATGAGGATGACGCCGCACGAGCCGCGCGAACCGTAGATCGCCGCCGCCGAGGCATCTTTGAGCACTTCGAGGCTCTCGATGTCGCTGCTTTCGAGGTTCGAGAAGGCCCGGGCGTCGCACGGAACGCCGTCGATGACGTAGAGCGGGTCGTTGCCCGACGTGGCCGACTGGATGCCGCGGATGCGGATCGAAACGTTGCCGTCGGGCTGGCCGCCCAGGGTGAGCACCTGCACGCCCGGCATCTTGGCGGCCATGGCGTCGCGGAAATCGGCCGTCGGCATGGCGGCGAAGTCTTCGGCCTTGATGGACGAGATGGCCGTCGTCACGTCGCGCTTGTTCTGCACGCCGTAGCCTACGACCACCACGTTGTCCATGGCGATCGCCTCGCTTTTCAGCGTAACGTCGGCCTGCGTCTGGCCCTCGGAGAGCGCCACCTCGACCTTGTTGTAGCCGATGAGCGAGTAGACCAGCACGGCGTCGGCCTGCCGGATGTCGATGGCGTATTCGCCCGTGGCGTTGGTCGCCGTGCCGACCGTGGTGCCTTTCAGGATGACGGTGGCGCCGATCACCGGCGCGCCGCTTTCGTCGGTCACGCGGCCCTTCACGGTGCGTCCGGCGTCAGCGGCCGGGCGGGTCTGCGATTCCCCCCCCCCCGTTTGGCTGTGAGGACGATTTTCAGCCCCTTAACTTCCATATTCACATTGGGAAGCACCTCGGCGATGATCGAGGCGATGCTGCGGTTGACGGCCTTCACCGACACCCGTTTGTCGGGGTTGATGTCGGCGTCGATGTAGGCGAACGTGTACTGGCTGTTGGCTTCGATGCGCTGCAACAGCTCTTTGATGGTAACGTTCTTCGCATCGACGGTGACGGTCGGGACCTGGGCCGAAGCCGTGGCGGCCGACACCGCGCAGAGGAGGACCGCCAGGAACAGATGCCGGCAGATCCTTTTCAAAACGTTGAGTTCATTCATGATAGTTTCGGTTTGTGTTTGATTCGATTTTTCAAATGAAAGGGTATGCCGGAGCCTCTTGTTGCGGGAGGTTTCGGGACAGACCGTCTATGTTACAGGGTTTATCTCTGGGTGATCAGGACGCGGTTGCCGTCTATGCGGTAGCGGATCGACATCAGCGAGGACATTACCTCCATGAGGTCTTCCAGCGGTTCGTGGCAAACGACCAGCGACAGTCGTTTTTCAGGCGAGATGTTCGAAGAGAGGGAGATTTCGATATTGTACCTCCGTTCGAGGTTGATGATAATGTCTTTCAGCGGCGTGTTGTCGAAGATCAGACGCGACGAGAACCACTGGCTGTAATTCCGCGCGTCGACCTTTTCGACGCAGGCGCGTTTCGAAAGCCGGTCGAGCGAGAACCGCTCGTCGGGACGCAGCGTCACGGGGCTTCGGAGATGCTCCCCGGAGATCTTCACCGAGCCGGTTTTGAGCACTATCTCCTCGCTCGATCCGAACGCGTGGTTCATGGCGTCGAACGAGGTGCCCAGCACCTCGACCTGCAAATCGTTCATGCTGACGCGGAACGGCCGCAGCGTGTCTTTCCGGACTTCGAAGAACGCTTCGCCCGTCAGGGCCACGTCGCGGGTCCTGCCCGAGAATTCCGCGTTGTACTTCAACCGGCTTTCGCCGTTGAGCCACACCTTCGTCCCGTCGGGCAGGGTGAACTCCCCGACATGTCCCTTGGCAGTCAGCAGCGTGACCTCCTTTTCGGGTGCGAGCGTCTGCGTGGCGGCGAAATAGCCTCCGAGGAATACCAACACGACGGCGGCGGCCATGCCTGCATAGCGCAGGACGCGGCGTGGAAGCGTGCGGACCCGGCTTGCGCGGAGCGATGCCCGGAGCCGTTCGAGTCCCCTGCGGTCCTCCTCCTCCGAGGCGGGCGCCGCATGGTTTTCCCAGATGTCCCACAGGATTTCGTCGATCCCGGAGTCGTGCTCCCGGGCCAGCATCCAGCGTTCGAATTGCTGCCGGATGTCTTCCGGGGTGTCCGGATGGCGGAATATGTAGTCGATGATTCGCTTGCGTTCCGTTTTGCTCATCGTGTGCCGGTTTTAGAGGGGCTGCGGTTTATTGCGCTTTCTGCGTCAGGGTGTAGGTTTCCGAATAGGTCCCGGCCTCGAAGACGACCCGGCCGGTGCGCAGTGCGCCCGTGTCGTTGGCCCCGAAGCTGAGGTGAACGGCGAAAATGCCCTTTTCGCCTCCCGAAAGGGGTTCGATCGTGATCCAGTCGTCGCCGGTGGCCTTCCAACCGCAGGTGGTGTAGATCGTCACGGACTGTGTGCCGGCAGCGGCCTCTACGGTTCCCGACGTGCTGTGCATGTAAAGACTGTCGGGGGCCGCCGGATCGTCGTCCTTGCAGCTGCCCGCCAGACATGCGCACAACAGGACCGCAATGAATAGTAGCTGTTTTTTCATGTTGAGTTTTTTAGGTTAAATAGTTGTTTTCGGAGCCGGTTCCATAAATAAGACAACTTGCCGGCGGCGATGGCCAGTCAGTTCGTACAATTTTTTTTATATTTCCGCCGTTCCGTTAAAAAATCGTGAAAAAAGGAGAAAAGATTTTTAATTTATTCGCTTAAAATCTATATTTGCACCGACCGACTATGGATTGCGACGAACATATTATCCTGAAAAAACTCCGTGACGGGGATTCCGAAGCATTGGATATCCTTTACCTGCGCTATGCCTCCAAGGTCCGTGATTTCGCCTTCCGGCTGCTCAAAGACCGGACCGACGCCGAAGATGTCACGCACGATATTTTCCTGAAAATCTGGGAACAGCGCCGGGGACTCGGGGCCGTCCTTTCGTTTCGGGGCTATCTGTTCCGCATGACGCGCAATGCCATCTTCAATGCCTACAAGCCCCGGCAGGTAGAGTCCAAATATCAGGCGGAACCCGGAGCTGCGGAGAGTCCCGCCGCGCCCCAGGCCGACGAAAGCGTGTCGACGGACGACCTGTTGGAGATGATCGACCTGGCGGTCCGCAACATGCCCGAGCAGCGTCGGCGGGTTTTCTGCATGAGCCGTTACGAGAACATGTCCTACAACGATATCGCCGAGGCGCTCAACATCAGCCCCAAGACCGTGCAGTACCACATCTCGGGAGCGCTGGCCGAATTGCGCAAACTGCTCTCGGCGATGGCGTTTTTCATATAGCCTGCAAAAACGAAAAGGGCGGACCACAAGAGTGCGGGATTATAATGATGTAACTACTTGATTTATCGGGTAGTTACATTTTTGTATAGGAGAGTAGGTAACGAGAAAGCAACGGTTTGTTTTCAGCGTCTTGCGCTCAAATACCGCATTTCAAATAACCTATTGCAAGGTATGAAAAAATTTCGGGATAGGCAAATTACAAATTTGCTATTATGTCTCATGATTTCTGAAATGCATTGCCTTGAATTGAAAAATAGTCCTTATAGTGATTGAGGTTGTTAATCATAACGTTGAATATCCAGGCGAATTTCTGCAAACATTGCCAGAATAGGTTGTTAACTGTCGAGACATCATCCAACCTCGAGTCCCTACATCGAAGCAGTTATTTTCATGAGGTATGTGGAAGTAAATTGCTCTGCTAAATAAACCTGAGATTTCGGTGATTTGATATTTTTACTGCATCTATGTCCTGATGGCTGGTTCTCAACCAAACCCTTTTTATTTCCAATTCTGGAAATGTGACGGCGGTTCGAAGCAACAATCCCATTTTCGAAGGCTTTTTACAGATCTCGCACGGATACTTATCAGACGAATTCTCTTTTTGTCAGCCTATGAAGTGTACGCGCCGGCTTAAATTTTCTGGGCGCAGCAAAACTGAATATAGTTGACATGGTATTTGTATGTCGTATAAGCTTGTTTGTGTTCTGAGGGGACAAGGGACACGGCCGCGAAAAACGCGGAAAAAGGATAAAAACTATTTTTTCAAAAGGATCGGATATTCTGTAACATCTCTATTCATTTTTTGAGTTTTCAATATTGAGTATTGATTTATTTCATATAATCGTATTTTGAAAATTCGCAGGAAGTTCCTGGATCTTCTGAAACTTGG
>ULUQ01045339.1_pt1 | contig 10456 bp, 8 predicted proteins | sample 1958661 | NCBI WGS metagenome assembly ULUQ01 (sample SAMEA4835765, study PRJEB28245) | human gut metagenome | biome: gut microbiome; material: fecal sample | place: Denmark | collected 2008 | reverse complement strand
AAGGGCATGTATTGAACTGTCCGCAAAAAATGACCGACTGATATGGAGCAAAGGCGAGGTAGAATGGTGCGTCAGGGGAATGAAAATAAGCAAGTACATCTTTACCGTTATTGTACGAAAGATACTTTTGACGCATATTTATTCCAAATGCTTGAACGTAAACAGAAATTTATCAGCCAGATAATGACCTCTAAATCTCCACAACGCAGATGTGATGATGTTGATGAAGCTACACTATCATATGCAGAAGTAAAAGCTCTGTGTGTTGGTGACCCACGCATTAAAGAAAAAATGGAGCTTGATAATGAGGTTGCAAAGTTAATACTTGAACGAAGTGGTTATCAGCAAGAGCAATACAGACTGGAAGATATGGCTGCAAGCTTAACCTCTAAAATTGAAATTTTAGAGAATATTATACCTAAGAATCAAAACGATTTTCTTTATTATCACAAAAATTATTCCGTTTCTGATGGAGATAAAAAAACATTCGCAGGCATATCTATAAACGGTCAGCAATACACCAAAAAAGATGAAGCTGCAGAAGCACTTAAACAAGCTTATATTAAAGCTTGCAGTGATGGAAATAATAAATACACTCCGATAGGTGAATATAAAGGTTTTGAAGTGGCAGTAATGTTTGATTGTTTTTCAAGAGAATACAAGGCATCTCTTACAAGAGAAGGTACTTATTATTTAGACTTGGGAACGGATAACTTCACAAGAATGGATAATATTCTTGAAAAATTGGAGAATACCTGTAAGGAAAGAATAGAAAGACTTTCTGAACATAAAAAATCTTTAAAAGAAACTAAAGAACAGATTGGTAAACCTTTTTATAAAGAAAATGAATATCAATCTAAAACTGCTAAACTTTCTAAACTTAATGCAGAACTTGATGTCGATGGTAGGAAGGATAATATAGCTGATATTGAAGATACAAAAGAAGTAAGTCAGAATATTGTGCAAAAAAGATAAGTGGGACTTGAAGTCCCACTTTTTAGTTTAAGGAGGTAAACTTTATGACTGAAACACTCGAAAATGTAGAACAGGCAGAAAACACCAAGGTAGAATCTACTGAAAATAATCAGGAGCAAACGGAATCAGTATCTATTGCTGATAAAAATGAATTTCTTCAGAATTTCATAAAAGATACGGACACTCAAAGCGTTGAAGAAGCTAAAATCAAGGATAAAATCAGTATGCTTGAGGCTAAAATAAAAGATATTAAAGCTACAAAATCAAGTCAGAATGATACAATCCAGGCTTGTAAGACGGTTATAGACAGCAATACATATCCAAAGCTTAACCCCATTATTTCTTCTTTTTCTGCACATCTTGAAAAGCTTGATAAGAAAAAAGACAAGAAAATCGTAAAAAAAGAAAATCAGCTCAAAAAGGCTCAGAGAAAGCTTGTAAAACTACAGCGTAAGCAAAAAAGAAGTAAACTTCTTAAAAACTTCATTTCTGCTATGGTTCATAGTTCTTCAAATAAGCAGGAAGCATATATTAACGCTATGCAAGCTCTGAAAGAGGATAGCTTAGGTCGTGCTGATAGACAACTTGATAAAGCTAATTCTAAGCTTGACAAGCTAAATGAAAAACTGAACGGTAGCACTGTTAGTGAGGTAGATAAGCTAAAAATTAATGCTCGAATTAAAAAAGTCGAGAGCAAAAGGGATATGCTCATAGCAAGAATAAATAATCTTAACGAGCTTGAACAGGAGCTTAATAAACTTGCTAAGATAGAGCTTGTCGATGATAAGATAGACGAGCTTAGAAATACCGCAGTAGAAACAGCTGAAAAAGCAGCTATGAATGGCAGCAGCGTATCCGAAACTATTGATAATGTAGCTGAAACTTCAAGCGAGGTTATCAAGGAAGTCTTAGAGCCTGACAAGGTTAATAAAGCTGAAAATGATATAACCGAAGAACAGAATAAGCAAACTTATAAACAGGAAGAAAATAAACAAGCAGAAGCTGAAACGCAAACTTCAGAAAAAGAAGAAAAAGCTGAAGATAAGCAACAAACTAATTTTGCTGACCAAGAACAAAAAACTGAGGATAAACCTCAAGAGAAAAAAACTCAAACAAATAGCAACAATTATTTGAAGAAAACTGGCTTAACACAAAAACAGTTGTTAGCAATTTTGAACACTGGTATAGCAGTCAAAGTGGCTGAAACCATACCGGACAAGGAATATACAGTAGCTTTTACTAAAGAAAATAAAGAAAAAATAAACCAAGTGCTTGAAGCTGTAAACACTCAAATTCAAGGTAAACATATGATGAGGTGATGATTGTATGGATAATTTAATTATTAAGGACAATATCGTTATAGGTTGTTCTGAACCTGACATTTTAAGTGTTAAAATTCCAGAGGGCGTTATCGCAATAGGCGATAACGCTTTTTTAGATTTCCGTAGGTTATCTGAGATACAATTACCAAGCACACTCAAAAAAATCGGTGACAGAGCATTTGAAGGCTGTGAATCTTTGAAACTTATAAACATTGAAAATGTAAGTATGATTGGTGTCAGAGCGTTTGCAGGCTGTAAATCATTATCTAAAATACATTTTGGGGATAATATAGGATATCTTTGTAATGCAACATTTTGTGGCTGTACAGCTATTGAGGAAATAGATATTCCTAAAAATATATCCTACATCGGTTGTGAATGCTTTAAAGATTGTACTGGTCTTACTGATATAAAGCTTGCAGGTGTTATGGAGATTGACAACGGTGCTTTTGAGCATTGCACAGAACTATATAGTATATCTTTTCCATACTCACTACTACATATTGCACCAAATGCTTTTTCTTTTTGTACAAAACTTCAAACAGTCATGGTACAAAACAGATTTGTTGATATTGATGAAACAGCATTTGAATACAGTGTAAATGTTATTGTCAAAGCTGCACAATTTTCAACAGCATATCATTTTGCCATTGAAAACCGTTTTAAATTTATACCAACAATCGTTTCTGCCGATTATCGTATAGTAACAAATGAAGATGTAGCTACCTTGAGTAAAGCAGGCATACTTTTTAGAATGAAAATTATTGATAGTAGCACTATCATAATTTCTTTTGATAAGTCGGCAAAGAGTAAAATCGAAAACTTGATAGGTTCTGACAAACATAACAGAGGTGAATAATTTGGAGAGTAAAAATAAACTTCGTGCGGAAAAAAGCAAAGCACCTATTATATATACTGGTATAGTTTTAGGTCTATTCTTTGTTCTTTTTATGATTTATGGTACATATAACTATATGCAATATACTGCTCGAATGAACTTAGACGAGCTAAGTATGCAACAGTTTATAGATTCTCTAAATGACCTTTTTAAATCATTTTATCTTCCATTTTCGTGGGAATTATTATGGACAATACTTGAATGGCAGGTAACAAAGCTGTGGTGGGTATACCTTTGCGTTGTATTAGTTGTATTTATTATGGCTACATCAAATAACAGAGATGATTTCAAAGGTATGGAACATGGCTCAACAAGATGGGCGAATAAATATGAAAAAAAGCGATTTACAGATAATACAGGTATTCCTTGTGGTGATAACTTCTACATAACCGTTTTTAATGTCAAAGGTGCGTTTTATTCAAGTCATAATCTGAATGAGATAGTCATTGGTGGTTCTGGTGCTGGTAAATCATTCCGTAAAATCAAGCCTGACATTATGCAAATGACAGGCTCATATGTTGTCACTGACCCATCGGGAGAGTTATACAGAGATTGTGCAAAACTATTAAAAGCAAATGGTTATAAAGTGCGTGTTTTTAATCTTAATGACATTACCCTGTCAAACACATATAATCCGTTTAACTATATGGTTACTGATACAGACGCTATAAATGTTGCGGATTTGTTTATTAAAAACACTGCTGGAGAGGGTGAAAAAGATGATTTCTGGTCCGCATCAGCAAAAGAAATGCTGTTTATGATTATGCTGTATCTCTTCAAATCACCTGATGAAACAAAGTCGTTCAGCAGAATTGTAAAATTGCTTACATCACTTCAATTCAAAAATGGAGCAATAGACGAAAACTGTGAAATTGCTAAGTGTATAAAAAGACATCAGCAAAGGGAAGGTACTATTGATGATGCAGTATCAATCTACTGGAATTCAATTAAGGGTACACCGGAAGAAACATTAGGAAGTATAACAAAAACGCTTTCAACAAGACTTAGCTTATGGGCTATAAAGGAAGTAGATATGCTAACTTCTACTGATGAAATGGACTTTGACGATATTGGGGTACATAAAACTGCAATATTTTTGATTATTCCTGCGGCTCGTCAAACATACAAGGCTTTAGCAAATATCTTCTATACACAGCTTTTTGAGCGTTTAATGTATATTGCAAGTTTGAAATACAACAATAGATTGCCTCTATTAGTTTCTTGTGAGCTTGACGAATTTGCAAACATCGGCAGAATACCAAATTTCTCAGAAACATTAGCGGTTGTTCGTAAGTATAATATAAGACTTTGTATTGTTCTTCAAGGTTTGTCGCAGCTTAAAGCTATATATGAAAAAACTTGGGAAAGTATTATCGGCAACTGCTCAATATTTACTTTTCTTGGCACAAATGACCAAGATAGTAGAGAATATGTATCAAAAAAGCTTGGTAAAACAACTGTAAGAGTGGATACACGAAGCTATAACAGAGGTAATCAAGGCGGAGGTTCTGATAGCGAAAGCTATATAGCTCGTGAACTCTTAGCTCCTGATGAAATACCAAAGGCATTAAAAAGAGGAAAAAATGGTAAATGCATTATCTTTGTTGATGAATTTTATCCTTTCTTTATTGATAAATTTGATACATTACAGCACCCGAAAATATCAGAGGTTGGCAGTGACAGAGGAGAATCTCAAAAGAATAACTCCGATATTACTGTTGATTTTGCTGAAATTAAGTCTAATAGAGAAAAGTGTTATGTCGAAAGACAGCAAAAGGCTCAGCAAATATTAAGAGCAATTATGTCAGATGATTATGAGGAAGATATTGCATTTAAGGAAAGTCAAGAGAAATTTACTAAAGAAAAGCTTAGACGGATTTTCGATAGTAATAATAACGAGCTTGTGACATTTAATGATGATGATATTAAGGCTGATAATTATATTAACCTTAATGAGGTTAAGGAGGATGAGCAATGAGCTTATATGATGAACTTGGCGATGAAGTACGAAATAAAACTCGAAACCTAATGCAGAATATTCAACAACTAAGACAACTGATAGACACTTTTATAAAGAATAGTAAAACTGAAAATCAAGCTACACATAAATTCGTAAGTGATGTTGTCAACGACAACCCATTTACGAATTTTACATTTACAGGAAAAGATACGGATTTATCATATTTTTTGCAATCTGAAAGAATGCCTGTATCTGCTATACGCAATATTGCTGATTCGGATATTAAGGACGCTGTTACAAACACATTTGTTAAAGCCGCTGAAAACGATTTAATAGAGCTTGACGGCAACGATATTAAAATAACAGAAAAGGGAAAAGAAAAAATAAATAAACCTGATTTTATAAAATCAGCTCAAAAAGACCAATCTGAAGCCTACAATCAAAAAATAAATTCTACTCTAAGTAAAGGCTGTATGCCAAATGAAGTACAAATGTGTGCTGAACTTACTGGAGATTACATAAATGATTTTACATTTTTTAATCATTCAGATAATCTCGACCTTTCTACAGTCATCAGTCACCCAGATAAACAGCTTTCAAGCAAGATTTTAGCGAATGTTAAACAGTGGCAGACTAATGGTGCTGTAACAGTTAAAGACGGTGTTGCAACAATTACGGATATGGGCAAGCAAATGCTTAAAATGCCTGAATTTCAATCCATAGCTAATAATCCAGTTGTAGAAAAAGCTTTGTCTGCGACTGGAGTAGGCAAAGTGATTGTAGCAACTAAGAAGATTGTACAAGCTATGCAGTCAGTACAACAAGTAACAAATACAATAAGCAAAGGTTCACGCTAATAAGCTCCGAGAAGTTAAATTCTCGGAGCTTTTTATATAGATATTTTTCTTTCAAGGAGGTGTTGCTAATCAAAACATAAACTGTCCGAATAAAAGCCATTACATAAGATATTAAATTTAAAGGAGTTTGAAAACCATGAGTAACATTAAAAAGGTAACAAAAAAGAATAAGTCAATTAAGAGTGCAGTTAAAAAAATGCAAAAAATAACATTTGTTGCTTCAATCATTGCAACAATTATGATTATGTCAACAATGACAGCCTTTGCAACACCATCAGGTGCAAATACAACTACAATGAACTCTCTTATAGGAATAGTTATGTGGGTTGTCAGAGGTGCTATATTGTTCATTGGGGCTATACCTGCACTTATTAAGGTTGTTCAAGGACACCAGAATGAAGATGCTCGTGAAAGAAATGGTGGTCTTGTAGGTATTGCGATTGCAGGTGTGGCTATAGGTGCCACATTTGCTGTAGAACCACTTTTGTCAAGTTTCTAAAGAATGATTGCTAATAGAGCAACCGACACCGTTGAGAAGGGGCGGCGGTGTCGCTTTCTCTATTATTAACTTAAAGAAAGGAGATATGTATGTCACCTTTATCAACCTCGTCAAAATATCGACAGACAACTAACAAAAAGCTTATAAGGCTTATTGCTATTGTTCTGATGATTATGACTGTGCTATCATCTATGGGTGCTTTGCAAAGTAATGCAGCAGCAAATTTTAATATAAGTAATTCTACCTTATCGACAACAGATGTTGCCGCAGATGGTAAGATTGTAATGAATATTAAGGTTAATGGTACAGGTACAGTTAATCAATATGCTTACTGGTATCGTAAGGAAAGCGAATCTGCATGGTATGCTCTTACTTCATCTAACTGGGTATCATCAAATAACTTTATTATGTATCCGAGCAGATATTCAAGGATTATGTCTGATACTAATTCCCGATGGATTATTCGATTAGCTGCCAAAGATACAACCGGAGCTGAATCTTCAAAAACATTCTATGTAACAGTTGGTCAACCTAAAATTTCTATTGATACATTTACTGCTCCTGATTTGACTTTAGGTCAAAGTATAAACCTTAAAACTACTTTATCAGATACAGTAAGTGGATTTACTTATCAGTATAAGTACACATATGTAGATAAAGATGGTACAGAAAGACAGATTACAGATTTTCAGAACAAGGCAAATTATACCTGGTCTACCGCCAACAATAATACTTTACCTGAAAACGCAAATTGTACGCTTAAGGTTTATGTTAGGGAAAAGGACGGAAAAGCTAAGCAAGCTACAAAAACTACGACTATTAAAGTCACTAAGCCTACTTATCCTGATGTCAATATATCATCTTTTAGTGCTTCAAAAAGTGGTTATGTTGGTGATTCGGTTACTCTCAAGGCTTCTGTTTCGAGCGGAACAGCACCTTATGAGTATCAATACAGCTATGATGATGCTAAAGGTATAAAACATATAATTACAGCTTATACAGCTGGTAAAACCTCAACAACTTGGAATACCTCTTCCCTATCTGCTGGTGATTATACAATAAGGGTTGAGGTAAGGGATAAAAACAAAAAAACTGCGACAAAAACAAGCACAATAAGCCTTCAAACAAGAAATGTCAAAGGCTCAATCTCTACTATGGAAACAAGCTACACGCAGAATGACGAATGGTATCCGAATGTAAGATTTCAGGTTAATATAAGTGATGAAACCACCGCCCCCTCACCGTATAAGTACAAAGTTCAGTATAAAAAAAGCAGTGATAAGAATTATACTAATTTAAGTGATTTCAAGACTTATAGCGGTAGTACCCAGATAGAGCTTCTCCCTACCTCGAAAGATATTGGCACATATAATTATCGCCTTATTGTTCGTGATAAAAATAATAAGGAATATACAATAAATGCTTCATCAACCTTTGAGATTAAATATAACGCACTAAAATTTAATTTTAATGCGTCTACAAAAGAATTTCTTACAGGTGGTGGCGACCAGAAGTCAACATTTACGGTTTCTGATGTTACTGGTGGAAATGGCAAGGATATACAATATAAGTTTGAATATACAAAATATGCTGATTTAACAACAGCTTCTCCAAAACTCGATAGCAATAATGCGACTTGGACAACTCTCAAGGATTGGTCGGAAGAAAGTACATCAGAACTTATTGTTGATAAGCAAGAGGACTCAGGCTATTATGCCGTTCGAGTATCAGTTCAAAATAAAGACAATACCGATAGTTCTAAAATATCAACTAAAACTATTGATAAAATAAAGGTCAAAAAGCCTGTCGAGGTTTCTCTTACTGATATAAATAACCTTATCACAAAGATAGATACTTGGATGAGCAATAGTCTGACTGATACACAGTTAAACACTATAAAAGAATGGGAAAATAGTAGTACTTCTACTGACCCACCAATTTCTCTTATAGATATTTATGAATATCATTATAGTACATTCCAAGTTGCATACGACACAGCTAAGGATGCTTCTAATCATGATAAGAGTGAATATTCTAAGATATATAAGAATCTTGATGATGAGTTCACTAAACTGAAAACATTCTTTAAAAGTAATGAGTTCAGAAGCTATTCTCCAGATGGTGGTGAAAACACAGACTGGTCATCACCTATGGCAATCTGCAATTTCATATTTGATACATTTGTAAACTATCTTGTAATGGTAATAGATTGTTTCAGTATGTTAGCAGGTAATGGTAAAACCTCTGTTACTTTCTTTTCCGGATTTGATTATAACCAAATTGCTCAAGTAATATATCCTGTATTTCAAGCTATTGCCTATGCCTTAATAGTTATACTTGTTGGAGTTAACGCTATAGAATCAGCCTTTCAGTATGAAATGTTCACACTCAGAGGTGGGTTTAAAATTGCTGTTAGGTTGATTTTCGCAAAGGTTTTTGTAGATTTATCTCTCACAATATGTCAATCTATCATATCTATCGGTGTAGGCTGGACAAATCAAATTTTGGAACTAACAAAGGGAATATTGAATGATTTACAATTAACTCTTACGGGTCCAGATGCTTCTGGATTATGGATAGTTGGTTGGATTGTTGACTTCTTCACAGGTATTCTTTTCCTTGTGATTATCGGTCCAGTTGCGATTGCTTTAGCAATTGCAGCTTTTTGCTTGATGTGCAAATTATTTATTCGTTGTTTTGAGATTGCAATGCTCCAATGTGTATCCCCTGCTTTCTTTGCTTGTATTTGTGGAGAAGCAACTAAAGAATATTTCAAGAGATTCATGATTTCATACTTATCTGTTGTACTTGATGTTGTGTTTACAGCTGTTGTTTTCTATATTTACGCACAATATTTAAATGGTTTCATTACTGATATAAGTATAACAAAACCAGATGATATATTGAATACTCAAATGGGATTTTTCTCTTTTATATTTGTTTCAATCGGTGCATTTATACTTATGATAAAAACTCCAAGAGTTCTCAAAAATTTAGTGGCATAGTATTGAAATAAAAATCACTTTATGATATTATAATAATCATAGTATTTGAAAGGATTGATTATATGAAAAACAAAGTGAAAATAACTACTTTAACATTAGCTTTGATGGTATCTATAGTAAGTATAGTTGGTTGTTCTAATAACAGTTCAACAAGCACAGAGGCAAGCGTATCAAGTAATGTTTCAACAGAAACATCTACAGAATCCTCGATTGAAGAATCCAGCATTTCTGAATCGTCTGCAGAAATATCCTACGAAACAACAAGTACAGCAGAAAGCAGTGTAAGTAGCAATAGTTCTGCTATCGACCCTGATGTTGAAGAACGCTCATATAATAAAGATGAACAAACTAAATTTCAAAGCACGAGAATTCTCAATTATAAATACTATCCATATAACAAAACATATTATTATAAAGGAAATGAAAGTACAATAACTATACCTGAAGTATTTTCCGAGTGTCCACATATAATGAGTGATACAGTTAAAGAAATAATTGTTCCAGAAACGATAAAAAAGATTACAACAGATGCTTTTACAGGTTGCCCTAATCTTGAAAAGTTGGTAATTTTGAATCCCGATTGTGAATTTGATGTAAAATTTTTAAATTCAGGGGTTGGTTATCCGCCAGAGATATTATCAAATAGTAATGTTAATATATATTTATATTGTCATAGTGATAAAACTCCTGCGGATAAATCAGGAAATCGAGTAATACCTAAATCACTTACTTCTTCAACTGCAAAATTCTTTAGTGCAAATTACTCTACACTTTTAATTCACGATTTAGCCTCAGAATCATACGAATAAGTCTAAAAATAAAAGCACAGCTCAGGCTGTGCTTTTATTTTGCCCGTCAGAAGATTGACGGAATATATAGATTTTGGTATAATGTACTCGCACACGAAAGTGTGTACATAGTGCATACCACATAACGGTAG
>ULUQ01043632.1_pt1 | contig 10510 bp, 9 predicted proteins | sample 1958661 | NCBI WGS metagenome assembly ULUQ01 (sample SAMEA4835765, study PRJEB28245) | human gut metagenome | biome: gut microbiome; material: fecal sample | place: Denmark | collected 2008 | reverse complement strand
CCATCCGCGCCTACCTGGCCGGGAAACTCGACCTCTCGCAGGCCGAGGCCGTGGCCGACATGATCGCCTCGTCGTCACGCGCCGCGCACGCGCTGGCCTCGACGCAGATGCGCGGCGGATACTCCGAAGAGCTCGAATCGCTGCGCGAAAAACTGCTGAACCTCACCTCGCTGCTGGAACTGGAACTCGACTTCTCGGAGGAGGATGTGGAGTTCGCCGACCGTACGGCGCTGCGCGCGACGATGCAGCGCATCGCTGCGGAGATCGACCGCCTGCGCAGTTCGTTCGCACTGGGCAACGCCATCCGGGAGGGCGTCGCCGTGGCCATCGCCGGAGCGCCGAACGTCGGCAAATCGACGCTGCTCAACCGACTTCTGAACGAGGAGCGGGCCATGGTCTCGGAGATCGCCGGAACCACGCGCGACGTGATCGAGGAGTGCGCCAACATCGGCGGCGTGCTTTTCCGGTTCCTCGACACGGCCGGCATCCGCCCGACCGACGACCGGCTCGAACAAATGGGCATCCAGCGCACGATGTCGAGCATCGAACGGGCGCGGATCGTCATTCATATGGTCGACGCCTCGACGCTCACGGATCCGGTTCCCGCCCCGGATTTTCCGCTCCGTCCCGAGCAGAAACTCCTGACCGTCGTCAACAAGACCGACAAGGCTCCGGCCGCATGGCGGCTTCCCGAAGGCGTTGTCGGCATTTCGGCCAAACACGGCGAGGGTATCGACGCCCTGTGCGACGCCCTGCGGGAGTCCGTCGACACCGAAGCGCTCTACCACGGCGACCCGGTCGTCTCGAACAGCCGCCATTACGAAGCGCTTTCGGCGGCCCGCGAAGCACTCGGCCAAGCCCTCGACGGTCTCGCCCACGGCCTTCCGACCGATCTTTTGAGCGAAGAAATCCGCCAGGTCATCACCCACCTCAGCGCCATCACGGGCCGCGGTGCCATCGCCCCCGACGAAATCCTGCAAAACATCTTCTCGAAATTCTGCATCGGCAAATGATTTGTTATAAACAACTGTAACTATTTAGAGTCAACTATAAGGAAGTCGCTGAATTTCAGCGGCTTTTTTGTTTTCTATATTCCAGATAACAGCGGTTAAGACCCGTTTTTCACCATATTTTTCTACCGTATTTCTACCGCGGAACAAATACATGAATTTCCGCGATGTCACACCGAAGCACTTGTTTACGTGTGTTGACAATGGTTTACATGTATTGACAGAAAAGAGGCGAAATTAAGCGAACCAACCTCATAAAAATAGAAAAATATGGAAGTAAGAAAAATTTGCCAATGGTGCGGAAAACCATTTATCGCACAGAAGACTACAACTTGTTATTGTAGCCACAGATGTTCAAGTCTTGGATACAAGGAAAGAATCAGGGAACGTAAGCGCGAACTGAAAAAGATGCAGGAGATTTTAACACCAAGGTCGGCTGTTGAGGGTCAAGATTTCCTTTCTTTTGCACAAGTTGCAAAACTTATGGGAGTAACTCGGCAGTACATTTACAAGCTTGTCAAAGAGAATAAGCTACGAGCATCACGTCTAAGTGGAAAAAAATCATTCATTCGTAAAGCGGATATTGAGCTAATGCTTAAGTCCAAACCTTATGAGAGAATTATACCTAAAGATGATTTGGACATAACCGAATATTACACTGCTGAAGAAATTGCAGAAAAGTATAAGGTAAATCCAAAATGGGTCTGGACTTATACCCGTGAGCATAATATACCTAAAGTCAAAATCCGTCAGTTTAACTATTACAGCAAAAAACATATCGATGCAGCCTTTGCCAAGTACAAGGTAGATAATGACCTTACCGAATGGTATACTCCCGAAGAAATTCAAGAGAAATACGGAATGACTCGTGTAGCCATCCGTTCACAGGTATATCGCAACAACATACCATCAAAGAAAGAACACGGACAGATATTCTATTCCAAATTGCATTTTGACTTATCAAAATCTTCTGGCCAGGAACAAGAGGCTGAATACTACACAGTACAGGAAGCAATGAAGAAATTCAACCTTACCAGAGAATCCGTTTATAACACTCTCCGCTTCCACGAAATCAAGAGAGAGAAGAAAGGACGGTTCGTAAGGTTCCTGAAAGTGGACTTTGACCGTGTAATGGGCGTGAAAAAGTAGTCAGAATTTGAGTCAACTGCAATTATTTGAAAATTACTTTTCGCTGCAAACTTACAGCGTACTTGCATTCAGGACATTTGCCGCAGATTCTAACAATCAACTTTTATTATTAACAATTAAAATTTTCTTTTATGGGATTAACAAAAACTGTAACATTGAGAATGCGTCCAATTAAGAATGGTATGTTGTCTTTGTATTTGGATTATTATCCAGGTTATCGCGAACAAGAAACGATGAGGACTATTCGTCATGAGGGATTGAACATTTATATATATGCCAATCCCAAGAATCAACGCGAACGCGACTTCAACACAGCAATGTATGAAAAGGCAGAAGCTATTCGTTGCCGACGCTTTGAAGCCATCGTAAACGAACGATATGATTTCTTTGATAAGCATAAGTTTAAGGCTGATTTTATTGAATATTACCGCAAGGAACTCTCAAAGCATGATCAGAAGTGGGGATTTGTCTTTCAGCATTTCAACAACTTTGTTCGTGGCAAATGTACGTTCGAAGATATTGATGTAGAACTTTGCAATAAATTCCGAATTTATCTACTATCGGCAAATCAACTCAGACATCCTAATAGAAAGGTAACACGAAACTCAGCTTCGGGCTATTGGTCTACATTCAGAGGCTTTTTGAAGATTCTATATCATGGGCGAATGATTAAGATCAATGTAAATGACTATTTAGAGAAGATTGAAACCGAAGATGTAATCAAAGATTATCTGAGTGTTGAAGAACTCTACGCTTTGGCCGAGACTCCTTGCAAAAAGCCGGTACTAAAAACTGCTTCCCTATTTTCATGCTTGACAAGTTTGCGTCTTGGTGACATCCTTTCTCTTCGTTGGGAGGAGATTGTAGATTTCGCAGCTGGAGGAAAATGCGTGCATACTATATGCGAAAAGACAAAGACCGAAGATATCATTCCAATCAGCGAAGAAGCTCTTCAACTAATAGGTTATTCACCCAAGAAAAGAGGTCGAGTCTTTGAGGGTTTGAAGCGAAGTTGGGTTCAACAACCAATGAAGGAATGGATTCGTTCAGCAGGCATCACCAAACATATCACCTTCCACTCCTACCGCAGAACATTTGCTACCCTTCAAGGTGCTGCCGGAACTGATATTCGTACAATCCAAAGCATGATGGCTCATAAGAGTATTACAACTACTCAGAGATATATGAAAGTCGTGGATAGTAACAAGCGTGAAGCAAGTAATAAAATATCACTGACTAGAAAGAAATAAAAGGTCAAAAACATCTGATTAAAAAGCTCAAAGTATGATTCAGAGTACCATTTTTGAGTACCATTTCATACTTTGGGCTATTTTTTGTTAAAATTCGAATGATTTATTGCGGTTAATTATTACTATCGAGAAACTGTAAATAAATTTGCCATAAAGAACAACATTAAATATCAATAGACTATGGCAGATAACTTACAAATTCAAGCAAAAAAAGCGAGTCATTATCTCGCATGGGGAGTCATCATCTATTCAATAATTTCGACTTTCCTTTATATTAAATTCCAAACAAATCTTGAGAATTATATTACATGGTGGATTGTAATATTTTGTGTTATGACTGTTGTTTTGGCTTATACCAAAAGGGGTTTATATAATTTTTTAATAAACAACCCATATCTTTTCTCTTTTAGCAAAAAAGAGGAAGCTATTACTGAATCCATTAATGTGCTTGCTATTCATAATGATACTAGTAGTGAGGTTAACAACTCCACTAAAGAACAGGTTATTGATAATGCTGATAAATCAAATGGCTTTCTCTCTAATCTATCTGATGCTTATGAAAAAAGTCTCAAGGAACATAATGAAAAAAATTCTGAGCGTAAAAAATTAATCTTTGAGGAAGTTACGAAGTATTGCTTCTATATACTCGCTCCTTTTTTATCAAAAGAAGACATTTCAATACTATTGGAAAATATCAACCATATGATTGCAGGTAACACTGATTTATACAAACAAATACGATCAAATGCAGACAATCCTCTAAAATCTTCAGACATCAGACATCTTGGATATAATATTAAATCAAGACTGAATGTATCCAAAAGAGAAATTTCTATTTTTCTTAAAAAGACTTTCCCTTATGAACTCCGAGATGCATCTATTGAAACTATTGAGAGAAATCTAAGAGATACTGTATCTTCAACTATCAAAATTGATATACCTGACGATGGAGATTATCACTTCAAAACACTTAACAATAGTCATTTATAAGCAGTTGGCAAATTACTTTACGCTGTAGGTGAATTATATTTGAATGTAAATTTACAGCGTATCTACATTGAATTCATTTGCAGCATGTTTCACTTAATAACTATTGAAATATGCAAACAAAAGAATTTACTTTTAACGACCTACCAACAGTTGTAGGTGAGTTGTGCGAGAGAATCGCAAATCTGGAAACGACGCTCAAAGAGAGCATCGAAAAACGTAACGAGGTAAAGGAAAACACACATGTACTCATGAGCGTACAAGAAGCATGTGAATACCTCAAAATGCCTCTTTCCACCTTCTACTACAAGGTAAAGAATGATGGGCTGCCAGCTATCAAGCAGGGTAAGCATCTCCTTGTCTATCGGGATGAACTCGACAAATGGCTGGAATTGTCCCGAAAGAATCCTATACCTTTGAGTGCAGAGGAAGAGAATGCTAAAAGAGTTGCCACTTCTAAACGCAAGGCTAAACCCTTAAACTGGTTGTAATATGGAAAACAAGGATTATTCACAACCGGTTATGGCAGATAGTCTGGCATCCATGATGGCGGAGGCAACCATCAGCGTCAGCAACAATTATACCCAATCTCCCGAGGTGCTTAAAATTGGAGATTCAGTAATTGGAACATTGGGTAACTTCAGTGCATCCATCGGTAAAGCAAAGAGCAAAAAGACATTTAATGTGTCAGCCATTGTAGCATCTGCACTTTCTGAGAACAGAGTACTTCATTACAAGTCCGAATTCCCATCGGACAAACGATGTATTCTTTACATAGACACAGAGCAGGGGCGCCATCATTGCCAAAAGGTGCTCAACCGAATTTTACGTTTGGCAAACCTTCCTGCTGATATTGACCCTGAAAATCTGAAGTTATTGGCACTTCGTAAATACTCTCCCGAAGAGAGATTGGCTATCGTGGAGTATGCCTTGGACACAATACCAAACATAGGCCTTGTTATCATAGATGGTATACGTGACTTTGTCTATGACATCAATTCCCCGAGTGAGGCAACCAGAATAATCTCAAAGTTGATGCAGTGGACCGACGACAAGCAAATACACATTCATACTATTCTTCACCAAAACAAGAATGATGAACATGCCCGTGGACACATCGGAACAGAACTGAACAACAAGGCTGAAGCCATCATGCAGGTTGAGGTTGACAAGGAGGATAAGTCAATAAGCATAGTCGAGGCTGTACACATTCGTGATAAAGAGTTCGAACCATTTGCCTTCCGCATCAATGATGAAGCATTGCCAGAATTGGTGGAATCTTATGCACTAAAGGAGAAGAAAGTTGGCCGTCCTAAAAAGGATCCATTTGACCCTTATCGGGATATCTCTGAGTCTACCCACCGCAAAGCTCTTGAACTAACATTTGCTAATGGAGACATTAACGGTTATGATCAAGTGCGTGAAGCGTTACAGGCTGGTTATGCCAATGCAGGGTATAAACTTAGTTACAATAAATCGGTAGATGTTCTGAAATTCCTTACCAACAAACGGATGGTAGTAAAGGAGAAAAATACCTACCATTTCATGCCTGACTTTCATTATTAATCCAACTTTACTTTATTTCAGGGGCGTATATATAGGAATAAAGTAAAGCTCTACATTTTACTGAATCCTATAGCTTACTGAGAAGAACACAACAGGTATCTGTTGCGAGATATGCCAAGGTATAACCTCACTTGCGTTGAGTTTCTACTTAGGCTCTCTCGCCAGCCATGTTCCACAGCTGGTGGCTACTCGCAGGCTCGCACCCCATTCACACAAAATCAGATTCCAAATGAAAAAGAATATATCACGTAATGGTTCCTCTCCTATTGTGAAGAGAAGCGTATTTGTTGGTGCCAAAGTAACGCCTGAACAAAAGACGGAAATCCAATCTTTTGCCAATCAATGTGGCATGACGGTCAGCGATTACCTGTTGGCCAGAGCATACAATTACAAGCCAAAGGCAAGGCTCACAAAGGAAGAAATACAGTTGTTGCAGAACCTTGATAATTGCAGGGCCGACTTGGTCAATTATGTATCGGCACTTCACGGCATGAACAACAAGCAACGATTGGACATGTTCAACCGATACCCATTCATGGTTGGTTGGCTACAGAAATTGGGCGACGTAGCCAATAGTGTTTGCCAATTCCTCGATGGAGTAAGAGCGCAAAATAACATTCCCACTGACCCTAAATCGGACGGACTATGATAGCAAAGGCAAAAGCAATATCACATGGGATAAATGGCATCCGCTACATCACAGGTGAATCCCACAATAAAAAGCATCCCGAAAAGATACATCGTATTATGGACAATCTGATGCCATCTCACTTAGATGCAATGGGCATATGGAATGCCATGCAGTTCTCGCTCTGTGGTTACAACAACATGAAGAACTCAGTCATCCGAATTGAACTTAGTCCTTCAGCCGAGCACACTCGATTCTTCACCCCTGAAGATTGGAAAACTCTATGGTTGGAGTTCCTTGCCGAGTTTGACAAGCAAAAGATACAAGACTCCAAAGGCAAAGTTATCTCCAAGCAGACAAATCTGAAGAATAGCAAACACACCGTATGGTTGCATACAGAATCCAATGGAGGAGTACCGCATTTACATGGTGCAGTCTGCCGAGTGGATGAAGATGGTAACATCAACAACGATCATCATATCCACCTTCGGGCACAAAGGGCAGCCGAACAAGTTGCCATACGCAGAGGGTGGATAACAGCAGCACAAGTAAGAACGGCCAACATCCATCAGGTAAATAATGACTGCATGGAAATCATCAGGAGTATGTCTTCATGGTCATGGGAAGATTACAAGGCTGCCCTCATCCGAAAGGGATATTCAGTTCATGAACGACGGGACAAGGACAATTATCTCCGAGGATACACTTTGCAAAAAGGGAATGCCAGGTACAAGGCCTCCGAACTGGGTGTAGCCCGAAATCTGATGGTAACAAAACTTCAGCGAACTTGGGAGAAAGAACACGTAGGTCGAAACAATAAGGCTAACTTCGTAAACAGAATCAATGAAGCACCACTTCGTTTACACAATTACACCATGTATCATCCAACTTCAATCCCTTATACCGTTAACCACAATGGGACAAACCATAAGTTCTACATCCCAGAAAAGATTATGGACTTCTTTGACAATGAGTTCGATTACCGCTTCATCAGCAATGCCCAAGAACTTACCGATATGGCTGTTTCTATCTTTGTAGGCTTGATTGCAGCTCAGGATGTAAATGTAGGTGGCGGAGGTGGAAGTTCACAAAGTGACCTGCCTTGGAGAGATAAAGATGATGACGATATGAAGTGGGCACGTAAATGCGCTCTTGCTGCCAGTCGTTCGTTAGGAAAGAAACCTAAAACCGGATTCAGACGATAGCCTATGAAGAAGAAATTTGATTTTTCGGCAGAGATTGAGAGTGCTGAAGCGCATGCTAATCGTGAGTACAAGGAACGTTACGAAGAAGAGAACAAACTTCTTAAAGTCAATACCGAGGAGCTTCAGAAACTCAATGACAATATCCATGAAATGCGTACAGTTCTTGATAAATTGGCAAATGAAGTCCATCATTATGAATACAAAATAGCCAGTAAAACCTTGAAGCAAGTTGAGGATTTAGGAAATGGATTAATCAGTAAGCTCAGCAACGAACTTGATGTTCAGTACTCCGAATTCGAAACCCGAATGAAGAAACATAAGGACGAAGATAGAATCGGAGTGCCAACACGTGTATTCTACATTTTGGCCATTTGCCTTATCTCCCTATTTTGTTTTTTCATCTGCACTGTAGCTGCTAATATCCATTTGCTCAACTCTGCTTTGCTCTGGAAGATTTTTTGGTGGAGTTTCGGGATGGTCACTTTCGGAATTGGGATGGTAATAATAATCCACAAATTGATGGAACAATCAAAGTAGCCATTGAGACCATTTGTCCGAGGGTATCCAATAATTTCGGACAGCATCGGACAAATGGTGTTATTTCTACATATACTGTTACTTTGTATTAAATCATTCAATCAATTTTCTGATATGTTTATCAAAGTCAGAATCAATTATTTGAGTACGATTGAATATTTCATATTCTTGTTCTGCTTTTGCTTGGGCTGCAGAAATACGACCCTTATCAGGAAGTATTTGATAGCGACGAAAAGTAAGGAACTCGTTTACGCTATCAGAGAACTGTTTCATATTAAAAGTGTTCTCACGTTCTATAAGATCTTCTATATAATCGAAATATCCTGTCACAGCACGCTCTAACTGACGTATTTCCTTTTCTTGCAGGTAATTTTTCGCAACAGTAACATCAGACTTCAATATACGTCCATCTGGAGAGTTTTTCCATGTGGTAAGCCCCATATGCTCTTTTGTATGATCAGCTTTGTGATATATAATTTCTGCTGCAGTCTGCCCCATAATAGCATAGTGAAAGCGATTTTGAATCATCGCATAGAAGTCATGAGTCGTTGGAGAATTCTTATCATAATCAATACTGCACTCTGCATATATATCAGTTATTTGCTGCCATATACGACGTTCACTAGCACGAATAGAACGTACTCTTTCAAGCAATTCACGAAAATAATCAACTCCAAAAGTCGTTTTGCCTTGCTTTAGTCGCTCATCATCAAGAACGAATCCTTTCTTTATAAACTCTTTAAGAATCTTTGTGGCCCAAATACGGAAATGTGTAGCCTTTGCTGAGTTTACACGATAGCCCACAGAGATGATTGCATCTAGAGAATAGAAATTAGTTTCTTTTTGTTGAGTTTTACCCTCTATAGCTCCATGCTGAGTGGTTATTTCCATTTTGGAAACAACCACTGTATCGCTGAGTTCTCCTTCCTCAAATATATTCTTCAAGTGCTTACTGATAGCTGGTACACCAACATCAAAAAGCTGTGCCATTGCCTTCTGTGTACACCAAAGAGTTTCATCTTTGATGATTACTTGTACTTTCCCATCTTCATTTGGAAGATTGTATAATATAAATTGAATTTCTTGTGACATATATATTATCTTTCATTTGTGAGATATTTCATATCGTCTTCATGCAAGTCATCTAGTGAAATTAATCCTAAATGAAATTTCATAACTCTTTTTAAGCGAGTTTTTCCTTTTCCTGAAAGAGAAAAATAGTTGTCGTTATATGGAATATCAATAAGTTTTTTAATATAATCATCAAAGTTAGTGATAGTTCTATCATTTTCTAATAATGACTTTAGTACATCAAATAATGCAGATATTCCTATAGTCTTATTTATAATACTACCTGAATGTGCTTTTGACCACAGTATCGTATTTATCGAAACAAAATAATTATACAATATCGAATATAATTGATGATCCGCTGTATTAAGATATAAATCTCTCAAAACTGATTTATCAGGAATACCAACCAAAACTTTTCTTGACTTATCTTGAAAAAAACTTCTTTTCTTAACGAGTTCATCTCTATCTCGTTGAGGATTTGATGAAATTAACTTCGTAATCCCCTCTACCATTGCGGCAGTAGATAAAAGCCATTTACTTTTATCCACATTTGAATCACATAAAGGTGCAAGTCGGATTTTACCTTCTAATGGTGAACCTTTTGAGAAATTGAATTTTCTTGTGATATATACTGCTAATTTCTCAGGAGACCATGTATTCTGTTCCTCATTTTCAATATTAATTCCAAACAAGTCTAATGCAAGACTCTTATCTACACGCTTTTGGTTACAATTTATTGTTGCAAATAAGTACGCCTGATATGATCCTGGTAAATCGAAAAATATAGAGCATACTAATTCAATATCTTTATAATTATCATCTAACGCTTTTTCTTCAAACGCTTTCAAGCGATGTTGTCCATCAATAATCAATGAACTAATACAACCTTCGGGGATGTCTAGTTCATAAATATCATCAATTTTAGTAGGTTCTATCTTCCATCTATTATCTTCATTATCATAAATAACTCCGTTTTCATTAACATTTGCCGCTACAATAATAGATGTCGGAAAACTCATCTCTTTAGATTGAATAAATTTGGCAATCTCTTTTAACCGACCTAAATTAATAGGTCTTTGATTTCCTGTTATATTTCCATCTCTA
>ULUQ01006616.1_pt1 | contig 10526 bp, 9 predicted proteins | sample 1958661 | NCBI WGS metagenome assembly ULUQ01 (sample SAMEA4835765, study PRJEB28245) | human gut metagenome | biome: gut microbiome; material: fecal sample | place: Denmark | collected 2008 | reverse complement strand
CGGCGGGCGGCAGTGAAATTTCAAAGCCGCGCAGGTAGCCGGAAAGCACCTCGTAGCAAAGGCTGAACAGGTGCGACGGCATGATCAGCATGAGGCGAATATAGCCCGTCTCTACCACCTGCGGGTCGCCGTTGAAGATGGTGAGCAGCGACTTTCCGAAAAAGAGGATCAGAGCGATGGCGACGCCGAGGCTGATGATGCCCTCGAGAAGACACAGCAGCAGCGTTTTCTTGCAGCGCTTGATCTCGCCCGCGCCGAAGTTCTGTCCGACGAATGTCGTGCAGGCCTGCGAAAAGGAGTTGAGGATATCGTAGGTGATGACCTCAATGTTGTAGGCCGCGCTCGACGCCGCCATGACGACCGTGCCGAGGCTGTTGATCGCGCCCTGAATGACGATATTCGCGATGGAGAACATCGCGCTCTGCACACCCGCAGGAACGCCGATGCGCAGAATTTGCTTGAGGCACAGCCCGTCGATGCGCAGCTTTTTCGGCTCAAGGCAGATGACCTTGTCCGTTTTGAGCAGGAAGGCCCACAAGATCGCCGCGCTGACCGCGTTCGACAGCACCGTTGCGATCGCGACGCCGTCCACGCTCATGTGGAGCGCGGCCACGAAAAAGAGGTTCAGGATCACGTTCAGAACGCCGGAGGCCGTCAGCGCGATCAGCGGAATTTTCGTCTCGCCCACGCTGCGGAAGACCGCCGCCTCAAAGTTGTAGAGCAGGATCACCGGCAGGCCCGCAAGATAGATGCGCAGGTATAGCAGCGCCAGCGGGAACACATCGTCCGGCACATTCAGCTGATTCAGCAGCGGAACGGCGAACAGCTCACCGATGACCGCCGCGATCAAACCGCCCAGCACCGCCACAACGATGGAGGTGTGCACCGCGTGGCGCACCATCGTGTCGTTCTTTTCGCCGATGGCGTGCGCGATCGTCACGTTCGCGCCCAGCGCGATGCCGATGAACAGGTTGACGATCAGGCTGATGATCGAGCTGTTTGTGCCGACGGCCGCGACCGCCACAGTGCGGAGCTCGCCGGTAAAGTTGCCGATGACGGCGATGTCCGCGGCGTTGAACAGCTGGCTCAAAATCGCCGTGGCCGCCACCGGAACGGCAAAGCGCGGGATTTTATCTCAGAGCGTCCCGTGGAGCATATCCAATGATTTTCTCTGCGATGCAGCTTTCAACTCTACCGCCCCTTTCCGCAATTTGTCTGGCCTATGATATCACGCTTTGGCCCAAATGCAAGAGGCAGAAAGGCCAAAAATGGCAACGTCCTGCCGCCACGGAAACACCAGACGTTACAGGCATTCCTGCAAAATTTCGCAAATTTCATCACGGGTCAGCTTCTTGCAGTAGCCAGCAGTGACGTTGGTGGAATCCGCGATGGCTCGGAAGTCGGTGTCGGCGGGAATGCCAAGCTCGGTAAAGGTAGTCGGCAGGACAATCTCCTTGATGAACGCGGCCAGCGCGCCGATACCGGCGGCGGTTTCCCCGTCACTGCCCTTGGGTGCGATGCCCCAGACATTCTGAGCAAACCGCGCAAACCGCGCCGCACCAGACTTGTAGATGTGGCGGTACAGAACGGGATGGATCACCGCCAGGCCCGCTCCATGGTTGCAATTGGTGTAAGCGCCCAGCTGGTGTTCGATCTGATGCGCCTGAAAATCCGTGACCTTGCCGATCTTCAGCACGCCGTTCTCTGCCATGGCGGACGCCTGCGCCAGCTCGCTTCTGGCGTCGTAATTTTCAGGATCGGTCAGCAAAATGCGAATGTTGCGGATGACGCTGCGCATGACGGCCTCATTGATATCATCGGAGAGGTTGTTTTCATCCGGCTTGCCGAAGTAGGTTTCCATCGCGTGGCTCAGCGTGTCGAACGCGCCGGAGGTGACCTTGCAGCAGTCGGACACGCTGCCACCGCCCACGGCGAGGATCAGGTCAACATGGTTTTCACGTGCCAGCTTCGCGCCCTCCTGCACCTTGGCATAGGTGGGGTTGGACATGATGCCGGAGAACTCCACAACGCACTTACCCTGCGCGTTCAGGATACCCATGATCTCATCGTACACGCCGTTGCACTTGATGGAACCGCCGCCATAGGCCAGCATGACGGTTTCGCCAAAGTTTGCGAGCAGGCCGCCGAGGTACTCCTTCACGCCGCCTTTGCCGAAATATACCTTGGTCTTGTTTTCAAAAATAAAGTTATTCATCATAACGCATCCTCTCTGACCGTTTTTCTTGCGGTATTCGCCGCTGTTGTGCTATCATTGCCGATGGCAACTTCCGGTTGATACTGCCGATTATAAATACCGGTTGTAACAACCGGTCAAGAGGTTTTTGAGGAAAAAACACAATTTTTTACGCAGCAGAGAGGGATTACCATGCGCTACACCATGTTGCAGGTCTGCAAGGAAACGGGCATGACCTATCAGGCCTTAAAATTTTACTGCAACGAGGGGCTTGTCCCCAACGTCAAGCGCGACAAAAACAACCGCCGCGTGTTTGACGAGCGGGACGTCGCGTGGATCAGCAGCCTGACGCGCCTGAAAAATGCGGCATGAGCATTCAGGAGATGAAGGACTACCTCGCCCTCTGCCTGCAAGGCGAGCGCACCATCCCGCAGCGCAAAATTCTGCCGGCGCAGAAGCAGGAGGCGCTGCGCGCAGGCATTCGGGAATTGCAGGACAGCGTCGCCTACATCGACTGGAAGCAGAATTTTTACGACGAAGTGCTCTCCGGCAAGCGGCCGTATGAGAGCAATCTTATTCGGGTGGAAAAATAGGCGCAAGGCTGGCGTCAGCATAAAAAGCAGGAGGCGTACCGCTCGGTATCGCCTCCTGCCTGCATTCCTGCCGTATTTCATCCCAGCGCCACGTCGAGCACCATCATCAGGCTGAAGCCCACGGCGAAGAACACCGTGCCGATGTTGGAGTGCGCGCCCTGCGACATTTCGGGGATCAGCTCTTCGACGACGACATAGAGCATCGCGCCCGCGGCAAAGCTCAGAAGATACGGCAGCGCCGGAACGATGAGCGACGCGGCGAGTATCGTCAGCACCGCGCCGATGGGCTCAACGATGCCAGAGAGCACGCCGCCCCAGAAAGCTCTTGCTTTGCCCATGCCCTCGGCGCGCAGCGGGAGCGAAATGATCGCCCCCTCGGGAAAATTCTGGATCGCGATGCCGAGTGAGAGCGCCAGCGCGCCCGCCGCCGTGATCTGTGCGCTGCCGGAGAGATAGCCCGCATACACCACGCCGACGGCCATGCCCTCGGGGATGTTGTGCAGTGTGACGGCCAGCACCATCATCGTCGTGCGCTGGAGTTGGCTCTTCGGCCCCTCGACCTGCCCGCTCTTGGCGTGCAGGTGCGGGACGACGTGGTCGAGCAGCAGCAAAAAGAGAATGCCGACCCAAAAGCCGAGAAACGCCGGCAGAAACGAGAGTTTCCCCATCGCCGACGACTGCTCGATGGCGGGGATCAGCAGGCTCCAGACCGAGGCCGCGACCATCACGCCCGCGGCAAAGCCCGTCAGCGAGCGCTGCACAGCGTCGCTGAGCGACTTTTTCATGAAGAACACGCACGCCGCGCCGAGCGACGTGCCGAGAAATGGGATCAAAATGCCGTAAAATGCTTCCATATCGTTCACCGTCTTTTCTGTGTGAAATATCAATTCTGTTAAATACATCTAACTTCTGAACATAGTATACCAGCGAAAGCCGCGGGATGCAAGTGCCGCGGGACACAGAATGGGAACAGTCTGTCGCAGCGGACGGGGCGAGAAAGCGTATGTAGCAAAGAAAATATCGCGAAAAATTTGAAAACCGCTCTTGCAATGCGAAAATCGCTGTGCTACAATACGCAAGGTCGATCACCTTCCCGAAGGCAAGCGGGAAAGCAGGATATATTGGAAAGCTGCCCTGCGGCGGCTTTTCAAAAGACTGCAAGTTAGAGCAAACTAACCGCCTGCGCCGCGCCGGTGGGAACATCATATCAATAGGAACAGTGCCGCCTGATTTCAGGCGGCACTGCTTTTTGCGTTTTCGTGAAAAACAAAATGTTCAAACTTTCCTTTAGCTTTTTTAGGTTGGCGGGCAATCATGACCTCGTTCCAAGGGGAAAGCGAAAAACGGCAGCACCTTCACCGGCACCATCAACATCATCGACAATGCCGAGGGCGGTACCGCCGTCAGCGACAACGCGATTGTCGCGAGCGAGAACGGCTGCACATGGAACCTGACCGGCAACTGCACGCTTACGAGCCTCACCAACAACGGCACCATCAACTTCAACGGCTATACCATCACGCTGGCAGACGGCACGGTGCTGAAGTGAGCCCGCTTTACCACTGCTGCTGTATATACTCCTCAATGGTGCGCAGGAAGGCCTCTCCGTAGCGGGAGGCCTTCCGCTCGCCGACACCCGAGACCTCGAGAAGCTCTGAGAGCGAGTGCGGCGCTTTCTCCGCCATGTCGGCGAGCGTCGCGTTCGAAAAGATGACGTAGGCGGGAACGCTCTCGCGTTTGGCAAGCTCCGCGCGCTGGGCGCGCAGCGCCTCGTAAAGGCTGTTTTCCTCGAATTCGTCCGAAAACGCGCCGCGCGGGCGCTTTTTCTCCGCCTTCGGTTCCACCCGCTTCTGCATCAGCACGCATTCGCCGTCAAAGAGCACGGCGGATGCTTTTTTTGTGGGCCGGAGCGTCGAATAGCGCTGGTCGACCTCGAGATATCCCGCGGATTCGAGGTATTCGATGTACCGCTCGATGACGCTTGGCGACGTTTTGTCCATGAGACCATAGGTCGACAGGCTCGCAAGGCCGAGCGACAAAAGCCGCTGGTCGCGGCTCCCGCGCAGGACCTGAATGACGAGCGTTTTGCCGACGTAGTAGCCCAGCCGCTCGCGGATGCGCATGACGCACGATAAGATCATCTGCGCCGAGAGCGTGATGTCCTCGGCCTGGTAGGTCGCTTTACAGTTGGAGCAGTTTCCGCAGTTTGCGGGGTGTATCTGGCCGAAGTAGTCAAGCAGCCGCGCGCGCAGACAGTCGACGGATTTGCAGTACCCCGTCATCGCCTGCAGGCGCTCATAGTCGCGTTTGCGCACGAGCGCAGCGTCCTCCTCCGAGAGCTGGTCGGCCCCGCCGTTTTCGATGAGAAAGCGTGCGGTCTCCACATCAGCGGGCGCGAAGAGCAGGACGCAGTCGGCATTCTCGCCGTCGCGTCCGGCGCGGCCCGCCTCCTGATAGTAGGCCTCGAGGCTTTTCGGCATGTTGTAATGGATGACAAAGCTGACGTTTGACTTGTCGATGCCCATGCCGAAGGCGTTCGTCGCGACCATGACGGTCTTGCGGTCAAACTGAAAATCGTCCTGATTCTGCTGCCGCTCCTCATCTGTGAGGCCCGCGTGGTAGCGCGTGGCGGCGATGCCGCGGTCACACAGGCTGTCGCACACGCGCTCGACGGCGGCGCGGGTCGCGCAGTAGACGATGCCGCTCCTCTCCCGCCGCTCGTCGATGAGTGCGGCGAGGGCGGAAAACTTGTTTTTCGGGCGGCGCACGTCGAAATAGAGGTTCGGACGGTCGAAGCCCGTCACGATGCGGTACGGGCTTTGCAGCTGCAAGAGCCGCAGAATGTCGGACTGCACCTGCTTTGTCGCCGTTGCGGTGTAGGCCGCGACAATGGGTCTGCGCGGCAGGGCATTGATGAAATCGACAATGCCGAGGTAACTCGGGCGGAAGTCCTGTCCCCACTGCGAAATGCAGTGTGCCTCGTCCACAGCGAGAAACGACACGTCCATCTCCTGCATCAGCGATAAAAAGCTGTTCGTTTCCAACCGCTCGGGCGCGACGTAGATGAGCTTGTAGGCACCCTTGCGCGTGCGGGCGTAGACCGTGCGGATCTGCTCACCTGTCAGTGAGCTGTTGATGTACGCCGCGGGAACGCCCGCGCTCTTGAGCGCTGCGACCTGATCCTTCATCAGCGAGATGAGCGGCGAGACGACGAGCGTGATGCCCGGCAGGAGCAGTGCGGGGATCTGATAGCAGAGCGACTTGCCCCCGCCCGTCGGCATGACGCACAGTGCATCGCGCCCGGAGAGGATCGCGTCGATCAGCGCCTCCTGCCCCGCGCGAAACGCGCTGTGGCCGTAATATTGCTTTAAGATGCTGTACTTGTCCATGAAAAAGTGTTCCGTTTCCTGTTTTTCTATGATGTTACCCCATCGGGAAGAAATTGTCCACGGAAAATTCAGAAAGGAAAAAAGAGGGAAATCGCCGCGGCTTGACATTGCCGTTTTCTTGTGCTTTAGTCCCTCTTGCTCGCTCGGAGGGCGCGCTGTTCGAAAGAAACGGCAGCCGGATAAGGCGCAGGCTGAAATGCCTGTTCCTTATCCGGCTTTTTTTGTTGACAGGAGGAAACGACAATGGACCTTTTGCGTGGAAATATCAAAACGCTTTACTTCAAATACTTGTCGGCGGCGTTCGGCAGTGCGCTGATCTCCAGCATCTACGGCATCGTCGACATGGCGATGGTCGGGCAGTATCAGGGGCCTGATGGCACGGCGGCGCTGGCTGTGGTCGCGCCGGTGTGGAACGTCATCTACAGCATTGGCCTTCTCATGGGCATCGGCGGCAGTGTGATCTTCAGCACGAAGCGCGGCAGCGGCATGAGCGCTGACGGTGAGGACGACCAGTATTTCACCGCAGCGGTCATCGGCTCGGTCATTCTGGCGGCGCTCGCGTGGGTCGGGCTCATCCTCTTCGAGCGTCCGCTTCTGATGTTTTTCGGCACGGATGAGACGCTGCTCGCCCTCGCGCAGCGGTACATGATCCCCGTTAAAGTTGTATTCCCGCTGTTCCTCTTCAATCAGATGCTCGCGGCATTTCTGCGCAACGACGGCGCGCCCATACTTGCGACGCTTGGTGTGCTGTCGGGCGGCATCTTCAATGTGCTCGGCGACTGGTTCTTCGTCTTCCCATGCGATATGGGCGTTTACGGCGCGGGTCTTGCCACGGCGCTGGGCTCGGCGGTGTCGTTCCTCGTGATGCTGACGCACTTTGCGAGCAGGAAGAACATGCTGCGCCTCGTGAAACCAAAGAGGCTTGCGCGCAAGCTGTGGAAGATCGCCGTCACGGGCTTTTCGAGCTTCTTTGTCGACATGGCGATGGGGATTCTGACTGTGCTCTTCAACCGCCAGATCATGCAATACCTCGGCTCGGACGCGCTCGCGATCTACGGCCCCATCATCAACGTCAGCACATTCGTCCAGTGCTGCGCGTACAGCGTCGGACAGGCATCCCAGCCCATCATTTCGACGAATTTCGGCGCGGGGAAAGAGGCTCGCATCCGCGAGACGCTGCGATATGCGCTGTGGACGGTCGTATTTTTCGACGTTTTCTGGACGGCGCCGAGCGTGGCGTGCCCGAATCTCTACATCCGCATTTTTATGAGCCCGACGGAGACGATCTTGGCGATGGCCCCGGCCATCATCCGCACGTATGCGATCTCATTCCTGCTGCTGCCGTTCAACATCTTCTCGACGTATTATTTCCAGGCCATCTTACAGCCGAAGGCGGCGTTTATCGTGTCGGTTGCGCGCGGACTCGTCATCAGCGGTGCACTGATCCTGATGCTGCCGCTTCTTGCGGGCGCGGATTCGCTCTGGTTCGCCATGCCCATCACGGAGCTTGTCACCGCCGTTTACGCTGCGGCGTGCATCCGCAGATACACCGCGCGGCTCGACGCAAAAGCCGCTTGACGAAGCGCGGCCACCGCCGTATAATCATGTCGGAATTTTAACGAACAGGAGCCAAAATGTAACCATGCAGCTTGATCGACCGCGCGGGCAGATGTCCGATTCGTTCCTGATGTCCGCGTTTATCATTTTATCCGGCGGATTGCAGGACGCCTATACCTATTGCTGCCGCGACAAGGTGTTTGCCAACGCGCAGACGGGCAACATCGTGCTGATGAGCACACACCTTTTTGCAGGCGACTGGGCAGATGTTTTCCGCTATTTTGTGCCGGTGATCTCGTTTATGGCGGGCATTTTTGTGGCGGAATGCGTCCACCGCCGCTATAAGTGCATGGAAAAGGTGCACTGGCGCCAGCTCATCATTCTGGCCGAGATCGTGCTGCTGTTTTTTGTCGGCTTCCTGCCGCAGGAGGTCAACACCTTTGCAAACGCGCTCGTCTCGTTCGTCTGCGCGATGCAGGTGCAGACCTTCCGCAAGGTGCGCGGCCACGCCTACGCGAGCACCATGTGCATCGGCAACATGCGCAGCGGCACCGAGGCGCTGTGCGTCTACTTCCACACGCACGACCGCGAGGTGCTGAAAAAGGCACTGACGTATTTTGGCGTCATCGGTATTTTTGCCGTCGGCGCGGGGCTTGGCAGCGTCCTGACGGCGCGCTTTGCCGAAAAGGGCATCTGGGTGTCCTGCCTGCTGCTCGCAGTCAGCTTTTTGATGATGTTTGTGCGCGAGGAAGAGAAGAAATAAGAGGCTTTTTGAAAGATGGCTCTGTATGCAGATCGGTTTCTGCATGCTTTTATAAAAAAAGGAGAGGACGCTGCTGCGTTCTCTCCTTTTCCTTTTGCGTTCGTTACGCGAGCGGCTTGCCGCTGAAGACGGGGAAGATGTTGAACTCGCCGTAGTCGGCGATGCGGTCCGTGTGCTTGAGCGTCTCCATGTCCTCACTCAAGATGGTGAAGTCCACGGCGGCGTTGCTCGCCATGTGGTCGGGGTTGGCCGTCTTCGGCAGCGCGACCGCGCCGAGCTCGATGACATAGCGGATGCACAGCTGCGCGGCGGTGACGCCGTACTTTTTCGCCATCTCCGCGATGGCGGGGTTCTTGAGCGCCTCGCCATGGGCGATGGGGGAGTAGGCCTCCACCTGGATGCCCTGCTCGCGGCAGTAGTCGAGCAGCGCGAGGTCGGTGTTGCTGATGTGCAGCAGGATCTGGTTGACCATCGGCTTTACGCGGCAGTCGGAGAGCAGATTTTCAAGGTCGTCGCGCAGAAAGTTCGACACGCCGATGACTCTGACCTTGCCCTCGCTTTGCGCATCCTCGAGCGCGCGCCAGACGGCTTTATTTTCTTCAGAATAGCGCTTTTCCGCGCGAAACTGGTTCCACGGCTGGGGAGAGTGGATGATCATCTGGTCAAGGTAGTCAAGGCCCATCTTCTCGAGCGTTTCGTCGATGGACTTTTTGGCCTCGTCATAGGTCTTGAGCTCCGCGGCCACCTTGCTGGCGACAAAAAGCTCCTCGCGCGGAACGCCGCAGGTGCGCACGCCCTCGCCCACGCCGCGCTCGTTGCCGTAGGCCTGCGCGGTATCGATGAGGCGGTAGCTAAGCTTCACGGCGATGCGGACGGCCTCGGCGGCCTGATCGTCGTCGATGAACCAGGTGCCAAGGCCGAGCTTGGGGATGCTCAGGCCGTTTTCGAGCGTATAAGTTTCGTTTAAGATCATGGAAATTGCCTCCGATTACAGCTTATTGTATTCTTCGTTCGAGACCGGCTCGCACCACTCGTTCCGGCAGTTTTCGCCGGGGACTTCAACGGCGATGTGGCTGAACCAGCTGTCCTTTTTCACGCCATGCCAAGTGCTTCGGCGGTCTTGGCCTCAGACTTTCCGGGCAGAGCCATTTCGAGCTCTGCGGTCACGCGGCCGCTGATACGTGTGGGCGCGTCCAGCGCGTCGAGCGTGTCGTAATATTCCTGCACGCCGGGTAGGTGCTCGGTCATGGCGCAGTCGATACGTCCGTCGACCGAGGTCATCATGTGGCATACGATATAAGGCTTGTTCATGAGACATTCCTCCTGAAAAAACTTGTTGTTCTTAAAGTTCACTGATACTCTACAACTTAAAGTACACTTTCAGTCAAGAGGGCTTCGAAAATTTTTTCGATAGTCCGTTACAAAAGCTTGCACGCTTGACAGAAAGAAAATGGCACCATATAATATATAGAACATACGTTTTAGATGACGCGGCGGGGAGGAAGCTCAATGTATTTTGCCTACGGGGAAGAGGAGACCGACTATCTTAAAAAGAAGGATAAGCGCATGGCCGAGGTCATCGACCGCATCGGCCATGTCGAGAGAAAAGTGGATACTGACCTCTTTTCCGCCGTCGTGCACCACATCGTCGGCCAGCAGATCTCGACCAAGGCACAGGAGACGATCTGGCAGCGGATGCTGTCGGCACTCGGCGAGGTCAACGCCGAGACGGTCCTCGCCGCGGGTGTTTCCAAGCTCCAATCACTCGGCATGACGTTCAGAAAGGCGGAGTACATCACGGATTTTGCCGAAAAGGTCCACACCGGCGCATTCGATTTAGAAGGTATCTGGCAAAAAAGCGACGAGGAGGCTATCCGGGAGCTTTCGTCCCTCAAGGGCATCGGCGTGTGGACGGCGGAGATGATTTTGCTCTTCTGCATGCAGCGTCCGGATGTGCTGAGCTGCGACGACCTTGCCATCCAGCGGGGGCTGCGCATGGTGTACCACCACCGAAAGATCGACCGAGGGCT
>ULUQ01026998.1_pt1 | contig 10625 bp, 16 predicted proteins | sample 1958661 | NCBI WGS metagenome assembly ULUQ01 (sample SAMEA4835765, study PRJEB28245) | human gut metagenome | biome: gut microbiome; material: fecal sample | place: Denmark | collected 2008 | reverse complement strand
CTCATGCGGCGGCGCGGCGCAGAGCCGAGCAGCAGGCCGCGGTGGACGCGGCGCTCAAGGCGCAGAGCGAGAAGATGGCCGCGGAGTGGAAGGCTTTTTTTGCAAATGCGGGGCTCAAGAACACGATCACGGGCGAGCCCATCGCGACGAAAGAGCAGTTTGACGAATGGTCGAAGTCCTTCAAGCAGCAGAAGCTCGAAAGCGACCTCAAGGCCGGGAAGCTGACGCAGGAATCTCTCAATGAGGCGATCAGCGAGAATCCCGTCGTCAAGCGGGCGGCGGAGATCGTGGCTGCGCATGAGCGCGAGCAGGCCGCGGCGGAGCAGGAGAAGATGCAGCGCGCCATCGACGAGCAGATCAAGAAGATCCATGCGCTCGAGCCCGAGGTGAACGGCGTGGAGGATCTTTTGAAGCTGCCCGAGAGCGAGGAATTCTACGCGCGCGTGAAGAGCGGCATGTCGTTTTACGATGCCTACCTCATTTCGACGCATGAGCGGCGCGAGAAGGCGCTGGCCGAGGCGGCGAGAGCGCAGGCCTTGACGGGTCAGAGGGGCAAGGACCACCTGACCGGCGCGGCGGCATCCCGCGGCGCGGGCGGCAAGGTCGTGACGAGCGAGGAGCTGGCGAGCTTCCGCATCTTCAATCCCACGGCGACGGACGAGGAGATCCGCACGTGGATCGAGAAGAACAGAAATTAACAAGACAAGGAGGAACGCAATGTTTATTCCCATCAAATCGACGGACGGGGCAATGACCCCGTTTGAGTACATCGAAGCGGCGGCGGGCACGTATCAGGTCGGCCAGCTGCTGAACGTGATGGACGGCAAGCTGGCGGCGATCGCTGCCGACCAGGCGACCACGCCGCCCTATGTGTGCATGCAGAGCGGCACGGTGGCCGCGGGCGAGCTGCTGGCTGTGACGCGCGTGCAGGACAAGTACACCTTTGAAACCGAGCTCGCGGCGGCCGCAGCGGCCGTGAAGGTCGGCACCAAGATCCAGGTGGCGAGCGGCGGTCTCAAGGCAAAGTACGTCACGGGCGCGTCGGATGCGGCGGCGCCCGGCACGTTCGAGGTCGTGAGCCTTGAGGGCACGGCAGCGGGCAGCATGATCCGCGGCCGCTTTGTCTAAGGAAAACGGAAGAGAGGAGAGAAAGTAAGCAATGAAAATCATTTTTTCGGAATCGAGTAACCTGAACAACAGCGTTTACGGCAACTGCCAGGCGCCGATCAAGATGTTCCTTGAAAAGCGCGGCGAGGAATTTGAGCAGAACAGCGTGCTCAAGAACCTGTTCCTGATGGGTTCTTCCAAGAACTATGGCGACGTGATGACCACGCTGACGGCCATGAGCGGCTTTGAGCCCGTGGGCGAGAACGGCGCTTATCCGCTGGACGGCATGCAGGAGGGCTACCAGAAGTTCCTCAAGTACCAGACGTGGAAGGATTCTTTCAGCGTGTCCAAGGAGATGATCGAGGACGGCAAGCTGCTCGACATGCGCAAGCAGCCTGCGGCCTTTATGATCTCTTACAAGCGCACGCGCGAGCTCTTCGGCGCGGCGCTGTACGGCGCGGCCATGATGGGCAACGGCAGCGTAACCTTTAAGGGCGTCAAGTTCGACCTGACGGGCGCGGACGGCAGCAACCTGTTCGCCAAGGAGCACGTGCCCAAGGTGAGCGGCGACAAGCAGTGCAACTGCTTCAAGGATGCGTTCAGCGTGGACACGCTGGGCAAGCTTGAGACCAAGATGCACCTGTTCCGCGGCGACAACGACGAGATCCTTGACGTGGCTCCCGACACGATCCTCATCCCCGAGAACGCCGACCTCAAGAAGGCGGTATTCGCGGCCATCGGCGCGGACAAGGACCCCGTGAGCGCGAACAACGCCTTCAACTATCAGTACGGCCGCTGGAACGTCATCGTGTGGCCGTATCTGAACCACTACATCACAAACGGCGTTTCCCCGTGGGTGCTGCTGGACAGCAAGTACAACGAGACCTACGGCGGCGCGGTGTGGAATGACCGCATCCAGCTTGAGGCGCGCTCGACCATCGACGAGAACACCGACGCGAACGTCTGGCGCGGCCGCAGCCGCTTCAACGCGTGCTTCAACGACTGGCGCTTTGCCGCCATCGGCGGTATCGCGGCGGGCAACTCGCTCTAAGGCAATAACCCCAAGGCGGGCGTGGGACAAGACCCGCGCCCGCCTTTATCCATCATTGAGAGAGGAGAGAAGAACATGACGCCGAGAAAAGCGATGCAGCGCGCCGACACGGCGAAGCCGAATGCCTTTCCCGAAGAGGAAAAATTCGAATGGCTCAAGGCGCTCGAGGGCAGGATCGCGGCGGACGTGCTGCTGGCGACGCCGGAAGAGCTCGAGCAGATCATGGCGACCGGCTATCCGGACGGCATGGACGAAGAGCTGCTGGTGAAAGCCCCGCACGATGAGCTGTACGTGCTGTACCTCAAGGCGAAGATCGATGCGGAGAACGGCGAGTACAGCCGGTATGCCGATTCGAGCCAGCTCTATAACGAGGCCTACGGCAACTTTGCCCGCTACTGGGGCAGGACGCATGAACCGGCGCAGGGCTACGAGAGGGGGTACGAGATCGTATGAGAGAGATCGAAGTGCGCGAGCTGCCGTATCTGCCGCTGGGCCATCAGGGAGAGAACGAGGCGCAGAGGATCGTCTGGCGCGGCCTTGCGGACAGCTGGGCGCGGCTGTACGGCGAGGGCATCTTCACGCTGACGGTGCTGCGCGAGGGCGACAGCGCACCGTATCCCGCGAGCCTTAAGAGCGAGAACGGTGACGTGATCTGGACGCTGAGCAACGCCGACACTGCAAAGGCGGGCGAGGGCATGGCCGAGCTCACCTACATCGTGGGCGGCGTGATCGCCAAGAGCAGGACGTGGCGCACGGTGGTCAAACCGTCGCTGAGCGCAAACGGCACGACCGAGCCGCCCGCAGCCTATCAAAGCTGGGTTGATGAGGTCTTGCAGGCGGCGGCGGATGCGGAGACGGCGGTTTCCAAGATGCCATACGTCGACGAGACCACGGGCAACTGGTTCAAGTGGGACGCCACGGCGGGCGCTTTTGCCGACACGGGCGTTGCCGCGACCGGACCGATCGGCCCCAAGGGGGAGACCGGCAGCGGCTTCAAGGTGCTGGGCTATTACGGCACGAAGGCTGCGCTCGACGCCGCGCAGAAAGCGACCGCAGCGGCAGGCGATGCCTACGGCGTGGGCACGGCAGAGCCCTATGACATCTACATTTTCGACGGTATTACCGGCGAGTTCATCAACAACGGCCCCTTGCAGGGCGTGAAAGGCGACACGGGGCCAGAGGGGCCGCAGGGACCGAAGGGCGACAAGGGTGACAAGGGCGAGCCCGGTGGTGGCGGCGGTCAGCCTGCGGTAGAGATCGACCTTTCGGACAGCTTCACGATGGACGAGACCTGTTTGTGGACAACCCTCCTCAACCTGAGCCATGACAGCGACGCGGCCATGAAAATCAAGCAGGCGGCTCTTGCGGGTAACGCGAAAGTGACCGTCAAGATAAAAGTCTCATCTTCCGCCGAACCGGATCGCGTGACGCTGCGGATGGTCGGCTCGCAGTATACGGATGCAGAATTGGGTGAAAGATACAATTTAACCGGAACTGCCGTCCTGTTAGGGATCGCTCCGATAGACGTTATGCTGGGGGCGTACGGCGGAGACCCCCCCGCTTATGTTTTGGGCAGTCTTCGCCCACAGCAACAAAGTGAGCCGCTGGCGGAGGTTGATCTTTCGGACAAGATTACGCTGAGCTCGGAGGATCTGTTCACAAGCTTCGCCAGTCTCGGCAACGACAAAAGCGTAGGCGAAAAGATCAAGCAGGCCGCGCTCGAGCGCCGCGCGTATGTGACGGTCATGTTTAAGTCCGTGGATGGCGCGTCGGAAAAGGTGACGCTCCAGATGTTCGGCACGCAGAGTGCGCTTAAAGACGGAACGCCCGCATACGCCCTGACAGGAACATATGTCTTTAGTGGTATGCTCCCGATGGACATTATGATCGGCACGATCATTTATGAGACCAACTGCACCGTTGTAAAGCGCATCGAATCTTTGGGCCAAAAGCCAATCTACGACCCAGTGGATAAGCCGGACACAACGCCGGATGGAGCGTTTCTGCGGTGGAGCAGTGAACAGAAAAAGTGGGTGGCGGAAACCGTGCCCGCGGCGGAAGGAGGTTCATTCTAATGGCTGAATATCTGGTACAGGGCGCAAGCATTACGGCAGTCGCCGACGCTATCCGCGAGAAGGGCGGCACGACCGCGCCCCTGAGTTTTCCGGCGGGGATGGCTGAGGCGGTGCGCAACATCCAGAGCGGGGACGGCGGAGGCATTTATGCCGGTAATTTTATAGCATACCCGCGCTTTGTCGGCGTGGTGATCGAGCCAAATATGGCGCTAAGCGCGTTTTCGGCATATCCGCAGTTTACGGGATACAATATTTTGCCGGCGATTGAAACCGGCACATTTGAGGTGGAGACATGAGTGTAACAGTTGTAGAAAAGATGTTTAGTGGGGCTGGCTATAACGTTGTGTATAATGCAATACGTGAATGGATCATTGAGCAGATCCCAGAGCTAACACTGGTAAAGACTGGTAAAAGTGGCAATGACCCGTGGTGGTTGTATAAGTTTGGTAACACAGACTATGGCTTGTCGTTTTATAACTACAAGTCTCTCTGGTTATCTGTCGCTTGTGGCATTACCGATAATACAACCGGAGCCAATCAAAACTACCAGATTTCTACCTCCGTCATAAAGGAGAATAATTCGGATGTATATAAGGCAGGAGCAGCTGTCATAAGAACGCCACAGGGCGTCATTATTCAAGGGATAAACTACACAACGGGAAAAAAGAGTGAATCCTTCTGCTACCTCGGCAAAACGGAAAGCGTGATGAGGGGACCAATCTCTGTTGCCGGGTATTTTAGCAGCGCGGGTTATCTCTATTCCAATCAAAACGATTTGTATCTGAGCAAGGTTGACGGCAGCCTTTTCTACTTCAAAATCGACAACGAGACTCCGGCGGTATGGCGGCACGGTGCGCTGACGGCAATTCGCCCCAGTGGGACGGCATATGGAGCCGCCGGTTCTATCGTCGCGTCCGCCGTCTACGGTGTGACAAGCGCCGCCTGGATGGACCCGATCCGCATCGACGCCTTTTACGCGCTGGACGGTCCGGTTTTTCCCCCGTATTACACGGAGGTGACGGCAGGCGGGCGCAAGATGCAGCGCGTGGGAAAAGAACTTCTGTTGGAGGGATAGCATGGGCATCATCGCATACGCGCTCAACCTGATCGACCTGTCGTGCACGCTGTGGGCGCTGCGCCTCGGCTGCGTGGAGCTGAACCCGCTGATGCGGAGCGTCACGGTGATGGTGGGCTACAAGGTCATCATCGTGTGGGTGCTGTTGCGGTGGCTGTCCCGTCAACGAGAGCGCTCAGCACGGTATGCGCTATATATTGCTACCGTGGTCTACGGCGTAGTGTGCCTGTGGCACGCGGTCGGACTGTGGGCGATAACAAAATGACGGAGGAGACGATGGAGCATTATGATGACGCGGCGATCGCGCTGATTGACGCGCGAGGGAAAAGCAACACGCACCGCATCAACGAGCTGGCCGAGCATCAGGCCGCGCTTGATAGGCTCGCTGCATCGGTCGAGGTGCTGGCAACAAAGCAAGAGACGGTCGAAGGCGACGTGAAGGAGATCAAGGAGGACGTGAAGACCATGACCGGAAAGGCGGGCAAACGATGGGACAGCATCGTGGACAAGCTGCTCGCCGTGCTCGCGGGGGCGTTCCTCGCGTGGCTGATTTCGGGAGGCATGGCATGATGGATGATTTTGCAGAGGTGGCAGTTGCTATCATTGTGGGCGCGGCCCTGCTGCTTGGCGCGGCGGTGTCCATTAAGGGCATCCGCGCACTCTGGATGTGGTGCATGGCATGAAGAAGCTGAAAGAGCACTGGGGCAGGATGAAGAAGCGGGACAAGTACATATCCATCGCCATTTTCAGCCTGACGTGGTACACCGTGGCGTCGCTTATCATGACGGCGCTCGGCGTACCGCCGCCCGACGTGCTGACGGAACGCTGGTTCAAGGCATGGACGACGGAGCTCGTCGTGGTGGCGGGCATCAAGATTTTCAGAAAGGACGATACAGTTTTATGAATGAATTACTGAACAAAAGAATTGCGAACCTTCTCAGCGTGAAGAGCCTCGTGACGATTGCGCTGACGGCGACCTTCTGCGCGCTGACCGTACAGTCAAAAGTGACGCAGGAATTCAACACCGTATATCTCATGGTGATCGCGTTCTATTTCGGCACACAGAACGCCGCGGGCAGCGCGAAGGGAGAATAAGCGCATGAATATCCGCAAATATCCCGCGAACGCGGGCAACGTCGGCGGCACGCGCGCGGCGAGCGGTATCCGCTACATCGTGATTCACTACACCGGCAACGACGGCGACACGGCGATGAACAACGCGAAGTATTACGCGGGCAACGTCGTGAAGACCAGCGCGCACTACTTCGTCGACGAGAAGGAGATCGTACAGAGCGTGGACGACCTGCACATCGCGTGGGCGGTCGGCGGCAACAAGTATCCGAGCTGCGCGCAGACCGGCGGCGGGACTATGTACGGCAAGTGCAAGAACGCCAACAGCATCAGCATTGAGCTGTGCGACGCGGTCAAGAACGGCGTATACGCACCGGGCGCGAAGACCGTCGCGCAGGCGCTTGCGCTGACGAAAGCTCTGATGAAGAAGTACAACATCCCCGTGAGCAACGTCATCCGCCATTTCGACGTGACAGGCAAGCTCTGCCCCGCCTACTGGTCGGGCAAGGAGAACGCGAGCAAGTGGGAGAAAGAGTTTCACGGGAAACTCGCAGAGCCGGACTACCGCGCGCAGCTGCAAAAGCGCGCGGGGCTGACGGACGGCACGATGGATTACCTCTCAGCGTATCAGTACGGAGACGACCTTGTCCGGAAGCTCGCGACGATGAAGTGAAGCACGGGGCGGGAGGGCATGCAGCTCTCCCGCCCGAGGAGAAAGGAGGGGAGGAAGTATGCCTTCCAACTGGCTATACATCGACACGAATTTCCCATCGTTCACGCAGAAAGAGAGCGACGGCGAGAAGATCGAGACGATGCAGGACTATCTCTTCATGCTCGTTGAGCAGCTGCGCTACACGCTGCACAACTTAGACCTTTCCAACATGAACAAGACGGCGGCGGACGAGTTCGTCAAGCAGATCACCGATCCCATCTACGGCGAGATCAAGGACGCGGAGGGGAACATCACGCAAGTCGCGCTCATGGCCGAGGGGCTTGCGGCGCGCATCGGCGACGCCGAGGGGAACATCACGCAGCTGCAAGCGACGGCGACGGGATTGCAGGCGAGCATTTCGAACCTGAACGGCAGCGTGACAAACCTGACGGCGGACGTGAACGGCATCCGCGCGACGGTGAGAACCAAGATCGACGCGACGCAGGCGCAGAGCATCTTCGACCAGAGCGCGACCGGCTTCACACTGGGCGCGACGAGTGGCGAGAACGGAACGATCTTCAAGCTCAATTACAACGGTGTACAGGTGGCGAGCACGGGCAGCATTGACCTGTGCGTGGACGCGGTGAACATCTATGGCACGCTGACGGCGGGCGCGCTGCGCGGCGGGAGCGTAAGTCTACTGGCAGGGGAGACCTCTGTCGGCAGCATTGATCTTGCCTATACCGGCACGGGACAGGTCGGCGTCGGCCTGACAGCGACTTACGGCGGCATGAGGATGACCGCGGCGGGAAACATCTACTTAAAATCCGACTTCGGCCCGTTTGCGCTGATCGGAAAGGATGACGCGAGCGACTATAACGTCGTCTCGCTCGGCGGCGGCTATCTGGTGCTGAGCGGCAATTATATGTTCGGCGCGTCGCCGCCGAGCCGCGCGCCGTATGGCACGGTGTTTTTCCTTGAGGAGTGAGAGATGGCGAGCTTTTATTGTACGCTGTCACCGGTCGACGGAGACGGGACACAGCTTAGCGTCTACGCACGGTTTACTGGCGGCGCGTCGGATTACACGTATAAGCGCTCAATCGACATCCGCATCACGAGCGTCGGGACGTTCTCGTTCGATTCGAGCGAGGTCGGCGGTGGTACGAGCACCTTTGTCGGCACGATCACAGGCCTGTCGCCGGGCACGGCATACGAATGGATATGCAACATGTACTACTGGGGCGGATCGTGGATCGTCTCAGATTACAGCGATTCCGGCACGGCAACGACGTACAGCGGCGGCGGCAGCGGAGGCAGCACGAAGGCGGTCATCAACGTCGGGACGTATTATAACCCAAACTGGAAGAGATACCGTGCGATCGTCAACATTGGGACGTATTACAACACAAATTGGCTATCGGTTCGACCGGTCAACAATTACGGGAGCTATTCGCAACCCAATTGGAGGTAAAGAGCATGAATGAAAAAATCAAGCAGGAAGCGGCGCACGCGATGCGCCTGATCGGCATTTTGAACGTTAACGGCGACGCCGTCGACGTGGTGGCGGCGGTGCGCCAGTCGCTTCGCAATATCGTGACGATTTGCGATGCGGCAGAAGCCCCGGTGGGTGAAAAAGGCGATACGCCAGACGAAGCAAGAGGAGCGGTGAAAGATGAGACTGCCTGAGGTCCCGTATGCCGACGGCATCGGCAAGCGCGGGCAGCTGCAATTCTACGGTCTGGACCACAATCTGGGAGCGGGAGACGGCGGGCTGTGGGACATGCAAAACCTGACGAGCGACTACTATCCCGTGCTTTCGACGCGTGCAAAGCACAAAATTTACAAGAATCTTGTCAGTCCGGGCGGACTTTTCGCGTGGGATGCGCTCGCGTGGGTGGAGGGCACGGCCTTCTACTACGGCGGCGCGAAAAAAGGCGACGTGACGGCGGGCGAGAAGCGCTTCGCCGCCATCGGGGCCTATATCATCATCCTGCCGGACAAGAAGTACTACAACACGGTATCGGGCGAGTTCGGTAGCCTTGAGAGCACGTGGAGCGGCGCCAGCTTAACGTTTACGAACGGCAAGCTCTATGAAGAGGCCGCGGAGGCGAACACCATTCAGGCAAGCGGCGTCGCATGGAGCGACTACTTCAAGGCGGGCGACGCGGTGACGATTGCGGGCTGCACAAAGCACACAGAGAACAACAAAACGCCGGTGATCCGCGAGATCGACGGCGACAAGATGTATTTCTACGAAAACGTCTTCAAGCTGGACGGCGACAACGGCACGACAGAGTACACGGAGACGGGAAACTTGACGGTTCGGCGCACGGTGCCGGACTTAGAATACGTGTGTGAGAACGAAAACCGGCTGTGGGGCTGCGACGGGCGCACGATCTACGCGAGCAAGCTCGGCGATCCCTTCAACTGGAACGTGTTCGAGGGCCTTGAGACCGACAGCTACGCCGTGGACACGGGCAGCGCGGGCGACTTCACGGGGTGCGTGAGTTTCCTCGGCTATCCGGTGTTCTTCAAGGAGGACCACATTTACAAGGTGTACGGCAGCATCCCGTCCAACTTTGAGGTGATGGGCTCGGCCACGCTGGGCGTCGCCAAGGGCTGCGGCGGAAGCCTCGCCATTGCGGGCGAGCGGCTGCTGTACCTCTCCAATTCCGGCGTGATGATCTACTCGGGCGGCATCCCGCAAAGCCTGCACGACGCCTTTGGCATGACGAGGCTGCGGAACGGACGCGCGGGGAGCGATGGCCTCAAGTACTACCTGAGCGCGCAGGACGAGAATGGGGAGTGGACGCTCTACGTCTACGACACGCGCAAGGGCATGTGGCACATCGAGGACAAGACGCACGCGACGCACTTCTGCCGCTATCAGGGGAACACCTATTTCCTGACGGCGGAGGGCAAGATCGCGCTGACGGGCAACATCCTCGACGCGCCGGAGGGCTGCACGGACGAGGAAGACTTCACGTGGTTCGCCGAGACGGGCGACTTCACGGAAAAGGGCTCGAGCCAAAGTACGAGCTACGACGGCGTGAAGAAGAGCATCGCCAAGCTGTGGGTGCGCATCGAGGTCGCGGCGGGGGCCGAAGCAAAGGTGCTGATGCAGTTCGATTCCGACGGGAAGTGGGTGCAGGCCGGGCAAACGCTGAAACCGGAGCGAAAGCGCAGCTATTACCTGCCCATCGTGCCGCGGCGCGCAGACCATTACCGCATCCGCATCGAGGGCAAGGGCGAGTGCCGCGTGTATTCGATGAACCGCGAGTATTACGCGGGCAGCGAGCTCAAGAGCACGCGCGGACCACAGTAAAAATTCAAGCAGAGAGGAGAAGAAAATGGCGTATACATACGATGACTTTCAAAAGGCGGCGAGCGGCAGCAATGTGAATTTTTCGCAGTACGATCTCGACCTTGCGAAAAAGTACCCTGAGTTCGGCATGAGCGTGCTCGACCTCAAGAAGCAGTACGCGGGCGCGACGACGGCGGAGCAGCGCGCGCTCATCAACGCCAAGGCAAACCAGCTGCGCAGCAGCTACGGCAATTACACTGCCGGCGCGGATGGCAGCCAGTACGTGAGCG
>ULUQ01044608.1_pt1 | contig 10652 bp, 9 predicted proteins | sample 1958661 | NCBI WGS metagenome assembly ULUQ01 (sample SAMEA4835765, study PRJEB28245) | human gut metagenome | biome: gut microbiome; material: fecal sample | place: Denmark | collected 2008 | reverse complement strand
ATGGGAAGCGCAGTGTGCGCGCGCAGCGCGCTTCGCAGGTCGAAGTTCACAAAATTCAGGTTCGCCGCAAAGCGCACGATGCCGCTCGCGTCGTCCACCGTGCCGGGGCAGCCGACGCCCACGCCGCCGACGGTGTCCTCGCCGATAGAGAGCTGCGCGATGACCTGACCGATGCGTCCCGCGACCGCCTCGGGGCCGAGATCGACGCGCGTCGGGATAGAATGCTCCTTTAAGATCTCGCCCTCTGCGCTCACGAGTGCGCCCTTGATGTTCGTGCCGCCGAGGTCAATGCCGATATAGTTCATAAAAACGCCCCTCCCGGGTGAAATGTGTCCTCATTGTATGCCGCATCGGTGGAAAATGCAAGAGCTCGCACAGGAAAGAAAAAAGTTTCTTAAAAAAATCATAAGGGTGAAACTTTTTGAGAAATTTCTCGTCTAAGAGAATGTACGGAACGAAAAAAGCTCCGCATAATCAAGATGGAAAGAAGACGATGAGAGGAGAAACAAAATGAACCGCTGGGGACTAATGAGTGCCCTCGCACTTGCCGCCGCGCTGCTGCTCGCAGGCTGCGGAGGCGACTGCGGGCTTGACGATGACGACAGCGCCGACGAGCTGCAGATCACCTACGAAGACATCTGTGAGAGGAATAAGATCTCTGCGCTGCTTGAACGGCACAAGGTGGTGACTATTGTACGGGAGAGCACAGACAGCAGCAACGGCGGTCAGGACGTCAAGAGCACTGACCAGTACACGCGCGACGAAGAAGGCCGGCTGCAAAGCTGGAGCCACGGCTGGTATTATGATGAGTACGGCGCAGACGATATTTATAGCCTGAATGTCTGCCTGGATGAAGTGCCGGACGGTATGTGCATTATCGCTGGAACAAATGATGACGGCAGCGCTCGAATTGCCAGTGTGATCGCCTGCGGAACGGATGAGTGGTACGAAGAAAGTACCGCGCGGGAACCGTTTTTGCCCGTGGCCGGTGACGGTATCACGGTGGAGGTCGAAGAGCCGTATGAGCAGGACGGCCAGCTCGTGTTTCCGATCAAACATTATATCACCGACGATGACACTGACTACTCGCTGCGATGGCTCTATGTCGATCCAACCTCCGATGACCTGATATCGATCAAGTCGGAGCGGCACAGAAAAGACTTGCAGGGAAAAGACACCTGCTTTGCCACGGGAAGCTATACGTTCAGCTATGATCGCCCTTATGAACCGGAGGAAGACCTCTACGCGCTGATGCTGTCGGACGATGTTCCCAAGCATGAAATCACGCTCGTGTGGGACCCGGGCACCGCGCAGGAGCACGAGCAGCACTTTACCGTGCCGAGCGCAGCGTACTTTTCCCCAGAGAGTGGTAAGGGCGTCATGCTTTACTACGACGCCGCCATGACGCAGGAGTATCAAACCCCTGAGATCGAGTGGCCGGACGGCGAAAGCACGACCGTCTATGTGAAAAGCGGCGATCAAGACTGACGGGAGATGAGAGAGGAGAGCACACCATGAAAAGCTGGAAGAGAGCCGTCACCGTTGCTTTATGCGCTGCGAGCTTACTTGCAGGCTGTGGAGGCGACTGTGGGCTGAAAGATGGCGAGGATTATACCGTCGAGGATCTTCGAGGGATCAATATACCCCTTGCACTGCTCGAAAGACATGAGGTCGTGACGGTGAATGTACAGTACACCGATGAAAATGGCGATGTGACTTATACCGCCAGAGTGCAGTACACCCGTAATGCGGATGGAAATGTCGTGTCCTGGGGGCATTATGGGTATGATCCGAGCGAGAATTATCCGGTCAGTGCAAAAGAGCGCTGGACGCAGGCAAACGGAAAAGTGTATCTGGATCGATCATCGAACGAAGAGAGAACGATGATGACCTGCTTCACCAAAATAGATTACGAGATGTATGTTCTTGCTGATCTGCCCGCAATTGCGGAATTTGAGATGGGCACCGAGGAGAGCGAGGAAACGATCGGATTACAGAATGGTGTGTACCTGCTCTCCGGGAGTGTGACATATCCGAACCTTGGCGGTTATCACAGCAAGACGCTCTACGAAGTTGAACCTGGATCCGGCGAGCTTCACGCCATGACAGTGACTGATCATGCTGCGGATGATGAGGCCTTTGACGGCAAGATGCGCTACACTTGGAGCTACGATGAGCCCTACGCGCCTGAGCGTGACCTTGCGGGCGAAGCACTGCACGAGACCGACAGTGCTGACACCTGCCTGCTGACGCTCATCTACGACCCCGGCACAGCGGACGAGGAAACACAGCAGTACCGCGTGACGCGCGGCAGCTATGCCATGTTTGCCTGCCGTACCGGCAGCAATATCTATTATGATGCAGCGTTGAGTCAGGAGATCGACTATCAGGCGGGCATCGACACGAGCGGCGAGAGTGCAACGGTCTATATCGTGCCGCTGGAAGAGAACCATTAAAAAGCTTTAGAATGCGGGCGTGAACCCGCACCAAAATAAGGAGGAAACCAAGGTGAAAAACTGGAAGAAAGCAGGCATTGGCGCGCTTTGCGTCGCGGCACTTCTTGCCGGCTGCGGCATGCAGGGCGGCAAGGACGATGGGAACGGCGGCAAGGACGACACGCCGATGGACGTGACGCTCGAAACGCTGCGCGAGGTCAACGATCCGTGCGTACTGCTTGCAAAGTACGACGCCGTGACCGTGAACATTCAGGGCACCGACCAGGACGGCGAGGTGACCTACAACGCAAGATTGCAGTACACGGACGGGGGCGACAGCACGATCCTCATGTCCTCGCACTACAACTATACCGCCAACAGCGGCCCGGGCGAGGAAGAACTGTGGAGCGAGGGGCGTGGCAGACTGTACGCCACGCGCATGACGAGCGACGATAACGCAAGCCTGAACATCTATCCCATTCCGGGCGAGGGGACGGAGTATCTCCGTGAAATGCTGCCGCAGTGCACTGACCCCGCCGCCAAGAATGCCGAGGAAACGCTTGACGAGCGCAGCGAGCAGGACGGCGCGGTGCTGCTCTCGACCACCACGCGCTTTAAAGACGCCGGCGGCTACTACTATACCACCCTCTACTACGCCGATCCCGAGACGGGCGAGCTGCTTGCCATGTCCGTGACCGACTACATCGAGGACGGCGAGGGCGGCGCGACGGAGATGGGCACGACACTCTACAACTGGAGCTACGATGAACCCTACAAAACAGAACCCTACAAGTCAGGCCGCTACCTTCTGAACGATGTCGTGTACGCGACGGACGACACGAGACCCGCCTGCCTGCTGACGGTCTGCCTCCCCGCGAAAGAAGGGGGCGAAGACTGGTGGGTGAATGAATACCATGTGGCGAGGGGGACGTATGTCAACATCTGTTGCCGCAGCGGTTGCACCCTCTACGCGGACGCGGCGCTGACGCAGCCCATCGACGACACCGTGTCCATCGACACAAGTGGCGAAGAAATGACGGTCTACGTTGTGCCCGATGCGCCGATGAACTGAGCGTAAAAGCGCGAAAAGCGGCGGATCAAAAAATCCGCCGCTTTTTTCAAAAAGGATGAAACATTTTTCGATAAATTTCGTCTAAATAATACAGGAAAAGGCTCGGTGCGAGAATTAAGGAACTCTTAAATAATTTGTAACCAAATCGCGCCTGATTGTAACGACTTCCTCATAAGATGAGATTATAATGGACCCAAGATTAAAATTGAGGAGAAACTGCGATGGCAAATGACCAGAAGCCCGTCATTTCGGTGCGAAAGCTTCGAAAGGTGTACATGATGGGGCAGGAGCACGTGGTCGCACTGCACAATATTGACCTCGACATCCCGCGGGGCGAGGTGTGCTGCATCTTCGGCACGTCCGGCAGCGGCAAATCGACGCTGCTCAACCAGCTGGCGGGACTCGAAAAGCCCACGCGCGGCGTGGTGCGCATCGGCGGCGTGCCGATCTCACAGCTCAACGAAAATCAGCTCGCCGCCTTCCGGCAGAAGCATATCGGCTTCGTCTTCCAGTCCTACAACCTGCTGCCGGAGCTGACGGCGGCGGAAAACGTGGCCATGCCGCTGATGTTCAAGGGCATCGACCCGGATGTGCGGCTGCTGGAGGCGAAGAAAATGCTCTGCCGCGTGGGACTGAAGGACCGCATGGACCACTTTCCGAACCAGATGTCCGGCGGACAGCAGCAGCGCGTGGGCATCGCGCGCGCGTTCGTCACGCATCCCGAGGTCGTGTTCGCCGACGAGCCGACCGGCAACCTCGACTCGAAGACGACGAAAGAGGTCATGCACATGATCCGCGGCTTTGCCAAGCGCTTTCACCAGACGATCGTGCTCGTCTCCCACGATCCGGAGATGACCGAGTATGCCGACCGCATCGTCACGCTCATCGACGGCAGAATCGTCAGCAACGTAGAAAATCAGGTCAAGGCGGAGATCGACGCCGCACCTTATATCGAATAACGGAGGAAATCGAACATGAAACGCATCTCAAGATCCCTGCTCTCGCTCTGCCTTGCCCTTGTGCTGTGCGCAGCGCTGCTGCCTGTGAATGACGCCAAAGCGACGGGCGGAGGCACGACGGCACGGACGGGAACCAGCTTTCTGATCACCGGCTACCGGGCCAGCAGAAGCAGCATTTACACCGGCGATACGGTGGACCTCACGGTCTACTTATCCCGCACGGACGGCAGCAACGATTCGATCCGCGTCGTGCGCGGCCTTGACAGCTTTCAGGACGGCACGGCGAGCGCTGTTGCAAGCGGACAGAACGGCGAATATACCGTTACGTTCACCGGCCTGACCTACACCGGCGACAGCGGCAAGCAGCTTGCCTTTACAATTTATTATGAAGGCAACGGCGGCGGCTATCAGGACGGCAACACCGTTCCGGTGCGCGAGTGCGTGCCCTACACCGAGCCGACGCCCGCCCCCGAGCCGACGCCGGAAGTGATTCCCGAGCCGCGCGCCGTCTTCAACTCCGACGGCACGAGCACGTCTATTGCCGCGGGCGAGACGAAGACCATCACCGTTTACATCCAGAACGCCGGCACGACCGCCATGCGCGACCCTATCCTGACGCTCAAATCCTCCGGATCGCTTCTCATCATGGGCAGCCAGGACTACATGCTCGACGATATCCGCGCGGGCCGCGACACGGCCGTCACTGTGACGGTCAAGGCGCCCGACAAGATCGAGTCCCAGATGCAGACGATCGACGCGAGCCTGTCGTTCTACTATGACAACGGCACGCAGCTCACCGGCGGCAGCGCCAGCGGCAGCGTAAACGTTCTCTCCACCGTTACCAAGGATACAAAGGACGAGGAGACCATTGCGAGCCCCACGCCCATCGTCATTCTCTCGAAGTACAACTACGGCGGTTCGTCCGTTGCGGCGGGCTCAAGCACGAACCTGAGCTTCTCGTTCACGAACACCAGCAAGACCATCAAGATCGAAAACGTCATGGTCACCGTCACCGGCGGTCAGGACCTGATGCTCAACGGCTCGACGAACACGTTCTACTTTGAATCTGTCGCCGCGAGCGGCAGCAAGACCGTCACCGTGCCGATGAAGGCCGCACAGCTCATCAGCGCCAGCGCGCAGGGGGTGCAGATCGCCGTTACCTATGAATACGTCGATCAGAACGCAAGAAAGTCGGGCAACGCCACGCTGTCGCTGAGCGTGCCGCTCTACCAGCCCGACCGCTTTGAGCTGAGCGAACCCAAGACCTCCTACACCGGCTACGTCGGCGAGGAGACGAGCCTGACGATCGACTATGTCAACAAGGGCAAGAGCGCCATCAGCAACGTCGAGGCGACCATCTCCGGTGACATTGATTCCCCCACGCCTTATCAGCGCGTCGGCACGATCGACGGCGGCAAGAACGGCACCATCGCCTTTGCCGTGACCCCGCAGCTGGAGGGCGAGAATCAGGTCAAGATCGTCATTACCTACGAAGATTCCAACGGCAACACCAAAGAGCGCGTGTTCGAGGCAACGGTCGAGGCCATGGCCTATGAGCCGTCTGACCCCGGCATGGACGATCCCGGCATGATCGACCCCGAGCCGCAGAGCACCTTCCCATGGAAGTACGTCATCATCGCGGCAGTTGCCGCGCTCATCGTCCTTCTCATTGTGCTGCGCATCCGCAAGAAAAAGGCCAAGCAGAAGGCCGAGCAGGCCCTCTGGGACAAGTGGGACGAAGAGGAGATCGCCGAAGAGAAGAAGGAGGCAGCGGACGCCGCGGCGAAGGAGACTGCGGCCACGGGTGCTGAGGAGCAGAACAAATGAGATTCGCAGACATCCTGAAAATGTGCTTCGACAGCCTGTCGCGGCGCAAGGGGCGCACGATCCTGACGGTGCTGGGTGTGTTCATCGGCTGCACGTCCATCATCGTGATGGTCTCCATCGGCGCGGGCATGCAGGAGTCCTACGATCAGATGCTCAAAAATATGGGTGACCTCTCCATCATCGAGGTCTACCGCGGCTACAACCAGAATACCGGCACGCAGACGGAGAGCAAGCTCGATGAGAAGGCGGTGGAGAGCTTCCGCGAGATCGCGGGCGTGCAGGCCGTCATGCCCAAGGCAGGCCTTGATAACTACAACATTTCGTTCAAGGCGGGCATCAACGATCGCTACAGCGCCGCCTGGGGCAACTTTGCCGGCATTGACGTGAGCGCCCTTGAGGATATGGGCTTTGAGCTGATCGCGGGCCGCTATCCGCAGAGCAGCGACGAGGTGGTCGTGGGCCAGTACTTTGCCTACACCTTTAAGGATACCCTGATGCCGGATGGCAGAAATTATGTCGACCGATATAACTGGGACGAAAACGGCAATATCGACACGGAAAATGTCCCCGACCCGTTCTTTGACCCGCTCAAGACGGACGTGAAGATGCTCCTGACCTCCTGGGACGACTCCGGCAATGAGACGACGCCCTACAGCGTCGATCTCAAGGTCGTGGGCATTCTGAAGGAAGATCGGGGCAAGGGCTACGAGACGAACGACGGCGTGATGATGGACATCAATGCGCTCAAAGCGCTTATTCAGGACCTGACCGGCAAGACCGACACGAAGTTCGAGTATTCGTCCATCAATGTCAAGGCCGAGAGCCTTGACGCCGTGGCGGACGTGGAGCAGTCCATCAAGGACTTGGGCTACAGCACCTATTCCATGCAGAGCATGCGCGACGAGCTCAACAAGCAGACCCGCCAGATCGAGCTGATGCTCGGCGGTCTCGGCGCGATCTCGCTTTTTGTCGCGGCCATCGGCATTACGAACACGATGATCATGTCCGTCTCCGAGCGCACGAAGGAGATCGGCATCATGAAGGCGCTTGGGTGCTATGTGCGCGATATCCGCGCGATGTTTTTGATGGAGGCGGGCAGCATCGGACTTCTCGGCGGCGTGCTGGGACTCCTTTTCAGCTATATCATCTCTGTCGGCATCAATCTCTTCTCCTTCGGCGCGTTCGGCGGCGGAGGAGTGACGTGGGAACTCATCAAGCAGGCGCTCATCGGCGGAGAGAACGTGACGCGCGTTTCCGTCATCAAGCCTGAGCTTATCATCTTTGCACTGGTGTTCTCAGTGATGGTCGGATTGGTGTCCGGTTATCAGCCCGCGAACAAGGCGGTCAAGATCTCGGCGCTCGAAGCCATCCGAAACGAATAAGAAAAACGCAGTATTTTGCAAGAAGGCGGCGTCCTGGACCGGACGCCGCCTTCTTTTGTAAAAAGTGCGATATTGCAATGTTTCAAGCGCTTGCTTTGCTTGACCGCGCTGATGCGATGTGATATCATATATCAGTCAAAATATTTATGAAAACAGGAGGCGATCGCCTTGGCAACCGTCAAACGCAGATCCACCGTTCCCTATTATGCCGCGGCGGGAACATGGGTCATTTATGCGCTGCTGTTCCCGCTCTACCGCGTACCGCATTTCCTCTTTGTGGCGGTCGTGTCGGGGGTGGTGTTCTTCATTATGAACGCCGTGTGCGGCACGGTCGAAGTCACGGTGCCCGACCCGCCGAAAAAGGAAGAGAGCACCGGCAACCCCGAGCTCGACAAGATGATCAAGGACGGCAATCTTGCCATCTCCGAGATGAAGCGGCTCAACACGTCCATCAAGGATGAGAAGATATCCGCCGACATCGACCGGCTCGAGGACCTGAGCGCGAAAATTTTCGCGCAGGTCAAATCCGACCCGTCGAAGCTGCCGCAGATCCGCAAGTTCATGGACTACTACCTGCCCACGACCCTTAAGCTCTTGAACGCCTATGACCGTATGGGCGCGCAGGGCGTGAGCGGCGAGAACATCGACGCGACCATGCAGCGCGTGGAGAGTATGATGGGCACGATCGTTACGGCTTTTGAAAAGCAGCTCGACATGCTCTTCGGCAGCGAGGCGATGGATATTTCCGCCGATATTACGGTACTTGAGAACATGATGAAGCGCGAGGGCCTGAGCGAGGATACTGGCGAGCTGCATGCCGAGTCCGGCACGGCGACCGCCTCGCAGGACGACATCAAGCTCGAGCTATAAAGGAGTAAGCGATGCGAAAGAAAGTGATGGCGTTCAACGCCAAAGTCAATGCGTGGATCTTGAAACGACTGAAAGGCGTGTGGCTCGACCCGATCTTCTGTGCAATCTTTGCCATCATGTGTGTGGCAAGCATCATCGGCGCGCGGCATCTGCACAGGGATACGCTTTACTATTCCGCGCTGATCTGGGCGTTGGCCACGCTGCTGTGCCTGCGCCGCATCCAGCGCATCAAAAAGTACGAAAAAGAACAAACTCAAAGCCAAAATACGGAGGAGAAATGACATGAGCGACAACATGATGCCCGAGCTGACCCTGAACCCCACCGAAGCGGCGCAGGAGGCCGTCCCTGAGCTGACGCTCACGCCCGAAGCGCCCACGGCGCCCGAGGCGGAGAAAAAGGAAGTCGAGCCTGTCAAGGTCGATGAGAGCATGCTCACCGAGCAGGAGAAGAAAGCCGTCGACGATTTTGCGAAAAAGATCGACATCAAGGACACGAATGTCGTGCTCAACTACGGCGTGGCCGCGCAGAAGAGCGTTGCGACGTTCTCGGAAAATGCACTGTCCTCCGTGCGCAACAAGGATCTTGGCGAGGTGGGCGAGACGCTCTCGAACCTCGTCGTCGAGGTCAAGGGCTTCGGTCAGGAGGAGAAGAAGGGCTTCGCAGGCCTGTTCCGCAAGCAGAAGGATAAGCTCGAGCTGATGCGCGCGCAGTACGGCAAGGCCGAGACGAGCGTGAACCGCATTGTTTCTGAGCTTGAAAAGCATCAGGTCACGCTGATGAAGGACATCGCGATGCTCGACCAGATGTATGAGATGAACCTCAAGTACTACAAAGAACTGACCATGTATATCATCGCGGGCAAAAAGCGTCTGGCCGAGGTCCGCTCCGGCGAGCTCGAGGAGCTGCGCAAAAAGGCGGAGGCGAGCGGCCTTGCCGAGGATGCGCAGGCCTACAACGACTACGCGCAGAAGTGCGAGCGCTTTGAAAAGAAGCTGCATGACCTGGAGCTCACGCGCATGGTGTCGCTCCAGATGGGCCCGCAGACGAGACTTCTCCAGAACAACGACACGCTGATGGTCGAAAAGATCCAGTCCTCGCTCGTCAATACCATCCCCCTCTGGAAGAGCCAGATGGTGCTCGCGCTCGGCATGGAGCACAGCCGTCAGGCCACGGCCGCACAGAGCGCGGTGGCGCAGACGACGAACGAGCTTCTCAAGAAGAACGCCGACATGCTCAAGATGGGCACCATCGCCACGGCAAAGGAGGCCGAGCGCAGCATCGTCGATATCGAGACGCTGCAGCACACGAACGAGCAGCTCGTCTCCACGCTCGACGAGGTCGTGAACATCCAGCGCGAGGGCGCGCAGAAGCGCAAGGAAGCGGAGGTCGAGCTCGGCCGCATCGAAGGTGAGCTGAAGCAGAAGCTCATGGAGCTGAGAAGCTGAGACGCTCCGGATAGGAGAAGCATATGAAATTCTTTCAAAAACGCGGCGTCGCCATCGCCGCGCTGATTCTGGCGATCGTCGCATCCAGTGCGTGGGGCCTTCATAAGGCACCCGCCGTCTCTACGCCGGAGGGCGGGGAAAAGCTCGATCCCTCACTTTCTGCGGCGGCCTTTACGCAGTATGTGCGCGATGATGCCGGTATTCTTTCCGACAAGACTGAGGAGGCTATCGGCCTCTACAACGCCAACTGGGACAAGATGTTTGGCAGCATCATGGCCGTCGTGACGACCGAATCCGCAAACGACATAGAGAATGCGGCGTATGATTACGCCATCGAGATGCAGCTTGCGGAAAATGATGCGATCCTGGTCATCGCAAAACAGCAGCAGGACTACTACCTGCTTGCCAGCGGCGATTTTTACGATCTGCTCAGCGGCCTTTCGCAGAGCTTTGTTGCCTCCTGCATGGCGGATAACGTGCAGAAGGGCGATTATGACGCGGCGGTGTGCTCGCTTTGCGCCGCGCTCCATGTGGAACTGAGCCAGCAGTATCAGCAGAGCGAGGCGGCGCTGGACGAGGCGGCCAACGGTGTGATGTTCATCATGATCCTCATCATATTCTTTGTCCTCTGGATCATGCTTGACGGCATGCGTTATCGCCG
>ULUQ01036448.1_pt1 | contig 10697 bp, 6 predicted proteins | sample 1958661 | NCBI WGS metagenome assembly ULUQ01 (sample SAMEA4835765, study PRJEB28245) | human gut metagenome | biome: gut microbiome; material: fecal sample | place: Denmark | collected 2008 | reverse complement strand
AAGCCATGTACACCGCACCCACACTGCGCAGCGCGTGCAGTCATTCAAGCTGCAAACTCACAATGTGCGGGGTCGAGGGGGACGGCCCCTCGTCCCTTTCTCTTGGGGGGTGTAAGGGGGGATGTTCTCTTTCCGAGGAAAGAGAACATCCCCCCTTAGCGCACTCCTGCACGATGCAGGAATCCCCCTCGCACCCCTACGGTGCGACAATATGAACCCCCGCCGTGTACGTCTGATACCCCGACCCAAGGCTCGCGTAATACTGCACCGTCACGTCGGCGCTCTTGCCGTCGTCCGCGATCACGGCGTCCAGGACGCCTGCCTTTTCGTCCACGCTGACCCAGCCGCGGCGATAGCGCGGCAGCGTGAGCCCCTGCGCGCCTGTGATCTCCGCGATGCGGGATGTGCCGTCCGACTGCTGTTCCAGCCAGTAGCTCACGCCGACCGTCGCCAGAAATGTCTCGTTCCCCTCGATCCCGACAGGGGCGAAGTACGTGCGCTCCGCGCCGTCGCCCTCCGTCCAGTCGGTGAGCGATGTCTGCTGCGCGCTGCCCTCGCGCGTGACCGTCACCTTACGCTCGCCGCTCTTGCCGGAGACCGTCGCAATGATCGACACGCCGTCGGGCGCAAAGGCAAGGCCGCTGATCTCCTCGCCGCTCGCGAGTTCGAGCGCGGCGAGCTTCGTCCCGTTGAGCGCGTAGACGTCGGACCAGTAGGAGTAGACCGCGGTGGAAAGGTCATCTCCTTGCCAGATAAGGTTGTTGCCGGGGAAGGTCTTAAGCAGCGTGCCGGCCATGAAATTGAACACCACGTAGAGGTCGTTTTTCTCCCCCAGGCTACCGAACGCCACAAAGTAGTTGCCTGCGGTCCCAATGTCCTCAAACCCTTTGAGCGACGGGTACTGTTCGGCAAAGTCCCAGCTTTTTCTGTCGATATAGATCGTTGTGTCATCCATTGCCACTCTGATCGTTTTCGGCGATACGCAGTACCAGCGCTGCACCTCGCTCGTCAAAATGAGCTCGCCGTCCTGTTGGGCAATGAGAAATTCGCTCTGGTCGATCAGCTCATTGACGCGCGCTGCGAATGCCTGCTGCGATTCGCCCCAATCGCCCTTCTGCGTTCCGTCCCAGTTCAGATAAATGCTCGTGTTGTTGTTTTCCACGATGTTCAGTTTGCCGCCGTCAAAGGTGTGAAGGCCGTAGTAGTAGGCACAATAGCTGATCACGCCTTGATATTTGCCCTCGTTTAAGCTGTATTGCAGCAGCATGTCGCGTCCGTTTTCGCGGCAGAGGAAGTAGACGTCGCCCTCCCACATGCGGTCGCGCATCAGTTCCTCGCCGTTGTCGTCGACGACGCACAGCTCATAGCCGCCGAACGCTTTCTCGCAGATGATCTGCTCTGCCCTGCCGTCGTTGTCGAGGTCGGCGGACGCCAGCGCCCTGCTTCCGTCGCTCTCCAACGGTTCTGCGCAGCGGATGACCGTGCCGTCGCCGTAGGAATGCAGCTCGGCGTTCAGCGTGGAGAACAGCAGCTCGCTCTTGTCTAAAAGCCTGTTGACCTCGTCCGCGAATTTCCGCGCCTCGGCGGGCCATGAATCGGCGGAATCGGAATTTACGCTGAAGCTCACCGAATTCTCCGCCAGCGTGGTCGTCCCGTTTTCACTGAGCAGAAAGAGCTCGTAGGAATACGATGCCTCGCCCTGATAGATTGTCGGCTCGTAGCGCAGCAGCGCCGTCTTGACGCTGTCGCGATAGAGGAAATAGCTGCTCCAGCCCACGTGCGCCAGCCCCAGCTCCGCGCTCCAGAGCTCTTCGCCGCTCTGATTGCTCACCCGCAGCCGGTACGGCTCCTGCGTGGAAGTGCCGGTATAGGAGATCACTTCCTCGATCCCGTCGCCGTTCAGGTCAGCGCGGGTCAGCTCGGTCGCGCCGCCGTTCAGGCGGACGATCCAGCGGTAGGGATGCGCCCCGCTATAGGGAAGTCCCCCGCTGCGATAGCCCATCACGAGGTAAAGACTGCCGTCCTTCTGCTGCAATAAGAGCCACTGATCCATCGCCGTGAGCTCGTCCTGACGCCTGATCTCCGCCATCGGCACTGTCGCATTGACGTCCTCGCCCGTTCTCGTGCCGCGCCAGGCATGGGCGTTTTCGCGGCGCAGCCTCGCAGCACTCATGCCGTCCCAATCTTCGCCGCTTCCGCTGCGGAACAGCCAGTCGAAGTTGCTCACGGTCAGGTCGATCTCTTCCCACTCGGAAACACGGTAGTAGTACCCGCTGTCCTTCATATAGGCGCTCATCTGCGTATACGCGCTGAAGTCCGCAAATGCCGAATCGCAGCAAATCCGCAGCTCCGGCCAAGTGCTGGAAAAGTTGTCCGAAAAGCTCGTTTCCCAGGCCGGATCGTCATAGACCAACTCGCCAAAGAGATAATTGCCGAGCGGCATGCCGCAGATCAGGCGCTCCACCTGCTGCGCAATATCCTCCGGCACCGTGGGATCGTTTCGATCCACGCACCACTTAACATAGTTTTTCAGCACCGTGCCGCCGGAACGCAGCCCATACAGCTGCGCTTTCTGATTGCCCTTGATGGGATTTGCCAGCACCTCACCCTGGGAGAGCATGAGCTCACGTTCTCCCGCGGCGCCCTCAAAATAGAGCCTTGCATAGCACTCCTGCATCGCCGACGCGCTGCCGAGGCGCTCATATTCTGCCGCGTCCAGCAGCGAAAGGACCGTCTTGATCTCCTCCGTCGACATGCGGTACTCCTCGCCGCCGTCTGCCTCCCCCATCTTGACGCTGATGCGCGTGATCTCCCCGCGCGAGGTGCCGAGCAGCGTCTCCGCATCGATGTCCGACCTCGGATTCGTCAAAAAGCACACGGCCACGATCACGACCGCGAGCACCGCCGCGGCGGCGACCCAAAACGCGGGCTTTTTGTAGTGCAGCGCGCTTTTCACGCGCGTTTTGATGTTCCCCTCGCCGAATGCCAGCGGGCAGGCCGCGACAGCTCTTCCCGGCGCGGCGCAGGACAACAGCGCCTGCGAATAGTCCGCGCGCGCCGCACCGTCCAGCCCCTTGACGACTTTTTCATCGCACGCGAGCTCGATGTCGCGGCAGAAGAGGATGTAGGCGACCCACACCAGCGGGTTGAACCAGTGCAGCGCAAGCACGAGGTAGCCCAGCACCTTCCACCAGTGGTCGCGGCGGGCGAGGTGCGCGTGCTCGTGCGCGATGACATACGCCGCCGTCCCCTCGTCCATGTGCATGGGAAGATAAATGTTCGGCTTCACCACGCCGAAGACGAACGGCGAATCGACAAATTCGCTCTCGTAGATGTTATCTCGCAGCAAAATCGCCGTTGCGAGCTTTCTTTTCAGCTTTCCCGCGCTCACGAGCGCGTGGACGAGCAGCGCCGCCATGCCGGCGAGCCAGAGGACGCTGTAGATGTTGAAGTCCACCTGCGCCTGCTGGCGGCTCACGCCGACGGGGACCTCCGCCGCCGAAGGCAGCGTCGGATTCGTGACGATGTCAAGCGTCGCCTGCTCGTAGAGCACCGGCTCGCGCGTTTCGGTCACGATCTCTCTTGGGATGGTCTCGGCGCTCGGGATGAGCGAGAGCGCGCTTTCAATCGAAAACAGGCAGACAAGCCGCAGTGCGACCACACCCCAGAGAAGCGGCATGACCCACTTCGGCGCTTTTTTGAGGACAACCCGCAGCACGAGCACCGCCAGAATGAGCCAGCTTGCGCTGATGCTGAGGTTCACGAGCTTCAAAAAGACGTCATCCATGATGATTCTCCTTTCGGTAAAGGTCGATCATTTTCTGCACCTCGTCAAGCTCTTTGTCGCTCACGTGGCTCGACTTTGTAAACGCGGCGACGAACGCGGGCAGCGAGCCGTCGAAGCGCTTGTCGAGCAGCTCGTCGATCTCGGCGGTCTGCGCCTCGTCCTGTGAGATGAGCGACGTGACGACAGTATTCTCGTTTTTCAGCACCCCGCGCTCAGAGAGCCGTTTGATGACCGTGTAGGTCGTCGTCGGTTTCCAGCCCAGGTGCTCGGCGCAGAGCGCGACCAATTCACGGCTCTTGACCGGTTCGTGTGCCCACAGGATTTGGCAAAAGCGGTATTCGCTCTCAAAAATTTTCGGCGTTTCCATCGCGTTACCTCTCTAATCCGTTAGAGTTTATATGTACACTAACAGATTAGAGTCCTTCTGTCAAGCCCTTTTGTGCTCAATTCTGGGCAAATCTCACTTGACAAGGTCCTCCACGCTCCTTATAATAATTCATATCGCACAAAAAGCTCCGCGCAGGAGCTTTTTTTATGTTTGGAGAAAGAGAGTGTCATCCCATGTCAAAAAAAGCCAATCCCGCGGCGCTGCTGCCGATCTTAGTGTTCCTTGTCCTGTATCTGGGCCTCGGCCTGATCTTTGAGTACGTGCTCAAAATCCCGATGGGATTTTATTCCATCCCCATCGTCGTCATCTTTCTCATCGCGCTGCTCGTAGCCTGCTGCCAGAACCGCGCGCTGTCGTTCGACGAAAAGCTCACGCTAATGGGCCGTGGCGTGGGTGATAAGAACATCATCACGATGCTGCTCATCTTCTTAGCCGCGGGTATGTTCGTCGGCGTCGTGGGCCGCTCGAGTGCGGAGAGCGTTGCGTACTTCATGCTCTCGATCATCCCGTCGAAATTCGCCGTGGCGGTGCTGTTCGTCGTAAGCTGCTTTGTCTCCACCGCGATGGGCACGAGCGTCGGCACCATCACGCTCATCACGCCCATTGCCATCCCCATCGCCGCGGCCAGCGGCTATTCCCTGCCGCTGTGTGTCGCGTCCGTCATGGGCGGGGCAATGTTCGGTGACAATCTGAGCTTCATTTCCGACACAACCATCGCCGCCTGCAACGGGCAGGGCTGCGCGATGAAGGACAAATTCCGCGAAAATTTCCACATCGCCTTCCCCGCCGCGCTCGCGTCGCTCGCACTCATCCTCGTGCTGACGCTGAATGCGGACGTGCATCCCGCGCCCATCCCTGCCTACAATCTCATTCAGATCATCCCCTATGTGCTCGTGCTCATCGGCGGCATCATCGGTATCAACGTCTTTGTCGTGCTGCTCATCGGTATCGTATCCGGCACGGTCATCGCGCTCGCGACCGGCGCGACGGGGCAGACCGGCATCCTCGCAGTCAAGGCGCTGCTCGAGAACATGGGCAGCGGCGCGGCCGGCATGTTTGAAACGTCGATGGTCGCAATCTTGGTCTCCGCCATCTGTGCGCTGATCCGTGAGTACGGCGGCTTTGAAGCGCTGCTCGGCTGGATCAAAAAGGCGTTTCGCGGCAAGCGCGGCGGCCAGATCGGCATGGGCCTTCTCGTCGGCGCGATGGACATTGCCACCGCGAACAACACCGTCGCCATCGTTATGGCAAACCCCATCGCCAAGGAAATGAGCGAGGAATACGGCATCACCCCGCGCAAGGCCGCGTCGCTCCTCGACACGTTCTCCTGCATCTTTCAGGGCATCATCCCCTACGGCGCGCAGATGCTCGTCGCGATCTCCGCGGCGCACGAGCTGGGCTACGCCATCTCGGCGTTCGACATCATCCCAAACCTCTTCTACCCCTATCTTCTGGCGGTGAGCTCATTCTTCTTCATTGCGATCGACAGCAAAAAGAAGGCGTGACTGATGGTTGACCATAATCCGCTTCAGTGCAAAAAGCTCTTTCTTTTCGACCTCGACGGCACGCTGTACTTGGGCGACCGGCTTTTTCCCGGCGTCCGCGAGCTGCTCTCTGCCATCCGCGCACGCGGCGGGCAGTACCGCTTTCTGACAAACAACTCCTCGCGCAGCGTAGCGGCCTACGTCAAAAAGCTCACACGCCTCGGCGTCGCGACGGAGGCGGCCGATTTTCTCACCTCGGTCGACGCGCTGATTCACTATCTCCGCGAGCACGGCGGAGAAGACCGACGCTATTACGTCTGCGGTACGGAGTCGATGAAATCACAGCTCCGCGCGGCGGGCTTTACCGTCGCAGAACGGCGTGAGGACGCGAACGCGCTCCTGATGGGCTTCGACACCGAGCTGACATTTCAAAAGCTGGAGGACGCCTGCATCCTGCTCGGACAGGGTGTCCCCTACCTTGCGACCAATCCCGACTGGGTCTGCCCCACGGCCTACGGCTTCGTGCCCGACTGCGGCAGCGTGTGCGAAATGCTCTGGCGCGCGACTTCCCGCCGCCCCATCGTCATCGGCAAGCCCGAACCGCTGATGCCGCAGCTCGCAATGCTTGAGGCGAGCGTTTCCGCGCAGGAAACACTGCTCGTGGGCGACCGCATCTACACGGATATCGCCAGCGGCGCGAACGCAGGCATCGACACGCTGCTCGTCCTCTCTGGCGAGACGAAGGAAGAAGGCCTCCCCACCGCTGACCCGCAGCCGACGTTCGTTCTGCCGGACGTCGCCGCACTGCTGAACATCTTAGAATCTTAAAAAGGAAAACCTATGGCAAACATCATCGAAATCCACGATTTTTCCGATCCCGCGCTCGACGTTTACGCGCGCCTGACTGAAAACCAACTGCTCAATCGCGCGGACCCCGACAACGCGCTCTTCGTCGCGGAAAGTCCGCTCGTCATCGGCCGTGCGCTTGATGCGGGCTGTGAGCCGGTGTCGTTCCTGATGGAGCGGCAGCATACGCAGGGCAAGGGGCGCGAAATTCTCGCCCGCTGCTGTCAAGATATTCCGGTTTACACCGCTGATGAATCCGTGCTGACACAGCTCACCGGCTTTCACCTGACGCGCGGCATGCTCTGCGCCATGCGGCGGCTGAAGCTCCAAAGCGTCGAGGACGTCTGCCGCAATGCGCGGCGCGTCGTCGTGCTCGAAAACGTGATGAATCCGACGAACATCGGCGCGATCTTCCGCTCCGCCGCCGCGCTCGGCATGGACGCGGTGCTGCTCACGACCGCGGGCAGCGATCCGCTCTATCGCCGCGCCTCGCGCGTCAGCATGGGAAATGTGTTCCTCATCCCGTGGACCTACCTGCCCGAAAGCGGCGACTGGACGCAGCTGCTGCGCGATCTCGGCTTCCGCACCGTCGCGATGGCACTGCGCAACGACTCCGTACGGCTCGACGATCCGCGCCTTGCCGCCGAAGAAAAGCTTGCCATCGTCATGGGCACGGAGGGTGACGGGCTCGCGTCCTCGACCATCGCGAGCTGCGACTACACGGTCAGGATCCCGATGTACCACGGCGTCGACTCGCTCAATGTCGCCGCAGCGAGCGCCGTGGCGTTCTATGAACTGGGACTTCCCCCGCTGAACGAAAAGGAGGACTGACATGCTGAACAATACCGGCTTCGACCTCTGGGCCGACGGCTATGACAAGAGCGTCGGCCTCTCCGACGAGAACGACCGCTACCCCTTTGCGGGCTACCGCGCCATGATGAACGCGCTCTATCAGCGCGTGCTCGCGCAGAGCGGGCGTGATGTGCTGGACATTGGCTTCGGCACAGGCGTTTTGACCTCGCGGCTCTACGAGCAGGGCTGCCAAATCTATGGGCAGGACTTTTCCGCGCGCATGATCGAACTGGCGCAGGCAAAAATGCCGGACGCGCGGCTCTATCAGGGCGATTTTTCCAAAGGCCTTGTGCCCGAGCTTCGTGCGCAGCAGTACGACGCCATCGTCGCGACCTACTCGCTCCACCACCTGACGGACACGCAGAAAATCGACTTTCTTCGCGCGCTTCTGCCGCTTTTGAAGCAGGACGGCTGTCTTTTCATCGGCGACGTCGCCTTCCGCACGCGCGAAGAGCTCGAAGCGTGTCGAACTGCGGCAGGCAGTGAGTGGGACGAGGATGAAATTTACTTCGTCTATGACGAGCTCCGCCCTCACTTCCCTGCGCTGACGTTTGAATCCTTCTCCCACTGCACCGCGCTTTTGACGCTGCGCCGCTGATTCCCCGGGAAATACGATAAAAAGCCTCTGTATGGTCAACCCATACAGAGGCTTTTCTGTGAAGTATTATTCCTTTTCAGTCGTTCAAATGGTCGAGGATCGCCGCGATCAGCTGCTCCTTGCCCGTGCCCTTTTCGGCAGAGAACGGAATGACGGGCTCATCGTCGCGCAAACTCAGCGTCTCGCAAATTTGGGCAAGATTCGGCTCGATCTCGCGCGCTTTGAGCTTGTCGAGCTTGTTCGCCACGATCACGACGGGACAGCCCGTCTGCACGAAGTAGTCGTGCATCGTCACGTCGTCCGCCGTCGGCTTGTGCCGCGCGTCGACGATCTGCACACCGAGGTGAATGAGCCCCGCAGACTGGAAATAGTTTTCCATCAGCTTGCCCCAGCGGTCGCGCTCGGTCTTGGAGACCTTGGCGTAGCCGTAGCCCGGCAGGTCGACGAGGTAGAGCTTGCCGTCGATCTTAAAGTAGTTGATCTGCGAGGTCTTGCCCGGGGACGCACCCACGCGGGCAAAGTTCTTGCGGTTGACGAGCCGGTTGATGACGGACGATTTGCCGACGTTCGACCGCCCCGCAAACGCGAGCTGCGGCATCCCGTCGCGCACGAACTGCTTTTCCGACGCCGCCGAGAGGATGAATTCGACCTTGTTGAAGTTGATCGCCATGGTTTTCGTTTCCTTTCAGCTCATTTCGCCCGCACGCAGCGCGCTGTGCGCGCTCTCCTGCACGGGAGGAAGATAGCTCTCGTGCGCAGCAGCGGTGCATTTTTCCGGCAGCACCAGCGCTTCGGCAAAGACGGCGTCCACCGTCTCGACCGGCACAAAGCGCAGCTTTTCGCGCACCAGCGGGTCGATCTCGTCGAGGTCCTTTTCATTCTCCTTCGGGAGAATGACCGTATGTACGCCCGCGCGCAGCGCGCCCATTGTCTTTTCACGCAAGCCCCCGATGGCGAGCACACGGCCGCGCAGCGTGATCTCGCCCGTCATGGCGACATCGCGGTGTACCGCCTGCCCCGTCAGCGCGGAGAGCACCGCTGTCGCGATGGCGATGCCGGCGCTGGGTCCGTCCTTGGGGATGGCCCCCTCAGGGAAGTGGATATGGATGTCCTTCGTCTTGTAGAAGTCCGGCGCGATGCCGAGCTCCTGCGCCCGCTGGCGCAGGCACGAGAGTGCCGCGCGGCAGCTCTCCTGCATCACGTCGCCCAGGTTGCCCGTGAGCTCGACCTTGCCGCTGCCATCCATCACGCCGACCTCGACGGGCAGAATTTCGCCGCCCACCTCGGTCCACGCAAGGCCGTTCACCACGCCGACAAGGTCCTTTTCGGGAATCTTCTCCTGTGCAGCACGCGGCGCACCGAGGAAGTCCTTGATGTTCTTCTCTGTCACGGTGACTCGCTTTACATCGCTTGTAGCAAGCTGCATTGCCGCCTTGCGGCAGATCTTGCCGAGCTGACGCTCAAGCGAGCGCACGCCGCTCTCGCGCGTGTAGAGCGCGATGGCCGCGCGGATGGCGCTCTCGTCCACGCGCAGGCTCGAGGCCGTCAGCCCGTGGGCCTGACGCTCCTTGGGCAGCAGGTGCCGCTGCGCAATCTGCACCTTCTCCTCGTCCGTGTAGCTGGGGATTTCAATGATCTCCATGCGGTCGAGCAGCGGGCGCGGAATGGTGTCGAGCGTGTTGGCCGTCATGATGAACATCACGCGGCTCAGATCGACGGGAATTTCAAGATAGTGGTCGCGGAAGGCGTAGTTCTGCTCGCTGTCGAGCACTTCGAGAAGTGCGCTCGCGGGGTCGCCGCGCCCGTCGCTTCCCATCTTGTCGACCTCGTCGAGCACGAGCAGCGGATTCATCGAGCCGCTGCGGGAGATAGCCTCGATGATGCGGCCGGGCATCGCGCCGATGTAGGTCTTGCGATGGCCGCGGATATCCGCCTCGTCACGCACGCCGCCGAGCGACAGCCGCGCGACCTTGCGGTTCATCGCCTTGGCGACCGACAGCGCGATCGACGTCTTGCCGACGCCCGGAGGGCCGACGAGACATAAAATCTGCCCCTTCGCCTCGGGGTTGAGCTGGCGCACGGCGATGAACTCTAAAATGCGCTCCTTGACCTTCTGCAAGCCGTAGTGGTCGCGGTCAAGAATCTTGCGCGCGGCGTCTACGCTGGCGCGCTCCTTCGTCTCCTCGCCCCAGGGCATTTCCATGCAGGTGTCGAGATAGTTGCGCAGCACACTCGCCTCGGCGCTGCCGAACGGCTGCTTGGCGAGCTTGTCCACATCTTTCAGCAGCTTGCGCTCCACTTCTTCGCTCAGGTGCGCCTTGCTGATCTTCTCGCGATACTCGTCGAGTTCTTCGTCCTCCCCGCCCTCACCGATCTCGTTCTGTAAGACCTTGATCTGCTCGCGCAGGACAAAATCCTTCTGAATTTTTCCGACGCGGGAGCGGACCTTGCTTTCAATGTCCTGCTCCATGGCGGTAACTTCGATCTCGCGGCGCAGAATCTCGTTCATGCGCTGCAATCTCGGCAGCGGGCGCAGCTCGTCGAGGATATCCTGTTTGTCCTGATAGCGCAGGTTGAGCTGCTGGGCGATAAAGTCAGCGAGATAGCCGGGATCGTTCGTCGATAAAATGGCGGCGTAAACATCGTCCGGCAATTTCTGCGCGAGCTCGGCATATTCCGTCACGCTGGCGTAGGTCTGGCGCAGCATCGCTTCCGTCCGCTTGCTATGGCACGAGGTGGCCG
>ULUQ01016528.1_pt1 | contig 10746 bp, 8 predicted proteins | sample 1958661 | NCBI WGS metagenome assembly ULUQ01 (sample SAMEA4835765, study PRJEB28245) | human gut metagenome | biome: gut microbiome; material: fecal sample | place: Denmark | collected 2008 | reverse complement strand
GCCCGCATACACTTTCGCGCAGCGGCCGGGGTGATAAGAATCATTGTCGGTGCAGGCGACGTACTTGACATCCGTGATGCGCAGCTCGTGCAGCAGCGTCTCGATGCTGCCCTTGAAGGAGAAGAAGTCCACGCCGTCGCCGTAAGCGCCGAGGGAGAGGTACTTCGGCTCGTCAGCAAGGCCATCCTCGCGCGGCAGGTAAATTTTGCCGAGCTCATAGAGGCGGGCGGACTTGTTGCGGTAGCTGTGGTTGCGGGCAATGATCTCGAGCATGCTCGGCAGGATCGTCGTGCGCATGATGGAGGTATCCTCGCCCAGCGGGTTCAAAATCTTCAGGGAGTTGCGCAGCGAGGAATCCTTCGGCATGCGGATCTTATCGTAATAGGTCGGGCTGATGAAGGAATAGGTGATGATCTCATCGTAGCCCAGCGCGCGCACAGCGCCGCCGATGGCGCGGTCGAAGCGCTGCTGCTCGCTAAAGCCGCCGCGCGTGGTCTCGCCGCGCATGAGCGTGCAGGGAATCTTATTGTAGCCGTAGAAGCGCGCGACCTCTTCGGCAATGTCGCTGTAATGCTCGACGTCGCCGCGCCAGGACGGCACGTAGATGTCGTCGCCATTCAGGATAAAGCCGAGGGAGACAAGAATTTCGCGCATCAGGTCTTCGCTGAGTTCCGTGCCGAGCAGGGCGTTGATCTTGTCGGGTTCGAGCTTGACGACCGTGGGAGCCTTTTCCTTGGCGACCACGTCCATCACGCCGTCGACCACCTCGCCGCAGCCGAGCAGCTCCACGAGCTCGCAGGCGCGCTCGACAGCCTTGATGGTGTTCATCATGTCGAGGCCCTTTTCATAGCGGGAGGAGGCGTCGGTGCGCATGCCGAGGGCGCTGGCCGTGCGGCGCACGGAAACGCCGTTGAAGTTAGCGGACTCAAAGAGCACCATCGCCGTGTCGCCGACGATCTCGCTGTTCGCGCCGCCCATGACGCCCGCGACGCAGACGGGCTTGTGCTCGTCGCAGATGCAGAGCATGTTCGGCGTCAGCTTGCGCTCGTTGCCGTCGAGCGTCTGGACGGTCTCGCCCTCGCGCGCGGTGCGCACGATGATGTGTCCGCCTTCGACGCAGCTGAAGTCAAAGGCGTGCATCGGCTGGCCGTATTCGAGCATCACATAGTTTGTGATATCGACGATGTTGTTGATGGGGCGCACGCCGCTCGCGCGCAATCTCTCGCGCATCCAGCGCGGGGACGGCGCGATCTTGACGTTTTTCACCATGCGCGCGGTGTAGCGCGGGCAGAGGTCGCCGTCCTCAATGTCGATGTCGACGATCTCCGCGATGCTGCCGCCGCAGCCGTGCGGCTCGGGCGTGTGCAGCTTAAGGGGGCGCTTGAACGTCGCGCTCGCCTCGCGGGCAAGGCCGATGACGGAAAGGCAGTCGGGGCGGTTCGGCGTGATCTCAAACTCGACGATGGAATCGTCAAAGCCGAGGATGTGCGCCATGTTGAGGCCCGGCTCGGCGTCCTCCTCGCGCAGGATGAAGATGCCGTCGGCGATGCAGTGAGGGAATTCCTTCTGCTCGGCGTGCAGGTCCTCGAGCGTGCAGATGGTATCGCTCTTGGTGTTGTACGCGACAAGGTCGCCTTCGTGGAGGTTGGAGCAGCGCGTATCGGGCACAGCGGTCGCATTGCCGAGGTCGAGGCAAGTGTGGAACGTGCCGTCGCCCAGCGGGGCACATTCAAGCACCTTGGCGGCAACAACAGGGCCATAGACCTTGTCGCCGGGCTTGATGTCAGCGGGGATGGAGGGCTTCGCGGGGTCGATGGGATGATAGTCGTTCAGAAGCGCCGCGGGCGTGATGACGGCATAGGGGAAGTCATGCTCCGCCGTCATGCCAAGCTCCTTGAGCGAGCAGAGCATGCCGTTCGACTCGACGCCGCGCAGCTCGCCCTTTTCGATCTTGACGCCGCCGGGCAGGTGTGCGCCGGAAAGCGCGGCGGGCACATAGTCGCCCACATGGACGTTCCACGCGCCCGTGACGATCTGCACGGGCTCCGCCTGACCGACGTCGATCTTCACGACCCACATGTGGTCGGAGTTTTCATGGCGCTTCATCTCGAGAATTTTGCCGACGACCACGTTCTTGAGGTTCTCGTCGGGACGCTCGATGGTCTCGACCTTCGAGCCGGAGAGCGTCATCTCGTCGTTGAATTCCTTATCGGTGATATCCTTGAGGTCAACGAATTCGTTGAGCCAATTACGGGATAGGATCATATTTGTATCCTCCTAAGAAGTAACAATCAAATTTCGTTTTTTGTGACGACATGCGCGCCAGAAAAAACACCGCTCAGGGTGCGCTCGTGCGAGCAAAGCGAGTGCGGTGCAGCACCCTGCGAAAGAGATCGCAGAAAGCGGCTCGCCGCTTTCGCGAGGAATATTAAAACTGTTCGAGGAAGCGGACATCGTTCTCGAAGATCAAACGCAGGTCGCTGATCTTGAAGTGGCCGAGCGCCAGACGCTCAAGGCCCATGCCGAACGCCCAGCCGGAATAGACCGTGGAGTCGATGCCGCAGCCCTCGAGGACCTTCGGGTGGATCATGCCGGCGCCGAGCACCTCGATCCAGCCCTCGCCCTTGCAGGTGGGGCAGCCTGCGCCGTGGCACTTGTGGCACTGAATGTCCATTTCGCAGCTCGGCTCGGTGAACGGGAAGTGATGGGGGCGGAAGCGCGTGACCGTGTGCTCGCCGTAGAGTTGGCGCACGACCTCGTTGAGCGTGCCCTTGAGGTCCGCCATCGTAATGCCCTTGTCGATGGCCATGCCCTCGATCTGGTGGAACATGGGCGAGTGCGTGGCGTCGACCTCGTCCTTGCGGTACACGCGGCCGGGGGCTAGAATGCGGATGGGCAGCTCGCGCGTCTCCATCGCGTGGATCTGCATCGGAGAGGTCTGCGTGCGCAGAAGGATCGAGCTGTCCTCGGTGAAGTAGAACGTGTCGCTCCACTCGCGGGCGGGATGGCCCTCCTCGACGTTGAGCTTCGTGAAGTTGTACTCGGCAAGTTCGACCTCGCGGTCTTCGAGAATTTCAAAGCCCATGCCGACGAAGATGTCCTTGATCTCGTCGAGCACCTGATACATCGGGTGCTTCACGCCGATCTTTTCCTGCTTGCCGGGGATGGTCACGTCCACGGCCTCGGACTTGAGCTTGAGCTCCATGGCCTTGTCGGCGAGCTCTTTCGTCTTTTCCTCGATGTCCGCTTCAAGCTTGGCGCGCACGTCGTTGGCGAGCTGCCCGATCACGGGGCGCTCTTCGGCGCTGAGCTTGCCCATCTGCTTCAAAACGGCGGTCAGCTCCCCCTTTTTGCCAAGGTAGCGGACGCGCAGTGCTTCGAGGTCCTCCGCCTTGCCGGCGTCGGAGATCGCATCGAGCGCCGCCTTGCGGATCGCTTCCAGTTGTTGTTTCATATCATTTCTCCTTTTCAGGTAAAAATTTGCAGAATTTCAAAAATCGGCGGCATGGGCAAAAAAATAGTCTTTCCTCCCGACACTCTCGGGACGAAAGACTTTCTTCCGCGGTACCACCCTGATTCGCGCCCAAAGGCGCGCGCTCGCTGCCCGTAACGGGGGCCGGCCGGCCGCGCATTTCCTCGCGGCTGCTCGGGGGCGAACCAAGCGACATCCCGCAGACCGGCTCCCAGCCGCCGACCGGTCCTCTCTACGCGGAACAAACACGCTATTTTCCCTTTCACAGCATTTGTCTAAGTGGTACTTATATCACAGAAAAAAGGAACTTGCAAGGGGGAATTTGCCCCTTGCCGGCAAAAAAGCGGCAAAAGCGCAAACTATCGCGCATTTTCCTCTGCGCACTCCCCTTTTCCTGCCCAAAACGCGGAAAAACCGCACTTTACAACGTGCAAAAACGTGGTATACTATAATAGTTGTTTACAAACCCACCGTGGCTGCTCTCGCAGCCGGATAAGGAGAACGATCATGGACGAAAGAAAGCGTCTTTACAAGTCCCGCAACAACAAGATGATCTGCGGCGTCTGCGCAGGCATCGCAGACTACTTCAACATTGACCCGTCGATCGTGCGCGTGCTCTGGGCGGTCCTCGCTCTGGCCGCCGGTACCGGCGTGCTCGCCTATATTGCCTGCGCGATCATCCTGCCCGAGGGCGACACCGAGGTCTGACTGCTTGACAATCCGCGCAAAAAAGATATACTAAATCCTGTTTGCCGCGCGAAACGGCAGAAAAAGATGTAAAACGCGAAGGGAGCTTCCTTTTATGGCGACTTATCCGATGCATGTCGCGGGTCTTGACCGCGACTTTCCCATCTGCAAGGTAACGGACGATCTTTATATCGGTGCTTTCATCATGTTCGGCGACGCGGAGCTGACCGTGCGCTGTGCGGAAGAGCTTTTGAAGCTCGCTGAGGGCGTCGACTACGATTACCTCTTCACCGCTGAGGCAAAGTCCATCCCCCTCATCCACGAGATGGCGCGCCAGAGCGGCGCGAAAAAGTATTTTATCGCGCGCAAGGGCCCCAAGGTCTACATGCCCGACCCCATTTCCGTGGAGGACAAGTCCATCACCACCGTCGCCCAGCAGAAGCTTTTCCTCGGCTCTGACGACGCGGACCTCATCCGCGGCAAGAAGATTTTGCTCGTCGACGATGTCATCTCCACGGGCGGCTCGCTCAAGGCGATGGAAGCACTCGTCGAAAAGGCGGGCGGCACGGTCGCGGGCCGCATGGCAGTGCTTGCCGAGGGCGGCGCCGCCGAGCGCAAGGACATTCTGTTCCTTGAAAAGCTGCCCGTCTTCAACGCCGACGGCAGCGTGAAGTAAAAAGATTCAATCACAGAAGCGCAAAGCGCCTTTCAAAGAGCTTTCTTTGAAAGGCGCTTTCTCTGTTATTCGGTGATCTCCTCGCAGACCGTCGGCGATGTGGACCTTGCTTCGGCCTCCGGCGCTGTTCTTAGTCCGCTCAAACCGCGGCGGCAGAGCACGCAGCCCGCCGCGCATACGGCGGCCATGACGGCAAGGAACTGCCACTTCTCCGCAAAACCGCCCAAAAGCCCCAGCGGGTCGTTCATTGCGTTGAACGCGGCGTGCGCGGCGATCGTGGGCAGGATGCTCCCCGCGCGATAGCGAATATAGCCGAAAAGCAGGCCCATGAGAAACGCGTAGCCGATCTGCACCGGCGTTCCGTGGATGAATCCAAAGAGTACCGCTTGCAGTACAATTGCGATCCACACCGGCATGGCCCGTTCCAGCCGCGACTGGATGACGCCGCGGAACACGAGCTCCTCCGCAACCGGCGCGCCGGCCACCACGGCAAGCGCCGGGATCAGCCCCGTCTCTGTGCTCAGGCGCATGGCTTTTCCATATTCCTCCATCCAGCTTTCCGGCAGCAGGGCAAGCACCAGACTGACCAGCACATAGAGGCCGACCGCGCCGAAGGCGCAGAAGCCCACCGTCCAGCCCGAGCAGTGACGAAGGCCCGCCGCCTCGGATAGCGGCTTTTTCCGCAGCAGGAACCACAGCAGCAGTACTGCGGCGATGATCAGACACGATAGCAGCGTGAGCGCCGACAGGCTGTCCAGAAGCCGCTCCGCCACCGCCTGCGCCCCCCGTGCAAGGTCCGCTCCCCCATTGATCGCCGCATCGGCAGCGATACCGATCCCATAGACAAAGGGCAGCAAAACCTGCACCGCCACAAAAAAGAGCAGATACAAAGCGGATCTCCCCAGTGCAGCCAAAACGCCCTTTGCGGAATAGGAATGCTCGGTTTTCATATCTTCCCCCCTCCTTGTCCGGTCCTAAAATTGCCGCAGCCTCCATTTTGTGTGCGGGCCACTTCAAGCAAGCCCGGCGCAGTGAATGCCAGCGCGTTTTATTCGTCTTTTAGTTGAAAATATTCATTTATCTCTATACCGTTTGTTTTATTATACTGTATTATCAAATGCTTGTAAACAGCATTTTGTGAAAAGCAATCTTTCGGCAACGGCCTGTATTTGTCCGGTCCATCATACAGTTTATGATACAGTGAACTTCTGCATTCTTCTCACTTTTCGTCAGTTTTACTAAAAATATTTTAGCTTTTTCTGCTGGACAAGTGCGAAAGAACGTAGTATCCTATAAAAAATAAACGAGGAAGATGGATGATTCATCCGATAAACTGGTCAAACACAACAAAATAAGGAGGAAAACGCATGGCATACCGGGAAAGCTACGCAGGAAAGATCAACCGCAAGCTGAACAAGAAGCTCCACGTCGTCGAGGTGGCCTCGGGACGGCAGAAGGCCGACCTCGTGCTCAAGAACGCGACGTATGTGAACGTCTTCTGCAATGAGCTCAGCCATGGCGACATCGCCGTGGCCGAAGGGCTGATCGCAGGCATGGGCGAGCATTACGAGGGCGCGGTCGAGATCGACATGGGCGGCAAGCTCGTGCTGCCCGGCTTTGTCGACGCGCACATCCACTTAGAGAGCGCGCTCGTTTCCCCCAAGGAATTTGCCAACGCCGTCATTCCGCACGGCACCACGACCGTCATCACCGACCCGCACGAGATCGCCAATGTCATGGGCACCGACGGCATCGAGTATATGCTGCAGGCGACGGAAGATCTGCCCGTTGACGTGCGCTTCATGCTCCCCTCCTGCGTGCCCGCAACGCCGCTCGACGAATCCGGCGCGGTGCTCGATTACCGCGCGATCGACTCGTTCTACGAGCACAACCGCGTCGAGGGTCTGGCCGAAATGATGAACTATGTCGGCGTCGCGAACGCCGACGAGCAGGTGCTCGAAAAGATCGTCGCCGCGCAGGCGCACCACAAGAAGATCGACGGCCACGCCCCCGGCCTTTCGGGCAACGACCTGAACGCCTACATCGCCGCCGGCGTCTATTCCGACCACGAGTGCAGCACCGTGGAGGATGCCATCGCCAAGCTCGAGCGCGGACAGTACATCATGATCCGCGAGGGCACGGCCGCGCGCAACCTCGACGCGCTGCTCCCGCTGCTCACACCGCAGTATTACACCTACTGCATGTTCTGCACGGACGACAAGCACCCGAACGATCTTCTCGAAAAGGGCCACATCGACTACATCGTGCGCCGTGCCATCAAAGCGGGCGTCGACCCGATCATCGCCGTCAAATGCGCGAGCCACCACGCCGCGCGCTACTTCCTGCTCAACAACCGCGGCGCAATCGCACCGGGCTTTCTTGCGGACTTTGTCGTGATCGACAATTTCGACGACTTCAACATCCTTGAGGTCTACAAGAAGGGCAAGCTGATGTTCGACGGCAAGACCGTCACGCCGTTTGAAGCGCCCGAGATCGATCCGCACCTCGTCAAGCGCTCGCACGAGACGTTCCACGTTGCGCACCTTGAGGCCACGGACTTTATCGAGTCCCGCCCGCGCGCGGTGCTCGGCATGGTGCCCGGCGAGATCGTCACGACCGATGCGGGCTACGCCGAAAAGATCAGCGTTGAGGACGACATCTTGAAAATTGCCGTCATCGAGCGCCACAAGAACACGCACCACATCGGCATCGGCTACATCAAGGGCTACGGCCTCAAGTCCGGCGCGGTGGCGACATCCATCTCGCACGACAGCCACAACATCATCGTCGTCGGCGCGAACGAGGAGGACATGGCCGCGGCGGTCAACCGCGTCGTCGAGCTCGGCGGCGGCATCGTCGTGATGGACGACGGCAAGGTGCTCGGCGAGCTCCAGCTCCAGATTGCAGGCATCATGAGCGAAGCGCCGCTTAACGAGGTCAACGAGGCGCTCGAAAACGCCAAGGAGCAGGCCTTCAAGCTCGGCGTCTCGCGCGGGGTCGACCCGTTTATGACGCTTTCGTTCATGGCGCTGACCGTCATTCCAACGCTGCGCCTCACGACGCGCGGCGTGTTCGACGTCATCAATCAGCGCTACGTGTGATCTTACATTGTGAAAGGCTCCGGCGCAGTGCGCCGGAGCCTTTCTTCGAAAAGTTTTGCTTGCAAATGCTCCCTGCATCGCATATAATAATTGTTGCACCTGCCGGTGTGATGGAATTGGTAGACGTAGCGGATTCAAAATCCGCCGGGGGCGACTCCGTGTGGGTTCGAGTCCCACCACCGGCACCATCCTCTGAAACGCTTGATACCTCAGCATTTGAGGCATCAAGCGTTTTTCCTTTTCTCCAACAAGAAGCATCCATTTCGCTCTGTTTTTTCACAGTTCTCTCCGCAGTTCTCTCCACAATCCTCTTTCAAACGCTTGTGCTGATGCCTGGTTCAATGATAACAACATTGCTCATCTTCGATGCTGAAGTGTTTTTTGACGATGTGTCCAGATGTGCGTAGATATTTGCGGTCGTGTTATAGCTGCTGTGTCCAAGCCACTCCTGTATATCCTTCATTGGCACGCCATTTTTTAGCAGCAGCGAAGCGCAGGTATGTCTCAAGTCGTGAAAACGAATATTGCGCAAGTGATTCTTCCTCAAGATGAGCTTGAAATGCTGTGTTACATAGTTCGGCTGATAGGGTGCTCCCATATCGTTTACAAAGATATACTCGCTTTCTGTATAGCAATTTCCACACAGCTTTCGACAGCATTCCTGCCGTACTTTCATACGCAGCAAAAGGTCGCGGTATTGCGGAACCAATGGCATTGAGCGGCAGCTTGACTGATTTTTTGTACGATCCTTTTCGACTGTGATGGTCGTACCATCGCACATACACTGAACAACTGTATGGTCAATCGTAATCAGATTGTTTTCAAAGTCGATTGCCCTCCACCGGAGCCCCATGATCTCACTCCTTCGCAAGCCATAAAAAGCTGCCATTAGAACAGGGAACTCGCAAGGATCACCTTTCACTGCTTGAAAGAGCGTTTCTAGTTCCGACACAGAATAAAATGCTCCAACATATCTTTGACTCTTTGGCCGCTCCACATTGTCCATCGGATTCGAGGCAATTAAATCGTGTTTACGAGCATACTTCATTGCCTTATGGATATTCGCATGAAAACGCTGAACCGTGGTTCCTTTTAGGTGCAGTTCATTGAAACAATAGCTGTAAAAATTCTCCACATCCAGCGCAGTCAGCTCTCTGAGCAGTATTCTTTGTCCACGAAAATATGGGACAATTCGCTTTTCAATATTGTTTACATATCCCGCATATGTATCTACCTCCACAGAGTTCTTGATGATACCCAACCACTTGATCATGTAGTCAGAAAAAGAAATATCTTCTCTGCTGATCACGGGAGATACTGCACAAGGTGATGCAGCATCTTTATAGGTGCATCTGGTTTCGGCTAACATTTCTTCCGCCAACTTTGCACTTTTCTTCCCAGTTGCCGGTATCCCTGTTGAAATCCATTTGGACTTGCGATTGCCATCTTCGGATTTCAAATTCAGCACCATGTAATAGTAACCTTTTTTTGTTTGCAGATGACCCGCTACCATGTTGTTCCTCCTTTTTGTAGCGGTACAACCTATCTGTCAATGGCAGATCAATTATACCATAAGCTGCCGTTCTCTCCAATGTGCCTATAAACTTTATTTTGAAATCCTTGCGCCGAAATTTCTCCGTCAACCAAGCAGATACTCAATCACGCAAATCTTCGGAATCTTAAATGACTTACCAATTTTCAGATGGTGAATTTCACCGTTCCCCAACAATTTGTAAGCTGTTTTCATGCTGATTCCGCCCAACATGATGCACATCTGCTTAACGGATACCACATCAGGATATTCTGCAAATAGCTTTCCTTGATATGTAAGAGTCATGACACAACTCCTCTCTCAAATAATATTGATTAACAGCCAAACGGCAAAGGAGATGCCCCCGTTCGTCGGGGGCATCTCCTTTTTACCAGCCTAATCATACCATAGCGCCATATGACACTTCAAGTACATCGGCTTAGACATTTTTAGGACATTTTCAAAAAATCAGACGCGAAACTGATCGGAATAGGCATACATCTCCGCAAGATTTTCGATGGCAGTACGCTTGATCCGGTCGATGGTGCGGTAGGTCAAGCCAAAGCTGGCAGCAACTTCCTTCGTGGGAATTCCGTCCACAAACACCAGACGAATCACCTCAGCCTGCCGCTTATCCAATAGACCAATAAAGTATGTCAGGCGTCTCTGCTCACATTCCAAAGCAAACAGTTCCTTTGCAATTTCGTGTGCTGACTCTGCATTCATGCGTTCCGCCTGTTCTTCGTAATTGAGTGCAATGTAGAGGGTCTTATTGGAAATATGTCCCGCACTATGGTCAAGACCATCGCCATGTCCGAAGTTCATGGCTTCGATCTGTTCTGACCTGCTTACTTTGGCCGGGTGCTCCAGATTATACCGAAGTACCGCAATCTTGCGTTCACGCTCGTTATAGCTCTCCAACAGCTTCAAAACGTACTTACTCATAGCACTTTCCTTTCTGTTATAGATTTTTGATTGCCATGAGCGCTGCAGGCGGAGAACGGCAGCGAATCTGTCGGTTGCCTGATATGGCAAAGCAAAAGGCACTTTCACGGATATCATAACCCGCGAAAGTGCCTTGAGAAAATATGGAGTTATCCCAACTACGGAAGCGCAGCGATCCATGGTTGAAATCAAGATCGTATAGAAGCCGACGCACACCCTCTCTGTGCGGCATCCCGCACTGAACGGCCGTCAAGAATATCTCTGCTAGCTTGTCCTTCGGAAAATATGCGTTTTGGAAATGTCAAGAAATGTGCAGTCGGGAAATACCCAAAAT
>ULUQ01029466.1_pt1 | contig 10829 bp, 6 predicted proteins | sample 1958661 | NCBI WGS metagenome assembly ULUQ01 (sample SAMEA4835765, study PRJEB28245) | human gut metagenome | biome: gut microbiome; material: fecal sample | place: Denmark | collected 2008 | reverse complement strand
CCTCGAGCACCGTGACTGTCGCCGCCTGCTCGCGCTGGTGGTAGCGCACGCGCGCGGTCGCGCGCAGCTCGCGCGGTGGGACGTCGTAGGCGATCCAGTTGAAGTCATTTGCCATCAGCTCACGAGAAAAAAGCGCGTCGTTGCCGCTTAGCACCACGCGGTTTTCTGCCGCATCGATGCGCTTGACGTAGAGCGGCGCGTCCGCGGCGATGCCGAGGCCCTTGCGCTGGCCGACGGTGTAGTGCACGATGCCCTTGTGCCGGCCGAGCACACGGCCGCTTTCATCGACAAAGTCGCCCGCGGGGCAGTCGCGGCCCGTGTAGCGCGCGATAAAGCCAGCGTAGTCGCCGTCCGGCACGAAGCAGATGTCCTGACTGTCCGGCTTGTCGGCGTTATAGAAGCCCTGTTCCTCCGCGATGCGGCGCGTCTCGCTTTTGTGCATCGCGCCGAGCGGCAGGCGCGTGTGCGCCAGCTGATCCTGCGTGAGCGAGTAGAGCACGTAGCTCTGGTCCTTGCTCTCATCGAGCGATTTTTTGAGCAGCCACCGCCCGTTTTCCTGCTCGATGCGCGCGTAGTGGCCGGTCACAATGGCATCGCAGCCTAAAATGCGGGCGCGCTCGTAGAGCCGCTCGAACTTCAAGTAGCGGTTGCAGTCGATGCAGGGGTTCGGTGTCGCGCCGCGCTCGTAGGACGAGATGAAGCGGTCGATGACCTGCCCTTTGAAGTCGTCTGAAAAGTTGAAGGCATAGTAGGGGATGCCGAGGCGCAGCGCGACGAGACGCGCGTCCTCGACGTCCTCGAGCGAGCAGCAGGTTTTGGTGCGGCTGACGCCGATGTCCTCGTTGTGAAAGAGCTGCATCGTCGCGCCGATGCACTCGCAGCCCTGCTCCTTCATCAAAAATGCGGCGACGCTCGAGTCCACACCACCGCTCATCGCAATGAGTACCTTATCCATATTTTCTCACATCATGCGGCACGCTTTGGCGCAGGGAATGTCCCTGTGAGAAGCGATGCCGCGTTTATCGTTTTGCCTTATTTTGCCGCGTGCTTATAAAGTGAACGGCTTTTTGCCGCTGACGAGGTCCTTCCACAGCGGGGACATGCCGCGTAAGTATTCCACGACCTCGGGCACGGCATCGAGGATGCGGTCGATTTCCTCGTCGGTGTTCCACTCGCACAGACTCAGGCGCAGCGAGCCGTGCGCCACGTCATGCGGGCGGCCGATGGCCAGCAGCACATGGCTTGGGTCGAGCGAGCCGGATGTGCACGCGCTGCCGGACGACGCGCAGATGCCCTTTGCGTCGAGAAGAAGCAGCAGGCTTTCGCCTTCGACGCCCTCGACGCAGAAGCTCACGTTGCCGGGCAGGCGATTCACGGGATCGCCGTTGAGCGCGCTGTGCGGGATCTTGGACAGGCCATCGATCAGACGGTCGCGCAGAGCGCTGACCCTTTTCGCGTTCTCGTCGAGGTGCGCGCAGGCGTCTTCGAGCGCCGCAGCCATGCCCATGATGGCGGGGATGTTCTCCGTACCCGCGCGCTTGCCGCGCTCCTGCGCGCCGCCCTCGATGAGGTTCGTCAGGAAGACGCCCTGACGGGCGTACAGCACGCCGGTGCCCTTCGGCCCGTGGAACTTGTGCGCGGAGAGTGACAGCAGGTCGATGTTCTGCGCCTTGACGTCAATGGGCAGGTGACCGGCGGCCTGCACGGCGTCGGTGTGGAACAGCACGCCCGCCGCGCGGCAGACTGCGCCGATCTCGCTGATCGGCAGGATGGAGCCGATCTCGTTGTTGGCGTACATGACGGAAACCAGGCACGTATCCTCGCGGATGGCGCGCTTGACCTGCTGCGCCGTCACGGTACCGATGGGGCCGACGGGGAGCAGCTCGACGGTGAAGCCCTCTTTTTCAAGCTTTTTCAGCGTGTGCAGCACGGCGTGGTGCTCGAACGCGGTCGAAATGATGAGCTTTTTGCCTTTGCGTTCGCCGAGGCGCGCGGCGGAGAGGATGGCCTGATTGTCGGCCTCGCTGCCGCCGGAGGTGAAGTAAATTTCGCGCGGGGAAGCGTTCAGGCATTTTGCGATGCGGTCGCGCGCGCTGAGCAGCGCCCCGGCCGCCTGCTGGCCGACGGAATGCAGGCTTGAGGGGTTGCCATAGATCGTCTCCAGATAGGGGAGCATGGCGTCGATCGCGGCACGGCTCATTTGGGTCGTCGCGGCGTTGTCCGCGTAAATAGTGGCCATTGAGATAAATCCTATCTTATAAGTATGTTGATATGATACACAGGAACGCTCGCTTTGTCAATGGATTTTGAGATCGCGAGGGGAGTGCAAAAAAGGAAGAACCGCTCTTGCGAGCGGTTCTTCCTTTTACAATAGGGGGTGGAGGGATTTTGGCTTACTTTTCCAGCTGCGTCCAGTCGCGGGTCTCGCGCAGCTCGATCCACTTTTCATACTTGGAGTTCGTCTTGAACTTGTAGTAGTGGCTGTTCGTCGCTTCCTGAACGGCGAGGTAATACCAGGCCTTCGGGTTCGCGTTGCCCGTCCAGACCGTCATGTTCGGGAGGAGATCGTCCTCGGTCTCGGGCTGGCGGTTGAGGACGCGGTTGACGAGCGTCATGGTCTCGGCACGGGTGATGTCGCGCTGGGGACCAAACGTGCCGTCGGGGTAGCCCGTGATGATGCCCATGGAGCTGAGGGTCGAGACCGCGGTGTTGTACCAGGAGGTAGCGGCCACATCGGAGTAGCGGTTGGTCTTGGTCAGGTTCTTGTCGCGGACGTCGTCGGTCAGCAGACGGAAGAAGATGGTCGCGACCTCGGCGCGGGTGATGTTGTTCTGCGGGCGGACCTTACCGTTGCCGTAACCGACGATATAGACGAAGTGATCCGTCGTGTTCAGACCGAGCGCGTCATCGTCGGGGATCACGACGGTGGGCGGCGTGTAGGGGCGCGGGGTGTAGTTGCGCGTCCACTTGGCGTAGAGGGTGATGTTCCCGGTCACGGGAGCAGCAAAGTCGTACTTGTTGGTGAGCTTCTCCTCGGTGTACCAGCCAGCGAAGGTGTAGCCGCTCTTGGTGGGATCGGCGGGCTTGTTAGCCGTTTCGTTGTACTTAACGGCCTGAGAAGGAACCGTGCTGCCGCCGTTGGACTCGTAGGTGACGGTGTAATCTTTGGCAGTGAAGGTAACATCGACCGTGACATCGCTATCGGGCATGCTGCCGGAGACAGTAAGTTTGTCAGCGGTGTAGCCGGTGATCAGGGGGCTGGCAACGCTGTAGGAGCTGCCATACGTGAGGGACTCGGTGTGAGTCGGCTTAGCCTCAGTACCATCGGCGTATTTGTAGTTGATGGTCAGATTGTACTTCTGCAATGTGGCTTTACCGGCGGGGATGGGGAAGTCGATGGTGACATCCTCGTCATCGCTACCCTTGACCGTCAGGGTCGTGGGACCGTTGAGGGGGTAGTAGCCATCGTACTGCTCGGCATCGACTGCCGTGGGGTCGATCTTGACGGTGTAGGTCTTGGTGTAGGTGTAAGTGGTAACGCCGCCCTCGCCCGGCTCGCCGGTAGCACCGGTCAAATTCCGGTTTCCTTCGAAATCACCGCTGATGCAGGTCACGCCGCCAGGCAGCGAGTCGTGGACCGTGCCGCTGGAAAGACCGGAGGTGATGCTTGAGGAGATCGCGTCGAAAGCGTCCTTCAACCCGGAGAAGTCATTAGCAGAGTAGGTCTTGTTGAGGGCGATATAGGTGTTCAGATATTCGAAGAGACTGATATATGCACCTGTGTTAGGATTCTTCACTTCCTCGTTGGCAGCACCAAAGCAGATGGAGTAGAGCGTAGTTCCACTATTGCAAATAGATGCAGCTGTATTCGCGGTTGCCTCGAAGACCTCCTTAGTACATGAGTTGCCGAAACCTCCAACGGTGGGGTTGCCAAAAATATCCTTCGTCATATAGTACGTCGGCTCACCGTCGGTCAGAGCGATAATGTTCTTGGAGTCAATCTCCTGAACATTAGATTTTGCAAATAACAGGTTTGCGTTTTGCAGACCGTCATCCAGATTGGTGCCGCCGTCGGGTTTCAGGTCGTTGATGGTGGTCAGAATAGCGGTATGACCCGCCTCGGTGGGAACATCCTGCCAGCCCGCGTCTGCTACTGTTGCGTTTGTATTGAAATCGACCAGCGCAACATAGCGGCCGGTGCCGCCGACCTCGTCGGCCAGCACGTTCAGCGGCAGCATCGGCAGGGCCATGATGAGCACCAGGACCCACGAAAGCAGCCGCTTTCCTGTTTTCTTCCCATACATAAAAAATCCTCCTTCTTCTGCCTGTACGGCGCGAAGAAGGGGGAGACGATCTGCATTTGGCAACCGGCTGCCGTGCGGCGCGAGCGCCGTTTAGATCCGTGGCTTTGCGACACAGGCTTTCACCTGCTGTTCCTTTTTCTGTACAGTTGCTCTTCTGCGAGCCGCACAGATATTTGCGTTTGCCAATATTTTATGTTCACAGTATACCAGATTTGCCCAAAACGCAAGGCGATTTTCAAAAATATATAAGATATTAACAGAACGAATACCGCGCAGAAAAGACGGCGGCAGAGAATATCTGCCGCCGTCTTTCGACGAATTGTGAGGGTTTACGCCACCGCGGACACGGCGAGCGTGTCGCTCTGCTGGGAGTAGGTCAGGGGGGAGACGCAGCCGGCGAAGGTGGTCTCGTTGATGACGCGCTTGGTGACGGCATAGGTCATGTCGATCTGGTACCAGTTGCCGCTGACGTTGACCTTGTTCCAGGCGTGGTAGCTGCTGCCGGCGTAGCCCTTGGTGAGGGTGCAGGGGATGTCCTGGCTGCGGCACATGGCGGCGAAGAGGAACGCGAGGTCGTAGCAGATGCCCTTGTTGCTGTTCAGGGTGGCAGCGGTGTCGGGGATGTACTTGCTGACCTTGCCGGAGGTGATGTCGTTAGCGAGCTTGGTGTCGTAGGTGTAGTGACCGGCGATGTAGTTGTAGATCGCGGTGACCTTGTCCATGTCGGTCTTGGCGTCCTTGCAGAGCTCAGCGGCCTTCTTGCACACATCGTCGCCGGAGGTGAACTGCACGTCGGTCGTGGCGATGAGGTAAGGGGCGCTGGCGTTCACAACCGTGAACATGGACATGACAAGAAGCACTGCGAGCATAGCGCAGGCATGACGAAACAGCCGTTTCATACGGCGATCTCCTTTCGGTAACTGGCTGCCAGCCCTGTTCCCAGGGGTAAGGCCCTATAGCTTTGCGTCGCCGGTTTTCACCGGGTTTGCTATTATCGTTTGAGATGCGGTCGAAGCGGCTGCACCTACTCTTTTTTTGCAGCTCACACTATAATACGCGTTCTTAACGTTTGCCAACAGAGAATTTGACCTTTTTTCGACAAAAAGCAGACAAAAAGGAGCGCGGAAACCGCGCTCCTTTTGATGTTTTTGCAATTTTCGGGCAAAATCACACGCTGAGCCAGTCGTCGAGGATAAGACCCTCGTTGTGCTTGGTGAGAAAGCCCACGCTCCACTCGCCGCCGAAGGCGATGAGCTTGCGGCCCTTAAAGTCCTCGAGCACGCGGGAGCCCGAGCAGAGCATCAGGTCCTTCACGTCGCACGGGCACTCGCGGATCAGGCGCAGGTGCTCATAGGGGAGGCCGCTCATGCGCAGGTCGACGCCGTACTCGTTTTTCATACGGTACTCGAACACGTCGAATTGCAGCGTGCCGACCACGCCGACGACCACGTCCTCAAAGCCGCTGTCGGGGATTTTGAAGATCTGGATGGCGCCCTCCTGCGCGATCTGCTCCACACCCTTGACGAACTGCTTGCGCTTCATCGTGTCCTTGGGTGAGACGAGCATGAAGTGCTCGGGCTCGAACGTCGGGATGCCGGAGAAGCGGAACTTTTTGCCGGGCATCGTGATCGTGTCGCCGATCGAGAAGATACCGGGATCAAACACGCCGATGATGTCGCCCGCGTAGGCCTCGTCGACGATCTCGCGCTCGGCGGCCATCATCGTTTGCGGCTGGGAAAGGCGCATCTTGCGCCCCGACTGGACGTGGAAATACTCCGTGTCGCGCTCAAACCTGCCCGAGCAGATGCGCATGAACGCCAGACGATCACGGTGGGCCTTGTTCATGTTGGCCTGAATTTTGAAAACAAAGGCGGAGAACTCGGGGGAGTAGACGTCCACCTCGCCCGCGTCGCTTACGCGCGGCAGCGGCGGCGTGGTCATCTCTAAAAACGCGTTCAAAAACGGCTCGACGCCGAAGTTCGTGAGCGCGCTGCCGAAGAACACGGGGGAGAGCTTGCCGCAGCGCACGGCGTCCAGGTCAAAGTCGCGGCCCGCGCCGAGCAGCTCCACCTCGTCGGCGAGCGTGTCGCGGCGGGTCTGACCGATCAGGTCGACAAGCGCGGGATCGTCGAGCTCGATTTCCGTGATGCCCGCCTTTTTGGCGTGACCCGCATCGGTGAAGTGCAGGATGCAGCGCTTATCGCGGTCGTACACGCCGGCAAACTCCTTGCCGCAGCCGATCGGCCAGTTGACGGGATAGGTGTCGATGCCGAGCTCGCGCTCGACCTCCTCGCAGAGCTCGAGCGGGTCGCGCGTCTCGCGGTCCATCTTATTGATAAAGGTAAAGATGGGGATGTTGCGCAGAGCACAGACCTTGAAGAGCTTGCGCGTCTGCGGCTCGACGCCCTTTGCGCCGTCAATGACCATGACGGCGCTGTCCGCGGCCATCAGTGTGCGGTACGTGTCCTCGGAGAAGTCCTGATGTCCCGGCGTGTCGAGGATGTTGATGCAGTAGCCGCCGTGCTGGAACTGCATGACTGACGACGTGACGGAAATGCCGCGCTGCTTTTCGATTTCCATCCAGTCGGACTTCGCCGCGCGCTCGCGCTTGCCCTTGACCTCGCCCGCCTGGGCGATCGCCCCGCCGTAAAGCAGGAACTTTTCCGTCAGCGTGGTTTTACCGGCGTCCGGATGCGAAATGATCGCAAACGTCCGGCGGCGGGAGATCTCTTCCTGTAAAGTGGCCATGACTGCCTCCTGAAAAATACGATTTACCGGGCAAGTGTATCACAGCCCCCCGCATTTTGCAACAGAATCCTAAAATCTATGCTTGACAAAGCGAAAAATGTCTGGTATAGTACATCTTGTTCCGCGGGCGTAGCTCATCTGGTAGAGCGCCACCTTGCCAAGGTGGAGGTAGCGAGTTCGAGCCTCGTCGCCCGCTCCAAAAAATAAAGGCATGACGTAAGTCATGCCTTTATTTTTTGACTCCAGCGGGCAGAGGGTCGAACAGGGCGCGAGCGAAGCGAGAAAACGCCCCAGTGGGGCGTTTGTCGCCCGCTGTGCGTGTCGCGGTGTGATAACACCGCGAGCGAGCCTCGTCGCCCGCTCCAAAAAAGAGGTCACAACGTATGTTGTGACCTCTTTTTTTGATTCCGGCAGGAAATTAAAATGCTCGGGCGAAGTGAATTCGCCCTCCGCCAAGGTTTTGCTGCGCAAAACGCTTGTACGGCACAAAAGCGCCGATTTTTTGGATTCCGGCAGGAAATTAAAATGCTCGGGCGAAGTGAATTCGTCCTCCGCCAAGGTTTTGCTGCGCAAAACGCTTGTACGGCGCAAAAGCGTTGTTTTTTGCTTCGGTAGGCCAAATAGATACGGGACATCCGAACTGGGTGTCCTGTTTTTTATAAGAACGTTCCCTGTCAATGCTTGAAAACAGGTTTTTAATTTGCTATGATACCTTCACACTTTCCATAGGGGGATAATTTGTGAAAAAAAGGTTTGCTATATGCAGCACAATAGTTTTGCTGCTGCTTTTGTCAGCCTGCGGCGCACCGCAGACGTTGGACTTTTCCTACGCTCCGGAAGGAGAAGAACTTTCTTCTTTGATGGTGGAGACTTCACAAACTCACCGCGCAGAACTGGAGCACGTTCCCTCTGCGGCTGATTTTGCCGATGCGATTTCGGATGACCCCGCCTCGGCAGGGCTGCTGAGCGAGAGCGAGGTGGAGAGCCTTTTACGAGGTCATGCCGCGATGGAGACGGTGTCGAAGGAACAGGCGCAGTCTGATGTTTCCCTGCTGTTCCGCACGCTGCAAAGCGCTTACGGCGCTTACGAATACTTTGGGCAGGAAAAGTTTGACGCAGCGGAGGACGCTGTGACACAATGGCTTTCCTCACAGGATGATGGGATCAAAGTTTCTGCGCTGGGAGAAAAACTGCAGGAATCTCTCGCATTCATGCTTGCGCACGACGCGCATGCCGTGATTTATGAACCGGCGGCGGAAGAGATCGAAGCGCAGGTGCGATATGAATACTTCTTTGCCGACGGCTTCTATTTTTCAAAGGATGTCAACGGCAGCTATTATATGGTGAATGACGGGGAGAGGTGGACATTGAGTAGCTTCTCCGATGAACATGTCAGCGTGCAGCCGACGCTTCTGCAAGACGGACGCATTGTTTATCAGCCGACGCTTTTTGCGCTGCGGAAGGACGCCGTGCAGAGCAGTGTCACACTGAAAAATTCTTCTGGAAAAGCGAAGATCTATCGCCTTGACTGGACGGAGAGTCAGCCGCTTGATGTTGACCTCGGCACGCTGGATTACCGCCTGATACAGGAAGACGGTCTTACCTATGTTTCCCTCCGCAGCTTTGTTTCCGGCACATATGATAATATGCTTGCACGCTATGCTCGGGAAGGGGCAAAAGCACGCGGGAGCAAAGCAGTGATCTATGACCTGCGCGGCAATGTTGGCGGCTCGGACAGTTGGCCGAGAAAGTGGATACAGAGTTTCCTCGGAACGCAGAACAGTATTGAGACCTCCATGCTGTATGCGCAGAAAAACAGCGCCCTTTTTGCTGCGGAAAACAGCGAGAGTCTGCTGCCGGAAGATGAGGGAACTTGCTTTGCCCGTGAAGTCCACGGGACCTGGTATGAAAATGATATTCCGATCATCGTGTTGGTTGACGATCATTGCGGCTCGTCCGGCGAGGGCGCGGTACAGCTTTTGAAAACGCTTGACAATGTGCTCATTGTCGGCAGCAACACGGCGGGATACCAGCTCTGCGGAAATATCAGCACCTTTACATTGCCATATACCGGCATCGGTGTGCGCTTTGGGTCAACGCTTTTCCTCTATGGGGACGGAGAAAATGTCGATCACAGGGGCTATGCTCCGGATGTCTGGTGTGATCCGCAGGATGCGCTTGCTTCAGTGCTGGCACTGCTGAAAGAACAGGGGGTCGTCAGTGCAGATGCTTGCGAAACCGTGAGAGAAAAAATAGTGAAATGATGAATTTTTCGCTCATACAGGCAGAGCGGCAGCGGGTAATAGAAGCAACTCAATCGTATAGCACCCACACTTGGCAGGCATTCGATTCCGCAGGCTGCGCAGATCTTCAAACTGCAAACTGCCAATGTCGGGGGTCGAGGGGAACTCCCCTCGCGTTCGCTTGGGGGGTACAAGGGGGCATTCTCTCACGCGAGAGAATGCCCCCTCTTCTGCGCGGCCACAGGGGGAGAACCTCAGCGTCCCCCTTGCGCAGCAAGCCCCTTTCATGCTATGATATTTTCACAGAAAAAGAGAAAGTGAGGAGATCATCATGACTCTCGATGAAGCGATCAAGTCCCTGATGGCTTTGCAGGCCAAGCTCGCGGCCTACGGCCACGCGATGGGCCTGCTCTTTTACGACGGCGCGACCACCGCGCCCAAGGGCACGGCGGCGAACCGCGGCCAGACCATGAGTATTTTGAGCGAGGAGCACTACAAGCTTACGACTGGCGGGGAGACCGTCGCGCTGCTCGAATTCCTCGACGCGCACAAGTCCGAACTCAACGAAAAGCAGCAGCGCATGGTGTTTTTGCTCATCAAGGACATCCGCAATATGCAGAAGATCCCGATGGACGAGTACGTCGCCTACCAGCAGCTGCTTGTCGAAGCCGACGACGTCTGGCACCGCGCGAAGGAGACGAGCGACTTTGCTCTCTTCGAGCCGGTGCTTGAAAAGATCTTCGAGACGAACATCCGCTTTGCGCACTACTGCGCGCCGGAGAAGGACCCCTACGACTACTGGCTCAGCGAGTATGAGGACGGGCTGACGATGGCGCAGTGCGACGAATTTTTTGCAACGCTGCGCGAGCACATCGTGCCGCTCCTGAAAAAAATCAAAGAAAAGCCGCAGGTCGACGATGCGATGCTGCACGGCCATTTTCCCGAGGAGAAGCAGGCGCAGCTTTCCGACTACCTGATGCGCACGATGGGCCTCGATTTGGACCATGTCGGCCTGTCCACGACCGAGCATCCGTTTACGACGTCGCTCGGTTCGCACTTTGACGAGCGCATCACGACGCACTATTTGGAGGAGAATTTTGCCTCATCGATGTTCTCCGTTATCCACGAGGGCGGCCACGCGCTCTATGACACCGGCAGCGCGGATGATCTCGCCTATACGGTGCTCGACGGCGGTGTCTCCATGGGCATCCACGAGAGCCAGAGCCGTTTCTATGAAAATCTGCTCGGCCGCTCGCGCGCCTTCACGGGCTTCGTGTTCCCGAAGCTCTGCGAGTTGTTCCCCGAGCTGAGCGGCCACACGGCGGAGGAATTCTACCGCGCCATCAATAAGGCGGAGCCGTCCCTCATCCGCACCGAGGCCGACGAGGTCACCTACAGCCTGCACGTCATGGTGCGCTACGAGCTCGAAAAGCGCGTGATGCACGGCGAGCTCAAGGTACACGACCTGCCGGGCGAGTGGAACCGCCTTTACAAGGAATACCTCGGCGTCGACGTGCCGGACGACAAACACGGC
>ULUQ01019616.1_pt1 | contig 10857 bp, 10 predicted proteins | sample 1958661 | NCBI WGS metagenome assembly ULUQ01 (sample SAMEA4835765, study PRJEB28245) | human gut metagenome | biome: gut microbiome; material: fecal sample | place: Denmark | collected 2008 | reverse complement strand
TTTAAATATATTTATGGTATTCACAAAAGTTGTGTCTGACAGCTACATTTATAAATAATATTAGAAAAATTTCGTAAAATAATATATTATTTTACGAAATTGTGGTACTATTAATGACAGTGGTATTAAAATATTAAAAGGACAATATATCTTTTACGGTAAAAGGTCATAGACTTTAGATGAAAGGGGAAATATATATGGCTAAAGAAATTAAGACAATCGGTGTGTTAACAAGCGGTGGCGATGCCCCTGGTATGAATCCTGCGATAAGAGCTGTCGTAAGAACAGCTATCAATAAAGGACTTAAGGTAAAAGGAATACAGAAGGGTTATAATGGTCTCATAAATGATGAGATTATAGATATGGATAAAAAGAGTGTATCAGATATCATACAGAGAGGTGGTACAGTTCTTTATACAGCAAGATGTCTGGAGTTCATGACAGAAGAAGGACAGAAGAAGGCAGCAGAGGTATGTAAAAAGCATGGTATTGATGGCATGGTAGTTATCGGTGGTGATGGTTCGTTCAGAGGTGCACAGAAGCTTGCAGATGCAGGTGTCAACACGATTGGACTTCCAGGAACTATTGACCTTGATATTGCATGTACAGATTATACTATCGGATTCGATACAGCAGTCAATACAGCTATGCAGGCTATAGACAAGATAAGAGATACTTCTACATCACATGAAAGATGCAGCATTATCGAAGTTATGGGACGTAATGCAGGCTATATTGCACTTTGGTGTGGTATTGCGAATGGTGCAGAGGATATTCTTCTTCCAGAAAGATATGACGGAGATGAGCAGGCTATCATCAACCACATTATTGATGGAAGAAAGAAGGGCAAGAAGCATCATCTTATTATCAATGCAGAAGGTATCGGACATTCAACAGGAATGGCAAGAAGAATTGAAGCAGCCACAGGTATAGAAACAAGGGCAACTATTCTTGGTTATATGCAGAGAGGTGGTTCACCTACATGTAAGGACAGAATGTATGCATCTATTATGGGTTCATATGCTGTAGACCTTCTTGTTGAAGGAAAGAGTAACAGACTTGTAGCTTATAAGAATGGCAAGTTTGTTGATTATGATATTGATGAGGCACTTGCTATGACTAAGGATATAAGCGAGTATGAGTTTAATATAAGCTCTCTGCTTTCTAACTAATCAGGGTTGAATTCGGTATATATGGTGCAGATGATATTGCTGTATATATAGTACTTATACTTATTGTATGCAAATGCGACAGATTAGTTGTAAGATTATAAATAACTTAATATGTAAATAAAATATGTCAGGCGGGTATCTGTGTGATTGCAGATGCCTGCCTGTTTTTGATTCATATCAGGATATATATTGTAGTAATCAGGATACTTGTGTAACAGATAAATTTGCCGTTATTAATATTAATGGGATTGATAATTATAATAACTATTACTTGCTGGATTGTTATTAGTTTAGTATTATGTAATATATTTATGAGATATTTTTAAGATTATTATTTAAGAAAGGAAAATCCGGTATATGATTACTGGAATTGCCAGGCAATGGAGTAATTCGTAGTTATCAGTTAGGAGGATACATTTTGCCACTGATATCTGAATATAAATACTGGATGGTAGATAAAATGATTACAAGTACAAGCAGTTCGCAGGTCAAGCATATAGTGAATTTACAGAAGAAATCAAAGTCAAGAAAGGAAGAAAAACAGTTTGTTGTTGAAGGGATAAAGATGGTATCGGAAGCACCAAAGGACAGACTTGTAAAGGTGTATATATCTGAAACGTTTAAAGCTGACAATGAAGAATTCCTTGAAAAAATGAATTATGAAGCCGTAGGAAAAGATGTGCTTGAGATTGTGTCAGATAACGTGTTTGTGCGTATGTCAGACACACAGACACCTCAGGGAATAATGGCTGTCGTTAAGATGTCAGAGATTACTATTGAAGATATGTTTGGAAGAGATATGCATATAAACAGCATGAATGGAAAGAACGATGTCAATAACAATACTGATAGTAACAATGCTGCTAGCAAAGACGATAATAGTAAAAATGATAACAGCGGTAATTCCAGCAATACAATACAGCCACTTCTTCTTATACTTGAAAATCTTCAGGACCCCGGCAATCTTGGAACTATTGTAAGAATGGCTGAGGGGGCAGGTGTCACAGGCATTATTATGAGCAGTAACACAGTTGATATATACAATCCGAAGACGATACGTTCAACTATGGGGTCACTTTACAGAGTGCCTGTCATATATGTTGATGATATATGCAAGGCAGTAGATGAATGTAAGGAAAAAGGTGTTAAAGTATACGCTGCGCATCTTAAGGGAACGGATAATTACAATCAGAAGGACTATGCGCAGCCAACAGCATTTATGATTGGCAATGAGGGAAACGGACTTTCAGACAGACTTACACAGAAGGCAGATGAACTTGTAAGAATTCCTATGCAGGGTAAAGTTGAGTCACTCAATGCAGCTATTGCATGTACAATTCTTACCTACGAAGCAGTAAGGCAGAGATTGTAAGAACGTGTAGAAATGTGTCGGATGCCTCATAAAAAGGCTGCTATTTCATAAATATTTAATAAATGTTAAATAGATAATATAAGCGTAAAGCCGCGGAAATACTGGTTTCTACGGCTTTTTGTAACAAATTTGACAAATTTGATTAACTTTGCTATTATACTTTCGTAACAAAATGTAACAATTCTGTAACATTTTGTAGGCGCATTTAACAACTTGTGCCGGAAAGGGAAAAACTTTATGAAACTTAGAAGTAGCAAAGCTGCTTGTTGTCTGGGAGCGACAATGGTAGTTATGATGATGCCAGTTCTTCCAAAGGTAACAGACGCGAAACCTACCTATGAGCAACACGAAAGTACAATTACTGATACCGAAATCAGAGTTGCATCATACGCAGCCAATGTTGAAGAAACAGTTGTAACAGGATACGAAGAAACAAAGGGCCAGATGCATGACAAAGCGCTTGCAATTACAGAGCCTTACTTAGATGTATATCAGAGTATGGGGGCTGAGTCAGAGGTTGTCGGACGACTTTACAAGAACACTGAGGTTGATGTGTTAGAGATAAGTGAAGGATGGACTAAGATAAGCTCTGGTAATTGTGAAGGTTATACTAAGACGGCAGCTCTCCTGTTTGGTCAGGAAGCAGATGCGATAGAGGTTTCTTTAGATGATGAGGATATCCTTACAGGATACACTATCGAAGAAGCAGAGGCGAAGGAAGCTGAAGAAGAAGCAGCAAGAATAGCCGAAGAAGAAAGACTTGCAGCCGAAGCTGAGGCAGCCAGAGCGGCTGAAGAAGCAAGAGTACAGTCGATTATATCAAAAACTATATCTGGAACAGATATAACATATAATCCTACAATGAGCGTGAGTGATGAAGAATTATATCTTCTTGCATGTGTCATTGACTGGGAGGCAGGCAGCGAACCTTATGAAGGTAAGCTTGCAGTTGCCAATGTGGTATTGAACAGAGTGAGAAGTTCAAAGTTCCCAAGTTCAATATCAGGTGTAATATATCAGAATTCCCAGTTCTCTGGAGTGTCAGATGGAGCAGGTGGTCCATCAGCCAAGTTCCAGAGCAGAATGAACAGAGGATTAAGCACACAGACATGTATGGATGCCGCTGTTGAAGCATTATCAGGACATAATAATATCGGTGGATACACATCATTCAGAATGATATCAGTAGCCAATATGTCAGCTATGTCTGATTATGTTATTATTGGAAATCATGTATTTCACTAAAACATAAGCCGTGAAAGGTGTGAGGATACATTTAATGATGTTTAATTGGGTTACTTACATTTTAACGGAACAAGACTTAATAAAATATAAGAACTGTATGGACTGTCAGGCATAGTGCTATGGCGGTTCGTATGGTTTTATATTTTTTATGGTTTTATATTGTTTATGATTTTGTAATCTTTTTAATATGCTATAAATGAGCAAACACAGAAAAATGCACAAAAATAATTTGCTTTTGTTTGTAACTCAGATACATTTCTATAGATTATTAAAAATCTGTCTTTAATCTTTTTAAATAATTCGCTGATTATCTCTTTTAATTCTTTTTTGAGGTTCCCTGTTTTGATGTAAGAACTTGATTTTTTTTACTGGTGCCTAGGTCAAAAGCTAACAGCTATCATCCCACTTTTTGCTGGTACTTGTATTTATAAAATAAATGCGATAAAATATAAGCTATGTTTTACGCAGGATTGAAGGAAATACGAAATCCCTCAACATTAGGCGCGTATTGATTGGAGGATTATTATGAACCTTAAAGGAAGAGATTTTTTAACATTAAAGGACTATACACCAGAAGAGATAGAGTATCTTATAGAGCTTGCAGCAAAGCTTAAGAAGATGAAGAAGGATGGTGTTGTTGAACAGCCACTTCGTGGAAAGAATGTAGCACTTATATTTGAAAAGACAAGTACACGTACAAGATGTTCATTTGAGGTAGCTGCACATGACCTTGGTATGGGCGTTACATATCTTGACCCTAAGGGTTCACAGATAGGCAAGAAGGAAAGCATAGCAGATACAGCAAGAGTTCTCTGTACTATGTTTGAAGGAATTGAATACAGAGGCTTCGGACAGGAAATAGTAGAAGACCTTGCAAAGTATTCATCAGTTCCTGTATGGAATGGTCTTACTAATGAGTATCATCCAACACAGATGCTTGCTGATATGCTTACAATAAAGGAAAAGCTTGGCAGATTAAAAGGTGTTAAGTTCGTTTATATGGGTGATGCAAGATACAATATGGGTAATTCACTTATGATAGTATGCTCTAAGCTTGGATTACATTTCACAGCATGCACAGCAAAGGAATATTTCCCTAACGAAGAGTTAGTGAACCAGTGCAGGGAATGGGCTAAGGAAAGCGGCGGTTCTGTAACACTCACAGAAAATGTAGAAGAGGGAACAAAGGGCGCAGAAGTACTCTATACAGATGTATGGGTATCTATGGGCGAGCCAGATGAAGTATGGAATGAGAGAATTAAGGCTTTACTTCCATATCAGATTAATAAAAAGGTTATGGATAATGCAGACAAGAATGCTATATTTATGCACTGTCTTCCAGCCTTCCACGACCTTAAGACAACTATCGGCAAGGAGATACACGACAAGTTCGGACTTGATGAGATGGAAGTTACAGATGAAGTATTTGAGTCAGAGCAGTCAGTTGTATTTGATGAGGCAGAAAACCGTATGCACACAATAAAGGCAGTTATGGCAGCTACACTTGGTGCATACTAATTATATAATGCAAGTATATAAGCGTTATGGCAGCAATGTGTACTAATAATATACAAAATATCGGTGGCAGAAATCGGTTTGTGTTGCCATAATATGCTTTATGGATACATTTTGGTACTTACATCAATCGTATGGAATACAGAGAGGAATTGATATGTATTATACAACAAGTGGTTCATACAAAAAGACAAAAATGATTATAGATTATACCAACATTGTGCTTACAGTTGCGGCTACAGTAATATTTATTATTGTGCTGTTTTTAAGAAGCAAAAGCGGAATACTGTTTCCTATTGAGTTTCTTCTTGGAACAATCGTAAATGCACTTACATCGGTAAAGCATTTTATTAACGGCAATAAAGTGTCGGGTCTTATAGTTGCAGTTGTTGCGGTTTTACTTGCGGTTATGACAGTGGTTACAGCTCTTATTGTTCTGTAGGATATATTATAACTAAAATATAACTAAAAGACAGGAAAGCCAGTGCAGTTCTTTTTAGATAAGGATTGTAGAATATAGGATATGGGAATTACTGCGAATTCAGGTGGTATATATGAAATCAGAAATATTACATTTGTTAAGATGTGCTGACGATTATGTGTCAGGCCAGCAGTTGTGTGAAACATTTGGTGTGTCAAGGACTGCTGTGTGGAAGGTTATTAACCAGCTAAAGGAAGAGGGATATGTTATAAATTCTGTCCAGAATAAAGGCTACAGAATTACAGAATATCCTGATATAATAACAGCTTCGGAGATAGAGAGCCTGCTGCTTGATGATGATGGCAATATGCAGGGAATATGCCAGCATATTAAGTATTTTGACGAAACAGACTCAACTAATAATCAGGCAAAGCTTGCGGCTGAAAAGGATGCACAGGATGGTACACTTTTTGTGGCTGAGTGTCAGACAGGCGGACGTGGAAGAAGAGGAAGAACATGGGTATCACCGGCAGGAAGCGGCATATGGATGAGCCTGCTTTTAAGACCACATATAAGTCCTGAAAGTGCATCCATGCTTACTCTTGTGCTTGCTGTTGCGATGGTTGAGGCTATCAATGAAGAAGTAAAAGATGCAAAGTGCTATGTCAAGTGGCCAAACGATATAGTTCTTAACAGTAAGAAGATAAGCGGAACACTTACGGAGATGAGTGCTGAAATGGATGCCATACATTATGTTGTTATAGGCATTGGAATTAATGTTAACACAACAGACTTTGATGAGTCGATAAAGGATATGGCAACATCTATATATCTTGAAACAGGTACGAAGGTCAAAAGAAGCAGCATTATAGCTGCATTTTCTAAGAGCTTTAAGAAGTATTATGAAGCATTTTTAGAAACTGAGGATTTAACACTTCTTATAGACAGATACAATGAGCTTCTCATCAATAAGGGCAGAACGGTCAAAGCCATATATGCCAATAAAGAGCTTATAGGTGAGGCACTTGGAATTAATAAGGACGGCGAACTTATAATAAAAACAGAGGATGGAGCTTCAGTGGCTATAAGAGCTGGTGAGGTTTCAGTGAGAGGATTGTACGGATATGTATGATAATAATGAAAATGTAGTACTGTGTGCTTCTAATTCGTATGAGAAGAAGTATTACTTTAATCCGGACTTTGATAAGCTTCCGGAGGATATAAAAAATGAGTTAAAGATTATGTGTGTTTTATTCACAGAAGAGGTTGGTGGAATACTTGACCTTGAATTCGATGAGGATGGCACACTGCTTTTTAAGTCAACAGCAGATGAAGGCGACCTTTTATATGATGAAATAGCCTGCGGTCTTCTTGTTAAGAAAAACCAGTATGAAAAGAGAGAGTTATTAGAGTCTCTTGAAATGTTTTATAAGGTGTTTTTCTTAGGACTGGATGGATGATGTGATGTGCGAAGGTAATGAGCCGTATAATATTAAATCATAACAAAGTACTTTATTATGATTTGGTCTGACAGGGCTGATACCAGATAGTCTAAGAAGGCAGAAAGTTCTTACATATGCGTAGCAGATGATTTATTTGTAAATGTTTGGAAAAAGAAAGGCTATAAATATATGAAAATAGGTTCAGTTAATATAAAGACTCCCGTAGCCTTAGGACCGATGGCAGGTGTAACAGACCTGCCATTTCGTCTTTTATGCGAGGAGCAGGGCTGTGGGTTATTGTATACAGAGATGGTCAGTGCAAAGGCCATTCTTTATAATAATAAAAATACAGAGGAGCTGTTAAAAACAGACCCAAAGGAGCATCCGGTTGCAGTCCAGCTTTTTGGTTCCGACCCGGATATTATGGCAGATATAGCCAAAAGACTCTGTGAAAGGGAATTTGACATAATTGATATCAATATGGGATGTCCTGTTCCAAAGGTTGTCAATAATGGTGAAGGTTCAGCACTTCTTAAAAATCCGCTTCTTGTTGGAAAAATAGTTGAGAGTATGGCAAATGCGATAGATAAGCCGCTTACAGTTAAGATAAGGACTGGCTTTGATGAAAGCTGTATTAATGCAGAAGAAATAGCATATATTATACAGGAGTCAGGCGGGGCTGCAGTTGCAGTCCATGGAAGGACAAGAAGCCAGTATTATTCCGGTAAGGCTGACTGGGATGTTATAAGAAGAGTAAAGGAAAAAGTAAATATACCAGTTATAGGCAATGGTGATATAAAAAGCGGAGAAGATGCCGCACGTATGTTTAAGGAAACAGGCTGTGATGCAGTTATGATAGGAAGGGCAGCACAGGGCAATCCATGGATATTCAGACAGGTTAAAGACTATCTTGAAACGGGTGTGATTACTTCGGGACCTTCTATAGATGAGGTTGCTGATATGCTTATAAGACACTGTCAGATGCTTGTTGAAACAAAGGGCGAATTTACAGCAGTGCGTGAGATGAGAAAGCATTTTGCGTGGTACACAACCGGAATAAAGCATGCCGCAGCGTTAAGACACGAGGTAAATCAGGTGACTAAGCAGGAGCAGTTCAATGAGTTCGTGGAGAAGATACGGACGTTGACATAAAAGTTTAGGTGAGATATAATATCTTGAGCATTTTATCAGATGATGGTAATAATGTGAGTGCCGGAATTGAAAGAATTTTACAAGTATATAATTTTGTAATAAAAAGTTTTACGTATTCGCACAAATAACTTTTGGAATTTTGACCCTGGCATCATTATATGAATATTTTAATGAATTTATTTATGGGAAAGGTGACGAACAATGGCAGAGAAGCAGTTACTTACAAAAAAGGGATATGAAGAGAGAGTTGCTTTACTTGAGCACTTAAAAGTAGATAGAAGAAAGGAAGTCGCTGAAAAGTTAAAGGAAGCAAGAGAACAGGGCGACCTTTCAGAAAATGCAGAATACGATGCAGCTAAAGATGAGCAGAGAGATATTGAAACTCAGATTGCAGAACTTGAAGAAATTCTTAAAAATGCAGAAGTAATTCAGGATGACAACACAGATTCAGATGCTGTTAAGATGGAGAGTACAGTAGTACTTCATGATATTGAATTCGATGAAGATATTGAATATGTAATCGTTGGTTCTTCAGAGGCAGACAGCCTTAACAACAAGATATCTAACGAATCACCACTTGGAGCAGCTATGCTTGGCAAGAAGGTTGGAGATATCGTAAAGGTAGAAGCACCTATTGGTGTGGTTGAATATAAGATTGTTTCTGTTAAGAATGACTAGTAATAAGATTTTAGAGCATATGCTGTGAGCACAATACTCACAGGCAGGCTTGTTTTTAATTTAATAGTTTAGTAATTAATCAGGTAACAGATTTAGGTAATTGCGAAATGTACTAACCAGAATTTATGCGGTTTTGGGAGTTTTGCAAGTGCCTAAGGTAACAGATTGTAAAGAAGGAGAAAAAAAGTGGCAGATAACAAGAATCAGGCACAGCCAGATGTTAATGAGCAGATTAAGGTAAGAATGGACAAGCTCGCTGCATTACAGGAAGCTGGCAAGGATCCATTTCAGATAACAAAGTATGATGTTACACACCATACAGATGAAATCAGAGCTATCTATGAAGCACATGAGAAGGAGCTTCTTGGTGACAGACCAGAGGTTAATACTGATGGTATGGATGAGCAGCAGGCAAGAGAGGCAGTTAATGCCGATTACAATGAGAGAAGAGCTATTATGGATGCTTCTCCTATTGAAGTAAGCTTTGCAGGAAGAATGATGTTCAAGAGAGTAATGGGAAAGGCATCTTTCTGTAACATAGCAGATCTTAAGGGCAGAATGCAGGCATATATATCAAGAGATGCTATCGGTGATGATGCTTATGCAGATTTTAAAAAGTCTGATATAGGTGATATATTTGGTATCAAGGGCTTTATATTCAGAACTAAGACAGGTGAAATATCAGTTCATGCAGAAGAAATAACACTTCTTTCTAAGAGCTTACAGGTACTTCCAGAGAAGTTCCATGGAATTACAGATACTGATATGAGATACCGTCAGAGATATGTTGATTTAATAATGAATCCTGAGGTTAAGGATACATTTGTAAAGAGATCACAGATTATCAAGGAAATCAGAAAGTTCCTTGACGGAAGGGACTTTATGGAGGTTGAGACTCCAACACTTGTTTCTAATGCAGGTGGTGCAGCCGCAAGACCTTTTGAAACTCACTACAACGCACTTGATGAGGACGTTAAGCTTCGTATATCTTTAGAGCTTTATCTTAAGAGACTTATCGTTGGTGGTCTTGAAAGAGTATACGAAATCGGACGTGTATACAGAAATGAAGGTGTTGATACAAGACATAATCCAGAGTTCACACTTATGGAGTTGTATCAGGCATACACAGATTATGAAGGTATGATGGAACTTACAGAAAGCATGTTCAGACACCTTGCAAAGACTGTATGTGGAACAACTGAAATTACTTACAACGGCACTAAGATAGACCTTGGAAAGCCATTCAGAAGACTTACTATGAATGATGCTATTAAGGAATATGCAGGCGTTGACTTTGATACAATAAAGACAGATGAAGAAGCTAAGGCTCTTGCTAAGGAAAGAGGAATAGAGTTCGAGGAACGTCATACAAAGGGCGATATCATTAACTTATTCTTTGAAGAGTACTGCGAAGAAAAGTTAATCCAGCCTACATTTATTATGGATCATCCTCTTGCAATCTCTCCACTTACTAAGAAGAAGCCATCTGACCCAGAGAAGGTTGAGCGTTTTGAGCTGTTCATCAACACATGGGAAATGTGTAATGCTTATTCAGAGCTTAACGACCCAATCGACCAGAGAGAGCGTTTTGCACAGCAGGATAAGAATGCAGAGAATGGTGATGAGGAAGCACAGCACACAGATGAAGACTTCCTTAATGCACTTGCAGTAGGTATGCCTCCAACAGGTGGTATCGGATACGGTATCGACAGACTTGTTATGCTTCTTACAGATTCACCAGCTATTAGGGATGTACTTTTGTTCCCGACAATGAAGTCTATTGATAAGTAGGAATGCAGGAAAATCAAGGGTTTCAGAGCGTGGATGTACTAAAATATATAGTTGGTCAAGGGGTTTTGA
>ULUQ01052372.1_pt1 | contig 10892 bp, 10 predicted proteins | sample 1958661 | NCBI WGS metagenome assembly ULUQ01 (sample SAMEA4835765, study PRJEB28245) | human gut metagenome | biome: gut microbiome; material: fecal sample | place: Denmark | collected 2008 | reverse complement strand
CTTACATCATTTGATGCAAAATTAAGTGCAAGCAAGAAAAAATTGCATGATTAGTGCGATGAATGGGCAATTCCAAATCGGGATTGCCCATTTTTGAAATAAGGAAAACTACAAGACTAAAGTTAGGAAGGAGAAATGCAGATTATGGGGTTATTTAGCAAATTTAAAAAAGAGAAAACAGCGGTTGATTGGAGTAATGCATATACTGCAACACCAAAATTTTATGCTAAACCAGATGGTAGTCCGTTTGGAGCAATAGCATTAACAGAAGGTACAGAAACAATTCTACCTAAAATGCCACAAAACGAATATGCTGTAGATGGAAAGCGGGTGGCTGATTGGAAAATGGTACTTGTAAGTACAACAAAAGACGGTATTATTGGGGATTGTGATTATCAAAAAGCTTTAAAGAAATTAGAAAAACACACATTAGACTCTAATGAGAATACCATTTTAATTAAAGGCTTATCTTTAGGTGAATTAGAAGCTATTGCGGAATAATGGTTATCAACCTACCCTTTGAATAATAAGATTTTGGAAACAGAATATTTCGGACTACAGCGTAAGTGCATCTGATTATTATTGTAGAGTTTTAAAAAAGAAAAATACAGTATTATATGTGACAGCATACCATGATTATGAGGATAAGGCAAAAAGTGTTGTTAAGGAATTGAGGTATAAATAATGTTTGTGTTTAAGAAAAAAAAATGCACAGAAGAAACGATTGGATTTATAAAAAAGAAACGATGGAATGGTGATTTATGGTTTCTGACAGTGGAATACAGTGTAGATGGAAAAACGTATATAGTAAAAGAACAGTTAACGTATCATATTACAAAAAAACATAAAATAGGTGGTATTCCTGTGGGAGTTCATGCAAGTTCGACAATTGAAAATATCGAAGTGGGAGCGAGTATACGTGTTAGATATAATCCAAACAAACCCAAGCAAAGTTATTTGCCAGAGAACAATGGATATCATATCTCATAATCTTTTGCAGTCAAAATTGCAGAAAATTAGTTGAGCTAATAGTTAAAGTTTGAATAGGAAGTTCAGGATGGTAAGAAATTGCACATGACAAAAGTGATTAATAGAATGATATGTTGCATATACTGGAAGTTGGATGATGAGGATTGAAGTGCTATAACAGTTTGGAAGGCCAATATTAATTATGAAACAATTTATGGAAAAGACTGTCTTGAAAAGATCTTTGGGAATGAGAGCTTTGGCGGTCTTTATATCTGTTTATTGTATTTGAGAAAGTCGTTTCTATGTTCCTGTTTTCTGAACTGGTAGCCTTGTGAGTTGAGTGTGTCAACTTTTAGGGCGATTAGGTTGATGTCAGAGTGCATGGCTTTGGCAATCTGCTGAATATCATATCCATTTTTTATGTACTCAATAATCGTATCGTCCGGGAGAGAAGCCTGTGCTGCAAAAACATTGGTTTCATATTCCATGCGGTTCTCACGCATATCAAAAAAATCGTTCAAACGCATCATTTAAAACCATAATTTCTCGAATATGTGAAAAAGACAAGTTATTAACTAAAACATCTGGATCTGTGACAAATTCGTTCGACACTGTCGAACTTTTTCCAAAATATGGTAATTTAAATTCGCTCTACACTGTCGAACCAATTTGAGGATATACTTTATAAAACTGTCTACAAGCCTTAAAAAGCGTATAATTCATTCCTTTTTGATCAATTTGTTTTTCCAAATTTTTCAAAAGATGAGAACCATATTCTGCTCTGTCACTGCCATCTTGTTCATATTCTACTATATAATAACCAATCGCCCAATTGCGCAATGTCATAAGCTGATTTACAGCACTTTTTGCTGCTGAACTTGCTTTATCATTTATTTGCCTAATACTATCTGCAAGCAGTTCAAATTCCATTGCATTACCTCCAATACATTGTCCTAAGACTATTATAAATTCGCATAGACATAGTATACCACAGGTCCTGTATCTATGCGATTCCTTTTTTATTGTTTTTGCCGATAAGTACTCATTTTCTACACAGTAACCTCCGGATAGAAATAAGTAAGAATTTCTTATATGTTTTTTCTTCTTTACAGCATCCATCTTCAAATCCTCCAAGGGCTTTTTATATTTGTACGGATATTCGTAAACTACAAGATAAAGCCAAAACTTCATATACTCTAAGCACAAGGAGGTTGAGGTTTGGCTATGAATAACAGTTTAGCAGAGTACACCCGGAGCTTATTTCGGAGTGGTCGGAAAAAAACTTACCACTTACACCTGATGATATTACTTTCGGTTCAAATAACTGATCAAATTAAGAAATAAAAATGGAATAGAATAGATAAAAATGAATATTTTGTATGATTGTACATATAATAATATTTAAAAAGAAACAAAAATGATAATCAGTATGGACAAAATGTCGAAGTTGGTATAAAATAGTTGCGCAAGTAAAAAGTGCTTATGTGTTAGGAGAATAACCATGGAAAATAAATATAAAGTAAGAATTATGCGTTCTGAAATACGTAATATAAAAAACGTTGCGTACGGAGATGTTATGTATATGAATTATGGAAGTATTAATAAAAAAGCAATGTGTGATAAAACAGATATTGTAGGCATTTATGGGCAGAATGGTTCAGGAAAAACAGCATTAGTAGAATCACTAGACATATTAAGACAGATACTTACAGGAAGTCCTATAAATTACGAGATGTATGAAGGTATTTTGTCAAAAGACGGTACTAGTTGTATCTGCACGGAGTTTTTCGTTTGGATTGGAGAAGAAAAATATAAGGTGGTTTATCAAGCTTCTTTACGCGTAGATGAGAAAGAAAAAGCAATTCAGATTTATATGGAGGAATTACGGTATTGGAAGCGAGGGGCGTCCTGGAAAGCGGAACGGGATATTTCTTTTTGTAATCCTTATTATGGAAATACGGATGTTTTAGAAACACATAATATCAGTGTGACATCTAATCATATATCAAGTTTAAGAGCTATTCCTTTTTTGACAAATATGCAGAATTTAGCACTTATTTGTGCCCAGAAGAATATTTCTGTTTTCTTTAATCAGCTTGTAAAGGCCAATATTGAAAAACTAGAAGACAGTTTGGAAGTTAGCAATTTTAGAAATGTTATTTTAGGTATATTACAGTTTGCTTATGTTGACTTTAATGTGATTAAAGTTAACCAGTTAGGGACTATCAATAATAATCAGATTATCCCAATCAATGTTCACAAAGAGACCGAAACAGAGATTATGCAGGCGATTATGCCGCTTGCTATTTCAGGTGTAACGGAAATACCACAAGAAGATTATGAACAGGTAAAAATAGTTGTTGATGCAATTAATATGGCAATTAAATCAGTGATACCTAATCTACAGATTCGATTGAAAGAAAAAATGGAATTAGAACGTCCTGATGGAACAAAGGCAATTCAGGTAGAGGTATATTCTGTTAGAGATGGAAAAGAATTTTTGTTGCGATATGAATCTGAAGGAATTAAACGTATCATATCTATTTTGAATTACCTTATATCTGTATATAATAATGAGGGTGTTTGTCTGGTCGTTGATGAACTGGATTCCGGAATATTTGAATATTTACTTGGAGAATTGCTGGGAATGATGCACAGCGAAATGAAGGGGCAGTTGATATTTACATCACATAATCTGCGTATACTGGAAAAGTTAGATGCAAAAAATATTGTATGTTCAACTGTAAATCCAAAAAATCGCTATATCAGATTGAAGGGGATTGAAAAGAATCATAATAAGAGAGATTTCTATATCCGTGCAATTACAGTAGGAGGACAAAAAGAAGATCTGTACGATGAGGATGATCTGCTTGCAATGGGGTATGCATTCCGAAAAGCTGGAAAGATTGGAACAGAACAAGGTAAATTGAAATTTTCCCCTAATTTTGAGAAGAGACTTAAAGAGTCTGAGAATAGGGGGTAACTATGGCAAAAGAGAAAAAAACGATTATTTTTATTGTTGAAGGTTCATCAGATAAGGCGGCTTTAGAAAATATTTTCAAAAAAATATACAGAAGGAATAAGGAAATTGATTTTGGATTTACAAATGGAGATATAACAAGTGATCCAACGGTAACTATAGCTAATGTTGAGAATAGAATATATGAAACTGTTCAAGAAGTAATTAAAGATAAGAAATTAAAAAATTCGGACGTTATACAAATTGTTCAAATATTTGATATGGATGGGGCATATATTCCGGATTCCGCTATCGTAAATGGTCCAACATATGCATTCGAATATTCAACTACCAATATTAGCTGTACTTACCCACAGCGTGCAATAGGAAGAAATAAGGATAAGAGAGATATATTGGAATATTTATTGAATCAGACGATGATAAAATCATTTCCATATGAAATGTATTTTATGTCTTGCAATCTGGATCATGCTTTGTACAATGAGATTAATTTAGACAAAAATTTAAAGCAAGAATATGCTGATGAATTTTATGAGAAATTTATAGGAAAAGAATACTTATTTCCTGCATTTCTGGAGTCAGATGTTGTAAATGGGGTACCTGATAATATGGGTAAATCATGGAAGTATATCAAAGAAGGTTTGCATTCTTTGGAGAGGCATACTAATTTACATATCTACTTTAAAACACATCCTAATCCAGATGGATTATTGTAACTCTACAAAATATAAGAACAGTAATAGATTATAAAAGATCTGTTACTGTTCTTTTTTTATTCCTAATTATTGTCGTGTTTACACGGTCGGCAATTAGAGGGGGGCAAGTTACAATATGCCTGCACAAATTGTAATATCCTTGCAATAAAAATGAAATAATGTATAATGAATCTCCATAATTTAACAGGATGTTTATAAAAAATGTCAAAATTTGCGAAATATGACACAGAAATATTGACAAAACGCTAATTATGGGTGAAAATAACAATCGAGTAAGGCTGAAAAAGGATGAATGTATAGAGAAGAATCCGAAAAGGACACAAAATAAAAGTATTAGCAAAAATTTCGGGGGGGGTATAAAGTACCTCCCTCGGATTCGGTATAAAGAAAATAAAGATACCACAAGGAGAATTTGGAAAAAATGTACAGAAAGAAAGGCAGAGGATGGACAAAGCATATAGACTTCATGCTTTTGGACATCATATGCATATTGATAGCATTTTTTATTTCATATGTAATACGATTTGGATTTAATAATCCATACGTAGACAAGGACTACCGTACACTTGGGGTAGCCTTCCTTCTGATAGATTTCTTTGTGGAGATAATGGCAGACTCATTCAAGAACGTGCTGAAGAGAGGATATCTGGATGAATTTATATCGACCTGCAAGCATGCAATGCTTGTATTTCTGGTAACAGCACTTTTCCTGTTCACCACACAGATGGCTGATATATACTCGCGATTATCATTTTATATCATGTTTCCAATCTATGTGACAATTGCATATATCGGCAGACTGGCGCTGAAGAATTTCCTTAAGAAAAAGGATTTTACTACATCGAAGAGATCATTGTTTGTCATAGCGCCTGATGCTATGCTTCGTGATACACTGCGCACAGTGGAGAAAAGCTGTATAGGCTATACAAAGGTAGTAGCAGCTTCATTGGATACAGATATGAAGGGTGAGACTATATGTGGCATACCGATAGTGGCAAATCACGATGGCATAGTGGACTATGCGTGTGATGAGTGGGTAGATGAGGTGCTCATCCCGCCGTGCAGCGAGGACGAATATCCGGATAAGATGGCAGATATATTTCTCGAGATGGGAATAGCTGTGCATACAGGAATAACCAAAAATGGCACAGCTCAGGGCGGATATAAGCAGATAGAAAAGATAGGTGACTACACAGTAGTCACATCAAGCGTTAACTATGCCAACACAAGTGCACTTCTGGTAAAGAGGGGCATGGATATAGTCGGAGGACTGGTGGGCTGTCTGTTCACACTTATCATCATGATATTTGTGGGACCGATGATATACATAGCATCGCCGGGACCGATATTCTTCTCGCAGGAGAGAGTCGGCAGAAATGGCAGAAAGTTTAAGATGTATAAATTCCGTAGCATGTATATGGATGCCGAGGAGCGAAAGAAGGAGCTCATGGCACAGAATAAAGTGGGCGACGGAATGATGTTCAAGATGGACTTCGACCCGAGAATCATAGGCAATAAGGTGCTACCAAACGGAAAGAAGAAAACCGGAATTGGGCAGTTCATCAGAAAAACAAGCCTAGATGAATTCCCACAATTCTTCAATATACTAGTGGGAGACATGAGCCTGGTAGGCACCAGACCACCAACACTCGACGAGTGGGAAAAGTATGAACCACATCACAGAGCCAGAATGTCATTCAGACCGGGATTGACCGGACTGTGGCAGGTGAGCGGAAGGAGCAATATCACGGACTTTGAGGAAGTGGTGAGGCTGGATACCCAGTATATTGGGGAGTGGAGTGTAAAAGGGGATATTAAAATTATTTGGCAGACTGCCGTGGGAGTATTAAGAAATGATGGAGCAATGTAAGGAAAAGTTTAGTATTGCAAAGGGGGAGTTTGGAGGAAAGCCTATGACGGAGAAGAAAAAAATCCTGTACATAGTCGAAGCTATGGGCGGAGGCCTTTTTACTTATATCGTTGACCTTGCCAATGAGCTTGTCAATTCTTATGACATGTACATTGCTTATGCAGTGCGAAAACAGACGCCGCAGAACTATAAAGATTACTTCGATAAAAGGATTCATTTGATTGAAGTTAAGAATTTCGGACGAGCGATTGATCCAGCGAAAGATATTGCTGCATTTTTTGAAGTAAAAAAGATAGCGGCAGAGATTAAGCCCGATGTGATCCATCTACATAGTAGTAAAGCTGGTGCGATTGGTCGGGTGGCATTCAATGGAAAAATTCCAATGTTCTATACCCCTCATGGCTACAGCTTCCTGATGGAAAATTCTAAACCTATGAAACGTAGAATGTTTAAGTTGATTGAATCAGTGTGTGCAAAGCGAAATTGCACGACTATCAGTTGCAGCATGGGCGAGCATCAAGAATCTTTGAAACTTACCAAGCATGCTACTTATGTGAACAATGGCATCAACATGGCAGAACTTCAGGGGATTATTGATAAGACAGAAAAAGTAGAACACTCATTTACCGTTTACACACTGGGGAGAATCTGTTATCAGAAAAATCCCACACTGTTTAATGAGATCGCCGAATCGCTTCCAAATGTGAAATTTATCTGGATTGGTGACGGCGAACTTCGAGAACAACTTACAAGTAAGAATATTGAAGTTACAGGATGGGCTGATCGGAGTACTGCAATTAGATATGCAGTTAATGCAGATGTTTTTCTTCTTCCTAGTAGATGGGAAGGTCTACCGATATCATTGCTGGAATCTATGTATATGAAGAAAATATGCGTGGTAAGCAATGTGATTGGTAACCGAGATGTTATTCACAACGGTGCGAACGGTTTCGTATGTACGAAAGTGGAAGACTTCATAAAGGCTATTGAAGAATGCAAAGGCGAAGTTGGAAAACTGGCAGAGCAAGCATATCAGGATATCTTGAAGATGTATAACACAAAAGTGATGGCGCAGATGTATAGCAAAAAGTACGAAAATTCGCTGAATGAACGGGGCACTACATGATGTAATAGTTGTTGTTTGTTTCGCTCCGGGAGCTGATTATGAGTACACCTTTTCAAAAGGGGGCATGTCGCTTACATTCCGAGAGTAAGCTCTGTTGAAACTACTTATGTCACCGAAAAGGCGGTGGCATGATGGGAGCATTATAGGAGCAGAAGCCTAACGCAACAGTTTCCTAGAACCCTAACGAAGACCACAGGACTGATAGGAGTCTGCATTACACTGATTAAACACATGCCTAGAAAGATTATGATTGGTGTTTCCGGGGTGTTGCAGGCGTATGGGAGACCGTTCATAGTCAAGATTAGAAGTAAAAATGAATGAAAGCATAGGATCGTTTTTTAGTCCGGAGAACACAATATATCAGAAATATGGCGGTTAAAGAGATGAAAAAGATTAAGGTAATGCATTTTGTTGCTGGATTAACTTCTGGCGGTGTAGAACAAATGCTTTGTAATTATTGCGGTGCAATGAATAAGGATGCATATGAATTTGTTCTTGTATATCAACACCAGGCAGTTGAGACCTGCAAAGAAAAAATTGAGGAATCCGGATGTCGAACGATTAGAATTACGGCGCGGAGTGAAAATTTTATAAAAAATCTGATTGATGGATACAGAGTGATAAAAAAGGAAAAACCTGATATTGTACATGCGCACATGAATTTGGTAAATTTCTGCGCATTATTACCGGCGTATCTCCTTGGAGTTAAAGTGAGGATTTCTCATTCCCACATAGCAGAAACAAATAGAAATATTCTGTTTAGAATCATGGCCGCTATTTGTAAGTTTTTGTGCGTACACGCTGCAACAGATCTTATGACCTGTGGACAAGAAGCGGGGATATACTTGTACGGAAAAAGACGGATGCAAAAGGGAAAAGTTTTGCTCGTAGAGAATGCAATCAATCTTGACTATTATGACATAGATCCTGAAGTCAGAGAAAAGATTCGTGAGCAGCATAAACTTCAAAATCAATTAATTATTGGACACGTTGGAAGGTTTTCATATCAGAAAAATCATGAAAAACTAATCCATATATTTAGCGAGATAAGTAAAAGGAGAGCAGATGCAGTCCTTCTGCTTGTTGGAACAGGAGAACTTGAAGAGCAGATAAAAGAATTAGTACAAAGTCTTAACATACAGGATAAAGTGATATTTTATGGTACGACGAAAAACATGAGAGAAGTTTATGGTCTTATTGATGTTTTCGTTTTGCCTTCCAGATATGAAGGATTTCCAGTTGTTTCCGTCGAAGTACAGGCAGCAAGAATACCAGCGCTATTCAGTGATACGATTGCTCCGACATGTAAGCTTACAGAACTGATAGAGTTTATGCCTTTGGATGAAACAGATGAGAATTGGGCGAAAAAAACTCTTGAGTGCAGTACAAAAAATAGAAACATTGATATTACTGCGCTGAAAGAAAAATATGATATTAAAGAAAAAGCAAAAATGCTTGATAGGTATTACGGTCAAGCGTTGAGCCGCGGAAAGGTTATAACGGATGTTGGTAAAAAAGCATGATTTTATTATAATAATATGTACTTTGTTTTGCGGCTTGGGCGTATTATTTATAAATAATCCCACTGTATGTCTGGCGATGGCATTGATTCAGACAATTATGATATTTAAGAAAGCCAAAATTTCACTTTTTAGTATATTGGCTTTTTTACTAAATTTTTGCTTGATACAGGAATATGGGGCATATGTTGGGTGGGATGTTTATGGCTTGTTGGCTTTCAAACAGGTTCCAATATACTTTTATGAAATGTTTATATGTGTCTTTTCATTTAATCTCATTCTTTATTGTGTTTTATCCATTTCGCACTGCTTAGAGAACGAGGGTAAATTGTTCACATTGAACGTAGATGCTGGATTTCAGATCTCGGTTTTATTGATTATAGCAGCAATTGGAATAACTATTTTAGTGTTTCCGACAATTCCGTCTTTAGGCGCATTTGTATTGTCAAATAGATTTACAAGAGGAATATTACCATTTACAGGTTGGTCATGCATGCCTCCATTTTTTATGGCAATAGCAATAATGAATGAAAGATGCCGAAAATGCGCTATATTCGTGACAGTTATTATTGTGTTCTGGTATGTTTTTCATGGAGAAAGAGTCGATTGCATAGGACTATTGGTTTTTCTTGCAATTAAATATTATAACAATAACAGGAATAATAATAACACAATTATGAAGATAGGAGTAATAGCCGGTTGTGTAGTTGTTCTATTTGTCGCGGTAGGAATGCTCAGAACAGGTGCGGATAATCTACAATTAAAAAAAGTATTGAATGGCGTTTTGATCCAATCCACGGCTTGCGATGTTTCATATGTTTTTAATTGTGCAGTAGATTTGGCAACGAAAGGAGAGCTTCTTCATGGCATAACTTTTTTAAGTTATGCTGTAAATTGTGTTCCATTATTAAATGACCCTTATTCATTTCAATCTTATATTCAAAATTTTTATCCGACACCAGGAGGAGGACTGTTTTTCGCTGAACCAATTGCAAATTTCGGGTTGCACTTCGCTATCTTTTTTTCTGGAGCATATATTATACTTCTTGCCAGACTTGTAAGAAAAGCAACAAAATACAGATTTATGGTATACGCTGCCCTTTGTATAACAATTTTTAGGACTGCTTGGTATGGTTTGAACTATCCGATCATAGCCATATTGTATTTTGCGCCCGCAATCCTATTTGCTACAAAATTAATTAACAGGAAAAAATTAGGAGGTTACAATATTGATGAAGTGTCTAATTAGTGTAGTTGTACCAGTTTATAACGTGGAAAAATATATCGATCGTTGCTTAAATAGTCTTATAAATCAAACCTATCGTAAATTGGAAATAATTATAGTAAATGATGGGTCTACTGACAATTCACGAAAAATAATAGATAAATTCTCTAAAATGGATTCTAGAATTATAGTAATAGATAAGAATAATGGAGGATTGTCTGAAGCACGGAATGTAGGAATTAATGCCGCTACCGGTGATTACATTACATTCATCGACAGTGATGACTTCGTTTCTTACGATTATATAGAGTATTTATATTCACTTATAGAAAAATATAAAGTAAAAGTAGCTTCTTCTTTTTATCAAATAATCTCATCAAAAGATGAAATTACGACCAATGAAGAATATATCGATCAAAAACTTACGGCTAGAGAAGCTGTTAACAAAATGCTTTATAGAGAGAATATTGCACATAATGCATGGGG
>ULUQ01012704.1_pt1 | contig 10980 bp, 8 predicted proteins | sample 1958661 | NCBI WGS metagenome assembly ULUQ01 (sample SAMEA4835765, study PRJEB28245) | human gut metagenome | biome: gut microbiome; material: fecal sample | place: Denmark | collected 2008 | reverse complement strand
GGGGGAGCCGTTCTACACGCTCACGGCCCCGACTTTCGACCGCGCGGAGATCGACACCGACCGGGGAACTCTTCTAATCGAGAAACGCGGCGAGGGAACGATTCGCCGCATGACGCTGGGCGGAAAGCCGCTTGCGAAATACCGCATCGGTCACGACGAGCTGCTCCGCGGCGGACAACTGACTTTTGAACTTCAAAACAAGCGATAGATGAATATCACACAACTACTGACCGCAGCGGGGCTGCTGCTGACAGCCTGCGCGCAGCCTGCCGCCGAGGAGAATTACACGCGCTTCGTAGATCCGAAGATCGGTACGGGCGGCCACGGGCACGTCTTCGTGGGTGCGAACGTGCCGTTCGGCATGGTGCAGGTGGGCCCTACGAGCATCCCGCAGGCGTGGGACTGGACTTCGGGCTACCACGCGAGCGATTCCACGGTAATCGGCTTCTCGCATACGCACCTCTCCGGCACGGGCATCGGGGACCTGTTCGACATCACCGTCATGCCCGTTACGGGCGAGGTGACCTATGCCCGCGGGGAGGAGAAAGACCCTGCTTCGGGGATGTGGTCCTACGCCGATCGGACAAAAGAGATCACGAAGCCGGGCTACTACTCGGTGCCGCTGACAAGGTACGGCATCACGGCCGAAATGACCGCCACGGAACGTGTGGGGCTGCATCGCTATACCTTCCCGGCGTCGGACGCCGCGGCCGTAGTCTTCGATCTGGAGAACGGCGGCTGCTGGGACAAGGCCACCCAAACACATCTGGAGAAGGAGGGCGATAGCCGCATTACGGGCTGGCGTTACTCGACGGGCTGGGCCAAGGATCAGCGGGTCTATTTCGTGGCGGAGTTCTCGAAACCCTTTGCGAAATTCGAAACCGTCGGGGACAAATATGCCCGGGCGTCGTTCGCAACGACTGACGGCGAACAGGTGTTGCTGAAAGTAGCCCTTTCGCCCGTGAGCATCGAGGGTGCCAAGGCGAATCTCGTGGCGGAACTCCCCGGCTGGGATTTCGACGCCACGGTAAAAGCCGCCGACGCGAAATGGAACGCCGAACTGTCGAAGGTGAAGGTCACGACGACGGACGAGGCGGCGAAACGGATTTTCTACACGGCCCTCTACCACACGATGGTGGCTCCGTCGCTCTTCTGCGATGTGAACGGCGACTACTACGGTTCGGACCATGAAATCCATCGCAACGCCGACTTTACGAACTACACGACCTTTTCGCTCTGGGATACCTACCGGGCTGCGATGCCGCTGATGACGATTCTCCACCCGGAGAAGATGCCCGACATCATCCGGACGATGCTGGCAATCGCCGACGAGCAGGGACGGCTCCCAGTGTGGCATCTGTGGGGCAACGAGACCGACTGTATGGTGGGCAATCCGGGTATCCCGGTCGTTGCGGACGCCCTCGTGAAGGGCATCGAAGGTTTCGACCGGGAAAAGGCTTTCGAAGCCATTAAAAAGACGGCGATGAACCCCGACCGCGGCAACGGCCTGCGGATGCAGTACGGCTATATCCCGTGCGACCTCTTTAACGAAGCGGTGGCCTACGACATGGAATATGCTTTGGCCGACGGCGCCGCAGCCCGGGCCGCCGAAGTGCTGGGCCGTATGGAGGATGCGAAGTTCTTCGAGGAACGCAGCCATTCGTACCGTAACTATTTCGACCCCTCGACACGCTTTATGCGGGGCCGCGACTCGCGGAAAGGCTGGCGCACGCCCTTCGATCCCTTCCACTCGACGCACCGCGCCGACGACTACTGCGAGGGCAACGCCTGGCAATATACATGGCTGGCGCCGCACGACGTCGAAGGCTTGCAGGGGTGCTTCGGCTCGCGCGCGAAGCTGATCGAGAAACTGGATTCCCTTTTTATCGTCAGCCCGGTGATTCAGGGCGGTAATACCTCGCCCGATATTTCGGGACTTATCGGCCAATATGCTCACGGCAACGAACCGAGCCATCACATTCTCTACCTCTACACGATGCTGGGGCAGCCGTGGAAGACGGCGGATAAAGTAAGGGAGGTGCTCACAACACTCTACCACGACGCGCCCGACGGACTTTCGGGCAACGAGGATGTGGGGCAGATGTCGGCGTGGTACATTCTCTCGTCGCTGGGTATGTACGAGGCGGAGCCGGCCGGTGGTCGCTACTGGTTCGGCTCGCCGCTGTTCGACAGGGCCGAGCTGAAAGTCGAAGGCGGTGTGTTCACGATCACGGCCGAGAACAACTCCGCCGAGAACAAATACATCCAGCGCGTATGGCTCGACGGACAGCTCTATACGAAGCCGTGGATCGCACATGCCGACGTCGTGCGGGGCGGGGAGCTGCGCTTCGAAATGGGTGCCGAACCGAAGGTGTGGTACTGTCCCCAGGAACCGGAGGCGTATGCCGACCAGCGGCCGGAAAAGCGGCTTTTCACCTCCGAGGCCGTCGAAGCCGAAATCGGGCGCGTCAGCGCACAGCTGACCAACGACCGCATCCGGTGGATGTTCCGCAACTGTTTCCCCAATACGCTCGACACCACGGTGCACTATCGTGAGGACGAGGACGGCAACCCCGATACATATGTCTATACGGGCGACATTCCGGCCATGTGGCTGCGCGACTCGGGTGCGCAGGTGTGGCCCTACGTGCAGCTGTGCGGTAACGATGTGCCGTTGCGGCGGATGATCGCCGGCGTGATCCGCCGTCAGTTCAAGCTCATCAACATCGACCCGTATGCCAATGCGTTCAACGACGGTCCGACCGGAGCGGGCGAGGATGCGGAATTCTATCCCCAGAACCCCTGGGTGTTCGAACGCAAATGGGAGATCGATTCGCACTGCTATCCCATTCGTCTGGCGCATCACTACTGGAAGACTACGGGCGATGTGTCGGTTTTCGATGCGGAGTGGGTCGCAGCCATGCGCAATATCATCAAGACGCTCCGGGAACAGCAGCGCAAAGAGGGCCCCGGACCGTACACGTTCCTCCGCACGACCGATCGTCAGTTGGACACCAAGTGCTGCGTGGGACGCGGCAATCCGGTGAACCCCGTGGGGCTGATCGCCTCGGCATTCCGTCCCTCGGACGATGCCACGACGTTCGAGTTTCTCGTGCCGTCGAATTTTATGGTCGTCTCGTCGCTCAGGAAGGCCGCCGAGATTCTCACGGCGGTGAACGATGAACGGGAGCTTGCCGACGAGTGCACGGCGTTGGCCGACGAGGTGGCTGCGGCATTGCAGAAATACGCCGTCGTGGAACATCCGGAGTTCGGAAAAATCTACGCCTTCGAGGTCGACGGTTTCGGCAGCACGCAGCTTATGGACGACGCCAATGTGCCGTCGCTCTTGGCCATGCCCTATCTGGGCGACGTGGAGCGCACGGACCCGATTTACGAGAACACGCGCCGGTTCGTGTGGAGCACGGAAAATCCCTATTTCAGGCGCGGAGCTGCCGGAGAGGGCATCGGAGGACCCCATATCGGCGTCGAAATGATCTGGCCCATGAGCATTATGATGCGGGCATTCACGGCGACCGACGACAACGAAATCCGCGACTGCATCGCGCAGCTGCTGACTACCGACGCCGGTACGGGCTTCATGCACGAGAGTTTTTCGCGGCACGACGCCGCGAAGTTCACCCGCGCGTGGTTCGCCTGGCAGAACACGCTGTTCGGCGAGCTGATCCTCAAGATCGTCAACGACGGAAAAACGGACCTGCTGAACTCGATAAACTAACCGAAAAAACAAACTGCCATGATAAGACCAGTCTCTTTTCTGTTACTTACCACCGTCCTATGCGGCAGTTGCGGGAACCGCACCGCGCATCCCGTAGCAACTCCCTGCGATGAACCCCTGCCGCGTCCCTCGGAATATGTTTCGACACTCGTGGGTACGCAATCGGACTACACGCTCTCGACGGGCAACACCTATCCTGCGGTGGCCCTGCCGTGGGGCATGAACTTCTGGACGCCCCAGACGGGCAAGATGGGTGACGGCTGGGCCTACACCTACGGTGCCCATACGATCTGCGGATTCAAGCAGACGCACCAGCCCTCGCCCTGGATCAACGACTACGGACAGTTCTCCGTGATGCCCGTGCGCGGCTGCGACAAGATCGACGAGAAGTGCCGCCGCAGCTGGTTCTCGCACCAGTCGGAGACGGCCAAACCGTACTATTATTCGGTCTATCTGGCCGACCACGACATCCGGGCCGAAATCGCACCCACGGAGCGTGCCGCCGTCATGCGTTTTACGTTCCCCGAGACGGACGAGGCCGGCGTTGTCATCGACGCCTTCGACCGCGGTTCTTGCGTGAGAATCCGCGACAAACGGACTGTTACGGGTTACACGACGCGCAACAGCGGGGGCGTGCCCGAAAATTTCCGCAATTCCTTCGTCATCCGCTTCGACAAACCCGTCGAAAGTTTCCGGGTCTTCGACGGAACAGACGAGATCAAGGGTTTGAGCATCGAGGGTGAACATGCCGTAGCGGCAGTCTATTTCACTACGCGCCGCGGCGAGCAGGTCACGGCGCGTGTTGCCTCGTCGTTCATCTCCGAGAAACAGGCTTTCAGGAATCTCAAGGAGTTGGGCAAGGACGATTTCGAAACCGTAAAAGCAAAAGCGCAGACCCGCTGGGACGAGGTTCTTGGCAAAATAGAGGTTGCGGGCGGCACTACGGACCAATACCGCACGTTCTACTCGTGCCTTTACCGCTCGACACTCTTTCCCCGCAAGTTCTACGAACTGGACAAAAACGGCAGTCCCGTGCATTACAGTCCCTACAACGGAAAGGTGCTGCCGGGTTATATGTACACCGACACGGGTTTTTGGGATACGTTCCGAAGTCTGTTTCCGCTGCTGAACCTCGTCTATCCCTCGGTCAATGCCGAGATTCAGGCGGGGCTGGCCAACACCTACCGTGAGAGCGGCTTCCTGCCCGAATGGGCCTCCCCGGGACATCGCGGCTGCATGGTGGGCAACAACTCGGCCTCGGTCGTGTCGGACGCCATTCTCAAGGGTATCACCCCGCAGGAAGACATTGCCACGCTCTACGAGGCGATGCTCGCGGGACGCGACAAGGTTCACCCTACGGTAAGTTCCACCGGACGCCTCGGACACGAGTATTACAACACGCTGGGCTATGTGCCCTACGACGTGGGCATCAACGAGAGCGCCGCCCGGACGCTGGAATACGCTTACGACGACTGGTGCATTGCACAGGTTGCGAAAAAGTTGGGCAAGACCGGGGATGTCGACCGGCTCGAAAGAGCTTCCGCCAATTACAAAAACCTGTTCGATCCCGAAACCCGCCTGATGCGGGGCCGTAACGAAGACGGCACGTTCCAGTCTCCGTTCAGCCCCTACAAGTGGGGCGACGCCTTCACCGAAGGCAACGCGTGGCACTACACCTGGTCGGTGTTCCACGATCCGGAGGGGCTGGCCGAGCTGATGGGCGGCAAGGAAGGATTTGCCGAGATGCTGGATTCGGTGTTCGTCGTGCCGCCGATCTACGACGACAGCTACTACGGCGTGCGCATCCACGAGATCACTGAAATGCAGGTGGCCAACATGGGCAACTACGCCCACGGCAATCAGCCCGCGCAGCACATGATCTACCTCTACAACTATGTCGGACAGCCGTGGAAGGCGCAGTGGTGGACGCGCGAAGTGATGGACCGCCTCTATTCCGCAAAACCTGACGGTTACTGCGGCGACGAGGACAACGGCCAGACTTCGGCGTGGTACGTCTTCTCGGCTCTGGGGTTCTATCCCGTGTGTCCCGCATCGGACGAGTATGCCGTGGGTTCGCCGCTGTTCCGGAAAGCGGTAATCCACCTTGAAAACGGCAACGACATTACGATCGAAGCCCCGGCGAACAATCCCGAAAACCGATATGTTAGCAAAATGACTTTAAACAACAAAGAACTTGAAAACCCCTTCCTCAAATATTCCGAACTCAAAAAAAGAGCGACTATACTCTTTGATATGCAAGTTCAAAAATAATATTTGTCCCGAAACTCATATACTCTTTGAGTAATTGGAAGGATAATAAAATTACAAAGGACTGGGACAATTGTACGTTCCGGTCCTTATTTTCTTGCAACCTTTGCGACCAGATGAAGGTCTGCAAATGCCAATCCCCATTTATTGCGCAATTCCGGTTTCATTCAAACTCACTATTGCATAGATATTGGCCGGATCATCCTTTTCCGTGTAATAGCTTACGCTATATACCGTGCTGCATTCCATTCCAACCTCATACAACCAATCCTCCACAGCATAATCCTGATAGCGTTCAGAGTTTAAGCTTTTCAGCCCTTCCGGACTTAATATTTCCCCGATGTCCGCACGGTCAAACTTGCGGGCTTCGATCCATATCCAGGCATTTACAAACTCTCCGATCCGGGGAAGAAAAGGGTAATTCCAATCCACATCGACTTCAAACCATTCTTTAAAATACCGATGTTCCAAGCTAAACTTGATATGTGCGCCCATAATGCAAATTTTGAAGTTGAGAGCTAAATACAATACACAAATGTAAGATTTTTACTTCATTCTGCAAATAGTATCGCGTTCAGTTCGGCTAATTCTTGGGAATGTGGTTTTATTTCACTAAAATACAATATGTTGAGAATCTGAATATTCTCGCCAAGGCAGCAGTTGCAGTATCTGTTTGTTGCAATGACATTATATTCTTGACAGACTTGTTTCTGAAGTATAAAGCAAATTGCCTGTCTGCCGTCGTTGTGGTTCTTCTGGTATTGCTCAAAATCCGAAATTCGGATGAGCTCTCCAAAAAGTGCGAAATTTCAATTGCGTTATCTGTGTAATCTTCGTTTTCTCCGTCGTTGGATCTGCCTTTGCTGTTCTTCATAGGCATCCGTATTGGCTAAATCCAATACCGTATCCACGATGCCCGAAATGGGATTGACGGCATGACCGGGCTGTCGGTCGTGCTGCGGCTCCTGCCGCTGCTCGGACCCGATATGCGGCGATTCTCTGGGAGCAGGATAGAGTCCGTTGAAAGCGTTTGCCGAGAACTCCTTTCCCAGCACCGACCCGTTGGCGACGATACCTTCGTTGTGGTCGATGAATGTCACCCCGTAAATCCTACCTACCGGATTGATCCGGAAGATAGCATCTATATTGTCGGCCTTGAGCAGTCGCCGGAACTCGTCCCGTGTATTGTATGGGCTCATGGCGTCTTTGACCGTATGACGCAAATGGTCGAGCGCGTCCGGTTCTTTCAGCTTTTCCTTTGATTTTGCATAATACGCTTGCAGAGCTTTATAACCTACGTCTTTCCCTATTTTGCTCGACTTGAAGGGTGTGCCTATTCCATAGCCGTCGTCGGTCATGGCTCCGTAGATTACTCCGGCATAGTTCCGTCCATCGATCGTTCCCGTACGTTCTTCGACCGAGACATTGAAGCGTTCCAGCAACGTGCGCAACTCCCCGTAGGACGAGCATTTGTAATGGCGCAGGCACGACCGTACGACAGACGATATCTGCTGCTTGACATTCCCCTCGGGATAATTCACTTTCCGCAGCCCCTCCTTGTCCGTCTGTTCCTGCCCCTTGATACTCGGATGCAGGCCGTATTTCTGCTCCAACGAGCGCAGGATATCCATCGACCGCCGGGCTTCATAATCGTGGGATAACTTACGGCCGTTCTCATCGATTCGTAATGACACGACATGCAAATGCTCCCGGTCGATATCCGTATGTTTGAAGACGATATAGGGCTGGTTGCCGTAACCCATACGCTCCATGTATTCCTGTGCAATCTCCCGAAGTTGTCCGACGGTCAGTTTATCTTCCGGCGAAGGGTTCAGCGAGACATGGAATACCGTGTTACTCGTGCGCCGATTGGCTTCGAGATACGGCATAAAACTCTCCATGCAGGCATCGACATCCATTTGCCCATGTTTGTCGAACGGCTCGAGCATCTTCTGCCAATAGAGCACTTCGGCTTCATCCTTATCTACTTTCTCCTTGTTGTAATACAGAGCCCCTCCGGGCGAGGAGCCCGACCTTATATTCGCAACCACTCCTTCGCCTGTCTTGCGAGGTTGAGAATCTCGATACTCAGGGCCTTCAGCTCACGAGTCCGCTGTTCCAGCATGGCGATCTGATGCGGGATTGTGACGCTTGAAAAGTGCGCATTGACGGCTTTTACAACCTGATTATAGTTGTTCGCAAGTTTCTGAAATTGGAAATAAAAGTCATTCAGCCGGGCAATGAACTGTACTTTCGAAGGGTCGCGTTTGAGGACTTCGAAGCGCTCCGAGAAGATACGTTTGACGATAAATCGGCTCCGGTTATGTTCCAGTCCGGCCTCTGCAAGCATCTTTTCAAAGCGGATATTTTCCTCTGTGGTGAGCTTAAAATTGTATCGGTGGATACGGGGATCGGTAGCTGTAGGCCGTCCGGTTCTCTTTTTAGAGGTTGTCATAGTGTCGGTAGTTAAAGTGGCGTGACTCGGGAACGCCACCCGGCCTCGCAGAGCGAGCACCTTTGTATGTCGAAAATCTTTTCGGCATACAAAGGTACAGCTCGCTCCCATCTGGCGATGGGAAAAATCCGCGCCGGAGAATCTCTGACCGAAGTTTTCAGAATTTCCCGAAGCGGTTTCCGGAACCGGATCTGTTCCCACTGCAATATTACAACCGCTGAGAGCTGAAAAAAAGCCCGGTGAACGGACTGGAGCGGACTGGAGCGGACATTGGAACGGAAGCGTCACAAGCGGTTGTATATTGTGGCAGGAATAAAAGAAAGCGTTTGTGAGCCATGAAATTGAATCACCCTAAAAGGATATCGTGCCGGCGCGACGGAGATTGTTCCGGGACGAAATTCGTCGTTAAAATTGCTCTTTCCCTCTTTCGGAATAAAGGATATCCACAAAATATGAATTTCTGAAAGAGTGCATTTCTGGATGCAGCAAAAATGCAAAATTCGATAGAATGGCTATCCTAAAACGCGAGTTGTTGAACTTTTTAAATACCGTATTATGAACATCACCCCTGTAAGTATTGCCGTCTGCAATCAGAAAGGCGGCGTCGGAAAATCGACTTTCACGGTACTGCTCGCCAGTTACCTGCATTACATCGTCGGACACGACGTGTTGGTCGTGGACTGCGACTATCCCCAATGGTCGATCTATGCCCAGCGAGAGCGGGAACTATCGCTCATCGAGCATGACGATTACCACAAGCTGTTGCTGGTACGTCAATTCAAAGCCACGGGGCGCAAACTCTGGCCGCTGCTGAAATGCATGCCTCCCGAAGCCCCCGAAGAAGTCGAGCGGCTGCTGCAAAGCGGTTGCCATCCCCGCATCATTCTCTACGATTTGCCGGGAACGGTCAATGCCGAAGGCGTCATTCGGCTACTCGCATCGTTGGACGCTGTCTTTGTGCCCCTGAAAGCCGACAAGGTCGTCATGGAAAGTACGCTCTCCTTTGCCCGGAGCCTCACCACTAACCTTGCCCAAGATCCGACCCTTACTTTACAAAGCGTCTATCTTTTCTGGACGATGATAGACCGTCGTGAACGAACGCCGCTTTACGATCAATACGAGGCTGTTATCCGCAAGCTCGGGTTGCCGCTTATGGCAACTCATATTCCTTACCGTTCGAAGTTCAACAAAGAGCTGCTCCCCGAAGGTACTGGAGTCGGCCGCTCAACTTTGCTGGCTCCGGAACGAGCTTTTGCCCGTGAAGCACAGATCGAGGCCCTCGCGACAGAAATTCTCACGCTTCTTAACATCCGCTAACAATGGTCAAGAAACCCAAAGTCGAAGTCGACGAAGGTCTGGTAAGACAGGTGATCGCAGGACAGTTGCCCCTCACGACGAAAGTTACACGCGAGATAGAAGATCCTGCGCAGCAAGAGCCGGGAGCAGAACCGGATGTTGTTGTCCGGGATTCCGAAGAAGAAGCACAAGATATTCCCACCCCGGCACCGGAACCCCGGCGGCGACGGACAATGGTCATTCCGGATTTTGAGCAGACCTATATGACACGCCATGATATCCACGTTCGCTCGGCCTTATATGTAAGTATCGACACCAAGCGAAAGGTATTGGATGTGGTCAAGAAAATCGGCAGCGAATATATGACAGCTACGTCTTATGTCGAGAATATCGTGCGGCAGCATCTCGAACTGTACAAAGACGACATCAATAGAATTTACAAACAGAAAAGCACCCAAAATCTTATCTAAAATGAAAAAGAACTGTTTTGCGCGTATGCGCCCGTCACTCAAGGCTGCGTCCGTTCCCGACGCTCCGGCATCCATTGTTGCCGCACCTGAAGATTCTTCAAATCCCGATTCTCTGCCTTCCGAAACGGTCGTACCCGAAAGGCAGGGTGTGAAGCCGGAGCGTGCTCACGTACCGGACATACGACGGCGACGTTCGATGAAATTGCCCGACTACAAAAAAACATTTCTTGTCCGGGTGGATTACGACTTCCGCGCCTCGCTCTATGTCAGTGCCCCTACGAAACGGAAAATCCTTGAAGTCCTGAAAAAAATCGGCGGCGAGCGACTGACCGCGACATCTTATGTAGATAATATCCTGCGGCACCATCTCGAAATATTCCGCGACGAGATCAACCGCATACATCAAGAACAGAATTACCATAACATCATCTAAAACTTTTCAATCATGTCGAACGATTATTTATCCGACCTGCACTTTTGGGAGATGCTGGGTCTTATTATGCTCGGATTGACACTTCTTTGGACTACTATTTCCGGGATCAGCTCCTTGATACAGCATTGGCGGCGCCCGGAGCGTCCCGATGCCCCGGCACCTCTTCCGGCCGATGACCGTGAGGATTTCATCCGGGACCGACGACGGGAAGAGCCCGATAAACGGGAAATGCCGCTTCCGGCCCCCTTCCGGCCTCTGCGACCCAATGACGACATTGTCACCGGCGACTTCGACCGAATGTTCCTGCAGCCAAGAAGCATTC
>ULUQ01055976.1_pt1 | contig 10990 bp, 10 predicted proteins | sample 1958661 | NCBI WGS metagenome assembly ULUQ01 (sample SAMEA4835765, study PRJEB28245) | human gut metagenome | biome: gut microbiome; material: fecal sample | place: Denmark | collected 2008 | reverse complement strand
TACGCACGTGCGTGTGTGCGTGTGTAGGCGTGTATACGCCTGTATGTGCGTGGGCGTGTGCGTGAAGTGATATGAGAAGCTAAAATTTTGGGGTGAGGAAAATTGCCACTTGACGAATTTCATTGTTTGTGTTATCATAGTTTCACGAAAGGAGATGTGAAAGATGAAGTATGACATACTGGAAATTGCAAAGAGCCGAGTGACTGCAATTCAGAGTAATCATAACGATTTAAGTTGGACGAGTAATCGTGAAGATGACCTTTTAGTGCTTGTTGCAAATAACAAGACGTTGAAGAAGTATCTAAGCATTGCAGTTACAGCAACGTATAACGATTTTGATGAGTGTTACTGTTTAAAAGTCAGAGAGTTGGACTCACCTGAAAATAACACAACGACAATTACGAACTTGAATAACCATTACGAGTTGCTTGACGATTTAATCAAAGTTGTCATATGCTACTTGAAAGATATAGACAGAATAGGGGTGAAATACGGTGGAGAGTAAAGCGCTGACGCTTGTTAAGGATTGTGTAGACAATCTTTTGATTGACTATCCTGAACTGAAAGACAAGCCTTTAAGTGAGATACCTTTGATTTTAAGGGATATGATACATAAAGGCACTGATTTAAGTGGGGATAAAGGGGTTTCAGCCCCTCCAAAGAAAAAAATTTTGAAAAAAATTAAAAAAAGTATTGACAAGTGTGCTAAGTGATGTTATAATGAGCTTGTCATTGAGAGATGACGTTCCTTGTTTCAGGTGTTGTAGCTCGAATATTTCTTCCGTGGTGTTCGTTGCGGTTTCACACCTAAACACTTTCTCATAGATTTTCACATATTACACGCTTAGAGTACACAAGCACATCATTCAATGAGTGGAACAGTATACCACTGAACGCAATGACCTCTCAATGTGTAATTGAGTGCAATTCTCAATCGTGTAGCCAGTCCCTGTTCGGTCAACAATAAAATCGTATACCCATTATAACCGAATAGGGCATAAGTTTCTTGCGTGGTTGCCTTTGACTTCCTGTGTAGCCACGCTTGAACGTAAGCATTTTGTTTAATTCCGATTGTACGGCAAAATGTTTGTTTTTTCGTTGTACTATGCTAATATGGTGGTGAATTTGACGGTTATTCACCACCGTATGGGTATTCGTGGTGGCACTACATTTCAGAAAAATATTTTTGTTTTGGAGCAGGTTCAACACCTGCAATACCCACCAATTCAGTGACAGCATATATGTCCCTTAAAACCGTTTGGGACGGCAGAGTAGATGAATATTGTATCAAACGGTACTTACAATAGAACTACTCAAGTCACTGATTTCCACTTGCACTGTTCGTGAAACAGTGCAGAACAAACAACTCCTCATTTCACAATGAGTAATTGTTAAATAGTTTTCATAGAGCTTATGGAAACGCTGAACTTTGCTAAGTTTAATAACTTTTGATTAAATGGTTTGGTATATTACTTGCTTGTTTTTCAATAAGTCCTCTATACATATTAACATAGCAAGGTTCAGTTTGCCATTTTGGCAATGTGCGGTTACTCCATATGGTAATTGCACCTCCTTTGAATTTAATAGGTTTATGGGAGAGTAATTCCCAAGAGTACTCTCCTAAGTAGACCCGAGAATTTCTACACCTCGTTTAGAGTTACATATGGAATTGATTAAGTGGTTGATGTAATCTACTGGCTTTATCATTATTTGTGATTTATTCACAATCCTTTCGACACATACAAGCTATCTAATCATAGCTTGTATATGCTTTCTGACAGAGAGTCTGTTTAACAAGGTCACACCTTGCAGGGAGCTATACAGATTTAATATTTGTACTTCCCCCACTAAAAGTATGAATAATCGTTTCATAGATAGCTTATCGGCACAATGCTGGTAAGCTATTTATGCTATAAGGAGGAAATTATGGACGAATTAACTAAGAAAAAGGACAGCAAAACACAAGAATTGATTGATGAGATTGAAGCTTACTATGGCAAGTCGGTTGTGGAATTGATAGTAGACTTACAATCCGAGCCAATAGTACGGCATTTTAAAGGTGGCTACTATCGTGTAATGAGTATTGGTATGGACAGTACCACTAAAAACCCTGTTGTCGTGTACAAGAGTTTGAATGGCAAGAGTTATGTTTGGACTCGTGACCTTTTAGAATTTCTATCACCAGTACCTAAGGACAAGCAGGAGCTTAATGTATTCGGGCAAAAACGCCGATTTGAGAAAGTAAAAGACTTTAGCTTACAATTAGACCTTGTAAGTACAAAAGACTTGATTATGGCGATTTCAGAGCGTGATACGGACATTTTATGTGTGGATAAGAAAAATATCAAGCAAAAGGACTATGTTTTGGCAAGGAAATATAGTATGTCAGACGGTGAGCACTACGAAGTAGTGAACACTTTTAACACTTATGAAGAAGCAACAGAGAACTTGAAAAAGAATGTACGCAAGAATAAGTGGAGAGAAAATTGTTTTATAATAATGACAAGGGTGTTTTATAAGGAGTATTAAAGATGAATGATGTAACAGACGCATTAAATAATTTGGGTAAAGCACTTTCGGGTGAGAACAACGAGAGCAAGCCTGACGGTTTTAAAGAAAAATTCAATGCTGTTTTGAGAAAAGTGCTTGAAGTATTAATGGTAATAGGGTCAATGGCTTCCCTCATTGTATCATTGCTTTTGGTGGCAACAGTGTTTATAACACTTATAAGGGGCGACTATTTTAGCTCTTTGATGTGTGGAGTATCGGCTTTTGTATTATTAAAATTGAGTAAGGAGTTTTAAGTATGATAATATCAGGAAGTAAAAAAGCGAGTGCCTTTGAAAAAGGCTTTATAAGTGAACTAAGTCAGCTTATAGACGGCAATATGCTTGATTTTGAAAAGCATTTAGAGAAAGCCGATTACGGCTATGCTAAGTCACTTGATGTTTTATTAGAGAATGCATATTTAAGTCTGCAAAAGGTAAAGGACGCTTATTTAGTTAAGATAGACTTACCTGAAACGGACGAAGAAACAAGAGAAAAGATGATTAAGGCTCTTGATAAGGTTTATGCAGAGATGATGAAAATTGAGCATAAATCATTGTTTTTGAACGATTGGTTGAAAAAACACGCATTGTCTATGGAATGAGGATTTTCCTTACTTGACAAATAAAAATCAGTGTGCTATAATGTAGCCATAGTGATAACGAAATACGTTATCAAAGAAAATAAAAATATAAAAAAATCAAGGAGGTTGTTTATTATGGCAAACAATAAGGAACAATTAATTAAATCGGTGTTGGATATGAAGAAGGCAATGGCTGATTTCTTTGACGCATATACAGATATGCTTATGGCACTACCTGTATTTGAAACGGCAGAGTTGGTTGCAGTAGCTGATACATTGGAAACAGCTGGTACATTGGAAACACCAAAAACATCTGAAAAGGTTGTACCTGCTAAGAAGTCGGCAACTAAGAAGTCAAAGATTGAAAAACAAGAAGTTGACGAAGCTGACGAAACACCTGACGAAACAGACGGTATTTATACAAAAGAAGCTCTTGACGGCAAAAAGTACAACGAGCTAAAGAAGATTGCCAAAGAAGTCGGTGTATCAGCAAAGGGTGACAGAGAAACCTTAATTGACAACATTTTAGGTGCGTCAGAACAGATTGAAGAAGATTTTGACGAAGATGACGAAGAAGAAACAACACTTGAAGATGTTGAAGATGAAGATGATACAGACGAAGATGACGGCGAAGATGAAGATGTTGAAGCAGAGCCTATTGATGATGAAGAAAGTCTTGCGGAAGAAATTGAAGATAGAGTATCTGAAATGGAAACGGAAGAAATTGCAGACTTACTTGTTGAAGCAGGTATCTCCGCAAAGGGTAAGCGTCAGGCTTTAATCAACAAGCTAATCAAGGCAGTACAAGACGGTGCTATTGCAATCAATGGCGAAGGTGAAAATGAAGAAGAACCCGAAGATGATGATTACGAAGATGAAGATGTTGAAGATGACGGTGACGAAGAAGATGTAAATGACCTAAGTAACCCTAACATCAAACCAGCTCGTAAAAAGGCACTAAAAGCTCTAAAATCTATGCTTGAAAAGAAATATGATGACGGTAAGCTAAAGGCAGTCACAATGAAAAAGGCTCTAAAGGCATACTATGACGAGTCAGCAGACGAGATTGACGATATGGATAATGATGAATTGTTTGACGCATATCTTCAACTAAAAATGCTATTCATTGATGATGAAGGTGACGAAGTTGAAGAAGGTGCACCTTATACACTAAACGGTGAGCCATACTGTTGCGGTCAGCCACTTCAATACAATGAAGAAGATGATACATTTATCTGCGAAATTTGCGGTGGCGAGTATGAAAGTGAAGAAGAATAATTAAATACACGTTAATAGGGAGCACTTTATAAATGCTCCCTCTTTATCTTTAAAGGAGTGAATAAAATGCACATTACTACAACAGGGAAATTCCCAAATAAAGATATTACGCATAAACCTAAACGCTATCAGAGTGATATTCTGAAAGAAATGGATAGTGATGAGGTAGCCGAAGGGGATATAAATTTGCAGAATTTTATTCCGCAAAGCGTAACTATTGAGTCAGCGATAGATTATTTCTCTAAAAATGCCACAGGTGAAAACAAAAAGCTGTTTTATGCCACTTCTGAATGGCTAAAAGAGCTAAGAACACTAAAAACGCAAAAAGGTAAAGGTGTAAGCAATGGATAAATATTGGTCGGATAAACCTAAATTCCTTAACTGGAATAGGGAAGATTACATAAAGAATAATGTTCTATACACAGTGCCTATGACCGCTAAAGAAGTGGACGAGAGTAAGCAAGAAGAACTACTTAACAGTCCTAACTATTTTGTAGAAGAAAAACTTGACGGCACTCGTGGTACAATACATTTTTACTCTGACTATGCACGAGTATTTAGCCGTAGAGAGAGTAAAAAATCAGGTTGGTTGACAGAAAACACTGATAGTGTTCCTCAACTAAGAGATATACATATCCCTGAACTTAATGGCACTATTTTGGACGGTGAAATGTATATCCCTGATGTACCTTTCAATGATATATCAGGTATCTTAAATTGTACCTATGATACAGCTATTGAACGTCAACAGGAAAAAGGCTTTTTATGCTTAAATGTGTTTGATATTCTTTATTACAAGGGTATCAAGATTGAGAAAATGCCTTTATATAAGCGAAAGAGTTTTCTTGATAGGATAATTCGTAAAATAAATAACTTCTACGAAGAAGAGTATCCGTCAGGCTTTCCTTATATTCGGAGAGTGCCTTACTTCAAAAATAACACTCCAGTTTTTGTGGGCGACAAAGATTTAAAGTTGTTAAATGCTACTTACAGTGTATATCCGAACTTGTTTAATAAAGTCAAGTTATATAAAAATGCAGGGAATGAAAGTGATTTTTGGGTAAGACTTACACCTAAAGAGTATTACGAGTGGATAGTAATGCACGGCGGTGAAGGAATAATGCTAAAACCTATTGACGGAAAGTATTATCATAAGCGTGGCAGAGAATATCAGAAAATTAAGAAGTTTTTAACTCGTGACGTTATAATAATGGGCTTTACAGAGCCCACAGAAGAATACACAGGTAAATTCCCTGATGACAGTTGGGGCTATTGGATTGACCCTAAAACGAACGAAAAACAAGACCCTAATAGATGTCTTGCTACACCAGCAAAAGAGCTTAAAAAGTCCTTTATGCCTGTAACAAGGTACTATTTTGAGAATTGGGTAGGTAATATCCGATATGGGGTAATCATTACAGAAGAAGAATTTGAAAAGTTATCAAAGAGCAAAAAATTTACCACACAGAAAATGAAACTTTCTGACGGTAAAGAGTATAAGGTTGTTGAAGTTGGCGATTGCGGCGGTTTTGATGATGAAATGCGAAAGTATTTCACAGATAATCGGGATAGTATGATAGGTAAAGTCATTGAAGTTAAAGCGAATGAACAATACAAGGACACAGGCAAGCTAAGACACCCTCGTTTCCTAAGAATGAGAGATGACAAGGATAATTTAGCTTGTACTTGGACAGACCATTTTGGGTAAAGAACGTAATTACAACGATTTTCGTTATTCTTTAAAGTTAAGTGATAAGTTTGTGCTTTGTTTGAAACTTATAAAGGTAGATGATAAGATTAAAGCGAAAACTTGTTTATTTGAACGAGAAGATAACGGTTACAAAAAGGCAGGTAATGTAGTCAAAAATAAGTTATATAGGACGAGAAAAGGAATGTTTTATATAAAACGTAGACTACCTAAAATATTATCTGCAAAGTCAGCAGAATTGCTTTATTTAGATGATTTTACACTTACGAAAGCCTTGACAAAAACAGAATAATATGAGAATATAGAGGGTGAAAACCCTCTATTTTTTATTGTAGAATGTAAAAGGCGGTGATTAAATGAAATGGAGAAAGGTTTTGCATAGCTTATGGATTGATATAAAGTGTATATTTTACTGGTTATTCCTCACTTACTTAGAAGTGACTGATAATCTGAAATACACATTAGCAGGCAGTGTTACAACATCTGAATTGGTGAATTTAGTGTTTAATTTCATTGAAGTATATTCGGGAAGAACACTATATCCTTATCAGGAACAATTTTCAAAGAGAGTTATTCGCTCCGTTTTAACAAATGACGGTGCAGAAATAACAGCTTTATTTGCAAGACAGAGTGGTAAGTCAGAAACAATTTCAGATACATCAGGTGGTATGATGATTTTGCTACCACAACTTGCAAATATGCCTATGTTTGCAAATGATAAGCGACTGCAACCATTTAGGGACGGTTTATGGATTGGTATATTTGCTCCGTCACAAAGACAGGCACAAATTACATACAACCGTATTCGTAGTAGACTTCTAAGTCCGTCAGCAGAAGCAGTCTTAAATGACCCTGATTTTAATTTACAGTTTACCACGTCAAATGGACAGACGTGCTCTCTAAGTAATGGCTCATTCGTTACGGCTATTTCAGCCAGTGACGGTTCATCAATCGAAGGTGAGTCCTTTAAATTAATTATCTGCGAGGAGTGCTTTGTTAAAGGTACACCCATACTCACAGAAAAGGGCAAAAAGAATATTGAAGATGTATCAGTTGGTGATAAGGTATACTCTTATAACCATTCAAAGAAAAAAGTTGAGTTGAAAAAGGTGCAAAGAAGTTTTAGTCAACCTTTGTACGGCAGAAAGATTGTAACCATAACAACTAAATCAGGTAAGAAAATTGTGTGTACAGATAATCATAAAATTTTTGTTCCGAATAAAAATCAATATGTTAGGGCAGACCACTTGACAAAAGATGATTTTGTGTTGTCTTACATACATATGCCACAGGGGAATACTAAGGGAGCATATGAAAGAGTATTACAGGAAGAAGAAATTGAGTCAATAGAGATAAAGTCAGTAGACGAGATAGAAGTTTTTGACCTAACAATAGAAGATAATCATAACTTCTTTGCAGACACTCTTTTAGTCCATAATTGTCAAGATATTAGTAATTACAAGATTACTAAGTCTATCCACCCTATGGGTGCTGCTTATAATGCTACAAAGGTTAAAATCGGAACAGCGACAACCTTTAAAGGTAATTTCTATGACGCAATTCAGCGTAACAAACTTGAATATGATAATGGCGAAACAAGAGTACGAAACCATTTTGAGTACGATTGTGATGTAGCCGCAAAATATAACCCTTGGTATGCAAAGTACATTGAAGGTGAAAAGAGAAGTTTGGGTGAGAAGTCAGACGAGTACCAAATGTCATATAAGCTAAAGTGGATATTGGAAAGAGGTATGTTTATTGATATAGAGCAGTTTGAACAAAATAATCTTGAACCGCTTTTGGACGTATCTCTTTATGACAAGTCAAGAACGCACGTTGCAGGTATAGATTTAGGTGGTAAGGGTGATGATACCGTTATCACAATCGTAGAAGTTGATTGGACACAACCTTTGCAGTTTGATGAAAGGGTTGACCCTGAAACTGGTGAAACTATGGTTTATAAGACATATAATACTTATATAAAGAGTTGGCTAAAAATATCAAATATGCCCGACTATGAAGAACAATATTATATGATTATGGACTTTTTATCACACTTTAAGTTAGCTAAGGTTGTATGTGACGCTACAAGAGAAGCAAGTATATCACATAGGCTTAGAGCAAACTTAAATTGTGAGGTTATACCTTATATCTTTACTACAAAGAGTAAGTCTGAAATATACAAAAATCTTGAAACAGAGATTTCAAGTGGTAGAGCAAGAGTGCCAGCGTCCGAAGAAGTATTGAAGTCAGAAGAATATCATAAATTTATTGAGCAATTAGGTGAATTACAGAAAGATTATAGGGGCTCACAACTTGTGGTATCTCACCCTGACGAGAAGAACGCTCACGATGATTTTTGTTTATCTCTTGATACAGAAATACTTACTGATAAAGGCTTTATAACTTATGATAAAATGACCTCTGATACTTTAGTGGCAAGTGTTGTTGACGGAAAAATTGTGTATAGGAAACCAACTAAAATAATACACAAAGATTATTGTGGCAAAATGTATGAATTTAAGTCAAAGGATTTAGCTCTAAAGGTAACAGAAAATCATAAGATGTTAGTTAAGCATAGAAACAGTGGTTGCTATAAAGATATGTTATCACAGTCACTTTTTGCAATGCCTAATGAACAAAGATATAATACTTTGCAAATACCAGTTGCACCTATTCAAGATAAGGCTGATTATCCAATAAGTGACGAGTTGATTAAGCAGTGTGGCTGGTTTATAACAGAGGGGTGGATAAATTTTGATAAGAGATATAATTCAAAAAGATACTGTTTCGGTCAATCAATAAAAAGTTCAAAATATAGTGAAATACAAGCTATGGTTAGAAAATTAGGCTTAAACCCATACATTTATACTCGTAAAGACGGACTAACTTACTGGGTGTACCACAAGAAAGATAATGCCTTATTTGACAGTTTACTTGCTGACGGAATACATAGAATACCTCGAAAATGGTTAAATGATTTTTCATTACGTCAGTTAAGATTGCTCTTAGATACTCTTATGTATGGTGACGGTACAATTACAAGGAACACTTATCATACAGCCAGTTATGATTTAGCTCGTGATTTTCAAGAGTTAGCACACAAATGCGGAATAAAAACCTCTATACGCAAAAGTGGCAAAATGTATAATTGCTATTTAATGCAAGGTGACTGCACACGAATAAAAGAGGTAAGTGTAACAGACTATAACGGAAAAGTTTGGTGCGTAAATGTAGACAATGGTTATATAGTCACTCGTAGAAATGACAAAATAGCTGTAACAGGTAATTGTGACAGTTGGAGTTTGGCAGTGTGGGGTTGTATGGACGAAGGTGTAGTAAACGAAACGGAAACAGTGAACAGAGATAGTTTAATGGGTAAGTCAAGAAATGAGCAATCTTTTTATAGAGCTATTTCAGGCTTTACAGCGAGAAGGAGAAGATAATTATGTTAGGTTTTGAGAGAATAAGAAGCGTCTTGAATGGTGACGCTTACTACAATACCCTTTTGAACTTAAAGGGGGATATTGATACAAAGTGGTCTAATAGACTTTCACGAATAAGAACAGCGTGGAACTTTTATGAAGGCTATCACTGGGAAGATATACCCTGTACAGATGACGTAGAACTTTCAGTCAATTATTGTCGTGCTTTTGTAAACAAGTTTGTATCGTTTGAACTTGGTAAAGCGTGGAGCTTTACAACTCACAGTAATATGTCTGATAAGATAATTACAGATGACGGAAGAACTTTGTTTGAGTTTTTGGAAGATGTTTGGGAAGATAACGACCAATATGGACTAAGCATTGAAATGGGACAAACAAAGTCTGTAACAGGTGAAGCGTGGATAAGAGTAAACTATGATAAAGCGGAAGATTTAGATGACCCGTTTGGTGAATATCCTGACGGAAGAATAAGTGTATCAGTTATTCCGACTAACATAGTGTTCCCTGAATTTAACCCACATAATACAAAGCAACTTGATAAGCTGACTATTATGTATGTATATAAAAAGCAGGTAAAAGTCGGCGTAGGTTTTAAGACACAAGAGCAAGAAACTCTATTTAGACAGGTTTGGACAAAAGACACTGTTGAAACTTTTGACGGTGATGTGAAACGTACAGATAAGAATAAGTATGGTGTTATACCTTTTGTACAAATTAAGAATTTGAGTATTGCAGGTAAGGTTGAAGGTGTTGGTGACCTTGATGATATTATTCCTTTGAATGTGGAATACAATCTAAAGCAGTCAAATGTTTCAGAAATTATCAGTTATCATTCAGCTCCTATTACAGTTGTTTATGGTGCAAAGATAAGCAATATTGAAAAGGGAGCTAATAAGGTATGGGGTGGACTGCCGAAAGACGCTAAGGTAGAAAACCTTGAACAAAAAGGTGACGGTGGTACTGCAAAAGATTATATCACTAACTTAAAACTTGCAATGTGTGAAATTGGTGGCGTACCTGAAACTGTTTTAGGTGGAGCACAAGCAATAAGCAATACAAGTGGTGTAGCACTTCAATATATCAACTTACCATTGATTGAAAAAACCCGAATTAAAAAAATGAACACAGAAACAGGACTTGAAAGAGTTAATAAAATGATTATTTTAGTAGCTTTGTGTGAAGGTATCGTGAAAAAACCCGAAGGAATTACCAACAGAGATTTTTTCCATACGGAAGTTGAGCTTGCCGATACACTTCCGAAAGATACTCTTATTGAATTACAACAAATTCAAATGGAGATGTCTATGGGTATTGAAGATAGATACGGAGCAATGAAACGTATGGGACGTGAAAACATTGAAGAATACATCAAGCGTGTGGACAAGGATAGGGAAGAACACCCTGATATTTATAGCTCTGCTTCAAAAA
>ULUQ01031033.1_pt1 | contig 11003 bp, 10 predicted proteins | sample 1958661 | NCBI WGS metagenome assembly ULUQ01 (sample SAMEA4835765, study PRJEB28245) | human gut metagenome | biome: gut microbiome; material: fecal sample | place: Denmark | collected 2008 | reverse complement strand
AAGCCGCCGATGTAGCCCGAGATGATGTCGGCAAGGATCTTGACCACAACGGTCCAGTCGCCGTCAGCATTCTTCACCGGGATCATAAACAGGATGATACCAGTGATCGACGGGATGATGAACAGAGCTTTCAGTTTCGCGTTACTTTTGGTTTCCATTCTCTCTCCTCCTTCATATTGGCAAGTCGCGCCGGAAGGCGGTCTCTCTCATAGCCGCTTCCCCGGCAGACAGCTCTTGCCTTTACTTTATACGAATTCAGCAGTAAAGCAAGTGCCAGCAACGTTCTCAATTTGTATACCAGCAATAAATTTCTCCATTTTGTCATTCACTTTTTTGTCGAACCTGTATGTATCTTTTTTGCTTTTCGGGAAAAAGCCCATTTCCCCTTGCCGTTTCAGGGATTTTGGAGAAGAAAAAGGGAGACGCGATACGCGTCTCCCTCCCATTTGCTTTATTGCAAGTTTTCAACGTCCTTCTTGCCGACCGCCATGCGCTTCCATTGCTCAGGAAGGCCCGGCGCGATGAGCGGGAACAGATTTTCCGTGTCCGACGTCGGCTGGATGTTATAGGTGCCGTACTTGTTGACAAGATCGGCGCAGTCGTCCGGCTGGCCGAAGCGCGCCTTGAGCATCGGTGCCAGGTCATACGGCATGCCGGGGTCTTTTCGCGGCATAAAAATCACCTCCGGACTTAGTATGTCCGGAGGCGGCAGATTTTTTCGATTTGTCTCGCTCACGCGCGCAGCGTTTTGGGGTACACGCCCGCGTCGTGTAATTTCTGAAGCTCGCGCTGCACCATTTCCTTATCCTCGTGATACGTCATGCCGAACCAGCGCGCGCTCGAGCGCAGAACGGAGACACTGAGCTCGCCGCGGTCGATGAGCTCGCCGATCAGGCTTGGCAGCAGGCACTCTTTTTTGAGCTCGCCGTCGGGCAGCGCGCGGAGGAAATCCTTAAAATACGCGTCCAGCTTTTCAAACAGCCACGGCGTAAAGCCCCAGAAGTTCATCGAGACCGGCGTCTCGGGCGCGTAGACCGGGCCGTCGCCGTTTTCCTGAATGTCGCGGATCTTGCCGTCGTCGCAGGGCTTTAGGTGGAACGTTTCGACCACGCGGTCGAGCATCCCCTGTTCGTTCACATGGCACACGCCGCGCGTGACCGTGCCGTGCTCGCTCACGGTGTTGCAGAGGTCGTAGCCGACCATCGTGCCCTCGCCGCTTTCGGCGAGCTTTGAGAGCTCGGCGTAAATGGTCTTGAACGCGTCCACGCCGTAATAGTCGTCGGCGTTGATGACGACGAACGGCTCGTGCACAAATTCGCGCGCGCATAAAAGCGCGTGCACCGTGCCGAACGGCTTGACGCGATCAGACGGCACCGTGTAAAAATCGGGCACGCTCGAAAAATCCTGATACGCATAGCAGACCTCGACATTGTCCCCGTCCGCCGTTTTGCGCGCGGCAAGGTGATGTCCGACCATGTTCTCCATCAAGTCGCGCATGTCGGGCTTGATGATGAAGACCACCTTCGTAAAGCCCGCGCGCAGCGCGTCGAAAATGGAGTATTCCATCAAAATTTCACCGTTCGAACCGATGCTGTCCACCTGCTTATTGCCGCCGTAGCGCGAGCCCATGCCCGCCGCCATAATCACGAGCGCTGCTTTCATAAAAACAAAACCCCTCTCAAAGTTCTCGATCTCTTTTTCTCCGGGCGCGCACTGCGCGCTCATCTTCGCCCATCATAGCGTATCCGAACCGGCATTGCAACCGTCTTTTTCGTCTCTTGTCTTTTGCCGCAGGCGTGTTATACTGGTGTAACTATTTCTTAACACCGAGGTCACACCATGGAAGGATTTCTGCACGCGGTCTCTTCCGTCACCATCATCCTGCTGCTGACGGCGACGGGCTATCTCTGCGCGGCGCGGGGCTGGATGGGCCCGCAGGCCAAGGCCTTTATCGGCAAGTTCACGCTCTCTGTCGCCATCCCCTGCATGTCGGTCTACGGGCTGACGAATAACCTGACCCGTGATCTTCTGGTTCAGTCGGGCAGCTTTCTGCTCGTGCCGCTGCTCGGCACCGTGGTCATCACGATCCTGTCACTGCTCGTCGGCAGGCTCTTGAAGCTGCCGCGCAAAAAGCTCGGCGTTTTTATGATGATGTGCTCGGTGTCGAACGCCATCTTCGTCGGCCTTGCGATGTGCACCGAGCTCTTTGGCGACACCTGCACGCCCTACGTCATGCTCTACTACCTCATCAACACCAGCTTTGTCCAGCTGCTGTTTCTCTCGCTTGTGCGCTGGTCGGGCGAGAGCCGCGGCTTTGACCTCAAGATGCTCCAGAAATTCCTGACCACGCCCGCCGTCATCGCCGTTTTCGTCGGCCTCGCGCTCGTGTGGTTTGAAGTGAGGCTCCCCTCGCTCGTGATGAGCTACTGCCGCTATATGAACAACCTCGTCACGCCGCTGGCGCTGCTGCTCACGGGCTATATCATCCACGACATCGGGCTCAAAAATGTCCGGCTCGACCGCGACTTAGGCATTGCGATGGTCTTCCGCTTCCTGCTCGCGCCGATGCTCTCGGTCGCGCTGTGCAGGGCGTTCGGCGTGACGGGCCTTGCTCACGACGTGCTCATCGTCGAAACGGCGATGCCGGTCGTGACGCAGACGGTCGTCGCCGCCGCGGAATACGGCGCGGACGAGGAATTCGCCGCGCAGGGCGCGGCGCTCTCCACGATCGCGTGCTTCGTCGTGATTCCTGTGCTGATGCTGATTTTGTAATCAAAAAAGTGGCAAAGCCACTTTTTTGAGAAGGTTTCGCTGCGTTCCGTGCCTCGGTTGTCCGCTAAAAGCGGACAATTCGACCTTACACCGTTGCGGCACTACGATTCCCGCGCCCTTGCAGGCGCGCCAATCGTGCCGCTTCCTCGAAACCGACTTGCTGTTTCCGCCGCTGGCGGCACTTCGCCGATTTCCACTTCGCGCAAAGAGTTTTCTGCCAGAAGGTGAATTGCCCCGCAGCGGGCAAGAGAAGCCCCTCTGGAGGGCGCACATGTCGCGGCGGAAAACCGATTTGAATTTATTTCGTGCCGTGCGCGGCACCTGGGCAGCCGTTGGCAGCTTTGCTGCCTTACGGATGCTGCGTACCCCTTGCGGGTAAAAGCTCTGCGAGACTCTCTACCCTGAAAAGAATTCCGCGCCGTGGGCGCGGGATTCTTTTTGTTTTCAATTTCCGATCAGTGCGGACAGGCCGCCGGTTCTCAGTTCGTCTTTGTAGTAGTTGAGCTCATCGCCGATGAGCTCGTCGAGCACGCGCATACCCAGCACCTCGACAGGGGCCTTGTCGTCCGTCAGGATGCAGCTTCCGCCCTCATAGGGCGTGAGCTTCGAGTAGACCGTGCGCATCATATCGGCATAGTCGCTGTCCTTGAGCTTTGCGATGCTGCACAGGAACGTCTCCTCCCAGTCATCCGCGTTCGTGCAGAAGATCTCGGTATTCGTGTTGCCCCTCACCGGCGCGGTGACGGTGTGCCGGAAAACGCTCGCCATCGTGTCGCAGAGGTATTCGTTGATCGAGCCGTCCTCCGCGGACGTCATGTTGAGGTTCACGACCATCACGCCGTTCGGCTTCAAATGAGAGCGCACTTCATTGAAAAACTCGACGCTCGAGAGCTGGAACGGGATGGTGATATCCTGATAGGCGTCCACCATGATGACGTCAAACTTCTCCTTCGATGCGGCAAGGTACGCGCGCCCGTCCTCGACCGCGACGGTCACGCTGCCTGGAAGTCCGAAGTAGTCCGTCGCGATGCCGGCAATTTTTTTGTCGATCTCCGCGCCCTGCACACTCGCGCCGGGGAAATAGCGCGTGCAGTAGCTCGCGTACGTGCCAGAGCCCATGCCGAGGATCATCACGCTGCGGTTTTCGTTGTCCGTGCCGTCCATGCCCGCCATGCAGGGCGCGGCGAGCGCGTAGTCATAGTACATGCCCGTCAGCGCGTCGCCCTTGACCTGCACGCTCTGCACACCGAAGAGCACGTTCGTCGAGAGCGTCGTGCGCTTCGCGTCGTCCTGCACCTGCAAATAGTTGTAGATGGACTCGTCCTCAAGCGTGATGTCGCTCTGCCAGAAGGCGAAGCTGTAAGACGGCAGGGCAAAGCACAGTCCAGCGATCAAAAGGACGGAGACGATCCCCGGCACGCTCTTTTTCTTCTCGAACACGAAGTACGCGATGCCGATGGCCGCGAGCACACCGGAGAAGATCAAAAACGTTGCCGCCGTGCCGACGGCGGGGATCGTCACAAACGTCGGCACGAAGGTTCCGATGATGCTGCCGATGGTGTTGAGCGCGTTGAGCCTGCCCACGGTCTTGCCCGTGTCGTCGAGATTGTCGACCGTGAAGCGCGTGAGCGACGGCGTGACGGTGCCGAGCAGCACGCACGGGAACGCGAAGATCACAAGGCACGCCGCGAGCGCCGCCCAGACGAGGAAGTTTTTCGTCACAAAAAGCGCCAGCAGCAGCGAGATGCCCGCGATCAGGTACCGTCCCACAAACGGGATGAGCGCGATCCAGATGGCCGCGATGATGAGGCGGCGGTAGAGCTTATCGGGCGTCGCGCTCCTGTCGGCGAGTTTGCCGCCCCAGACATTGCCGATCGCCATCGCGATCATAATGACGCCGATGATGACCGTCCACACGATCTGCGACGAGCTGAAGTACGGGGCCATGAGCCTGCTCGCACCGAGCTCGACCGCCATGACGGACATACCGGCAAAAAATTCGGTCAGGTATAAAAAGTATTTGCTGCGGATGAGTTTATTTTCCATGCAGGACCTCCCTGTCGTTTCGTTTGTGCCGTCTTCGGTGCAGACAGAGAAATTATAACATGCCTGAACCGCTTTGCACAACGTTTTTGCCGCGTATTCATTCCCGATGCGCATATTCCCTCTCTGCACGCATATAGATGGAGCAACATGAGTCAGGAGTGTGCTGCATGAAGGGTAACATGGAAGAGCGCGCCTGCGCGCTGGCCGCCTACATCATCGAAAACCGCGCCACCGTGCGCGCCGCGGCAAAAAAGTTCGGCGTGAGCAAGTCCACCGTGCACAAGGACTTACAGGACCGCCTGCCGCAGTTCAACCGCAGCCTATACTTGCAGGTCAAGGAGGTGCTGGAGGTCAACAAGGCCCAGCGTCACATCCGCGGCGGCATGGCCACGCGAAAAAAATACAAGGGATTTTGAAACTTTTTTCGACTTTTTGCGTCTAACATAAGAGTGCGCCCTCCGCGCGGCAAAATTTCTCTTGCACAATTCCGCCGCGCAGGGTAGAATGCATTATTGTCAACCAAAAGAAAAAAGAACGGAGCAACAAGATGAGAAAACAGGACTATTACGAGCCCTACTTTGACGATGAGCCGCGCCGCAGCAAAAAGGCAAAAAAGCGCAAAAGAAAGCAGTCCGGCAGCCGCGGCGAGCGCGTCGTCATCACGCTTCTGTCGCTTCTTTTCCTGACCGTGGCCGTCGTGGCGACGGTCAAGTACGTCGTGCGCGCGCCCGAGCCCGTCACGGACGGTGAAGACCAGCAGACACAGCAGGACGGCACGTCGGAGGACAGCGACGCCATTCAAACCATTTCTAACGGCAAAGAGCGCAAAAAATACTGCTATACGATCCTCGCCTACGGTGTGGACAACGACGCCGGCGGCAGCGACACGAACATGCTCGTGCGCTTTGACGCGGAGAACAAGAAGATCGACGTCGTCAGCCTGCCGCGCGACACGCTGATGAGCAACGGCCATAAGCTCAATTCCTCCTACAATAACGGCGGCACGGAAAAGCTGCGCAGCAACATTGAAGATATGCTCGGCGTTCCCGTGGACTTTTACGTCTCCGTCGACCTGAAGGGGTTCATCGCGCTCATCGACCAGATCGGCGGTGTCGACTTCGACGTGCCCGAGGACATGGACTACGACGACCCCTATCAGGATCTGCACATTCACTTCAAAAAGGGATTGCAGCATCTCAGCGGTCAGCAGTCTATGGAGGTCGTGCGCTTCCGCCACAACTCCGACAAGCATAAGCCCGCCTACGGCGGGCGGCAGGATATCGGCCGCATCGGCACACAGCAGGCGTTTTTGAAGACCGTGGCGCAGAAGCTGATGAAGATTGAAAACGTTCCCGCGATGGCGGAAACGTTCTTAAAATATGTCAAGACCGACCTGACGCTCGGCAACCTCGTGTGGCTCGCCAACCAGGCGCTCTCCATGGGCGGGACGGACGCCATCAGCTTTGCCACGCTCCCCGGCGACGGCGCGGGCTGGTACAATGGCAAGTCCTTCTACACGCTCTACCCCGAGCAGGTGCTCGAGATGACGAATTCGATGCTCAACCCCTATGTCGCCGACATCACCGCAGACGAACAGAACATTTTAGTCCCGTGATCCCCGTGAAATTTTGAGAATGTGAGAAAGAGAGAGCAAACGCCATGAAGTTCCGCTTTGCGCTGCTTGTCGCGGCGCTCGCGCTTGCGCTGAGCATCAGCGCCTTTGCTTACAGCGAGGAGCCCGCGCAGGTCACTGCCGCTCCCGCACAGGAGGAAACGACGACAGACGGCAGCGCCCCGTTCGTGCTGCTTCGCGTCTATGAGGGCCAGTTTGCCGACGTGAAAGACGGCGACTGGTTCGCCCCCCCGGTCGTCTCGGCCTATGAATACGGCTTACTCAACGGCCGCGGCGAGAGTTCCTTTGCGCCAAGCAGCAATGTGACGATCGCCGAGCTTTTGACCATCGCCGCGCGGCTGCGCGCCATCTACACGACCGGCAGCGACGCGGTCATCCCCGCCGCGAAGGAAAACGAGGCGTGGTATGCGCCGTATGTCTCGTATTTGAAGAGCCAGAATTTGCTCGACAACAGCTTTGAGGGCTTCTACCTCCTGCCCGCGTCGCGCGCGCAGATGGCGGGCATTTTCGCCTTCGCCGTGCCGGAGGAATGGTACACCGAGCCCAACGCCTCGCTCGTCACCTCGGCCTACGCCAGCCGCGACTACATCGCCGACGTGACGGACAAAACGCCCTACCGCAGCGAAATCCTGCTGATGTACCGCCGCGGGCTGCTCTCCGGCATGGACGCAAAGGGCAGCTTTTATCCCGACCGCAGCGTCAGCCGCGCGGAGATCGCGGCGCTTCTGACGCGCGTTGTCAAACCCGAAACGCGCCTGACGCTCACGTGGACGGTCGCGCCGTATCACTCCGTGAAAAACGCGACGCTCGCGAGCCTTGTCAAAGCGCCGGCAAGCACGTCGCTCCCGACGTCTGCCAAGGACACCGCCGCCATCGACGGTTTGGTTCGCAATATGCTCGCGCGCGGCGAGCACACGATCACGCTGAACTACTCCAAGGCCCTCACCACCGCCACCGCCAGCGCGCTGACGCAGGCGTTCACCTCCTGCGTCAAAACATACTGCGAGCAGATGTACAACGCCGTCTCCTGCCGCTCGTATTCGACGGGCAAGGTCGTACTCACGTTTTCGTCCACCGCCTGTACGGACAAAACGCTCGAATCGTACCGCGCCAAGGCGCTCGCCGCCGCGATCAAGGTCCACGACTCCCTTTGGGAGAGCGGCACGCTGAGCTACGACATGAGCCAGTATGAGATCGCGCGCACGTATTTTCAATGGCTGTGCGACCACTGCCGCTACGATAACGCCGCCGCAGACGATTCCGCGAGCCATCTTGCCTACGGCGCGCTTGTCAGCGGCCATGCCGTGTGCGACGGCTACACGGGCGCTTACAATCTGCTCTTGAAGCTCGAGGGCATCGAGTGCACCTCGCTTTTTAACGACAGCCACATCTGGACGCTCGCGACGCTGGACGGCACGCAGTACCACATCGACGTCACCTGGGGCGACCAGTACGGGCGCACGGACCTGCGCTACTTCGGCATGAGCGAGGAGCAGTCCTACCAGTGCCACCCGTGGGGCACAGCGGACAAAAAGAAATAAGGATCGACATATAGGGAGCCCTGAGACGGTATGTCTCAGGGTTCCCTTTTTTATCACCATTCGAGCTTTGTGCGCACATGCGTCAATGGCAGGTGAAAGCTCTCCCGCAGGGCGTTGCGATGTTCCGGAGGAAAGTGCTCCTCTGAAAATTCATACAGCGGCAGAACCGAACCGTACTGCTGCGCGGTCTCGTAGAACCAGCAGCTGAATTCCAGACGTTCGAGCTTCGTTTGCAGCGCCGTGATCTGCGCGCGGACGTTGTCGCGCTCTTTGGCAAGGATGTCGCGGCGGGCGCTGAGTGTCTCTCCGCCGGGCCGGATGAGCGGCAGGAACGAGCGAATCTCCTTGAGCGGAAGACCGCAGAATTTCAGGTACTCGATGATTGAAAGCGTTGCAATATCGTCGTCTGTGTACGTTCGCTGCCCATTGCTGGCGCGCACACCGAGAGACAGCAGCCCCTCCTTTTCATAGTAGCGCAGGGTCGATGGGGCAATATTCATCATGCGTGCCACTTCTCCGATTGTATAAGGCATACGAAAATCTCCTTAAAAAACTGTTAAGATGACCGCGCGAAAACCTATTGACTTAAAGGCGACTTTAATAGTTACAGTTTACTTATCCAAATCGGTATTGTCAACAGGAATCAACGGGTAAATTTTCTTCCGTTTGTGCATGATGTTCCGATGCCGACAGTTTTTAAGAAGGAGAAAGAAGCTATGAGAAAAATGATGCAGCGATCCCTGAGCTGTCTGCTGACTCTCGCGATGGTCGTCACGATGCTGATGACCAGCACGCTCGCAGCAGAGAAAAGCGCAAAACTGGAATTTGACTATTCCGCCAACTACGAATCCTCCAAGGTCGTCAGTCTCGAAGTCTACAAGGGCTACCCCGCAGACAGCTATGCCAAGGAAGAAGAGATCTTCTCCCAGCTCGAAGCGATCACCCCGCAGGCTGACGGCAGCTACGTCGTCACCGCTCCCGGCACCTATGCCTACCATGTGCACGGCACCGGCTACTACAACATTCTCCAGCTCTTCAACGTGACCGAGGCCGACCTCACCGCCGGCGTGAAGAAGCTTTCCGTCATCGGCGGCAAGCTCGGCGGCAACGGCTTCGAGCCGACCATCAAGCCGGAGAAGGCCCCTGATTCTTACAAGATGGATGCCCGCGACAGCATGCTTATCTTCTGGCCTGAGGAGATCAACAAGCACTTCGCCCTCGAGCCGCAGAACTACACCACCCCCGCCTTCGACGGCAAGCACGCCGCCAACGAGTTCACCTCTCAGGAAGAGCTGATGGCCTTCCTCAAGAAGATGGACGCCGCTTCCGGCACCATGCATCTCTACTCTGCCGGTACGACCCCGAACTACAAGTATGACCTCCCCCTGGCACTCTTCACCACCTCCGAGATCCCCGCGAACGCCACGCTCGCCGAGGCCGCCAAGATCGTCAAGGGCAACGGCAAGCTGAACGTCTGGTATCAGGCGCAGATCCACCCCAATGAGCCCGCCGCCGGTGAAGGCGCGCTCGTGATGATCGACAACTTTGTCAACGATCCCACTTACAAGGCCCTGCTCGACAAGGTCAACATTGTCATCGTCCCCCGCATCAATCCCGACGGCTCCTATCTCTTCAGCCGCGCCACCTATGACGGCTTCGATATGAACCGCGACCATATGTCCCTCAAGGCAGCCGAGCTTGCCCAGCTGCACACCGCCTACCGTCTGTTCATGAGCGAGGTCGTTATCGACACGCATGAGTTCACCTTCTACGGCGCTTACAACGACGACTGGACGAGCGCCGGTGAATACATGGAGAATGCGGACGATCTTGAGACCACCCCCGCCACCAGCCTGAACAACAACCCCGCCGTGACGAAGATCGGTCTCGACATGGCCAAGCGCGCCTTCTCCGACGCTACGAACGCCGGCCTGCGCGTCAATCACTACGGCACCACCGTCAATAACCCCATCGGCCGCGCCTACTTCGGCCTGTTCAATGCGGTTTCCTTCCTCATTGAGACGCGCGGCATCGGCGCCGGCCGCCAGAACTTTGAGCGCCGCGTCTTCTCTCAGGAAGTTGCCACCACCTCTTACATCACCTATGCCGCCGAGCACGCCGACGAGATCATGAAGGCGGTCGCCGCCGCCCGTGCCGATGTTGTCGCCAAGGGCAAGACCTATGAGGAAAGCGACGTTCTCGCCCTCTATCAGACCAAGTCCGGCAAGACCCTGACCGATTACACCGCCGCGACCGTGCAGTACAGCGTCGCCGACGGCAGCGAGAAGGTCAGCAAGGCGTATCCCCTTTCCCTGAACGACACTCTGACCCGCAGCCGCGTCCGCCCGACCGCCTATGTCATTCCCGCGGACACCGCCAACATTGAGAAGATCCTCTACATCATGGACAATCAGGGCGCTGAGTACTACAAGCTCAACGCCGGCACCACCGCAAGCCTCCAGCAGTACTACTATGTCGGCGACTACATGGTGAACGGCAAGGCCAAGGGCATTGAGGCCGGCCTGCGCGACACCGCCGACGTGACCTTCGCCAGCGGCGCTTATGTCTTCCCGATGGATCAGGTCGCCAGCAACGTCATCGCCATGCTTTGCGAGCCCGACGTCACCGACTCCAACGGCTACGACGGCACGCTCTATCAGTACAAGCAGATCGACTACGACAAGTCGACCATGAACTTCCCGCTCTACCGCTACACCGGCAACGACCCGCGCACGACACTTGTGAGCAGCGGCACCTCCGCCGAGCCCACCCAGCCCACGCAGCCTGAGAAGCCCTCCCAGCCCGCGAGCAGCGATACCTACACCGTCGTCTCCGGCGACAGTCTGTGGAAGATCGCCAGCAAGCAGCTCGGCAGCGGCAACCGCTGGACTGAGATCTATGACCTGAATAAGGACACCGTCAAGTCCCCCTCGGTCATTTTCGTCGGTCAGATCCTCAAAATGCCTCTCACGGCAGTGAGCCAGTAAAAAATACGTCAGTGTTTTTTCTCC
>ULUQ01010411.1_pt1 | contig 11022 bp, 8 predicted proteins | sample 1958661 | NCBI WGS metagenome assembly ULUQ01 (sample SAMEA4835765, study PRJEB28245) | human gut metagenome | biome: gut microbiome; material: fecal sample | place: Denmark | collected 2008 | reverse complement strand
GAATCCTACGAATTACACCGCATGTTTGCTGCCATGGTGGAAGCTGGCTGTGAATATGTGGTCATGGAAGTTTCTTCCCAGGGGTTAAAATTAGACCGTACAGCCGGTATTTTATTTGATTATGGTATTTTTACCAACTTATCACCGGATCATATCGGACCGGCAGAGCACGCATCTTTTGAAGAATATATGGAGTGCAAGAGCCTTCTGTTCCGCCAGTGCAGGATTGGAATTGTCAACGCAGATGATGAGCATGTGGAGGGTATTTTAAAAGGACATACCTGTGAGGTAAAAACATTTTCTGCTGAAAAAGAAGCAGATCTTATGGCATCTGATATTGGATTTATCAATGAGGATGGAAAGCTTGGAATGCATTTTAAAGTGAGTGGCTGCATGGACTGTCAGGCGAAAGTTCACATTCCGGGAAGATTTTCGGTATACAATTCCATGGTGACCATGTTAGTGTGTCATCTGGCTGGAATTTCGGACGAGGCAATTTTAGAGGGACTTTCCAAAGTGCAGGTAAAAGGCAGGGTGGAAATGCTTCCGGTATCCAAAGATTATACGCTGATCATTGACTATGCACATAATGAAGTGAGCACAAGAAGCGTTCTCACGACATTGATGGAATATCACCCAAAGCGTCTGATCTGTGTGTACGGCGGCGGCGGCAACCGCTCCAAACTCCGCAGATATGATATGGGTGAGGTGACAGGTGAGATGGCAGATCTCTGTGTGCTGACCTGCGATAACCCAAGGGATGAGGAAATCCGTGATATTAACAATGATATCAAAGTCGGTCTGGCGAGAAGCAACGGCAAATACATCGAGATTGACGACAGGAAAGAAGCGATCGCTTACTGCATGAAAAATGCAAAGCCGGGCGATATGATCGTGCTCCTCGGAAAAGGACACGAAGATTATCAGGAGATCAAAGGTGTGAAATATCATTTTGATGAGCGAGAAGCGGTGGCGGAAATCCTCGATGAGATGAAAGCAGGAAAACGTTAAGTTTTTATCAGACAAATGAAAATAAGAAAACGCCGGGTTTAGAGCGTTGATGAACAAAAAAGAAAAGCCCTGAGGGAATGTATGCAGACATTCTTTCAAGGCTTTTCCAAATTAAGAAGGGGGTTATAATTAATAAAACCCATGTCGTGGTATCACCACAACAATTAATATTATGCACCAGATTCGACAAAAAATCCAGTGAATTTATTGTGAACAAAAAATGTACGAATGTGGTTATAGATTGTAGAAATTCAGTAAAACGTCATATGTTTTGAGGTGGAAAGATGATATAATGTACGCGAAGGCAAAAGTGAGCATGGAATGGGTGGAATTTATGATACGAAAGTACGATATAGGAATGTTTTTGGTATATATAATAATATTATGTCTGATTGTTTCATATAAGTATCCTCAAAACAGTGAGAACCTTATGAAAATGACATCAGATGATCCATTCGTGATAGAAAATAAAGAATTCACGTTAGCTGATTATGCGTACACAGAAAATAAGTCATCCTTCTTTTTCCTGTTAAAAGATGAAAATGACAATACTTACATAATGTCTGCAACTAAATTCCCACTTGTAGACAGATATGAGTTATTGGATCGCAAAATATTTTATGATAAAGAGATTTTAGAAAAGAAAGATTTTTACAACAAAGTAGTTGTTGTGAATGAAAACGACAAGTTAGTCATTCAGGAAAAAAAGATATTTCCGATACAGTACTTGTGTATTGTATTAACGGCAGTTGTTTTGATAATTCGGATTCTTGTTGGATTTATAAAAAAAAGATGAATGAAAGTCCAATTTCATTTACAGCTTTCATATGAACTACAAGTAATATATAATCACATGAAAAGATAAAATCAGGAGGATTAAGATATGAAACATATCATGAATGATGTGCAGACGGTAAAATCAATAGATGCTTACCAGAACATGACAAATGTACAAAAGGAACGATTAGGAAAAGAAAGCGGTTTGTTGATCGCATACATTTTCGTTCCATGGTTGTTGCTGATTCCGTGTTTTTTCGCACTGTCGAAATCGCATTTTGAGGATGCAATTTGTACAGCAGGAGTTTTATCTGTTGTTGGTCTGTTTTATGGACTATATAAAGTGGCGAAACAAAGAGAATTCGATGGAGAGGGTGATATGATCATTTACGTTCTTAGATTCTTTTTTGTAGTATATGGCTTTGGCATTCTTTGGCAGGTACACTGGCTTTTTGGAATTGCATTTGCAGCTGCAGTTGTTTGGTATATATATACATACTTTAAGGAAGTCGATAATTATGAGACGTACACGAAAGAGGTACAGGGAACGTTCGTTGGATGCAAACATGAAGAATCAAGTGTGGAGCATGTTATGGTCATACCAGTTTTTAAGGTAGGAAGAAAACTCTATCGTGATGAAAGCAACTTTATTGACCGTGGTAAGAATAAGATACTTTACTATGGTGCGCGTACCAAAGAACAGGAAAAAGAACAGGATGAATATACGAACAAAGTGGTTTCGGAAGCATTGGATCATTTCAATGCATTAACTCGTCTTGAAATCGGTCAGACTTATACATTGAAACGGCATCCAATCTTTCGTTCGAAGGTCATATATTGTGCACAACTTACGGAACATCGGTGGGGAAACTGCATCACAGACGACGAGGGAAAACGTGTTCTGGAAGAAGAAAAACTGAAAAAGGAAGAAGAAAAAGAGAATGCTTCTAAGACCAACGAGTGATATTGGATTGAAACGAACAGATAAGTTTTATGCTATCTTGTAGTGGAGGTATGCCAGCTTCGTCAGCAGATTCTGTTAGATTAAATTTGAATACAAAGTAGGAGGTGGGGTTATATGAAAAAAAAGATACAGGCATTGTGCGCATCTTTATTTATGGGAATCTTATTATTCATGGCAGGTGTTCAAACATTTGCGGAGCCATCTTATACATCTAAGTTTTCTGATTGGGGAAATTTGCTTAAACAATATGCAAATGATGAAAATGGAAATGAAATGATATATGCGAGAGGAAAGAATGGAGTTATAACAAATAAGGAAGTAGAACAGGCAATGATGTTTTATACTACTTTTGGAATGAATCAAGAGGATGCAAGGAAACAGGCTGTTTTATATGTGGAGGAGAGGGAAGCGTTATATCAGCAGGCAATTGAAGCAGGGTATACAGTGACAGATCAAGAAGTATATGATTATCTAGAAAAGTTAAAGGTATTTATTGAACAGTCTGATAATAAAGAAGATGCAATGGCGATTATAGAGCAATTCGATTCAGAAGAAGATTATTGGAATTATGAATTCGAAGTATATAAAAAAGATTTGCCGATACAGAAGTATATGGCAGCAAAGGAAAAAGAGTTTAAAGAAGTTGCGCCACAGGCAAAAAGCATAAATGAAATAGAAGAAGAATGGCAGGATTATTATGAACAAATAAAAGCACAGGCTGTTGAAAACGAAGAGTTTAAAGTAGTAGACTAAATTGTAAAAAATCTTTATTTTAACAATAATGTCAGCGCCTAAGGAGGATATATATGGGGAAAAAGAGAATTTATGTGGCATTATGTCTCATCGCATTGGCGATGCTTGGAATTTGTTTCTTCTATTTAAAGAAAACAGGATGGGGAATGACAGGTGACAAAGCATGGAATGAATTGTTGGATCTGGATAAAAATATAACATTAGAACAACTTGAGGCAAAGGGATATATCAATGTAACGGGATGTCTGGATGAAGAAAACGAAACGATTAGTGAATTTATCGATAATGCAGGAAACAGGCGTCCGGCTGTTCTTAGACTTACAAGTAATGAGAATGATGATTTGTGTGCTAAGATACTGTTATATGATAAGGATTATAACCTGATTCAGATGTGGACGATGTATCCCAACAGACAGCAGGCTGTAGCTCCGGGAAAGTGTTTTTCAACGGATGTGGTTTCAAGTGATAAAGATGGAGTTGTAACAGTAACATTAAAAAATATCCAGAATCCAACGGTTCCGACAGAAGAAATACTGCAGGATGAGATGCTTTATAAATGGAAAAATTAAAATTGTCAAAAAATTAACAAAATAGCTTGTTTTTTTCATGTTGTGTGATAGAATAAAAAAGCAATTGAATAATGAGAGGAAAAAGCAATTCGAAGAGGAGAAGAGCAAATTATGAAAAAAAGATTACACATTCTTTTCATGGCACTTCTGGCAATGGCTGTACTGGGCGGATGTGGCGCAGATGGCACAGGAGAGTCTTCGGAGGATACTTCCTCTAAGGAGCAGAATGTACAGGAGACAGAGATCAGTGAAGGACCTGTATACGGCGGCTCCGTTGTTGTAGGCATACAGCAGGATATTGACAGTCTTGACCCACATAAGGCAACTGCGGCAGGAACTAAAGAGATTCTGTTTAATGTTTTCGAAGGTTTGGTAAAACCGGATGAGAACGGTAACCTGATTTGCGCTGTAGCAAGTGATTACAGCATCTCAGACGATGGATTAGTATATACTTTTACATTGAGAGATGGTGTGAAGTTTCATAATGGTAATGATGTGACATGTGAGGATGTGAAGTACTCATTAGAAAGAGCAGCAGGTCTTTTAGATGGAACACCATTAGTAGCAACTTTACAGACAATTCAGTCAGTTGATATTTTAGATGACAAGACGGTCCAGGTGACAGTGGATACACCGAATACAGAACTGATCTACAGTTTTGTAACTGCAATTATTCCTGCAGGAAGCGGAGAAGATGCAGAGGCGAATCCGGTTGGAACAGGACCGTTTTCTTTTGTTTCTTACACTCCACAGGAGGGAATCGTTCTTGCGAAGAATGAAAATTACTGGCAGGAAGGACTTCCTTATCTTGATGAGGTAGATTTTAAAATTGTGGGAAGTGCAGATACTGCATTGTTAGAGCTTCAGGGTGGAAGCATTGATATTTATGCATACCTGACAGATTCCCAGGCGAATGAGTTAAAGGACAGCTTTAATGTGATCTCATCCCCATCCAATGTTGTGCAGGCATTGTTCTTAAACAATGACTATGAACCGCTTTCTGATGTGAAGGTACGTCAGGCGATCTGCTACGCACTGGATAAAGATATGGTGAATGAGTTCGTAGCCGGTGGAAACGGAACACTCATCAGCTCTGCAATGCTTCCTACATTAAAAGATTACTATGAGGACTTAAATGATCTTTATGGTACTTCTGCAAATGTGGAAAAGGCAAAAGAGCTTCTTACAGAGGCAGGATATGCAGATGGATTTGATCTTGCGATCGCAGTTCCGTCTGTTTATGAGTTCCATATGCAGACCGCAGAGGTTGTGGTAGAACAGTTAAAAGCAGTAGGAATCAATGCAACAATTGATGCTGTAGAATGGAATACCTGGTTAGAAGATGTTTATACCAACAGAGAGTATCAGGCAACGATTAGTGGTATCACATGCAGTGACCTCACACCGGGATATCTGCTGAACCGTTTCCAGACAGATTCGAAAAAGAACTTTGTGAACTTCAAGAGCACAGAGTATGATGAACTCTGGAAAGCGACACAGGCAACACAGGATGCAGCAGAGAAGGCAGCAGATTATAAGAAGCTTCAGACGATCCTTGCTGAGGAAGCAGCCAGTGCATTTATCCAGGTTCCGGCGAACACAACAGCATTTAACAAGAACCTTGCAGGATACAAATTCTATCCGATTTATGTACAGGATATGAGTACAGTTTACTTTGTAAAATAAGACGGACACAGAAAGTAGTGCCGTTATCATCTGATCAGAAAGGAAAGCAGACACATGAAATTTTTAATAAAAAAAATATGCACTCTCATTATGACATTGTTTCTCGTTTCAGTAGCTGCTTTCCTTGCTTTTCAGGTAATTCCGGGAGATGTGGTACGTTCCATATTAGGAACGGAGGCAACACCGGAGAGAGAGGTACAGCTTCGAGAAGAGCTTGGATTGGATAAACCACCGGTAGAACGGTATATTTCCTGGGCAGATGATGTGCTGCACGGGGATTTTGGCGTGAGTTACCGGTATTCCAAGAATATGAATGAAATGATGCCCGTGAAGGAATTGATAGGAGATAAGCTGCCGGTGACACTTTATCTGGCAGTGATTTCATTTGTCATGATCGTACTTGTGTCAATTCCTTTGGGGGTATTGTGGGCAAAATGTGGAAGCAGGTTCTTAGATGCAGTCTTTGGAGTCTTAACGCAGGTCACGATGGCGGTTCCATCATTTTTTCTTGGAATTTTAGTGACTTACCTGTGTGGCATTGTATTAAAATGGTTTGTACCGGGCGGGTACATAAGTTATCAGGAGAATATGACCGGATTTTTAGCATATTTACTGTTCCCGGCGATTTCGATCGCTTTACCGAAAATAGCGATGACTGCACGCTTTTTGCGTAATTCCATGTTGACGGAGATGAAGCTTGACTATGTGCGGACTGCTTACAGCAAGGGCTGCAACAGGAATCAGGTCATGTTCGGCCATGTCTTAAAAAATGCCATGATGCCGGTCATTACATTTCTCGGCATGATGATCGCAGAAATTTTGGCAGGAAGTATCGTGGTAGAACAGGTGTTTGCACTGCCTGGGATCGGCAGGCTTCTGATCAGTTCGGTCGGAACAAGAGACCTTCCGGTTGTGGAGATTTTGATTTTGTACATTACATTCGTGGTGATTTTAGTTTATTTTATCGTGGATATTCTTTACCGGGTGATCGATCCGAGAATCCGCAGGAATCAATAGAATGAGTAAGACAGAGCCATTTTCTCACAGAGAAGGAGAAGATGCTGTGTGGAATGGACTTGTAATACGGAGTGTGAAACCTATGGAAAATAAGAAAAGAAAAAAATGGAACGGATATCTTGCAGCAGGCCTGTTTATGACAGGTCTTGCTGTGTTTTTGGGGATTTTGGGATGCTTCTGGACACCATATAGTACAACTGCTATGTCAGCAGCAGAGAAATTTACAGCGCCTTCCATGCATCATATTTTTGGAACAGACAATTTCGGAAGGGATATTTTTTCAAGAGTGATGCAGGGATTGGGAACAACGCTTGTGATCAGCACATCGGTCGTCCTTTTTTCAACTGTGGCAGGTGTTTTGTTAGGAGCATTTACCGGATATTTCGGAGGCATTTTAGATGAGATCCTCATGCGTATCACGGATGCGGTGAACGGATTCCCAAGTATTTTGCTTACGCTTGTGATCATATCTTTACTTGGAAAAGGCAGGCAGAATGTGATCATCGCACTTGGAATCGTATTTATCCCAAGCTTTGTGCGGATTGTCCGCGGAGAATTTTTACGTCTTCGTGATGCGGATTATATAAAAAGAGCAAGGCTGATGGGAGTAAGCAGGCTTCGTATTCTGTTCGTACATATTTTACCTAATATTTTTTCCGTGCTGCTCGTTTCAGTGATGATCGGTTTTAATAATGCGATCCTTGCGGAGTCTGGTATGAGCTATCTTGGAATCGGAGTACAGGCACCGGATGCCAGTCTTGGCATGATGCTGTCAGATGCACAGGGATATTTGCAGACAGCACCCTGGTATGCACTTTTCCCGGGACTTGCGATCGTATGGGTGGTGCTTGGATTTTCACTGCTGGGCGAAGGTATCCGGAAATGGGACGGGAGCAGGGCAGAGTAGAGGCTGTGTGGTAGAATGAATGACAGACTGGGGATAAGTATATGAAAGTGGAACAGCAAAAAGACAGCAAACAGAAAAAAATTGTTCAGATAGAAGATTTATCCGTTTCTTTTGATGGCATGGAAGTTGTTAAGCATGTAAATATAGAAGTGAACAGTGGTGAGATCGTAGGAATTGTCGGAGAATCAGGATCCGGAAAATCAATCACCTCACTGACACTCATGGGGCTTCTGTCAAAGCAGGCACAGGTGACATCCGGGAAAATAATCGTGGATGGGGAAGTATTAAGAGAAGCAGACAGACCTTTTGATGAGCGGCTGTACCGCAGATTTCAGGGAAGCCGGATGTCCATGATATTTCAGGAGCCGATGACCTCCTTAAATCCGACAAAAAAAGCCGGTGTCCAGGTGGATGAGATCGTAAGGCTTCATACGGATCTAGAGAAAGAGAAGCGTTACGAAAAAGTACTGGAAACATTTCAGGCAGTCGGGCTTAAGGATGCGAAGAAGGTTTATGACAGTTATCCGCACCAGCTGTCCGGAGGCATGAGACAGCGGGTGATGATCGCCATGGCGGTGATCCTGCATCCGGATCTGATCATAGCAGATGAGCCTACGACGGCATTGGATGTGACAATCCAGACACAGATCGTGGAATTGTTAAAAGACATCAACAAGAGTGAACAGAATGCAATGCTTTTTATCACACATGACCTGAATCTGGCAAGACGTATCTGCCATAAGATCGTTGTTATGAAAGACGGAGTTGTGGTGGAAGCAGATGAAACAGAGAAGATTTTCATGCATCCGAAGGAAGCATACACAAGAAATCTGATCGAGGCAGTTCCTTCCAGGTTAAAGCCGAGGGTTTCCGTAAAAAAAGAGAGCAATGCAAAGGTTCTTACAGTAAAAAATCTGTCTGTATATTATGAAGACAGATCCAATTCTATTTTCAAAAAGAAAGAAAAACAATATGCGGTAGAACATGTCAGTTTTGATGTGTATGAGGGAGAAAGTCTCGGTCTGGTCGGTGAGAGCGGCTGCGGAAAGACGTCGCTTTCCAAGGCAATCCTTGGAATGCAGGAGCATATGTCGGGAGAGGTGAGCTGTCATGTCAGCCGCCCCCAGATGATTTTTCAGGATCCGTACAGCAGCCTGAATCCATCCAAAACGATCGGGTGGCTATTGATGGAACCGCTCAGGGCAGCCGGTATTCTGGATAAAAAGTGTGCAATGTCTAAGGCTGACCGTAAGGCGGCGGCTTATGATATGCTTGCCCGCGTCGGAATGGATGAGAAGTATTTCCATCGTCTGCCATCCGAATTGTCAGGGGGACAGAGACAGAGGATCAGTATCGCACAGGCGCTTATCACAAATCCGGGGTTTATCATTGCAGATGAACCGGTATCTGCACTGGATGTGACCATTCAGGCACAGATCATGGAACTTTTACAGAAGCTGCAGGAAGAAATGAACCTATCATATCTGTTCATATCCCATGATATCAATGTGGTTTATCATATGTGCGACCGTATCATGGTCATGAAGGATGGAAGAGTGATTGAAATAGGGGAGACAGAAGATATTTTTCATGATCCGAAAGAAGCCTATACTAAGAGTCTGCTCGTATAGCAAAATAAATGTAAGATAGTATAGCCGGGATTTCATATAATAATTGCCGAAACAATGTGAGTATGGTAACATATATAGGCAAAAGAAAAGCTTTGAAAGAGAAATTTTCTATTTTATAAGAAACAGGAGAAATAAAGAGTGGCAATTGATCAGAGTAGAATTCGTAATTTTTGTATTATCGCGCATATCGATCACGGCAAATCAACGCTGGCAGATCGTATCATAGAGAGTACCGGAACACTCACAAGCCGTGAGATGCAGGCACAGGTGCTTGACAATATGGATTTGGAGAGAGAGCGTGGAATCACGATCAAGTCCCAGGCAGTCCGTATCATTTATAAGGCAAAAGATGGGGAAGAGTATATTTTCAACCTCATTGACACACCGGGACATGTGGATTTCAACTATGAGGTGTCCAGAAGCCTTGCAGCGTGTGACGGAGCTATTTTAGTTGTAGATGCAGCACAGGGCGTGGAGGCACAGACGCTTGCCAATGTGTATCTGGCGTTAGACCATGATCTCGATGTTATGCCGGTCATTAATAAGATCGATCTTCCGAGCGCACAGCCGGATGAAGTGATCCAGGAGATTGAGGATGTGATCGGGATCGAGGCTCATGACGCACCACGTATCTCTGCCAAGACAGGATTGAATATTGATCAGGTATTAGAGCAGGTGGTGGAGAAGATCCCGGCACCGACAGGGGATCCGGCAGCACCGTTGAAGGCACTGATTTTTGATGCATTGTATGATTCTTATAAGGGAGTAATTGTATTCTGCCGTATTAAGGAGGGAACCGTCAAAGTCGGGGACCGGATCAAGATGATGGCAACAGGGGCTATGGATGAAGTGACGGAAGTAGGTTACTTTGGTGCCGGTCAGTTTATTCCATGTGAGGAATTGTCAGCAGGTATGGTTGGCTATATCTGCGCCAGCATTAAGAACGTGCGAGATACCCGTGTGGGTGACACAGTCACGAATGCAGACCGCCCATGTGCAGAGGCACTTCCGGGATACAAAAAGGTTAATCCGATGGTTTATTGTGGTCTTTACCCGGCGGACAGTGCAAAGTATCCGGATCTGAGAGATGCACTGGAAAAATTACAGATCAACGATGCCTCTTTGTATTTTGAGCCTGAGACATCCCTTGCTTTGGGCTTTGGATTCCGCTGCGGTTTCCTTGGACTGCTTCATTTAGAGATCATCCAGGAACGTCTGGAGAGGGAATTTAACCTTGATCTTGTGACAACGGCTCCGGGCGTTGTATACAAGGTGCATAAGACAAACGGCGAAGTCATTGACCTGACAAATCCGTCAAACTTGCCGGATCCGTCCGAAATTGATTACATGGAAGAGCCGATTGTTTCCGCGGAAATCATGGTGACAAAAGACTATGTCGGTGCAATCATGACGTTATGTCAGGAGCGGCGCGGTGTCTATATCAGCATGGAATATCTGGAGGAAACACGTGCACTCATCAAATACGATCTTCCGTTGAACGAGATCATTTACGATTTCTTTGACGCATTAAAATCACGTTCGAGAGGATATGCGTCTTTTGACTATGAGATGAAAGGATATGAGCCGTCTGAGCTTGTAAAACTCGATATTCTCATCAATAAGGAGCAGGTCGATGCACTTTCCTTTATCGTGTTCAAAGACAGTGCTTACGAGCGTGGAAGAAAAATGTGTGAGCGTCTGAAAGAG
>ULUQ01050327.1_pt1 | contig 11041 bp, 9 predicted proteins | sample 1958661 | NCBI WGS metagenome assembly ULUQ01 (sample SAMEA4835765, study PRJEB28245) | human gut metagenome | biome: gut microbiome; material: fecal sample | place: Denmark | collected 2008 | reverse complement strand
CGCTGGCCTTTTCCGCCTCGGCGTTCTTTACCGAGGTGAACAGCGGCAGATAGTTCCGCTCTTTCCGGGTGTGGAGCAGCCAGGGCTGCAGGCCCTCGGCCCGCTCCTCCGGGATGGGCAGGTGTGCCCAGGGGGCGGCCCCGCTCTGGGGGTCCACCGCCGCATCCAGCGGCACCAGCACCTTGGTCTGCAATTCCAGCGCATAGTTCAGGGCGTTCATCAGGCTCCAGAAATGTTCCTCGTTCTGCTCCCGGTACAGCCGCGCCACGGCCTCCTCCACAAACGGGCAGCCTGTGCCCACCGGCCCGTACTGCGGCGCAGTCCGCTTTTTTCCGCTGCCCACCGGCCGGAAGCGCCGACCGCCCATGTTGTATGCCATTTATCTCACCCTTCTTTTTCATCAATAGGATAAGTATAGCAGGAATCCGCAAATTTCACAATATTTTCCCGCAGGCAGCCGAACGCAAAAACAGCAGGCGGCTGCACATGGCCGTCTGCTGTTCGGTTCACCCTTCTGCCGGTTTCTCCGCATCGTCCAGATAGTCCTCGATGCTGCCGATGCTGTACCGGTTCTCGTTGGCTTTCACGCTCCGTGCACTGGCATCGTAGCAGGCTTCCAGAATGGGCATCACTGGCTGCTGGCCCTCCGGGTCGGTCAGATGTCCGATGGCCCGGGCCTCATAGTAGTTGTCGATGATCTGGTTCACGATCCGTTTGCGGTCACGGAGCGGAGTCTGCAGGTTGGCCAGCAGCTCCTGCCGGATGCCGCAGCTGTTGCTGCCGTGGTCGCCGAACAGGATGTAATACTCCTGCTCGATCTCCAGCGGTGCAGCCTGATGCAGATAATAATCCGCCAGTGTCCTCCGCTTCTTTTCGGTGCTGAAGCCCTTGATATCCTCCATGCCGCGCGGAAAGAGTTCCGGATGCCGGATCCACATTTCATAGGGCCCCACCGGCAGGTGCAGAGTATCGAATACATCCAGAAAATCCTCCAGCGCAATGCGGATCTCGCCCCGCTCCCATTTCTGAATGGTGCGCTTGTCCCGCCCCAGCATATCCGCAAGCTCCTGCTGGGATCTGCCCGCCACGTTCCGGGCAAAGGCAATGGCTTCCCCGATTCGGTTTCGGTAGTTGGACATATTCTTTCCCTCCTGACACACACTTGTACACCAGGCATTCCAACGTCTGGCGACATAAAATACTTTCCTCTGATAAAAGGATAATGGTTTGTCCCGCCTTCTGTCAAGAGTTGCAAATTCAATCACTTCACGTCAAATTTTTGTTAAATGTGTCATTCAAGCCGGACAGCCGCCTTTTTTGCAGAGATTTCGCCGCTCCGTGGGGCATCCGCCCCCTGTCTTAAACAACGTTCGGGCCATTTTGTCCTTTTTCACCTGCCGGAGGCGGCCGGATGTGTCAGGTACACCACAACACGCAACGCAAAATATTTTTTGCAAAAAAATTCCTCTTCGGCAAGTTTTTCCCAACGCATCCGTTTCCATACACGCAAAAACCGCCCATAGCCGTCAAAAACAGCCATGGGCGGGTGCTTTTTCTTTATGCCAGTTTGTTCAGCCTTACGGCAACGTAGGGGTCAGGGAGCTTGAGTTCGTCGGCAAGGTCGGCTTCAGATTCGTACTTCTCCGCCGCCATGCCCACCACAACGCTGCACACGTCAAAGCGTCCGGCAGGCGAAAGAGCCGTGACCTTGGCTTCTCCATCGGCAATGGCGGTCACCACGCCGTCCGCATCCACGGTAACGACACCCGGGTTGCTGCTGACCCATGTAATGGGCACACTGCCGCCGCCTTCCACCGCAACGGTGGCCGTCAGACGTTCCTGGGTGCCCACGGTGCGGAGCAGCAGGTCACTCTTGTTCAAGGTCACCTTGCCGATATCCGAAGTCACCGTGACGCTGCACCGCAAAGCCTGGCCGTTGGAGACCATTGCCGTGATGGTGGTGGTGCCCGCTGCCTGAGCCGTGACAAGGCCCTTGTCGCTGACTGTGGCAACCTCAGGGTTGCTGCTCATCCACTGGTAGACATAGAGGAAGGAGTGGTCGCTGTTGGTCAGCTGGAGCTGGTGGGCGGGGTGCAGGTCATTGTACTGCAACACAAGGCTCAGGCTGGTGGTATCCAGCGTGGGCTTTTTTCTGGCTGCTTCTTCATTTTTGCGGGTCACGGTCACCTTGCAGGCGGCGCGTTCGCCATGGTCGGAGATGGCGGTGATGATGGCAGTGCCTGCATTGCGGCCCGTCACCTTGCCGTCGCCATCCACCGTGGCAACATTGGAGTTGCTGCTCATCCAGACGATGAAGTAATAATCGCTCTGGCCGCTGGTGTACAGGTAGCCCTTGGGGCGGGGGTCATCATCGGTGATCTCCAGCTCCATCTCGGTCAGCTCCAGTTCCAGCTTGGAGCCGGTTCCGGTCAGGCCTGTCAGCACACCGGGCGCGGCCTGCGCGGGCAAAGGGGCAGCCAGCAGGGCCCCGCTCAGAGCCAGCAGGGCCAGAAGCCGCCCCGCGGTTTGGAATTTCCATTTCATTGGGTCGAACTTCCCTCCTTGTTTCATCCCATGGGATCAAAGGAATGCCGCACACATGGAAAAATTTCGCGTCCATGATTTTTCTCACTATTGATTTATTTTACACGTCCGGCCAATGTGGGTCAAGTTTTTCGCCCAAAGTGCTGTGCTTTCGCACCCGATTTCGTGGACTATACCAGTTTTTTCCGATTTTTTTGTGCAGAACATCAGGGCCAAAAGCTGCTCAGTCACCTCCGGTGACAGCTCCCCTGATAGGGAGGCCAGGTTCACGCGCTTTCTTCGGTGTAATACTGTGCCTGGGCGTTCCACAGTTCGTAATACTTTCCATCCGGCTCCCCCAGCAGTTCCTCATGGGTGCCCTGCTGGACGACCTCGCCGTGGTCGAACACGGCGATCTCATCACAGAACTTGCAGGAGGACAGCCGGTGGCTGATATAAATTGCAGTCTTATCGCCCGCGATCTCGTTGAACTTTGCGTAGATCTCCGCTTCAGCCACCGGGTCCAGGGCGGCGGTAGGCTCATCCAGCACGATGAAAGGTGCATCCTTGTACAGGGCCCGGGCAATGGCGATCTTCTGGGCCTCGCCGCCCGAGATGGTCACGCCATCCTCGTCCAAATCTTTATAAAGGCAGGTGTCCAGCCCCTTGGGCATCCGGGCCAACCGGTCGGAAAAGCCCGCTTTTTGCAGGCAGTCGGCGGCACGGGCGGCATCATAATGCTGGGCCGTGGCAACATTCTGGCCCAGCGGCAGGGCGAACAGCTTGAAATCCTGGAACACCACCGAGAAGATATCCATGTACTCATCGTAGCGGTACTTACGGATGTCGATGCCGTTGAGCAGGATGACACCCTCGGTGGGGTCGTATAGGCGGCAGAGCAGCTTGATGAAGGTGGTCTTGCCGCTGCCGTTCATGCCCACCACGGCAAGCCGCTCCCCCACCTTGAAGGTCATGCTCAGGTGGCGCAGGGCATATTGCTCGCTGCCGGAGTACCGGAACGAGACATCCCGGAACTCCACGGTATACTGGCGGTCGCTCCGCTTTTCGGTGGTCAGGCTGCCCTTGTACATCTTGTTGGGCAGGTCAAGATAGTCATAGAGCGTTTTCAGGTAGGGGGCGTTGAATCTGCAGTCGCCCACGGCGGTGAACAGCCCGCCGATGCCCACAAAAAAGTTGGTGGCTGCGCCCACATACTGGGTCACAGCGCCCAGACCAAAGGCCCCGCCGTAGGCCTTCAGGCATACAAAGAGGTAGGCAAGACCCATGAGCAGAGCCGAAACGGCGTTGCCCGTGGCATTCAGGATGCCGAATTTTCCCTTGCGGGCCCGCTCAAAGGCAGGCATGGAGACGGCGGCGTGATCTTTCAAAAACTCGAACTGGTCGTACATCCGCACGTCCAGCGCCTTTTTGTCGTCCCGACATACCCCCATGAGGAAGGCCCAGAGCCGGTTGCCCCAGCGGCCCTCCTCCTCGATATCCGGGCTGCTGATGCCCGCGCTGGAAGCGCACACCGGCGAGAGCCACGCCACGGCTAGGATCAGCACCAGCACTGCCGGAACACAGAGCGGGCTGTTGAAGACTGTCAGCGGGCCGGCGGGCACCCTGGCCGTGAACAGCCCCACCGACAGCACCGCGCCGCCCAGAATACGGAATACCGCCGCAGATACACTGTCCAGCAGCGCCACAGCGTTAGGATTGCCGCCGCTGCAGAAGCTTTCGCTCTGCTGGATGAAATTGTAGAGGTCGTAGACCTGCTGGCTGTCCTCGTCGGCATAATCCATGGACATCTGCTTTTCCATAAAGCAGTCATGGCCCAGCTGCCAGTTCAGCTGTTCCCGCTCCACGCTCTTCCAGTGGAGCAGGACCGACCGCACCAGCGTGAGCAGAGCGGTCACGCCCAGCACCCACGCCACATCCACGGCAAGGGCCTGCGGGTCCCGCGCGTCCGACAGCTCAGCCACCAGCCGGGCCGAGAACCAGACCACGGCATAGGGGCTGACGGCATCCGCCAGTGCCCACAGCACGGTGGACAGCACAAATCGGGGCGTATTTTTCCAGTAAAAGCGCCAGGCCCGCAGGGTCAGCCGGACGCTTTCCTTCAGGGTCATTTTTTCTTCGTTCATACGGCCTTGCCCTCCTTGTAATATTTGCTCTGCACCGCAAACAGCTTGGCATAGCCGCCGTTTTGGGCCATCAGCTGGTCGTGGGTCCCCTCCTCGGCCACACGGCCGTTTTCAAGGAAGAGAATGCGGTCACAGAAACGGGTGGAGGCCAGCCGGTGGCTGATGAACAGGCTGGTGCGGTCCCGGGTCATCTCGTTGTACTTCTGGTAGATATCATCCTCGGCGATGGGGTCAAGGGCGGCAGTGGGCTCATCCAGCACAAGAATAGGCGCGTCTTTATACAGGGCACGGGCCAGCATCAGGCGCTGGGTCTGGCCGCCGGAGAACTCCACGCCGTCCAGATAGACATCCCGGCCCACATGGGTCTTGATACCCGCCGGGAGGGATGTGATTTTTTCCGTCAGCCCTGCCTGGTCAAGACAGTACCGCACCTTTTCCTCGTCGATGCCGTCCATGGCCTGGGCCACATTCTCGGCCACCGTGCAGGAGAGCACGCTGAAATCCTGAAAGACCGCTTCAAACAGCTTGTAGTAATCCCGGCGGTTATACTGCCGGATATCCTGCCCGTTCAGCAGAACACGCCCCCCGGTGGGGTCAAGGAAGCCGCAGATCAGCTTGACCAGTGTCGTCTTGCCAGCGCCATTCAAGCCCACGATGGCCAGGTTCTCGCCGGGGTGCAGTGTCAGGTTCATGTGGGCGATGGTGTTTTTCTCCGCACCGGGGTAGCGGTAGCTCACATCCTCCAGCTGCAGCTCATAGGGCATATCCAGCCGCTTTTCCAGCGGGATGCCCTCCTCAAACCGGAAGGGTTCCGGCAGCTCGAGGAACTCCCGGATGGTGGAGATGTCCAGGCTCTGCTTGCGCAGGAGGGCAAACTGCTCCATCAGGCCTGTGACCCACTGGGCAAAGCCGGAGGCCGCACCGAAGTAGAGCAGGAATTCCGACACCGGCAGGCCCCTGGTCACGGTGAGCCAGAGCAGATAAGCATAGGCCGCACCGTTGCGCACCAGCAGCAGGGCCAGGTCGATGAGGTTGGCGGTCAGGTAGGCGCGCTCCCGCTTTTCGAGAAAGGCATAGTTGAGCCGCAAAGCAGAATCGTACAGGTCAGTGAGCCACTGCCGCAGGCCGAAGATGCGGATATCCTTGCCGAACTCGCGTCCCTCGGCGGTGTTGCGCAGGTAATGCAGGCTCCGGGTGATCTTTGCCCCCTCCTCCCGGTGGCGGTAGCCCCACTCGTTGATATTCCTGGTGGAAAAATAGCTCACCACAGCGGTCAGGGCCGTCAGGACACAGAGCCAGGGGTTCAGCCCGGACAGCAGAGCCAGATACACCCCGAAGCCGATGAGATTTGTCATGATATCCGTCCAACTTTTCCAAAAAGCCTCGCCGGAAGCACGGTTGTTCATACAGGCATCGTGGCCCTTCTGATACATCAGACGGAAGGCTTCATCCAGCAGGTTGGCATAGGCCGTGCGGGTGCGCTTGGTGTTGATGCGCTTCAGCAGCTCCAGCCGCACGCCGCACCGGCCAAACATGGTGAGGTGGTCGATGTAGTAGCACAGCGCGGTCAGGGCAAACAGCAGGATGGTGAACCCGCCGATGGCACCCAGCAGCTGGCCCAGCGGCGCGCCGCTTTCCAGTTTGCCCAGCACCGCCGGGCTGATGAGCATTTCGGCAGTGGTCTTGCCTGCCGTGCAGACGGCCAGCAGCACCACCAGCAGCGGCACGCTCCGTCGGGTGTCCCAGGCCACCGAGAGCATGTAGGCAGTGTTCTGCCAGACATTGTATTTGGGCTTTGGCTTTTTGGTTTTCTCGTTCTTTCCCATTTTGGAATCCCCTTTCACTTGTCTGGCAATGATCCTAACACAAAAAATCGCCCCCGACACATTCCGGGGACGAAACGCCTGATTTGGGGGATGAATTGCAGGAACCTCTCCGTCAATGCTTCGCATTGCCACCTCTCCTAGTAGGAGAGGCAAGCCAGTAGCAGCGTGAACTTGGCTCCCCAATCAGGGGAGCTGGCACGGAGCGCCTGAGAGGTTTACACCTGTGGAATCAATATCTCCGTCGTGAATGCCCCATCCTCGCTGTTGCGGCTGAGGTAGCCATCCAGCTTTTCCACGATGGCATCAATGCGCACCAGCCCGAAGCCGTGGCCCTCGCCCTTGGTGGTGACAAAACGGCCCGCAAGCTTTTTCTGCTTTTTAGTTGCCGTGAAATTGGTGAAGGAGATATAGAGCTGTGTGCCCTTCATATCCATATATACCCGGATGAGCCGCTCCTCCTCGGGCAGCTCCGCACTGGCATCCATGGCGTTATCAAAAAGGTTGCCCAGGATGCAGCAGAGGTCAAGCTCACTCATTTTCAGTTTGACCGGGATATGGGCATCGATCTGCACCGGGATATTTCGGCTCTTGGCAAGGGAGATCTTGCTGTTGATGATGGCATCAGCCATGGCGTTGCCGGTTTTTACAGCCAGATCAACAGTGTTCAGGTCGGTATCCAATGCATCCAGGTAGGCTTTGATGCCGTCCAGATCCCCCTGTGCCGCCAGCACCTTCATGGTCTGGATGTGTCCCCGGTAATCGTGCCGCCATCCCCGCATCTGGCGGTACATGTTGTCCACCTCTTTGTAGTGGGTCTCAATGAGCTCCCGCTGGTAAGCGGCGATGCGTTTATCGAGGAGCTTTGAAAAGAATTTAAGTTTCATCATTAAGTCCTCTCAATGATTGCCCGGTTCAGGGGCTCATAGGCACCCCGGGGCAATGGGAGGGCGGTACCATCGGCCAGCACGACTTCCTTTTTGGTCACACGGCGGATCTGTTTCAGGTTCAAGATCATCCCCCGCCCCACCCGGAGGAAGCCTTCGTCCAGCTGGGCCTCGAACTCACCAAGCGTCCGCTTGACGGTGTAATCCTGCCTGGCATGAACCGTGACGTAATTCTGGTGCACGTCCAGATACCGCACCTCATACAGCGGCAGGCGCACCAGCTCGCCGGAAAGCTCCAGGTTCAGGCACCGGGCGTTGCGGCGGTGCTTTTCCCAGGCACGGTCGAGAACAGCAAAGAGCTTTTCGCGGCTGACCGGCTTCACCAGGTAGTGGAGGGCGGCCACGTCATAGCCCTCGGCAATGTAATCGGAGTAGCCGGTGATGAACACGATCTGCACGGCTTCATTCTCCTGCCGCACCGTTTTGGCCAGCGTCACACCGTCCGTGCCCGGCATTTCCACGTCCAGAAGTAATAGGTCAAAGCTTTTGTCCTCTGCGTAGCGAAAAAGAAAGGCATCCGCCGAGGCAAAGCGCTCACTCTCCACCTCAATGCCACGCTCTGCGGCCCACTGGTGCAGAATGCTCCCCACAAATTCAGCATCGGTCGTGCTGTCATCACAGATCGCGGCACGGTATGACATGGCGGCTTCTCCTCTCTTTCCGTAAACTCTGGGTAGAGTATGACACACTTTCTCCCCGATTGCAACAAAAAAGAAGAGGCTGGCGCCCCAGCCTCTTCTTTTTATAACGCTTAATAATTATGCTTCTTCAACTCAAAGTAGCTCTGGGGATGTGCGCAGACGGGGCACTTGAGGGGTGCGGACTTGCCGATGTAGGTATAGCCGCAGTTCCGGCACTGCCAGACCTGCTGTTCCTCACGGGCAAAGACCTTGTTGTTCTTCAGGTTCTCAGCCAGCTCACGGTAGCGCTCCTCGTGCTCCTTCTCGATCTGTGCCACCATGGTGAACAGGGCGGCCAGCTGGGGGAAGCCCTCTTCCTTGGCTTCCTTGGCCATGCGGGGATACATCTCGGTCCACTCGTCGTGCTCACCGCCGGCGGCCATTTCCAGGCAGGTCATGGTGTCGGGGATGGAGCCGCCGTTCAGGGCCTTGAACCACATCTTGGCGTGCTCCTTCTCGTTGGCGGCAGTCTCCTCAAAGATGGCAGCCAGCTGCTCATAGCCTTCCTTCTTGGCCACACTGGCGAAGAAGGTGTACTTGTTGCGGGCCTGGCTCTCGCCTGCAAATGCTTCCCACAGGTTCTGTTCGGTCTTGGTACCCTTGAGTTCCATATTCATGCTCTCCTTTTATGATGCGTAGTGTGCGTATCATCTCGCCGCCGGTGACCGCCGGGGCATTCCTTCTGAGAGTATTATACCAGAGTTCGCCAAATAAATCAAGAATAATTCCTATTTATTTGAGAATCATTCTCAGTTATGCTGTTTCAGGGCGCAGACCGCAATGCTCAAAGCACTCCAAGCTGCCTGATACATCAGGACAGCGGCCACCGACAGGGTTCCGATGCTGCCCGCGTAGGTCAGCAGAACACCGATGACCACCGAGAACCAGACCGAGACCATCTGCACCGTGGTGGCGCTCGTCTCGGCGTTCTGGGCCTTTTCCGCCGCGCGCAGGCCGCCGATCAGGCTGGCAAAGCCCTTATCATGCAGCATACAGCAGCGGGCCGTCTCGTCCGGCTGGGCAGGGGTCAGCGCGCTGCACTGCTCCTGATCCAGCAGGGTGATCATCCCCTCGGGCAGATGGTAAGCCTCGGTGATGTGGCGGGCCGTCAGGCTGGGGTCCTCACAGGTGACCAGCAGGCGGATGTTCTCCCGCTGCAGCACCTCCAGACCGCGGGCGGCGTTGCGGCCGCCCACATAGTGGAGCACGAACATGGCGTGCAGGCTGCCGGAAACAGCCAGATACAGGATCTGCAGCGCGCCGTTCTGGGAGTGCTCATCCTCATACTCCTGCTCGGGCAGGGGCACCCCCTCCCGCTCCATGTACAGCCGGTTGCCGATGAGCACCCGGTTGTTATCGCACCAGGCGGCAAAGCCAAGGCCGTGGTGGACCTCCAAGTCCTTCACAGGGTACAGGATCTCGGTGCGGTCCTCGATGATCTGGCGGAACAGGCCCCGCAGGGTCTCACAGCTGTGGTTGAGGACACTGGCCGCATAGAGGATGGCACGGTCGATGCGGCCGCCCTTGAAGATGCGGATATCCTCCAGATTCACGCTGTCGGCGGTAAAGAGCTCGTCGGCATCCACCTGCACGGTGTCCACACCGCCCAGCTCCTCAATGGCAGCCCAGCCGGGCACCACGGCACCGGCGGCGGCTGCGGTCTTTTGCAGGCGCAGAGACGCGATGCCCGCAACCAGGGTGGAGGACAGCGGTGCACCCATGCAGAGCATGGAGGTCAGGGCTGCGGCCATGCCGTTGGGCCCGCCGCCAAACAGCAGGAACACCAGCCCGCTGAGCACGGCGGCACCCAGCAGGATCAGGGCTGTCTTGCGGGCGCGGCGCTCACTGGCGCGCTCCCCGAAGCTCTGCTCCACCAGTGCCTCGTCCCACTGGACAGGGCGGCTGAGCAGCACCCAGGGGTCTTTCTGATCCAGGCTCCGGGCCAGCACCCGGATCAGGTCCTTATCCCGGACACGGAACGCGCCCTGCAGCCCCTCAGGGGATCGGGCGGCAAGGTCATAGCCGTTTCTGACGGCAGTCAGCAGGACACGGCTGCCCAACAGGGCCAGGAACAGGCCCAGTGCGGCCACACCGGAAAGCAGCGTCCAGCTGGAGTTCTGATAGCTCTGGGCGTTGAGCAGGGCGACCGCAGCCTGCACCAGCGCACCGCAGGCGGCCAGCGCCGGCATGGTGTCTGCACTGGGGCGGCCCTTGAGGCCCTGCAGGCCATCCCGCAGGACAGGCCAGCCCACAGCCAGCGCACCGGCCAGAAAGAGCAGGTTGGCGGCATAGAACGCCGCCGGGGCGATCACAGGGTCAAGGGAGGCCACGGGGGCCAGCAGCCCCTCGGCAACAAGGCCAAAGTGGAGCAGCACCACGGCAAGGATGCCCTCCAGCACACACCGCAGCGTCAGCTCCGCGCCCATCCGGCGGAGCTTCTCCCCCACCTGCTCGGGTGTTTCCGGCTCGGCTTCTTCAGGCTTCTCCTCAGTCTCCGGGGCGGCAGGGGCCGCTTTCTCAGCAGGCTGGGCCGGGGCCTCCTCTGCCGGGGCGGCAGGCCGGGCGGGTGCTTCGTCCTCTTCCAGCCCCATCAGCGGCAGGCTCATGCTGTCGTCCTTGCTGGGGGCCTCGGCGCGGGTAGGGGCCTGCGGCTCGTTCTCGTCCGCGCCCTTGCCAAAGAACTGGAAAGCCGTTTCCGGTTCCGGCTCAACCTCTGGCGCGGCTTCCGGGGCAGACTTCGCCTGCTTTACCGACTGATCCTCGGCAAACACCATGGGGATGGCCGGGCCCTCAGGCGCTGCGGGAGCTTCCGGCTCCACAGCCAGCACCTCTTCGGGGGCATCCTGCACCTCCTCCACCGGGGCAGGCTTGGGGGTGCCATAGAGCATGGCCTTGAGTTCGGCCATCTCTGCATCCTCCTGCTG
>ULUQ01009794.1_pt1 | contig 11081 bp, 9 predicted proteins | sample 1958661 | NCBI WGS metagenome assembly ULUQ01 (sample SAMEA4835765, study PRJEB28245) | human gut metagenome | biome: gut microbiome; material: fecal sample | place: Denmark | collected 2008 | reverse complement strand
GCCGCTGGCCGGCCTTTGCGTCTATAATGTCAATGCAGACTATTTCGGCGCCGACTTCATTTATCCGCTTACCCGTACTGCAATACAGACCTTGAACCCTTCCAAATAACCGAAAGCTATGAAAAAGAATAATCCATATCTTTTAGCGGCAGCCCTACTGGCTGTAGCTTTCACGGGCTGCAAGAATGACGAATACGATAATAAATCACCTTTCGACAATGTGGTTTACCTTAATGTTTCGGAGAACAGCGACACGCAGGTTACTACATTCAAGAAAACGTTGTCCGATCTGCCGAAGACCTTTTCCGTCGTGTTGAGCTATCCCGCGTCGCAGGCGGTCAATGTTGGTGTTGAAGTCGATCCGTCGCTCATCGAAGTCTACAATGCCCGGCACAATACGTCGTGGACGATGCTCGATGCGAAATATTACGAACTTTCGGACTCGAAGCTCACGATTCCAGCCGGCAAGACCATTTCGGATGTCGTGACCCTGAAACTGAAAAATCTCGATGGCTCGGGCGAGGCCGAAGAACTTCCCATCGACCAGACCTATCTGCTACCCGTAACGATTGCCGATGTCAACGGTGGGGTTGCGAAGTTACACAGTTCCGCAACAGCCTATTATCTGGTCAAACGCTCCTCGGCCATCACTTCGGCGGCCTCGCTACGCGACAACTGGATTAATTTCCCGACGCTCGACAAAGCTTCGGAGGGCAGTATGCTGTTCAATAACCTGACAGCCGTGACCTATGAGGCGATTATCCGTGTGGACGACTTTTCGAAGCATTCCGAGATTTCGACGATCATGGGTGTCGAAAACTACCTGTTGCTGCGCATCGGTGACGCTTCGTTCCCGCGCCAGCAGATTCAGTTCGACGGTTCGGGCGATTCGGCCCAGACTCCGGGCTTCGGGAAGTTCCCCAAGAAGGACGAAACGAAACTGCTCAATCCCGGGGAGTGGTACCACATCGCCGCAACCTACAGCTACGCTACGCGCGAGGTCTGCATCTACGTCAACGGTGAACTCCAGAGTAAAGGTACAGATTTGGGCAACCCCGCCGGCACACCGTTCAACCTTGCGGGACGCGCCTTCTACGATCTCTATCTGCAAGACCCCGTGAAATATAAGGACTACAAAGACTGGGGTAATTTCCGGCAGTTTTTCCTCGGTAAGTCCTATGACGATTCGCGCCAGCTCAACGGCGATATTACTGAAGTGCGTGTCTGGTCGGTGGCCCGCAGCGAACAGGAAATTTGGGACAATATGTATGATGTCGATCCCAAAACTCCCGGTCTGATCGGCTACTGGAAATTCGACGAGGGCCAAGGCAACGTCATCCGCGACTGGACGGGCAACGGCAACGATGCCGTGGCTGAATTCGACCTCGACTGGCCCAGCGGCATTGAAGTTCCCCAAATCAACAAAGAGTAATCTAAAATGTCGATTATGAATAGGATCAATAAAATAAGCCAATTACTCCGGGGCGGATTGTGGGCAACCGCAATGTTGGTATGCGTTACGGCCTGCACGGATAATGAAATTGTCTATAAGACCGGGCAAAAACCCGACCAGGAGACACTGGAAACGGTTTCCGGCACGCTGCGCAGTTCGAAATCGCTGCGAGACCGGATACCCGTTCATCTTACTGAAGGTAATGATGATGTTGTTTCCGATAAAATCTATTATCGGCTCAACCAGGCGGCATCGCAGGCCGTGACGCTGACAGCGACACCCGATCCGTCGCTGGTGGCAGATTACAATGCCAGCAACAAGACCGATCTGCAACCGCTGCCTATTGCCAATATAAAATTGGCCGACGATGGTAAAATCACGATTCCGGCAGGAGCGCGGGTTTCGGATAAACTCGCTTTGACAATCGACTCCAAAAACTTGACTCCGGGCATCTATCTGATGCCGGTCGTCGTCGATGCCACCGAAAACGGGAACGAGCAGCAGGTGCTTTATTATGGCGTCACTGTTCGGGAATTCGATGAGAACATCTATCAGTCTGGCAATGAGAGTTCTAATATAGAACTGGATACAGAGTACACAACCGTTTTCTATCTCAACACCAGCGAGATACAGGCGCATTATGCCGATTATGTAGCTTGGGAAAAACAGGACATGAATACCTTCGAATCGGTTTATATAGCCTCTTTGGGGAATATCGTCAATTTGCGAATCGCTCAGGTGGGCTATGCTCCCGATTCGAAACGCGCCCTCTTCGTTCCGACTTCCGATTTACGTTATACGGTAGAGCATGCCGACAAATACATCCGACAGATGCAGGACAAAGGCCGCAAGGTGTGCGTCTGCATCGAAGGCGGTGGCAGCGGCATCGGGTTCTGCAACATGACCGATGCGCAGATTGCCGATTTCGTGGGCCAGGTCGCAGTCTTCATTACGACTTACCGGCTCGATGGTGTCAACCTCTGGGATCGCGGTTCGGGCTATGGCAAGGAGGGAATGCCTGCGGTGAATACCACTTCCTATCCCAAACTGATCAAGGCCCTGCGTGAAGCGATGCCCGATAAGCTGCTGACAGTGGTCGATTATGACGAGCCCACGGCATCGTTCCACGATACGGCCCTGACGGGCGGAATCGCCGTGGGCGGCTACATCGACTACGCATGGCACGGCTATGTCTCCGAAACCGAACCGATTGCATTCGTAAATCCGTATAACCAGTTCACCTCCTACGAACAAAGATACTCCCGCAAGTCGTTCGACGGACTCGACGAGTCCCGATACGGAAATGTCAATGTGCCGTTTTATAGCGAAAAAAGCGACTTGTTCATGGATATGAATATGGATATGTGGTCGATGAATGCTATTATGTGGAATATCGAAAAGACCAGTAATATCCTTGTTTTCAACGACCTTGTATTGCCGCAGGTGAATTTCGCAGAACAGGGGTGTATCACGATGATTCAGAATTTTTTGATGTTCCTTGCTTATGATGAAAATTTCGAGGCACCTTATAACTACAATGTGATGCAGCGTATCCCCATCTATCATAAATCAGGATATAATACTTTTGCAAAAGATTGGTAACGAAAAACATATACAGGGGAAGCACCTCTAATCAAACTCAATTTATTTACCTTAAAACTCAAACGATTATGAAAAAGAATCTTATTCTTTTGTGCTCGCTTTTCATGGCGACTGCTCTGATATCGTCTTGCGCACAGGACGCTATGGAGCCTGAAGTGGATGCAGCAGCTACGGGTGCTGAAACACGGGCTTACGGTGACAAGACCCCGAAAGTTATGATGTATATCGAGGTTAACGACACCAACCCGCTGAATACGATGCTCTATCGTATGAACAATGAGCCGTTTATCGACATCACGACCATCTTCGCCGCCAACATCCGCGCAAACGGCTCCGAACCGGCTTTGTGGCTCAACGACAATGTGACGAAAATTCTCGTTCCCGATGCAGGGTCCACGACGCCCGGCCACTACAAGTATGTGCAGCCGATCCGTCAGGACGGCGGTAAGGTGCTGATGACGATTCTCGGAGATCACCAAGGAGTGGGTGTAGCCAACCTGACCGAGGCCAATCAGGATAAGTTCGCCGAAATTCTCGCCTGGGCTGTCGAAGAGTACCAACTCGACGGAATCGATTTCGACGACGAATGGGCGAAGTACGGTGAAAACCCCAATTTCCCCTCTTCGGTGTCCGGTTCGTTCAACGGTCTCATTGCGAAACTCCGTGCGAAACTCGACGCTCGCTTCCCGAACGATCATAAACTGATCACGGCGTATTACTACAACGATGCCACCAATCTTTCTTCGGCCGCGGTTGGCAATATGGATTTTGCATGGACGGTGGGATTCGGTCCTAATCTTTACTATACACCTTCATCTCCGTGGACAAATGCCAAATGGTCGGCACAGATGCCTAATATGAATCAGACTTATAATGCAATTTATCTGAATCAAATCAAGAACCGTTCGGCCCAGTCCAAAAATGACGGAATGGGTGCAATTGCAGGCTATGACATGCGCGTTCATACCGAACGCGACCCGCTGCCTGCTCTTCAGAAGATTGGCGAAGGAGCATTCAACGGTACGGTTACCCGCAGCGGCTCCGCCTACACGAAGGATTGGACTGCTGGTGCCGGAACGATGATTACTTATGCTGATGTTCAATAAGTTCAGAACGGTGCGTATCCTGTATATGTAGCAAATGTCTGCGACGGCATTTGCGACCCGCACACCATTCTGTTACTCGGTGTGCGGGTTTATTGTGTCTATATGAATGCTAATTAAACGTAATTTTTATACTAATTAAAATGAACCATTTCCCGTTTATTCGCTTTCTGCTTGGCAACCGGAATAAGTACGTCAAACAAATAACCCGCATACATTCGGTGTATGCGGGTTATTAAAATCGGCAGGTAAGTAACCTGTATATGTAGCAAATGCCTGCGACGGACTTAATATAACTGTTGCTGTTCTGCCGATTTAACTTTTTATGCGTGCAAAATTACTCAAATATTTAACCTCTTACATATTTTTTATGTAAATCAGCTTATGTACATAAAAAATAGTGAAAGACACTCATTCTAAACTTGTGAAACGCAGGTACTGGTATACCTAAAGCAGACAAGCAGAACTTGTGCCTTCCACAGCACGAAGCTCCGCTCCTGCCTACCTGCTTTTCCCAAAATTACCAGTTTCGCGTTTCTTAGCAGGGCAGATTTATGTTACTTCCTTTCGGAAGTATTGCAAAGTTAACAAATTTTCAGAATATACAAAAACACGTTAACCCAACAATATAAGAAGTAAATTATACCTCCTATATGACCTCAAAGAACAACTTAAATAAAATAGAGGGTAACTTTCAGCGAAATAAATGTAACTCTTTGTCCGAATTTGACCTGAAAGTTACCCCCGTTGCCTGATTGCTATCCGAAAAAATAACGGGCGGGGCTATGCATTACGCAGAGTAGGTCGTGGAAAACCCGTAAGCAATAACACAAAGCCCACGCCCGTTAAGGTCGTTGCTCTTGAAAACACCTCGCCCCTGCGGGCGCGGGACTGTGAATCTGCCGCTTACTGTAAATTTCCACGTTTACTCTGCAGCAAATGCTGCCCGTCTTTCGACGGATAGCAGTACAAAGATATAAATAAAAAATAGATTCCGAAGAAATTCCGGTATGTTTTTTCCAATAAACATCACTCAATCACACAAATAAGATGGAAACAGGTCATTTTGTTTGCCGTAGATAATTCCTTATGCAATGGTCGAGCCATCCGGCCGTCAAAAATACAAATACAGATGGATAGATTGTTACGCACATCCTTATATCGGGCTTTGTTAAAATCGCTGACTCGGAAGGCCGTTTCGGAAAACAGATTACGGAACTACTTTCTCGATTTCGCACAACAGGTCACGATCATCTGCGACGATACGGATGCTCTATCGGTATTAAGAGCCTTGAACTACACGCAGGTTCAATTCCGCTCCCTTCTTCGCCGGGTTTCCGAACAGGATACTCCGCCGCCGCATTATCTATCCCGGTTTATAAATCAAGCTATTGAGTTCATCCGGACGGAAACAGAATTGTTGTATTACCGCCTCGAACATCCGCAGTATTTCATCTCCGGGTCCGTCCCTCAGTCGCCGCTCTATTGGTCGAAGGAGCATTCTGCAATCAGCGTTTCGGAAATCCTTTGCGGGCTCGATCGGATGGCCCCGAAGCCTTTGCTGCTGGCCGACGGTACGGATGCTCCGTTCAATCTGGTCGTTCGGGTCTTCGAGGATACATTGCATGTTAAACTCGGCGATCCGACCGACGTCAAGCGCCGTGTTTTGGAACGTAAGAAGGATCGCACGAAATTTACCGAGGCATTACTTTATAGCTTAAATAAGGAAGACGAGTGATTTTTTCCGACTTTTTATATCCGGGCGGATATCCGGATGTACAATTCGGCATCGCGGGAATTCCCATTTTTGCAAAGCAAACCACCTAAATTCTTTATGAACCGGATTATGGAAAACTTGGACAAAAATCAATTTATCGTCACGCTTGACACACTGCTTAACCGCCGATTGTCGGATGCGGAGTGCACAGCCTTTCATGCGGCTTATGAAAAGTTCATCGACCTGCTGCACGGTCTTACGGCTCAATCCTGTAAATCGCCCCTCGACCTGCTGCACGAACTTGCCCGCCTCCAATCCCGCCTGATGCGGTTGCAAGAGCGGATTGTAGGGAAGGAGTCTCCGCAGGCATCGCTGCTCGAATCGGCGCTTCTGCTGACGAATTTCGAAATCCGTTTGATTTTCACCCGGCTGCGCTATCCGTCCATCGCCGACCAGGTGTCGGTCGAAGTGCCCAGATCGCCGCTGTTCCTCTCCGGGCAATTCACGCCTACGGATATTATGGAGCTTGCAACGGCTTTACATCTCTCCGGAGCTATACGCCGCATCGACGGCACACGGGTCGATCTGACGACACTCGTCGATGTGCTCTCCAGAACTTTCAATGTCCGTATCAACAATCCGGAGCAGTGCCGCCATGCCGTCGTCAACCGCAAGCTGCGGCTGACCCGGTTTCTGGATTTCCTGCGCAACAGCCTCGTGGAATACAGTCAGCACTGACGCCGCCGAAACTGCTTCGGTGCGGACTGGAGCGGCCGGGGGCGGACATCGAATCCAGAATCGTGGCGGGCTGGTGTATTTTCACCGCTTAAAATCCCTCTGCCATGCAACAAGAAGATGATTTGCGGGCCCTTGAAAGTATCGTGCAGTTCGCCCGTGGGCTGGGCGTGTTTTTCCTTATCCTCCATATTTACTGGTTCTGCTACGGATGGCTGTCCGAGTGCGGGCTGACATGGGCTTTTGTTGATCGTGTCCTGCTCAATATCCAGCGGACGACGGGGTTGTTCTCCCATCCCGTAACGACCAAGCTCTGCGCCTTTCTGTTCCTCGCCGTCGGCTGCTATGGAACCAAGAGCATCCGCAACGGCAAGGTCGGCAGGCGGCATATCGCCGGAGCCGTCAGCCTCGGCATCCCGCTGTTCTTCCTGAACGGCCCGCTGCTGGAGCTGCCCGCCGGAACCGACTTCCGGGCATGGAGCTATATTGCGACCCTTGCTGTGGGGTATCTCTGCCTGCTGGCCGCCGGGGTCTGGCTGCGGCGGCTGATGAAACAACCCTTTGCCGACGATCCTTTCAACGACAATAACGAAAGTTTCCTTCAGGAAGAGCGTCGCCTCGGCAATGATTATTCGGTGAACCTTCCCACACGTTACCGTTATAAATCCCAATGGCGGCAGGGATGGATCAATGTCATCAATCCGTTTCGTGCGACGCTGATTTTGGGAACTCCCGGCTCGGGCAAGAGCTATGCCGTGCTGAACAACTATATCAAACAGCATATCGAAAAGGGTTTTTCGATGCTCGTCTACGACTACAAGTTCGACGACTTGACGTGCATCGCCTACAACCATCTGTTGCATCATCTGGATAGATACACCGTCAAACCGAAGTTCTGCGTCATCAACTTCGACAATCCCCGTAAGTCGAACCGCTGCAATCCCATCGACGCACGCTTCATGGACGACATCTCGGACGCCTATGAAAGCGCCTACGTCACGCTTCTGAACCTCAATAAGACGTGGGTCGATAAGCAGGGCGACTTCTTCACCGATTCGGCCGTCATCCTGCTCGCGGCAATTATCTGGTACCTGAAAATCTACGACCGGGGCCGTTATTGTACCTTCCCGCACGCCATCGAGCTCCTGTGCCAGCCCCTTGAGAAGATTTTCCCGATCCTCTCGTCCTATCCGGAATTGGAAAACTACCTTTCACCCTTTATGGATGCGTGGAAAAGCAATGCGCAGGACCAGTTGCAGGGGCAGGTGGCATCGGTGAAGATTCCGCTTTCGCGGATGATCTCCCCGCAGCTCTACTGGGTGCTTACGGGTAACGACTTCACGCTGGATATCAACAACCCCGAAGAACCTAAAATCCTCTGCATGGGCAACAATCCCGACCGGCAGAGCATCTACGGGGCGGCGTTGGGACTCTACAATTCACGTCTTATCCGGCTTATCAATAAAAAGGGGAAATTGAAATCGTCGCTCATCATCGACGAGCTTCCGACGATCTACATCCGGGGACTGGATAACCTGATCGCTACGGCCCGTTCGAACAAGGTTTCCGTCTGCCTGGGCATTCAGGATTTCTCGCAACTGGAGCGCGACTACGGGGAGAAGGAGGCGAAGGTCATCATCAATACAGTCGGCAATATCTTCTCCGGGCAGGTCGTGGGCGACACGGCCCGCACCTTGTCGGAGCGCTTCGGCAAGATCGTGCAGATGCGCGAGTCGCATTCGGTCTCTAACGAGAACATTACGACTTCGACCAATACGCAGCTGGAAACGCTGATTCCGGCCTCGAAGATCTCCAACCTCACGCAGGGCATGTTCGTCGGGGCTGTGGCCGACAATTTCGATGAACCTATTCCTCAAAAGATTTTCCATGCCGAGATCGTCATCGACAACGAAAAGGTCAAGGCCGAAACCGTGGCCTATGTTCCCATCCCGGATATCTCGTCATTCATCGGCGAGGACGGTATAGACCACATGGAGGAGATCGTCCGGGAGAACTACTATCGAGTCAAGAGCGAGATTGCGGAGATAATCGACAAGGAGATACGACGCATCGAGGCCGACCCAAATCTCGTGCAACTTTTACCCAAGAAAAAATAGTTATTCCAATTTTATTTTTCCTAAAAAGGTTATCTTTGCCAACCGAATTTTTTAATAGCAGAATTATGAAAGAGTTAATTGAAAAAATCCAGCAGGCTTACGATGCCTTCTCCGCTGAAGCCGCACTTCAGGCCGAGAAGGGCAACAAGGCTGCCGGCACGCGGGCACGCAAAGCCTCGCTGGAAGTTGAGAAGTTGATGAAGGAGTTCCGCAAAGAGTCGATGACCTTCCAGCAGTAGAGACGCTTTATTTCAAGCCAGCAAAGGCCCTGAAAGGTGTACACCATATATGGTGTGCACCTTTCTTCATTTCAGGGATATGTTTGGCATTCCCCCTCGGAATCATCTTTACAATGCTATTTACTGTTTCTGTAAACCTTTTGCAGGACGGGACATACCGTAATTTTTGCCTCGGTGCGGACTGGAGCGGACAGGGGCGGACATCAGCACCGTTCCGGATAGTACGCCTCTATCTTCGCGGCATGAACCTTTTGTTTCACTAAAAACATTTGCTTTATGTCCGAAGAAAATCAGAATCAGATTGTGAACCAAGCTCCCGAGCAGGCCGATCCCAACTACAAGGAGACGCTTTTGCTCTACAACGAGAAGAACGGCGCCGTGGAGGCCGTTTCCGAGTTCAAGCAGCAAGGCAACCAATACAAGGTCACGACGACACAGCCGCTCACGGCCAACAAGCCTGCGTTCTACGAACTTCGCAACAGTTCAGCTGTCGCGGCCTTCATCAAGGGTTTTATGTCGCAGGAGAACGCCAAGCCGTTTCATTTTCTGAAAGTCGCCGCCGACAAGGCCAGCGAAGTCACACAGTCGCTGCTGCGCCTTGCCGACAACCCCAAAGACCCCGAGGGCCTCAAAGCCCTCTATGACCATCGTGTCACCTCATACCAGCTCGAAAAGGTCAGGTTCGACACTCCGGATCTGAAGTTGCAGGAGCTGAAAGAGATGGGCATCATCGTTACTCCCAAAGAACTGGATGCGATGAAGCACGGCCTTCCGTGCACGGAACTGCATGACGTGACCCTCAAGATCGGCAATATGCCCGTCGCGGGTCAGTTCGCCCTGCAGCCGTATCGGGATATGAACGGCGATGTGCAGGTCGGTCTGACGAGCGCCCTTCCGCGCCCGGAGTTCGAACGCGAAGAGTACCGGATGATGTTCTCCACGAGCGAGAAGGAGCAGCTGTTGGCCGGGAAGACTCCCGACCGGCTGTACGAGCTTCCCAACCCGCATACGGGAGAGAAGGAGTGGTGCTTCGCCACGCTGAATCCTGCGACGAACCGCCTTGTCACCATCCCGAAACGCGATGTCCCCGAACTGCGCTACTTCAACGGCGTGCGTCTGGACGATACGCAGCAGAACGAACTGGCCTTGGGTGGCCGTGTCTTCGTCGAAGGCTGCGCCATGCGCGGCAGCGACATCACCTATTCAGGCAAGGTGGGCTTCGATGTCCTTTCGAACGAATACAAGATGACCGACTACCAATTCAGCCGTCCTTATATCTCTCCGCAGCTCGACAAGCAGCTCGACGACCGTCAGCGCACGGCCCTGTTGAGCCCCGAAGGTCTGGACTGCTCGAAGGAGAAGGAGCATCCCATTCAGGGCAAGAACGGCAGGGCGCTGAACTGTATCCTGCGTATTGACCCCCGCTCGAACGGCGTGGTCTACGATTTCTCGCAGCAGCGCCGTCAGGAGCAGCAGGAAAAGCAGGAGTCGAAGCAGGAGCAGAAAGCCGAGACAGCGCAGGAACAGACTCCGGATCAGGGTCAGGGCCGCGGTCGCAAACGCTAATCCGCTCCTGCGATGGAAACCCCCGATGAAAAATGGTTCCGGGAGCGCCTGCGGCATTTCCTCGAAGTGCGCCATCCCCCGCGTCAGTTCCACCGGGCGATGATCGAACGGCGCAGCCGCCTGGCTTTCGAAAGCTATGCACAAAGCGTTGAGTTAGGAGCCGCTAACGATTCGGCAGTCCGGATCGCTGACAAGGTGCTGTTCCGGGGCCTGCTCTTCTCGAAGTACGATACCGTCCACCTGATCCTTGCGACGGACTTTCCGGCCATCCCCGAGAACCAGCGGGAGGAGGTCGCGTTGAAGCTCACCCGCATCTGCGCCCCGATCTTCCGGGCATACGACCTGAAAGACGACTTCACCGAGCGGCCGGAGTTCCGGCAGCTCAAAGAGGAGCTCCGCACCGACATTCGCCGATGGATCGACGAGAACGGCGTCCCCGGTTACCGCAGTCCGGCACGCAAGGAGCATCCGCCCGTCCCGTATTCCCGACAACCGCAATACCGAAAACGCAACAAGCGTAAATAGTTCATTCATTTAATTTCCTAATCA
>ULUQ01028547.1_pt1 | contig 11348 bp, 7 predicted proteins | sample 1958661 | NCBI WGS metagenome assembly ULUQ01 (sample SAMEA4835765, study PRJEB28245) | human gut metagenome | biome: gut microbiome; material: fecal sample | place: Denmark | collected 2008 | reverse complement strand
GGCTACACCAGCTTGTACGCCCATAGGTGCATTTTCCACCACGATAGCTTCATTGGGTTTTACTCCCCCTTTCTGCAGAGCCATCAGATAGGGTTCCGGATGGGGCTTACCATATTTTACATCAAAGGCGGTTACCATCAATTCTCGGTGAAACATACCGGGGAAGTTGTGTGACAGCCGGTCTAACAATGAGTGTTGTCCGGAGCCGGTAACTACCATAGGGACCAGTCCGTCTGCTTTTATTTTTTGCAGTACTTCCCATGCGCCGGGCATACGTTCCGGTTCAGGATTACTATTGAACTCAGCACTCTTTTCTGCATATATACTCTTTATCATTTCAGGGGTGGCATCTTTACCGTATTGCCGCTGATAAACGATATTTATGGTAGCAGCTCCGGTTCTCCCCTCATGCAGATAAGCTTCTTCACGGCTCAGATGGAGGTCATGGCGTTCCATAACCTTGTGCCAGGCATCGGCATGGTAAGGCATAGAGTTGAACAATACACCGTCCATATCAAAAAGGACAGATTTCAATTGAATTTGTGAGTGCCCGCTGGATTGAAGATAACGGGCGATAGCTTCTTGAAACATAATACCTATTGTTTTATAGCTGCAAAGATACAATAAAAAAACGAGGTGTGAATGAGTTTAATCATTCACACCTCGTCTATCTGTGTTTAACTTACTCCTCTTTAGAGTCTTGCCTGGATAGCTTTTGACTCTTCTTCGTATCCCGGCTTATTCAGCAGAGCAAACATATTCTTCTTGTATGCTTCTACACCTGGTTGGTTAAATGGATTAACGCCCAGCAGATAACCGCTGATACCACAACCGATTTCAAAGAAATAAAGCAACTGACCGATGTTATATTCGTCCAGTTTTTCGATAATGATACGCATATTAGGCACACCACCGTCTACGTGAGCCAATTGAGTACCCAGTTCGGCCATCTTGTTTACTTCGTCCACACGCTTACCTGCCAGGAAGTTCAGGCCGTCCAGGTTTGCTTCATCAGAAGGCACTTCCAGTTTGTGGTCTACTTTCTCTACAGAGATTACAGTTTCAAAGATAGTGCGTTCGCCTTCCTGAATCCATTGTCCCATGGAGTGCAGGTCAGTAGAGAAGTCTACAGCAGCCGGGAAAATACCTTTATTTTCCTTACCTTCCGATTCTCCGTAAAGTTGTTTCCACCATTCGCTTACATAGTGCAGTTTCGGGCAGAAGTTCACAAGAATTTCAATCTTCTTGCCATTCTTGTACAACTCGTTACGAGTAGCGGCATATTGTGCAGCCAAGTTCTCTGCAAACGGAACATTTACTCCGCAAGCCTTTTCCATATCCGCAGCACCGGCAACTAATTTTTCGATGTCGAAGCCAGCTATTGCAATCGGCAATAAACCTACCGGAGTCAGTACGGAGAAACGTCCTCCTACGTTATCGGGGATAATGAATGATTTGTAACCTTCTTTATCGGCTGTAATGCGGGCAGCGCCTTTCTTTGCATCCGTGATGGCAACGATTACTTTCTTAGCCATATCCTTACCGCGTTGGTTTTCGCATTGCTTTTTCAGCAGGCGGAAAGCAAGAGCAGTTTCGGTAGTAGTTCCTGATTTAGAGATATTGATGACACCGAATTTCTTGTCTTTCAGATATTCAGTCAGTTCGTACAGATAATCTTCGCTGATATTGTGTCCTGCATAGATCATGACAGGCGCAGTTTTCTTTTCCTGTAACCAGGTGAAACTGTTTGATAAAGCCTCGATAACTGCACGTGCGCCGAGGTAGCTTCCGCCGATACCGGCAACGATTACTACATCGCAATTGTCGCGCATAACCTGTGCAGTAGCTTTCAGGTCGGCCAGATGCTCTTGACTGATAGATGAAGGGAGGTGCAACCAGCCCAGGAAGTCATTTCCTTTTCCGGTACCGTTTTCCAATGCATTTCCTGCGCAGCCTTTACCTGAGCTTCGTAAGCAGCAACAGATGCTTTGGAGATAAATCCAAAAGTCTTTTCGATGTTCAAACTAATCATAATATTCTAGGTTTTAAAAGCCTCTCCTCTCATCCCTTTCCCATGGAAAAGGGGGAACTGAGTTGCTTTTGATTTAAAAGATGTTTATTGTATGTTGTTTATTATACTTCTATCTGAGCGAGTCAGTCAGCAACTTGATTTCTATCATGGGTGAAATGCGTTCGTACAAGATGTTATAGACAGCATCCAGTATCGGCATGTTGACATGGTGATGTTTGTTGATTTCCTTGATACACTTTGTTCCGTAGTATCCTTCAGCAATCATCTCCATTTCTATCTGCGCACTTTTCACAGAGTATCCCTTACCGATCATTGTACCAAACGTACGGTTACGGCTGAAATTAGAATACCCTGTCACCAGCAAGTCACCTAAATAAACAGAATCATTCACGTTTCTGTTCAACGGATGTACAGTTTGCAGGAAACGATTCATTTCCTGTACGGCATTGGATATCAATACTGCCTGGAAGTTATCACCATATTTCAGACCACTGCAAATACCTGCGGCAATGGCGTACACGTTTTTCAGTACAGAGCTGTATTCTATACCGGCTACGTCATTGCTGACAGATGTTTTAATGAATGAACTGGCCAGACGGCGGGCGATGGTGCATGCTTTGTCTGTGTCCGGGCAGGCAATGGTGAGATAAGAGAGACGTTCCAGGGCTACTTCTTCCGCATGGCAGGGACCTGCCAATACAGCAATATTTTCAGGTGGAACGCCATATTCTTTTGTGAAGTACTCCGATACGATCAGATTGTCATCGGGTACGATTCCTTTAATAGCAGTGATGATGAATTTATCCCGTATCCGCGTTTTCAGTTTCTTTAAGTGGGCTTTGAGATAAGGGGAAGGAGTGACAAATATCAGCGTATCAGACTCTTTCACCACATCGTTGATGTTCGAGGAGAAATTGATACGTTTCATGTCAAATTTGACGCCCGTCAGGTAGGCAGGGTTATGGCCCAGTCGTTTAAAATCAGCTATACGATCATCTCGTCGCATATACCAGTTAATCGACTCAGCCTGAGCAAGTACCATTTTTGCAATGGCTGTAGCCCAGCTTCCTCCGCCCATTATGGCTATCTTTCCGGGTAGTTTCATATCGAAATTAATAATTAATAATTAAAAATTAAAAGAGGGAAAGGAAAGTAAACTCCTTTCCCTCGTTCGATCTTTAATCTTCTTATTTAATTTTTAATTCTTTAATTCTTAATTTTTTCGATCCAGCCTTCTACGTCGTTTACAGACGGGTTGGTCAGTTCCAATTTGTATTTTTTGTTGATACCGCAAATGTCTTGATGTAACTTTTGCGGATTTACACCTTTCATGTCTTCTATTGTGTTGTAGCCGGCTTTCTGGATAACGGGTACCCAGTCTTCGGCAATACCCAGTTCCATATATTTGGCCGGAGCATCTTTCGGGATAACCTTCTCGGGACGCATTTGCGGGAAGAATAGCACTTCCTGAATATATGACTTACCTGTCATCAGCATAGTAAGACGGTCGATACCAATACCGATACCAGATGTAGGAGGCATACCGAACTGCAGAGCACGCAAGAAGTCTTGGTCGATGAACATTGCTTCATCGTCACCCTTTTCGCTCAGGCGTAACTGATCTTTGAAACGCTCTTCCTGATCGATGGGATCATTCAACTCACTGTACGCATTGGCAAGTTCTTTACCATTCACCATCAATTCAAAACGTTCAGTCAGACCCGGTTTGCTGCGGTGCATCTTGGTCAACGGACTCATTTCAACAGGATAGTCAGTGATGAATGTCGGTTGGATAAAGGTTCCTTCACAGAATTCACCGAATATTTCATCTATCAGCTTACCCTTGCCCATGGTGTCATCAATCTCCATCTTCAGCTCTTTACAGATCTGGCGGATTTCTTCCTCACTCTTGCCATTGAGGTCGTAACCGGTTTTTTCCTTGATAGCATCCAGGATAGGCAAGCGGCGATATGGTGCCTTGAAACTGATAGTCTTACCGTCGATGGTAGTCTCTTCGCTGCCATTTACAGCAATGCAGATACGTTCCAGCAATTTTTCGGTAAAGCTCATCATCCAATTGTAATCCTTATATTGTACGTAAAGTTCCATACAGGTGAACTCCGGATTATGGTTCTTGTCCATACCTTCGTTACGGAAGTTCTTGCCGATTTCATAAACACCCTCAAAACCACCTACAATCAGACGCTTCAGGTAAAGCTCGGTAGCGATACGCAGATACAGGTCGATATTCAGTGAGTTGTGGTGGGTAATGAACGGGCGGGCGCTTGCTCCACCTGCTATAGATTGCAGAATGGGAGTTTCCACTTCGGTATAGCCGGCTTCATCCAGTACGGCACGCATGGTCTTAATGACAGTGGCACGTTTTAAGAATGTATCTTTTACGCCGTCATTTACAATAAGGTCGACGTAACGTTGGCGATAACGCAGTTCAGGATCTTCAAAAGAGTCATAAGCTACACCGTCTTTGTATTTTACGATAGGCAGTGGCTTGATGGATTTTGCCAATACGGTCAACTTCTGGGCGTGGATACTGATTTCGCCCATCTGAGTACGGAAAACAAAACCTTCGATTCCAATGAAGTCGCCTAAGTCGAGCAGGCGTTTAAATACAGTATTGTAGAGTTCCTTGTCTTCTCCCGGACAGATATCGTCGCGAGTGATATACACCTGAATGCGACCTTTGGAGTCCTGCAATTCAACGAACGAAGCTTTACCCATCACCCGGCGCGTCATCATACGTCCGGCTACGGATACCTTGCGAGGTTCTGCGTCATCTTTAAATTCCGCTTTTATATCTGTAGAGAAAGCATTGGTTACATACTCTGCAGCGGGATAGGGGTCGATGCCCATCGCGCGAAGTTCATTCATACTATTACGTCGAATGATTTCCTGTTCACTTAGTTCTAATACATTCATTTCGTTGTACATTAACACAATTTGGGAGCAAAAATACGAAACATTTTTCATATAATGGCATGAAGAAGGGGAGAATTAGGAAAAGTTTAAAGTCAACGTGTACATTCTCAGTGGAGTGAATGAATTTCTCTTTGAAGTAGCGATAATCTCTTTGTTCTCCTTTTCTTGTTTGCTTATGGGAAAATCAGTACCTTTGCACCCTAAAATAGAGGAATAGGTATTATGACAGGACAAAAGGCACCCACAGCGTTGGGAACAGAACAGATTGGAAAGCTACTGATGCAATATGCCGTACCGGCAATTATCGCTATGACGGCATCTTCTTTATATAATATGGTGGATAGCATTTTTATCGGTCACGGAGTAGGCACAATGGCTATTTCGGGATTGGCGCTAACTTTTCCCCTGATGAATCTTGCTGCTGCGTTTGGCTCGTTGGTAGGAGTTGGAGCTTCCACATTGGTTTCGGTTAAACTGGGACAAAAAGATTACGATACAGCCCAACGTATCTTGGGTAATGTACTGGTGCTAAATATCGTGCTGGGATTGGCATTTACGGTTGTTACGATGATATTCCTCGATCCCATCCTTTACTTCTTTGGGGGTAGTGACGAAACAGTGAAGTACGCCCGCGAATACATGCAGATTATTTTGCTGGGCAATGTTGTCACTCATCTTTATCTTGGCTTAAATGCTGTTCTACGCTCTTCCGGACATCCGCAAAAGGCAATGTACGCCACTATCGCTACAGTAGTCATCAATACGATACTTGACCCTTTGTTTATTTACGGTTTCGACTGGGGGATTCGTGGAGCTGCTATTGCCACCATCATAGCACAGGTTATTTCACTGTTGTGGCAATTCAAGATATTCAGTAACAAAGACGAACTGCTACATTTCCATCGCGGTATATTCCGCCTGCGCCGTAAGATTGTGATGGATTCGCTTGCTATCGGTATGTCTCCTTTCCTGATGAATCTGGCAGCATGTTTTATTGTAATTGTTATTAATCAGGGGTTGAAGCGCTATGGCGGAGACTTGTCTATCGGTGCATTCGGTATTGTCAACCGCCTGGTATTTATATTCGTAATGATCGTGATGGGATTGAATCAGGGCATGCAGCCTATTGCCGGATATAACTTTGGTGCGCAGCAATATGCACGTGTTTCCCGGGTGCTGAAACTGACTATAATCTTTGCTACGGTTGTCACCACATCCGGTTTCCTGATGGGGATGCTCATACCCGATCTGGTGGTTTCCATATTTACTTCTGACGAAGAACTGATAGCTATTTCGGCACGTGGACTACGTATTGTAGTGATGTTCTTCCCGATAATCGGTTTCCAGATGGTGACGTCGAATTTCTTCCAGAGTATCGGGATGGCGAGCAAGGCTATCTTTTTGTCTCTTACCCGCCAGATGCTTTTCTTGCTTCCGGCACTGATAATTCTACCTCGTTTCTTCGGTGCGGCCGGTGTTTGGTATAGTATGCCGGTTTCCGATTTACTTGCCAGTTTGGTGGCGATGGTGATGTTGGTTAGCCAGTTCCGTAAATTTAAAAGAGGCGAAGGATAGTGTGAAAAACATGCGGTTCGTGGTAAAGTTAGTTATAACCGGAAAATTAGTATAGATTATTTTTTTGTTTCTTTCCTATAAATCCTTACTTTTGCTATTAGTAAACCAATATTTAGATTGAAGCTATGAATAAGAAATTCGTTGTGAACATCGGTCGCCAATTGGGAAGTGGCGGAAAGGAGATAGGGGAGAAGTTGGCAGCCCGTTTGGGTATCGATTTCTATGACAAGGAGTTAATAACTCTGGCTTCCAAGGAGAGCGGTCTATGCCGTGAGTTCTTTGAGAAAGCCGATGAGCGTGCCTCGCAAGGGATTATCGGCGGACTCTTCGGCATGCGTTTCCCTTTTGTGGGAGATGGTGCTTTACCAACCCAGAATTGCCTCAGTAACGATGCGCTTTTCAAGGTGCAGAGCGATGTAATCCGTCAGTTGGCAGCAGAGAAATCCTGCCTTTTTGTAGGTCGTTGTGCTGATTATATACTGCGTGATCATCCTCGTTGTGCCAATATCTTTATTTCCGCTTCGCATGAAGCACGCGTTGCCCGTCTGTGCGCTTCACATCATGTTTCAGAAGAAGAAGCAGAAAATATGATGAATAAGGCTGATAAAAAACGTTCGGAATATTATAACTATTATAGCTATAAGACGTGGGGAGCTGCGGCAACCTATCATCTGTGCATTGATTCTTCCGTGCTGGGGATTGAAAAGACTATCGATTTTATAGAAGATTTTGTGAAACTTAAAATAAAGTGAAACAGAACAATTTCTAACCCGGACCATACCTTCTCCGTATCAAGCCCGTACCAACTCCATACCATGTCTATACACTTAGACTTGGTATGGAGTTGGTACGGAGAAAATACGGTTTTGGTAATATGAAGGGGAAAAACAGAATAAAAAAAAGAGAGACTACAATTGCGTAATCTCTCTTTTCTTTTATATCATCTGACATTACATCATTGTCAGCAATATCATCTGGCCTGCCAGAATACGCAGGAACATTGTCAGCGGATAAACAGTAGAGTAACCTACTGCCGGAGCATCATTGCCGGATGCCTGGTTAGCATAAGCTAATGCAGGAGGGTCTGTGTTACTACCGGCAATTAATCCCATCAGGGTGAAGTAATTTACTTTGCAGTAGAAGCGGGCAATCATACCGATAATCAGCAAAGGAATAACAGTGATCAGGAAACCATAGCCTACATACAGCAAACCGGAACCTTCTACCACTGTTTCTACAAAGTGGGCGCCGGCTTCGATACCTACGCTGGCAAGGAAGAGTACGATACCGATTTCACGCAGCATCAGGTTGGCACTCATAGTTGTATAAGTCACCAGTTTCAGCTTATGACCGAAGCGACCGATGAGAATAGCTACTACCAGCGGACCACCTGCCAGACCGAGTTTGACTGGAGTGGGGATGCCCGGAAAAGCGATAGGAAGACTACCCAGCAAGATACCCAGGAAGATACCCACGAAGATAGTCACAATATTAGGCGTATCCAGACGTTTCAGTTGATTACCCAGTACTCCTGCAACACGCTCTACGGCATCTTGCTGGCCAACGACCATTACACGGTCACCTACCTGTAGTATCAGGTTCGGATCAGCAAACAAGTCCATACCGGAACGGTTGATACGGGTTACGTTTACTCCGTACATACTACGGAAATGGAGGCTACCTAATTTTTTACCATTGATTTCGGATTTTGTCACCAATATACGGCGTGAAACCATCGGCATGTCTTGTTTTTCCCAGTCCACCTGAATTTCTTTACCGATGAAAGCGGTTACTGCTTCAGCGTCTTCTTCGGAACATACAATAAATACCTGGTCGCCAATATGGAATTCAGTGTCTTGGTTAGGGATGCTGACGTGTCCCTCGTGACGGATGCGTGAGCATACAAAAGGACGTCCCATAAACTCCTTGATCTGGATGAGCTTTTTTCCATCGATAGATTCGTTGCGGACTTCCAGATGTAACATATGGGGCATATGTTTCATATCAGAAGTCTGAACGGCCAGTTCATCTTCTTCTTTTTTCAGGTTCACCCGGCAGATGTAGCGGACGGCAATGATAGAACCGATGATGCCGACAACACCAAGAGGGTAAGCGCAAGCATATCCCAGTGCGATAGGGTCACCTGTGTAGCTTAACTGATTCAAGGCTTCCTGTGCGGCACCCAAACCCGGAGTATTGGTGACAGCACCATATAGGATACCTACCATCATGGGAAGATCGATTCCCCCGTCAATGAAATAAATACTCAGAGCTACTGCTATATTCAGTACCACAATGCCTACTGCAAGCATGTTCAGGGTCATTCCACCTTTTTTAAAAGAAGAAAAGAATGACGGTCCTACTTGCAGACCGATACAGAATACAAATAAAATTAACCCGAATTCGCGGATAAAGTGCAAAATGTGTGTCTCACCCGTAAAACCGAAATGTCCCATCAGAATACCAGTGAAAAGCACAAATGTGACACCCAGTGATATCCCGAAAATTTTAATCTTACCCAAAAGCACGCCGACAGATATTACGAATGCATACAAGCATACAATATGGGCGACGGAGGCAGGGTCCCATAACAAACTCTCTAACCAATCCATAGTTACTTTTGTTTATCTTTTTTATTAGCTTATTGAATTTCCGCGCAAAGGTAGGCATTAAAAGGGAGGTGGCAAAGGGTTTGCTGGAGTTTTTCTTTTGGAATATAGGTAAAGGTGTCAGAGGCTAATTGGGTAGTATGCAAGGATATTAGTTTATACTCTAAAATGTAAAGTGTACTTTGCAATCATGTATATACATACGAAAATCATACTTGCAGAATGTCATTTCTCCATGCGAATTTTACTTAAAAGACCTTGTATTATTAAGTTATTGAGTATATTTGCGAATCCTATTCTAGACAAATAGGTAAATGAAGAGATTACTTATTATCTTTATTAATTATAAAATAAACTATGGCAGACAGTAAAGAAAAACTCTTCTCGGACTTTGCTCCCACCACCACCGAACAGTGGATGGAGAAAGTAACAGCTGACCTGAAAGGCGCTGATTTTGAGAAGAAACTCGTTTGGAAAACAAACGAAGGATTCAAGGTAAAACCTTTCTACCGCATGGAAGACCTCGAAGAATTGAAAACGACGAATGCACTTCCCGGTGAATTCCCTTATCTCAGAGGTACCAAGAAAGACAACAACGAGTGGCTTGTTCGCCAGGAAATTAAAGTGGAATGCCCTAAGGAAGCCAATGCGAAAGCACTGGACATCCTGAATAAAGGTATCGATTCACTGGCTTTCCGTGTAAAGGCAAAAGAACTCAATGCCGAATACATCGAGACTTTGCTTGAGGGAATCTGCGCTGAGTGTGTAGAACTGAACTTCTATACTTGTCAGGGACACGTGGTAGCACTTGCAGAGCTTTTGGTGGCTTACTTCCAGAAGAAAGGTTACGACTTGGCGAAGTTGCAGGGTTCCATTGGTTATGATTTCTTCGACAAGATGCTGGCAAAAGGCAAAGAAAAGGGTGATATGGTGCAAACAGCCAAAGCTCTGATTGAAGCAACTACTGCTCTGCCGAAATACCGTGTACTGAATGTGACAGCTTTGACGCTGAACAATGCCGGAGCATACATTTCCCAGGAACTGGGCTATGCTCTTGCTTGGGGTAATGAATATATGAATCAACTGACAGAAGCAGGAGTTCCTGCTGCTCTTGTTGCCAAGAAGATTAAATTCAACTTTGGTATCAGCTCTAATTACTTCCTTGAGATTGCTAAGTTCCGTGCTGCCCGTATGTTGTGGGCAAACATCGTAGCTTCTTATGATGCCGATGCTCAATGTGCTGCCAAAATGCACATACATGCTGAGACTTCTACGTTCAACCTTACTTTATTTGATGCTCATGTAAATCTGTTGCGTACGCAGACAGAGGCTATGAGTGCTGCACTGGCAGGTGTGGATTCAATGACAGTAACTCCGTTCGATAAGACTTACGATGCTCCGAATGAATTTTCGGAACGTATGGCACGCAACCAGCAATTGTTGCTGAAAGAGGAGTCCCACTTCGATAAAGTGATTGACCCTGCTGCCGGTTCTTACTATATTGAAAATCTGACTGTGTCCATTGCTAAACAAGCTTGGGAACTTTTCCTGGCTGTTGAAGAGGAAGGTGGCTTTTATGCTGCTGTAAAAGCAGGTACGGTGCAGGCAGCTGTGAACGAAAGTAACAAGGCTCGTCATAAAGCTGTTGCTCAACGTCGCGAAGTGTTGCTGGGTACGAATCAGTTCCCGAACTTTAATGAGAAGGCAGGCGAGAAGAAACCATTGGAAGCTACTTGCTGCTGTGGTGGTCATGATACTTGTGAAAAAGATGTGGCTACACTCAACTTTGACCGTGCTGCCAGTGAATTCGAAGCATTACGCCTCGAAACAGAAGCTTCAGGCAAGCGTCCGAAAGCCTTTATGCTGACTATCGGTAATCTGGCTATGCGTCAGGCACGTGCTCAGTACTCTTGTAACTTCCTGGCTTGTGCCGGATATGAGGTTGTTGATAACCTGGGCTTCCCGACTGTAGAAGCTGGTGTGGAAGCTGCGATGGCTGCTAAGGCTGATATCGTGGTACTTTGTTCCAGTGATGATGAATATGCAGAATACGCTGTTCCGGCTTTCAAGGCTCTGAATGGTCGTGCTATGTTTATCGTAGCCGGTGCTCCTGCTAATATGGACGAGCTGAAAGCTGCCGGTATCGAGAACTTCATCCATGTTCGTGTCAACGTACTGGAAACATTAAAGGAATA
>ULUQ01020196.1_pt1 | contig 11411 bp, 9 predicted proteins | sample 1958661 | NCBI WGS metagenome assembly ULUQ01 (sample SAMEA4835765, study PRJEB28245) | human gut metagenome | biome: gut microbiome; material: fecal sample | place: Denmark | collected 2008 | reverse complement strand
TATATTGGTTCCATTGGACACGGCACGAGAGGTGATTACATTTGTGCTGATTTAAAAAATGTACAAGAAAATCTTGCGATTTTCGTGAAAATATGTTGCAAAAGCCAAGCGGATTGTGTAAAATATACATTAAGATGTTTTGGTTTTCAGGCAGATTACCAAACGGCAATTTTGCCAAACACGCATAGCCCGCACTGCACACCGGTGCAGACTGTCTAAATAACAGCTAAAAGGGGAGTCACATATTATGGCAAACAGGGTATTCCAGAACGTGGTCTACCAGATGAAGGACGCAGTGGATCGTGTCGTCGGCGTGATTGATGAGACCGGCACCGTCATTTCCTGCTCTGAGCTGGGACAGATCGGTGAGGTGCGCGAGGGCGTGGCCGCTGTCCGCCAGACGGCCGGGGATGCTTTCGTGCGCGATGGGTATGCCTACCATCAGTTCTCCAACGCCAAGCACAATGACTACGCTGTCTTTGTCGAGGGCACTGACACTACCGCCGAGCAGTTCGCCGCCATGCTCTCCATCAGCCTGCAGAGCATCAAGCAGTACCACGACGAAAAATTCGACAAGACGAACTTCATCAAGAACGTCGTGCTCGACAACATCCTGCCCGGCGACATCTACGCCAAAGCGCGGGAGCTGCACTTTGTCTCTGACGTGCAGCGCGTCGTACTGCTGATCCGCGTGACCTCCGGCAATGATATTTCCGCCTACGACGTCGTCAGCGGTCTTTTCCCGGACAAACAGAAAGACTTCGTCTTTAACATCAGCGAGACCGACACCGTCCTGGTCAAGGAGATCAAGCCCGACAACAACACCCGCGATATGGAAAAGCTGGCTGCCTCCATCGTCGATACGCTGCAGGGCGACCATTACATCAAGGCCGTCGTCGGCATCGGTACGCCCATCGGCAACATCAAGGACCTGGCCTCCAGCTTTAAGGAAGCCCAGATTGCCATGGAGGTCGGCAAGGTGTTTGACACCGAGCGTCAGGTCATCAGCTATGACCATCTGGGCATTGCGCGCCTGATCTACCAGCTGCCTACGACGCTCTGCGAGGCATTCCTGCGCGAGGTGTTCAAGCAGGAGAGCATCGACTCCCTCGATGCCGAGACGCTGTTCACGATCCAGCGCTTCTTTGAGAACAACCTGAACGTCTCCGAGACGAGCCGCGGTCTGTTCGTTCACCGCAACACGCTGGTCTACCGCCTTGAGAAGATCCGCAAGCTGACCGGCCTTGACCTGCGCAATTTCGATGATGCCATCGTCTTTAAGGTGGCGCTGATGGTCAAGAAATATCTGTCCGCCAACCCGGCCAAATATTGATTTTAAAAAAACTTTCACAAATGGCGCTGCACCGCAAGGCAGCGCCATTTTCCTGCTTTTTGCAGCCGTAAAGCACCTTGACCGCAGAGGTCTGACATGGTATTCTATTATATGTATGACTGTAACCATAACAGCAAAGCCACACCACGGTAGGAGAACCCCGAATGATCGATTTTGAACATGTATATAAAACCTACGAGACCCACAACGATGAGAACGTCGCGCTGGAGGACATCAACATCCATATTGACGAGGGCGAGTTCGTCTTTATCCTCGGCCATTCCGGCGCGGGCAAATCCACGTTTTTAAAGCTCATCCAGATGGAGGAGAAGCCCACCGAGGGCAAGGTCTTTATCAATGGGCAGGATTTAACGCGCATCAAGCGCCGCAAGGTGCCCTACTTGCGCCGCCAGATGGGCGTTGTGTTCCAGGACTTCCGCCTGATCCCCACCATGACCGTCTATGAGAATGTCGCCTTCGCCATGCGCGTGACGAACATCTCGACCAAAAAGATCAAGGACCGCGTACCGTTTGCACTCTCCCTTGTCGGTCTGGAGGACAAAATGGACCGCCTGCCGGATGAGCTCTCCGGCGGCGAGCAGCAGCGTGTGGCCGTTGCCCGCGCGCTGGCCCACGGCCCCAAGCTCATCATCGCGGACGAGCCCACCGGTAACATCGACCCCGAAATGTCGATGGACATCATGCAGCTGTTTGAGGCCATCAACAAGGTCAACATCACCGTTGTCGTCGTCACCCATGAACACGAGCTCGTCCACAAGCTGGCCCGCAAGTACGGCAACCGCGTCATCACGCTGGCCAACGGCATGGTAGCCTCCGACACCGCTGACCCTTCTGCCGCGCGCTGCTACGCTGCCGCCATGGCCGAGCGCGAAGCGGACGACTATGAGTACGACGAGGACTGATTTGTAAGTAAGAGGGGATACCATGCGTTTTTCCAGTTTTATCTACTTAGTCGGCCAGGGCCTGCACAATCTGCGCGCCAACCGGCTGATGACCTTTGCCTCCATGGGCGTGCTGACCGTCTGCATGCTGCTGATCGGCGCAGCCTCGCTGCTGGGCATCAACATTGACCACATGGTCGAATACATCGGCAACCAGAACTTGACCGTCGTCTACATGGGCGGCACCGGCGAGAGCGAGGTCGCCACCGACGAGCAGATTGCCGCCGCCGACGCGGCCATCCGCAGCACACCCCACGTTGTGAGCGTGACCTATATGTCGCCGGAGGACGTTCTGGCGACCTACAGCGATATGCTGAAGGATTACACAAACCTGCAGCAGGTCTTTGCCAATGACAACCCGTTCACTCCCAACTACCGCGTGACCGTGGACGACCCCGACAACATTAAGGAAGTCTCCGCCCAGCTCATGCAGATTGACGGCGTTTACAGTGTCAAAGCCCCGCTGGCTATGGCGGATACCTTCACGTCCCTGCAGAAGGTCATCAACTACGCCTGCTACGGCCTGGTCGCGGTGCTGGCCATCGTCTCCATCGTCGTCATCAACAACACGATCAAAATCACCGTCTTTAACCGCCGCAAGGAGATCGGCATTATGAAGCTCGTCGGCGCGACCAACGGCTTCATCCGCTTTCCTTTCTTTGTCGAGGGCGTCACCTCCGGCCTGATTTCGGCTGGCATTGCGTCCGGCATCGTCTGCGGCGCGTACTATGCACTCTGCCGCTGGTATGCCGAGAATCCGTCCAACCTCTCGCAGATGTTCGGCGGCACGCTTGTCCCGCTGGAAAGCGTCTGGTACTACATCGTCGGCGGCTTTGTGCTGCTGGGCTTCGTGCTCTGCGGCCTCGGCACCGCCACCAGCATCCGCAAGCATCTGAATGTATAACAGAGGATAAAGGGAACGTATAAGACCATGAAGCATGTAAAACACGGCAAAAAGCTGATTTCGCTTCTGCTGAGCGCGGCTGTCGCCATGAGCATGACGCTTTCCACCGTCATGACGCCGCTGGCCGCCTCCTCCAGCGTCAGCGACCTGCGCCAGAGGCTGCAGGAACTGCAGACTGAGCAGGAAAAGGTCAACCAGCAGCTCAAGGACGCGCAGAGCAACAAGGCCGACGCTGAGGCTCTCAAAACGCAGCTTGAGCAGCAGAAGGCACTGATTTTAAGCCAGATCAGCAACCTGTCCGAGCAGATCGGTTCTTTGGATGAGGAAATCGTCAACAAGCAGGACGAGATTGACCGGAAGCAGCAGGAGGTCGACCAGAAGCAGGCCGAATACGACCAGCGCTGGGCGGACTTTAAAGATCGTATGCGTGCGATGCAGCGTCTGAATGACGGCGGCTCCATCGCACTGTTGTCCAGTGCCACCAACCTGTACCAGCTGCTGACCTTTGCCACCACATTGGATCAGATCGTTAATAAGGACGAGGACACCTGCCAACAGCTTGAAAATGAGCACGCCGAGCTGGAGCAGCAGCGCGCCGAGCTGGAGCAGGCCAAGGCGGACCTGGAGGCCACGCAGGCCGATCTGGAGACCCAAAAGACCGCGCTGGACGGCAAGACGAATGAGCTTGCCCAGAATATCTCCCAGACCGACGCCAATATTTCCGCAGCGGATGCCGAAATCGAGGCCAACAAGGCGGCCCTGATCGAAGCCAACAAGGCCGTGGATAAGGCCGCTGCCGAGCTGGACGCCGCGCTGAACGCCGCCAACCAGGCTTACGGCAATGCGTCCATCCAGTGCTCGCTGGACTTTGGCCGCCCGCTGGCCACCTATAAGTACGTCTCCTGCTACTTCGGCGGCAACGGCCACCGCGGCACCGATTACGCCGCACCGGGCGGCACCGAAATCTACGCCGTCTCCGGCGGTGTCGTCACCGCTGCGGCCTACCACTGGAGCTGGGGCTACTACGTGCAAGTCTACCACGGCAAGGATGACAACGGCAATACTTATTCGACGCTGTACGCCCACATGAACAGCGCGCCCGTTGTCAGCGTGGGCCAGCCCGTGGAAAAGGGCAAGGTCCTTGGTTATGTCGGCTCCACCGGCAACTCCACCGGCAACCATCTGCATCTGGAAATGAAAGTCAACAACGTCCTGGTCAATGTCATGAACTACCTCTCATAACGAAAGGGGAATCTGTATGAAGCCGCAGAAGCACAAAACCTCCGTGCGTATTTTCTGCCTTGTAGTCGCCGTTCTGATGATACTCAGCCTTTTCTCTACGGTATTTTTCTCACTAGCCTACGGGGCATAACGCAAACACAGTAAGGAGCCATCAGACCCATGAGCAAAAAAATCAGTCTTGGCGTGGCGGCCACCATTGCCATCATTGCAATGGCCGTCACCTTCTCGCTGACTATGGTCGTGTCCATGAAGATGTTCAACACCACAGTGTCCAGCGTCAAAAACAAGGAGCGCCAGTACAACAAGCTGTCCGAAATTGATCGTTTTGTCCGCGCAGGGGAGTATTTCACCATCGACGAGGACACCCTGAATGACCGCTTGGCTGCGGGCTACATGAACGGCATCAACGACAAGTACGCCGTTTACTACACCGCCAAGGAATACAGCGAGAAGCAGTCTGTGGAGAAGGGCACACTGACCGGCATCGGCGTCGCTGTCGTCAATGACGCATCCTCCGGCTACGCCCGCATCATCCGCCTGTATGACAACTCGCCCGCCGCAGAGGCCGGGATGCAGGTCGGCGGCTTCATCACCGCTATCAACGATGAGTCGACGCGCAACATCACCTCTACCGCGCGCCTGACCTCCAAGCTGCTGGGTGAGGAGGGTACGACCACCACGATTACCTATCTGACGCCGGACCGCCAGGAGCAGCAGCTGAATCTTGTCCACTCCAACTACAAAACCCCCTCCATCTACACCCATCAGATGGTCGCGGACACCTGCGGGTACATCCGCATTGATGCTTTCACCTCCGGCACGGCCAGCGAGTTCAAGGCTGCTGTGGATGAGCTGCTGCAGCAGGGAGCGAACAGCCTTGTCTTTGACCTGCGCGACAACACCGGCGAGAACCTGAACGCCGCCCTTGTGGCCGCGGATTACTGTGTGCCCTCCGGTGAGATCGCCAAGCAGCAGGACAGGGACGGCAATGTGACCGTGCTGCGCATGTCCGATGAGACCGAGATCAACGTTCCGATCGTCTGCCTTGTCAATGGCTCCACCGCGGGCAGCGCCGAGCTGTTCGCCAACGCCCTGCGCAAGATGGCCGGTGCGACGCTCGTCGGCACCCAAACTGCGGGTAAGGGCGTCGTTCTGAGCGACGCCCAGAGCTTCTCCGACGGCTCCGCCGCTTACATCACGGTGGGCTTGCTGCTCGATAACGAGGATCAGACCTGGAATGAGGAGGGCCTGCGCCCCGACATTGACGCCGCGCTCTCCGTCGACGAGCAGAACGCCTACTACGATTACACACTTGATACTGACCCGCAGATCAGCAAGGCCGTCAACGCGGCCACGGCACTGGCCGGGCAGAACTGATTTTTTTTGACTCGGAAAGGACGTCCACCGTGCCCACATTGACTGACCTGTCCACCATCCGTGACCTCTGCGCACGGTATGACTTTGCCCTGTCCAAGGGCTTCGGCCAGAATTTCATCATCAACCCCGGCATCTGCCCCCGCATTGCGGAGGCCTCCGGTATCGGCCCCGGCTGGGGCGCACTTGAGGTCGGCCCCGGCATCGGCGTGCTGACCGAGCAGCTTTGCAAGCGTGCGGACAATGTCGTCTCCATCGAGGTCGACAAGCGTCTGCCGCCGCTGCTGGAAGAGACGATGGCCGACTACGACAACTTCAAGCTCATCCTGAACGACGTGCTGAAGGTCGATCTGAAGGCTCTGCTGGCCGAGGAGTTCGGCGGCAAGCCCGTCGCTGTCTGTGCCAACCTGCCGTACTACATCACCAGCCCGATTCTGATGCGTCTGCTGGAGGAAAAGCTGCCTATCCGGAACATCACCGTAATGGTGCAGAAGGAGGCCGCACAGCGCCTCTGCGCCGCCCCCGGCACGCGGGATGCGGGTGCAATCAGCTACGCCGTGGCCTATTACGCCGAGCCGAAGCTGTTGTTCAGCGTCCAACCCGGCAGCTTTTACCCCGCCCCCAAGGTGACAAGCGCCGTCATCCGCCTGGATGTGAGGGAGAAGCCCGCCGTAACCGTGCCGAACGGCGACGAAGCCGCCTTCTTCGCGCTGATTCGCGCCGCCTTCTCCCAGCGCCGCAAGACCGCCGCCAACGCCATCGCCAATGGTCTGCACCTGCCCAAGGCGCAGGTCATCTCCGCCCTGCAGGCCGCCGGTCTTGATGAACGTTCCCGCCCCGAGCAGCTGACATTGGAGAATTACTGCGCTCTGCAGACGGCACTGGCAAACACTTAAAACAGCAAAGCAAAACGCCCGGTAAGCATCACGCTTACCGGGCGTTTTTTAGGAGTATATAGAGTAGGGTGCAATAAGGAAAAGCTTCTCTAAATATTGCTCAAGAACAATCCATCAGCTTTATGTACGGCACTGAGTTCAACCCTGACTCCGCGTTATGCGATTCTACTGCGTTTACGACTTGTTTACGACCTGTTTTTTACTGTTTAGGACGCAAAAAGACATACAAAAGCAAGAAAAAAGCGCGTTGCAAAGTGGATTCACTTTGCCAACGCGCTTTTTTAAGTGGAGCTAGCAACAGGAATCGAACCTGCAACCTGCTGATTACAAATCAGCTGCACTGCCAATTGTGCTATACTAGCGGGAACTCTAATATAATATCACAATCGGCAGGGGTTTGTCAAGGGTTACAGCAGCTCCACGCCCGAATTCCTGCACGCCTGTACCGTAGCGTCATCCCACAGGCTGACCTGTACCTCGCCGACATGGGCCTTGCCCAGCAGCAGCATGCACAGGCGGCTCTGGCCAATGCCGCCGCCCATTGTCAGGGGCAGGGTGCCATCCAGCAACAGTTTGTGGAAGGGCAGCTCCGCGCGCTGCGGGCAGCCTGCGGCGTCCAGCTGGCGGCGCAGGGCGTCGGCGTCAACGCGGATACCCATACTGGACAGCTCCAGTGCGCAGTCCAGCGGCTTGTGCCAGAACAGGATGTCGCAGTTCAGCGTCCAGTCATCATAGTCGGGCGCGCGCCCGTCGTGGGGCTGGCCGCTCTTGAGCCTGCCGCCGATCTGCATGATGCAGACGGTTCCATGCTCTTTGGCAAAGGCATTCTCGCGCTGCTTCGGCGTGAAGTCCGGGTACCTGTCCTCGAGCTCCTGCGTCGTGATAAATGTCACCTCGCGGCCCAGGTGGATGTTGTTTTTCAGCTCGGGGAACTTCCAGCGCAGCTCGTCAGACGTTGCGCAGACAGCGTCCACGATGTCCCGCACGGTCTCCTGCAGAAATTCCAGCGTGCGCTGGTCGGCAGTGATAACGCGCTCCCAGTCCCACTGGTCCACGTAGATGCTGTGCAGGTTGTCCAGCTCCTCGTCGCGGCGGACGGCGTTCATATCGGTCACAATGCCCTGACCGGGGCGGAAACCGTACTTGTACAGGGCGTAGCGTTTCCACTTAGCCAGACTGTGGACGACCTCTGCCTGCTCGTTCAGGCTGGGCACATCGAACGCAACAGGGCGCTCGACGCCGTTCAGGTCATCGTTCAGGCCGCTGCCCTGCATGACAAACAGGGGAGCCGTGACGCGCTTGAGGTGCAGCGCCATGCAGAGCTTCTCCTGAAAGATCGTCTTGATGAGACCGATGGCCTTCTGGGTGTCATACAAACCCAAAAGGCTTTGGTATCCTTCCGGAATGGTAATGTGACTCATAATACATCCTCCTATTTTTTCCCCGGTGTATGGCTTTATGCCTTGGCGAACTGGCTCTCGTACAGCTGCTTGTAGAAGCCGCCCTGCGCCAGCAGTTCTTCGTGGGTTCCGCGCTCAATGATGTTGCCGGCCTTCATGACCAGGATCTGGTCAGCATTCTTGATGGTAGACAGGCGATGGGCCACGATAAAGCTCGTGCGGCCCTTCATCAGCTCCTCAAAGGCATCCTGCACCAGCACCTCGGTACGGGTGTCGATGCTGGACGTTGCCTCATCCAGAATCAAAATTGGCGGGCGTCGCAGCATGACACGGGCAATGCAGAGCAACTGCCGCTGGCCCTGGCTGATGTTGCCGCCGTCCTCGGCTACCTGCGTGTCGTACCCGTTGGGCAGGCGGCAGATAAAGCTATGGGCGTGCGCCTTCTTGGCCGCGGCGATGATTTCCTCGCGGGTCGCATCCGGCTTGCCGTAGGCGATATTCTCCGCAATCGTACCAGCCTTCAGCCAGGTCTCCTGCAGCACCATGCCCAGGTTACCGCGCAGGCTGTCGCGGGTCACATTGTCGATGGAATACCCGTCGACGCGCAGCGTACCGCCGTTGATCTCATAAAACCGCATCAGCAGATTGACCAGTGTCGTCTTGCCGCAGCCCGTGGGGCCGACCAGTGCAATGCGCTGACCCGGCGCAACCTTCAGGTTCATATCCTCGATCAGCGGCACATCGTCCAAATAGCGGAACCTGACGTGGTCAAACTCCACGCTGCCCGCGCCGTGGGGCAGGGCAACAGCATCCGGGCCATCGGGCACGATGGGCGTCTCGTCAATCAGGTCAAACACGCGCTGCGCACAAGCCAGCGCGTTCTGCAGTTCGGTCATAACGTCCGAAATGTCATTGAACGGCTTCGTGTACTGGTTGGCGTAGTTCAGAAAGACCGACAGCTGGCCCACCGTGATGCCGCCGGCAATGGCGACGAACGCACCCAGCACGCCGACGGCGGCGTAGACCAGCGCATTCACAAAGCGGGTGCAGGGGTTCGTGGTAGAGGAGAAGAACGTCGCCTTGACGCCGCACTTCTGCAAATCGAGGTTGATCTTATCGAAGCGTTCCTCGGCGCGGCGCTCATAGCCGAACGCGCGGACAAGATGCTCGTTGCCGACCAGTTCTTCGACCAGACTCGTCATTTCGGCGCGGGTCTCGCTCTGCACCTTGAACATAGAATAGGTGTGGGTGGCAATGAACCGCGCGACGAAAATCGACAGCGGCGTCAACGCCACAACGACCAGCGCAATGCGCCAGTCGATGAACAGCATGACTCCCAGCGTGCCTAAAATCGTCAGCAAGCCGGTGAACAGCTGGGTAAAGCCCATCAGCAGACCGTCGCTGAACTGCTCCACGTCGGTGGTGATGCGGCTGATAGCATCGCCGGGGCGGTGGGCGTCCATATATTTGAGCGGCAGAATCTCCAGCTGCTCAAACGCACGGACACGCATATCACGCACGACCTGAAAGGTAATGCGGTTATTGACGACATTCATCAGCCACTGGGACAGCGCTGTGCAGGCAATCGTGGCAGCCATCGCTATCGCAATTTTGCCAAGGCCTGCAAAATCAACCTGACCGGGTCCCAGGATCATATCCACGGCCTTGCCGGACAGTACCGGGGCCAGCAGAGTCGTGACCACTGTGATCAGTGCAAAGGTCAGCGTCAGGATGACCATGCCGGTGTAGGGGCGGATCAGCTTCAGGACGCGATGGATCGTATTCTGGTCCAGCTTTTGCTTTGTCTTGCTCATAGCGTCTTTGCCACCTCCTCCTTGCTCAACTGGCTCAGGCAGATTTCCTTATAGACCTCGCAGCTGCGCAGCAGTTCGGCATGGGGCGCGTCGCCAACCAGCTTACCGTCATCCAGCACCAGAATGTGGTCGGCGCGCTGCACGCTGGCCGCGCGCTGGGAGACGATAAACACGGTCATGCCGTGCGTTTCCTCTTTGATTGCCTTGCGCAGGGCTGCGTCCGTTGCAAAATCCAGCGCCGAGGCACTGTCATCCAGAATCAGGATTTTCGGCTTTGGTACCAGCGCGCGGGCAATCGTCAGGCGCTGGCGCTGGCCGCCGGAGAAGTTGCGGCCCGCGGTCTCCACCGGCGCATCCAGCATGCCGGGTTTGCCGCGGACAAACTCCGCCGCCTGGGCTATCTCCAGCGCCTGCCAGATTTCCTCGTCGGAAGCGCCGGGGGCGGCCCACTGCATATTGTCGCGGATCGTACCTGTAAACAGCACGGCCTGCTGGGGCACGACGCCCACCAGCCTGCGCAGCTGTGCAAAGCTGTACTGCTTTACATCATGGCCGAACAGCGCAACGCCGCCGTTGTCGGCATCGTAGAAGCGGCAGACCAGGTCGATCAGCGTTGATTTGCCACTGCCCGTACCGCCGATGACGCCGATGGTCTCACCGGGCCTGGCCGTGAACGTGATGTCCGTCAGGCTCGGTGCGCCGGCATCCTTGTAGGTGAAGGTGACGTGCTCAAACTTAGCCGCCTCGGCAGCGTCGTTCACCGCAAGCTCTGCCGTGCCGGGATCCTGCATCGTCGTGTGGGTGTTCAGAATCTCATTGACGCGCATGCCGCTGGCCAGTGCGCGGGTGACCGAAACGACCAGATCCGCCAGACGCAGCAGGCTCAGCAGAATCTGGCTCATATAGTTGATAAGGGCAATGACCTCGCCCTGCGTCAGCTTACCGGCATCGACCTCCACACCACCGCGCAGCAGCAGCGCCACAACGGCCAGGTTGACGACGAGATAGGTCAGCGGGTTCATCAGCGCTGAAATACGGCCTGCCGCAAATTGCAGATTTTTCAGATGGTCATTTGTCTCCACAAAAGCGGCCAGCTCGTCCGCCTGGCGGGCAAAGGCACGCACCACGCGCGCGCCGACGTAGTTTTCGCGCGTCAGCAGCGTCACACGGTCCAAGCCGTTCTGGGCCTCATGGTAGATGGGCACGGTCACGCGCATGATGGCCCATATAATAAGCGACACCATAATCGTAACGCCGATGAAAAGCAGCGTTAGCTTCGGACTGATGGAGAACGCCATAATAAGCGCGCCGATCACGATGAACGGCGAGCGCAGCAACAGACGCAGCGTCAGGTTGACGCCGTTCTGTACCTGATTGATGTCGCTCGTCATGCGGGTGACAAGCGTCGGGGTGCCGATGCCGTCCAGCTCGCTGTAGCTCAGCGTGCCAATATGGCGGAACAGGTCCTTGCGCAATGCCGTGCCAA
>ULUQ01050648.1_pt1 | contig 11481 bp, 10 predicted proteins | sample 1958661 | NCBI WGS metagenome assembly ULUQ01 (sample SAMEA4835765, study PRJEB28245) | human gut metagenome | biome: gut microbiome; material: fecal sample | place: Denmark | collected 2008 | reverse complement strand
CCGGAGTCCGCGGACTCCAGTCCCAACAGGATGCGCAGCAGCGTGCTCTTGCCGCAGCCGGAGCGGCCCATCAGCACCATGGGGCGGTCCACCGTCCAGGTAAAGCGCTGCAAAACCGGCGTACTTCCGAAGTTTTTGCAGAGATCGGTTATCACAATGCTCACACGCGCACCTCCCCGCAAAGACGTGCCTTGGCCGTGCGCAGCAGGGCCGCCGCTGCCGCGGACAGCGCCGCCGACAGCAGCACGATGACGAGCGTCCACGCGAACACATCCGGCGTGGACAGGGTGATCTTCGCGCGGTAGAGCGCGTCGCCCACGCTGTGGTCCGGCAGACCGATGACCTCGGCGGAGACGCCGCTCTTCCAGCACATGCCCATGGCGGCGATGCAGCTCTCGCAGAAGGACGGGAAGATGCCGGGCAGCCAGATGTACCGCAGCCGCGCGGTGAGCGGCAGGCGGTAGACCTTCGCCATTTCCAGCAGCTTCGGGTCTGTGTCGGCAATGCCGCCCAGCACGCCCGCATAGACGACGGGCAGCACATGGGTAAAGCTGACGATGACCGACAGGTTCGCACTGCGCACCCAGAGCAGCGCCAGAATGACAAAGCTGGCGACGGGCATGGCGCGGATCAGCTGCATGGCAGGGTCAATGAACACCCGTACCCAGTGCCAACGTGCGCCCGCTGCGCCAAGAAGCAGGCCCCCTGCTGCTGCCAGCAGGAAGCCCGCCATTATGCGCAGCGCACTGAACACGATGCGCTGCCAGAATGCAGCTGTGGGAGCCAGCTGTGCCAGCGCCCCCAGTGTCTGCAGGGGCGTGGCCAGAAACAGCCCGCCGTGTCCCAGCCCCATGGCGGCAAGCTGCCAAATCAGAATCCACACAAGGATGGCGGCAGCCTTTTGCCACAGCGGCGTTTGCTGGAGCGGATGCTTGCATCCGGCCGCATCAGCAGCGGCGGGTCGATGCGAGCATCGGCCTCTGCAGGGGGATTTAGCCTGCATAGTAGAAGTCGTCGGCAGGCAGGGCACCGCCCACGCTGGCGGGGTCGGCGGCGTACAGAACCTTGAAGTAGGTCTCGAGGTCGGCCTTCATCTCGTCGCCGGTCTCAAAAACAATGTTGCACTGCGGCAGGGCCTTCTGGGCCAGCGCAGCCTTGGCGACAACGCCGTACTGCTCGCAGAGGGCTGCGGTGCCCTCGAGGTCAGAGTTTGCGGCCTCGACGCTGGCGGCATAGCCATCCATGAAGGCGGCAAAAGCCTCAGGGTCGTTCTCAACGGCATCCTTACGGACGACCAGAACGCCGGTGACCAGCTTGGAGCCGGCGACCTTCTGCCATTCCTCGTTCATGTCAAGCGCAACGCGCAGACCCTCGACCTGGGACATGGCGCTGGTGACAAAAGGCTGAGGCAGCATGGCGATGGTGGCTTCGCCCGCCTGGACCTTGCTCAGGGCCTCGGTGGCCTCGCTGCAATACTCGATGGTAACGTCGCTGTCGGGGTCAACGCCGTTCTCGGTCAGGACGTAGCGCAGAACGTACTCGGGGGTAGCGCCCTTGCCGGTGGTGACGATGGTCTGGCCCTTCAGATCCCCGACAGAGTTGACGGTCTCTCCGTTCTCGACGATGTAGAGCACGCCCAGCGTGTTGATGCAGGCAACTTCCACTGCACCGTTCGTCTTGTTGTAGAGCGTGGCGGCGAGGTTGGCGGGCACAGCGGCGGCGTCCAGGTCTCCCTTGACCAGCAGCGGCACGATTTCATCGGCAGCGCCGTACATCGTGAAGTTGTAGTTGGAGGCGACCTCGTCGCTCATCAGGTTGACGAGGCCCATCGTCGTGGGGCCCTTTAGGCCCGCGATGCGCAGGGCGGCCTCGGATGCGTCGGCGGTTTCTTCAGTAGCGGGGGCCTCGGTGACGGCGGGGGTTGCCTCGACGGCGGATTCAGCGGCAGATTCTGCGCCAGACTCGCTCACAGTCGCAGCCGCGCCGCAGCCTGCCAGAGAGGCGCACAAAGCAAACGCCGTTACAGCGGCGAAAATGCGTTTCAGTTTCATAAAAATCTTATCCTCCTTGTTGCTTTTGTGGCCCTACTATACTATAATAAATGTGAATTGTCTGTTGCCCGTGCAACAGATACCCTTTTCAACCGTTTGCAAGGAGTTGTATGGACTACACACCCTACTACGAAACGATGCGCCGCACAAGCCTTTTGCGCGGCATGACGGACGCCGAGCTGGACACGCTGATGGCCTGCTTTGCGCCGCGGGTGCGCCGCTACGCCAAAGGCGAGCTGCTGCTGATGGCGGGCTACGAGACCCACGAAGTCGGCCTTGTGCTGGAAGGTGCTATCACGGCAAGCAAACCGCTGGCCGACGGCTCTACCGTCGTCATGGCCCGTATGGGGCCGGGCGGCGTCTTTGCCGACGTGCTGGCGGGCGGGCGCAGCCGCAGCCCCGTCAATGTCTCCGCCGCCGAGGCCTGTCTGGCACTGTATCTTCCCTGCGAGGCACTGCTGCGCCCCTGCGCCGCGCTGCACAGCGCACACCTGAAGCTGCTGCAGAACTGGCTGGAGACCATCAGCGACAAATATTTTGCGCTGGACCGCCGTTTGGAGCTGATTTGCTGCAAGAGCCTGCGCGGACGCATCTGCATGTGGCTGCTGGAACAGCGCGAGCGGTGCGGCGCGGATACGTTTTCCACCGCCATGACTCGCACTGAGCTGGCCGCGTTTTTGAACTGTGACCGCAGCGCGCTCTCCCGCGAGCTGAGCCGGATGCAGGAGGAGGGGCTGATCGAGCTGTTCCGCGGCAGCTTTAAGCTGCCCGACCCCGAGCGGCTGCACGCCGCCTGCCCGCAATTTTAACATATTGAGGTTATTTGTATGAACAACCGTACCGACCCGATTTTGTACATCGTCATCCCCTGCTACAATGAGCAGGAGGTGCTGCCCATCACAGCACCGATGTTTTTACAGAAGCTCGCCGACCTGACCGCCGCGGGCAAGATCAGCCCGGAAAGCCGTGTGCTGTTTGTGAACGACGGCTCGAAGGACCGCACCTGGGAAATAATCTGTGACCTGGCTGCGCGTGACCCGCACTATGCAGGCATCAGCCAGAGCCGCAACCGCGGCCACCAGAATGCCGTGCTGGCGGGCCTGATGGAGGCCAAAAGCCGCTGCGACATTACGATTTCCATCGACTGCGACGGGCAGGACGACATCAACGCGATGGACGCCATGGTGGACGCCTACCGCGACGGCTGCGACGTCGTGTACGGCGTGCGCAGCAAGCGCGAGACCGACACGTTTTTTAAACGCTTTACCGCGGAGAGCTTCTATAAAATCCTCAACGCCATGGGCGCGGAGGTCGTCTTTAACCACGCGGACTACCGCCTGATGAGCGCCCGCGTGCTGGAGGAGTTTGCCCGGTTCAGGGAGGTCAACCTGTTCCTGCGCGGTATGGTGCCCCTGGTCGGCTTCAAGTCCACCTGCGTGACCTACGAGCGCCACGAGCGCATCGCGGGCGAGAGCCACTATCCTCTGTCCAAAATGCTGGCGCTGGCGTTTGACGGCATCACGAGCCTGTCCATCAAACCCATCCGATTCATCACAGGCTTCGGCGTGTTTGTGGCACTCGTCAGCTTTATCGGCGTGCTGTGGGCCGTCATCGAGGCCGCGCTCGGCCTGACCGTGTCCGGTTGGGCGTCGATGACGAGCATCATCTGCTTTGTGTCGGGCGTGCAGCTGATTTGTCTGGGCGTTATCGGGGAGTACATCGGCAAAATTTATCTGGAATCTAAGCACCGCCCGCGGTATATTATCAGCGATGCAACGCCAAACTTTGGCGAGATCAAGGAGGATGCGCAATGAGCCGACAGGTATGGAAGGGGTCTACCCTGCTGAACCCGGAGCCGCCCGTACTGGTCAGCTGCGGGGCTCCGGAGAAGCCGAACCTTATCACGGTGGGCTGGACCGGCACGATCTGCACCCAGCCGCCGATGCTGTCCATCAGCGTGCGGCCCGAGCGGTACAGCCACCATCTAATTAAGGAAAGTGGCGAGTTCGTCGTGAACCTGCCCACCGAGAGCCTTGTCCGCGCCATCGACTGGTGCGGTGTCAAGAGCGGGCGCGACGTGGACAAGTTTTCCGCCATGCACCTGACCGCTGTCCCTGCGGCCAAGGTCGGCACGGTGTTGGTGGAGGAAAGCCCCGTGAATCTGGAGTGCAAGGTCACGCAGGTCATTCCGCTGGGTTCGCATGATTTGTTTCTGGCCGAGTGCGTCGCCGTGGATGTGGACGAGCGGCTGCTGGACGAGAGCGGCAAGCTGTGCCTGAACAAAGCGAAGCTGATCGTCTACAGCCACGGGGATTATCTGGCGCTGGGAAGAAAGCTGGGCAGCTTTGGGTACAGCGTGCGGAAGAAGAAAAAAATCGTTAAAAAGTGATGCCTGCTTCTGGGTCGGTTTGTAGGGGAGGGATGAATCTCTCCCCTACGGTTTTCCCGGAGGGTCTGCGATGCAGGGCGGCTTCCTTCCGCAAGGCCGCGGCCCGAGCATGCCCGGCCCCTGAGCGATAAAATAAAAGACGTGCCTCCCACAGAGTGTTTCTGTGGGAGGCACGCTTTTTACAATATTCCCTTGCTTTTCAGTATCCCGACCAGCACAACGATGACCAGTGCGGCAACACAGACGCCGATAAAGACATCAATGTATTTCAGCGGCACTTTGCGGAATTTCTCATAGAAATTTTCAAAGGCGTTCAGTTGGCTGTGATCCGGGCGGGAATCGGACTTTTGCGTTTCAGAGGTGGTTTTTTCTTCTTCCATATTACTTCTTGGCCAGGTACTTGCGCAGGTCAAGGGCAACGGCGATGACGATGACAAGGCCCTGTGCAATGTAGGTGTAAGCGGGGTCGACGCCGAGGAACTGCAGGCAAATCTTCAGGACTTCAAAGACCAGAACGCCGACCAGAACGCCGGAGACCTTGCCGACGCCGCCGTTGGTGGAAACGCCGCCGATGGTGCAGGCTGCGATAGCTTCCAGCTCATAGCCGTTGCCGGTGTTGGTGGAAGCGCCGCCGGCCTTTGCGCCGACGAGGAAGCCGCCGAGAGCATACATGCAGGAGGCCAGGATGTAGATGCGGATCAGGGACGCGGTGACGTTGACACCGGCAACCTGAGCGGCGTTCTCGTTGCCGCCGATGGCGTACATGTACTTGCCGTGACGGGTCTTATTGTACAGGAACCAGAAGAAGATGCCGACGATCAGCGCAAAGATGGCCAGGAACGGGATGGGGCCCAGCGTGCCGCTGGCAACGGTCAGGTAGCTCTGCTTGTAACCGCCCATGGGCTGGTTGTTGGTGATGACGGAGCACAGGCCGTAGACGATGGTCTGCATGCCCAGCGTAGCGATGAAAGGAGGAACCTTCAGGAATGCGATAATGCAGCCGTTGATGGCACCGAAGCAGGCCATGATCGCCATGACGATCAGCAGGGCCACGGGCCACGGAATATCGGGCAGCCAGGGCAGCATGCGGGCAGAGTAGTCAACGCTCTGCAGTAGCATGGCGGAGAAGCAGGCGGCCAGGCCGACCTGGCGGCCGGCGGACAGGTCAGTGCCCTTGGTAATCAGGCATCCCGAAACGCCGCAGGCGATGATGAAACGCGGGGCGACGTTCAGCAGCAGGTTTTTGCCGTTTGTCTCGGTAAAGAAGTTCTGGGTCGTGCAGCCGACGAAGAGGGCCAGCAAAATGATCAGAATAATGATCGCGTTATTGGACAGGAATTTTTTTAAGTCGAATTTTTTCTCCATTTTCGGATTCCTCCTTATTCAAACTGGGTAGCCAGCGTCATGATGTTCTCCTGGTTCGCCTTATCACCGTCGATAAAGCCGGTGCAGCGGCCATCGCACATGACCATGATGCGGTCAGACATGCCGATCAGCTCGCTCATTTCAGAGGAGATCATGATAATGCTCTTGCCCTGCTTGGCCAGATCAGCGATGATGCAGTAAATTTCATACTTTGCACCGACGTCGATGCCGCGGGTCGGCTCGTCCATGATGAAAACATCGGGGTCGTTGGCCAGCCAGCGGGCAATCAGCACCTTCTGCTGGTTACCGCCGGACAGCGATTGAATCTGCGTTTTGGAGGACGGCGTCTTGATGGACAGCTTGGCGACATTATCCTGCACGAGCTTTTCGATTTTGTTGTCGTCCAGCATGATGCCGCCGATCAGATACTTGTTCAGCGATGCAATGGAGACGTTATCCGCAATGGAAAGCACACCCAGAATACCGGTGGCGCGGCGGTCCTCAGTCAGCATGGCGATGCCGTTTTTGATGGCGTCCTGCGGCTGGTTGATGGTCAGTTCCTTGCCCTTATAGGTGATGGTGCCCGATGTGTGGCAGCGCAGACCGAACAGGCCCTCCATCAGCTCGGTGCGCTGGGCACCGACCAGACCCGCAACGCCGAGGATCTCGCCTTTGCGGACGTTGAAGTTGACGTGACGGAAGCTCTTGGGGTTGATGGACGTGAAGTCCTTGACCTCAAACACGACCTCACCGGGCGTATTCGAGCGCGGCGGGTAGAGGTTCGACAGCTCACGTCCGACCATCTTGGTGATGATCATATCGGTGGTCAGCTCCTTGGCCTCCCAGGTGCCGATGTACTGGCCGTCGCGCATGATCGTGACTTCGTCGCTGATGCGAAGAATTTCGTCCATCTTGTGGCTGATGTAGACGATGGAGACGCCCTTGGCGCGCAGCTCGTTCACGATGGTGAACAGTGCCTCGACCTCAGCTGCCGTCAGCGAGGAGGTCGGCTCGTCGAGGATCAGCACCTTGCAGTCTGCGGAGACCGCCTTGGCGATCTCAACCAGCTGCATCTGGGAAACGCTCAAGGTTCCGAGCTTGGCGTGCGGATCATAATTCAGATGGACTTCCTTCAGGACCTTGGCCGCATCCTCATACATTTTGTCATGGTCGATAACGGTGACGGGTCCGTATTTCTTGGTGGGATAGCGCCCAACGTAGATATTCTCGCCTATGGAGCGTTCCGGGATGGGCTGCAGCTCCTGGTGCACCATCGCAATGCCGCGGTTCAGTGCATCAAGCGGGCCCTTGATCTGGACCTCCTGCCCCTCATAAATGACCTTGCCTTCGTCCATGTGGTAGATACCAAACATGCACTTCATCAAGGTAGACTTGCCCGCGCCGTTCTCTCCCATCAGCGCATGGACGGTGCCGGGTTTCAATTTCAGCTGTGCGTGATTCAGTGCCTTGACGCCGGGGAACGTCTTGACGACATCACACATCTCCAAGCGGTACTCTGACAATTCGCTGGCCCCCTTTAATCTTTTGTAACCTTTTCACGAAAAAAGGGTGCGTGCGCCTGCGCACACGCACCCCGATTGTTCTGGTTTAAGCTGTGGCTTTTGTCAAATTACTGGAAGTCCTTGACGTTGTCAGGGGTAACCTTGACGTAGTCAACATAGACGCTCTGGTGGCCGGCCTCGAAGGTCTTGCCGCCCAGCAGCTCCTCCATGGAAACAACAGCCTGCGTAGCCTGACCCTTAGCGTCGTTCAGAACGGTACCGGTCATGTTGCCGTTGGCAACTTCGTTCTTGGCAGCGTCCAGAGCGTCAACACCGACGAGGTAGATGTCCTTGTTGACGGTGCGGCCGGCAGCCTGAATAGCCTGCAGAGCGCCGATAGCCATGTCATCGTTGTTGCAGAAGACAACCTCGATCTGATCGCCGTACTTGGCAAGGTCGTTCTGGCAGATTTCCTGGCCCTTGTTACGGTCCCAGTCACCGCGCTGCAGGTCAAGCTGCTCAACCTCAACGCCGGCATCGGTCAGAGCCTTGACGGAGTACTCGGTACGCAGCTGGGCATCGATATTCTCGGGGTCGCCCTGAATCATGATGTAGGAAACCTTGCCGTCGCCGTTGATGTCGCCCTTGTTCTCGGTGTCGAGGATCAGCTCGCCCTGGAAGGTGCCGGACTGAGCAGCGTCGCAGCCGACGTAGACCAGCTTGTCATAAGCGGACATCTGATCGGCGGTGGGCTCACGGTTGATCAGGACGGTGGGAACATCGGCACCCTTGACGGTGGAGATGATCTGGTCGGCAGCGGAAGTCATAACGGGGTTGATGATCAGTGCGTCAACACCCTGGGTGATGAAGGTGTTGATCTGCTCGTTCTGCTTGGCCTGGTCGTTGTTGCCGTCGACGATGGTGACCTCGTAGCCCTTGCCCTCGAGGATCTCCTGCAGAGCATTACGGTAGGTGGTCATGAAAGCATCGTCGAACTTGTAGATGCAGACGCCGACCTTACCGCCCTGAGTGGCCTCGGTAACGCTCTCGGCTGCGGACTCAGCTGCAGACTCTGCAGCAGAGGTGGACTCTGCGGGAGCCGTGGACTCCGAAGCAGCGGTGGAAGTGGAGGCAGAACCGCCGCAGGCGGCGAGAGAGACGGCCATGCAACCTGCAAGGGCCAGAGCAGCAAACTTTTTCATAATGAGTTTCTCCTTCTTTTTTAGATATGCAGTAGATTTTCGGGCGGGTCGCTTGTAGAGGAGCGAACCCTGTTGACAGTTATCATAATACTCGGGGACGGATGAAAAAACAAGGTGAAATTTCACCGACTATGGGTGGAAATTTTCACCGTTTAGGGCAGTTTCGCCAGTCGAAAGCGTTTGTTTTTATGCAGAATGCGCATTAAAAGTGACAAAAGGGTGTTTGTTGTTTTCATTTTGTAAGATTTTTGCGGGTGATGGAAAAATAAAAAAGCCCCTTCTCCGGCGTGGGAGAAGGGCTTTGGCGGTAGGCTCGCAGGGGCCGGGCTTCGGGGGTCATCCAAACGGGAACAGGGCCTTTTGCTTATCCATGGCAAACATATTTTCCCGGGTGATGGTGCGGGTGGCGGTGATGTTCGATTTTTCGACGCTGCTCCCCTGCCCGGCCAGCAGCTTATAGGCGCTTTCGACGCCGAAATAGCCCATGCCGTAGGTGTTCTGCACGATCAGCGTGTCCACCGTACCGGTCTGCAGGGCGTCAATCGTCTCGATGTTCGAGTCGAACGCCGCGAGCCAGAGGTCGTCGGCGCGCTGCATCTGCTGGACAGCCTGCGCCGCGCCGACGGCAGTCGTCTCGTTGAGGGCGATCAGCACGTTGATCTCCGGGTGGGTGCGCAGCATGGCCAGCGTGTCCGCGCGGGCACTGGCGGCGTTGGGGTGTGTTGACACGGCGGCAGTGATCTTGGCGCGTCCGCTTTCCGCAAAAGCATCGCGCGCACCCTGCTCCCGGTCCCGCCCGTTGGCACCGTTGACCTCATAGTTGATAAGCCCGACGCAGAGCGCCCCTTCCATGCCGTCCAGTACGCTCTGGGCCACCATCCGGCCTGCGCCGTAGTTGTCCGCGCCGATGTAGGCCGCAACGTTGTCAGAGTTCACCGCGGAATCCACGCTGATGACCGTCACGCCCGCCGCGGCGGCGGCATCAATGGCGGCGGCGTTGGCCTCATAATCAATGGCGGAGAAAACGATGGCCTGTGCGCCGTCCTCAACGGCATCGGCAATCAGCTGGTTCTGCGCCGCATAGTCCTCCTCATCGTCGGGGGCCGTTATGGTCAATTGCAGGTTATATTCCGTGGCGGCGGCCTCTGCCCCGGTAAAGACGGCGTCCCAGAACTCGGAATCCCGATTGTTTTTGGCTATGAGCGCGACCCTGTAGCGGGTCGTTGTGCTGTCCACGGGCTGCATGGCACAGCCTGCCAGCAGCACGGCCAGGGCCGCGGGCAGCAGACGTTTAATGGTTTTTGTCATAGTCGCCCTCCCTGTCCTCCGGCACGCGCGGGGTGCGGATCGTCACCGTAGTGCCCTCGTAGGGGGCGCTTTCAATGGAGATACCGTAGTCCGCGCCAAAGTAGATGCGCAGACGGTCATTGACATTCTTGACGCCGATGCCGGTGCGGTCACTCGGCTCATTCTGCAAGAGGGCCGCAACCTGCTCCGGCTCCATGCCGATGCCGTCGTCCGCGACGATGAGCAGAATATCATCCCCGTCGGGCTTTACGGTGATTTCAATGTGGCCGGAATCGACCATCAGATCCAGCCCGTGAACAATGGCGTTCTCGATGATAGGCTGCAGCGTGATCTTGTTGCACAGGCAGTGCAGGCAGCTCTCGTCCACCGTAAAGTGGTAGGTAAACTGGTTTTTGTAGCGGTATTTTTGAATTTGCAGATACGCCTCGGCGTGCTGCAGCTCCTTTTCGATCGGGATCAGCTCATGCCCGCGGCTGATGCTGATGCGGAACAGCCGCGCCAGTGCATGGACCATCTGGACAGCATCGGCGTTTTTGCCGCGCTCACACATCCAGGCGATGGAATCCAGCGTATTGTAGAGAAAATGCGGGTTGATCTGCGCCTGCAGCGCCTTGAGCTCTGTCTTGCGCAGGACAATTTCCTCCTCGCGGACGGTGGTCATAAGCTGCTGGATGCGGCCTACCATGTGGCCGAAGGAGTCCGAGAGGTTCTGCACCTCCCGCGTGCCGCGCACGGCCTGAAAGGCGAAGTGGTCGGCGTCCTGCTCAAACTGCTCCATGGCTGTTTCGAGCTGCTGCAACGGGCGGGACAGCAGGCGGGACAGCACCCAGCCCGCCACCAGCGCAGCCAGAAAAACAAGCCCCGCCGTGATAACCGTGATGCGCACCATCTGCCGGAAGCTCTCATTGACGGTTTCGTCAATGTAGCTGACGCCGACGACGCGCCATGTGCTGCCCGGCACACGCTGTACGCTGTAGATGATCGTGTCCTCCACATAGGTGCCGTCGCCGAGGCAGGCCAGACGCCCGGCCTCCTCCTTCTTTAACCCGGCATACAAAAGCTGCTGCTGCGGGTGGTAGACCATGTTGCCGCGCTCATCCATCAGGTAACAGTAGCCGTGCTGACCGATGCTGACGTTGTTGATCGTTGCGGCCAGCTCCTTGAAGCTCAAATCTACCGCAAGCCAACGGCTGCTGCCGCCGTCCCCCGGCACAGCGCGGATGACCGAGACGACCCACGGGTAGTAGCTGTCAAAGATCGACTCTACATGCGGCGTGCTGATGTAGCCATGTCCCAGGCGCCGGGCCGTGGTCAGGTCAAAGGAGAGGTTGCGCAGTATGTCAGATTTCGGCGTGCGGCCCGCCTGGGCCCAGCAGTCCAACAGACTGCCGCTTTCGTCGTAAGTCGTGATGGCCGCGACCTCGGGCCGCGCTGTCAGAAAGGCATTCAGAAATGCGTCCCGCATCGCAGGTTCACTGTCAAGCTGTTCCAGCACGATGCCGACGGCGCTGTCCATCGTGTTGACGTAGTTATCCACCGCGCCTGCGACCTGGCTGACGACCTGGGCACTGTTCGTGCGCGCGCCCTCCACAACAGCACTGCGGTAGCTGCGCAGAAACAGCGTGGTGCAGAGGATCAGCGCCGCCACGGCCACGCCGGAGATC
>ULUQ01046446.1_pt1 | contig 11542 bp, 8 predicted proteins | sample 1958661 | NCBI WGS metagenome assembly ULUQ01 (sample SAMEA4835765, study PRJEB28245) | human gut metagenome | biome: gut microbiome; material: fecal sample | place: Denmark | collected 2008 | reverse complement strand
GGGTCAGGTAATAAATACCAAGGACCATATCCTGAGAAGGTACGGCTACCGGTCCGCCATCGGAAGGCTTCAACAGGTTGTTGGGAGACAGCAGCATGAAACGGCACTCTGCCTGTGCTTCCTGAGAAAGCGGAAGGTGTACAGCCATCTGGTCACCATCGAAGTCGGCGTTGAACGCGGTACAAACAAGGGGATGCAGCTTGATCGCCTTACCTTCTACAAGGATCGGCTCAAATGCCTGGATACCCAGTCTGTGCAGTGTGGGTGCACGGTTCAGCATAACCGGATGCTCTTTGATGACATCTTCCAGAACGTCCCAAACCTGCGTATCCAGCCGTTCTACCAGCTTCTTCGCATTTTTGATGTTCTGGGAAATGCCTCTGCTTACCAACTCCTTCATTACAAAGGGCTTGAACAGCTCGATTGCCATTTCTTTCGGAAGACCGCACTGATAAATTTTCAGTTCGGGACCAACGACGATAACGGAACGTCCGGAATAGTCAACACGCTTTCCTAACAGGTTCTGACGGAAACGACCGGATTTACCTTTCAGCATGTCAGACAGTGATTTCAGTGCACGGTTACCGGGGCCGGTTACCGGACGGCCTCTTCTGCCGTTATCGATCAGAGCGTCTACCGCTTCCTGCAGCATTCTCTTCTCGTTGCGAACGATGATATCCGGAGCACCCAGCTCCAGCAGTCTCTTCAGACGGTTGTTACGGTTGATGATTCTTCTGTACAGGTCATTTAAGTCAGACGTTGCAAAACGTCCGCCGTCCAGCTGTACCATCGGGCGCAGATCCGGAGGAATTACCGGTACGGCATCCAGAATCATCCATTCAGGGCGGTTGCCGGACTCACGGAACGCTTCTACAACTTCCAGACGCTTGATGATTCTCGCACGCTTCTGTCCGCTTGCATCCACCAGTTCATTTTTCAGCTCAACCGCTTCGGTTTCCAGGTCGATGGCCTGCAGCAGCTCCTTAATGGATTCTGCACCCATGCCGACACGGAAACGGTTGCCCCAGGTTTCTCTTGCATCCTGGTATTCTTTCTCGGAAAGAACCTGCTTATATTCCAGATTGGTGTCGCCCTTGTCCAGTACGATATAGGAAGCAAAGTAAAGCACCTTCTCCAGAACACGGGGGGACAGATCCAGGATCAGTCCCATCCGGCTCGGAATTCCCTTGAAATACCAGATATGGGAAACCGGCGCTGCCAGTTCAATATGTCCCATACGCTCTCTGCGGACGCTGGACTTGGTTACTTCAACACCACAGCGGTCGCAGACAACGCCTTTATATCTGATCTTTTTATATTTGCCGCAGTGGCACTCCCAGTCCTTGCTGGGTCCGAAAATCCGCTCACAGAACAGACCGTCCCGCTCGGGCTTGAGTGTTCTGTAGTTGATCGTCTCAGGCTTTGTTACCTCGCCTCTGGACCACTCACGAATCTTCTCCGGGGACGCAAGTCCGATCTTGATCGCATCAAACGTCATCGGCTGATAAACTTCGTTTTTTGTTTCAGACATCTTGGCACTCCTTTACATATCTTCGATTCGGCTTACTCTTCGTCAAAAGATTCCTCAAATCCGTCCTCTGCTGCATCTTCGGTGTAATCATCATCTGCGTTCACCAGCTCCTGTTTCTCGGAGTCGAATTCCTGCTTCTGATAACCCATCTTGCCCAGATTTTCTTCTTCGTTGTAGTTGTAGCCCTTGGAATCTCCTTCCATCTCATAGCGGTAATCCGTATCGCTGTAATCGACAGTTTCCATGATCTCAACTTCTGTATTATCCTCACGCAGCACTCTGACATCCAGGCCGAGGGACTGCAGCTCTTTGAGCAGTACCTTGAAGGATTCCGGAATACCGGGTTCAGGGATGTTGTCGCCCTTGATGATCGCTTCGTAGGTCTTGACACGTCCTACTACGTCATCAGACTTCACAGTCAGGATCTCCTGCAGGGTGTAGGATGCACCGTATGCTTCCAGTGCCCAAACCTCCATCTCACCGAAACGCTGGCCACCGAACTGAGCTTTACCACCCAGAGGCTGCTGTGTTACCAGAGAGTAAGGACCGGTAGAACGTGCATGGATCTTATCGTCTACCAGATGGTGCAGCTTCAGGTAATGCATGTGACCGATGGTTACCATGCTGTCGAATTCTTCGCCGGTACGGCCATCCCGCAGTCTTACCTTACCTTCCTTAGAGATCGGAACACCCTTCCAGAGCTTTCTGTGATCGCGGTTTTCATACAGATAATCCAGAACCTCAGGAAGCAGCTCTTCGCCATGCTTCTCTTTGAATTCATCCCATTCCAGGTTTACATAATCGTTTGCCAGTTCCAGGGTATCCTGAATATCTTTTTCGTTTGCGCCGTTGAAGATCGGGGTTGCTACGTTAAAGCCGAGGGCTTTTGCAGCCAGAGAGAGGTGAATCTCAAGGACCTGACCGATATTCATACGGGAAGGTACGCCCAGAGGATTCAGTACGATGTCCAGCGGACGACCGTTGGGCAGGTACGGCATATCTTCTACAGGCAGTACACGGGAAACGACACCCTTATTACCATGACGGCCTGCCATCTTATCGCCGACAGAGATCTTTCTCTTCTGTGCGATATAGATACGAACCGCCTGATTTACACCGGGAGACAGCTCATCGCCATTCTCTCTTGTAAATACTTTGGCATCTACAATAATACCATATTCACCGTGAGGTACCTTCAGAGAGGTATCACGCACCTCACGCGCTTTTTCACCGAAGATCGCACGCAGCAGGCGCTCCTCAGCTGTCAGCTCGGTTTCTCCCTTGGGAGTTACCTTGCCGACCAGAATATCTCCGGCACGAACCTCAGCGCCGACACGGATAATACCTCTGTCATCCAGATCCTTGAGCGCTTCGTCGCCGACACCGGGAACATCTCTTGTGATTTCTTCCGGTCCGAGCTTCGTATCACGGGCTTCTGCTTCATATTCTTCAATATGGATGGAGGTATAAACATCATCCATAACCAGACGTTCACTCAGCAGTACGGCATCCTCGTAGTTATAACCTTCCCAGGTCATGAAACCGATCAGAGGGTTCTTACCGAGTGCAAGCTCGCCTTCGGATGTAGAAGGACCGTCTGCAATTACCTGTCCTGCTTCAACGTGGTTGCCTTTAAATACGATCGGTCTCTGGTTGTAGCAGTTGGACTGGTTACTTCTGGAGAACTTGGTCAGGTGGTATTCGATCTTCTCGCCGTCATCTGCCGTCATACGGATCAGATTGGAGCATACATAATCGATGGTACCGGACTTCTTTGCAACAACGCAGACACCGGAGTCAACGGCTGCCTTTACTTCGATACCGGTTCCGACTACGGGAGCCTCGGTTGTCAGAAGCGGCACTGCCTGACGCTGCATGTTGGAACCCATCAGCGCACGGTTCGCGTCGTCGTTCTGCAGGAACGGAATCAGTGCAGTCGCGACGGAGAATACCATCTGAGGGGATACGTCCATGTACTCGAAAACTGTCTTCGGATATTCGGATGTTTCATCCAGATAACGACCGGATACGTTGGCATTTACGAAATGTCCTTCCTCGTCCAATTCGGAGTTTGCCTGCGCTACATGGTAGTTATCTTCTTCATCGGCTGTCATATATTTAACTTCATTGGTTACGCGCGGGTTTTCCGGATCGGTTTTGTCGATCTTACGGTAAGGCGCTTCAATAAAGCCATATTCGTTGATCTTTGCATAGCTTGCCAGGGAGTTGATCAGACCGATGTTAGGACCTTCTGGTGTCTCGATCGGGCACATTCTTCCGTAATGGGAGTAGTGTACGTCTCGAACCTCGAATCCGGCACGGTCACGGGACAGACCGCCAGGTCCCAGTGCGGACAGACGACGTTTGTGCGTCAGCTCGCCCAGCGGGTTGTTCTGATCCATGAACTGAGACAGCTGGGAAGATCCGAAGAATTCCTTAACTGCAGCCTGTACGGGCTTGATGTTGATCAGAACCTGAGGAGAAATCTCCTCTGCATCATGAGTGGTCATACGCTCACGAACAACTCTTTCCAGTCTGGAAAGACCGATTCTGTACTGGTTCTGCAGCAGTTCGCCGACCGCACGGATACGACGGTTGCCCAGATGGTCGATGTCGTCTTCGTTACCGATGCCGTACTCCAGATGCATGTTATAGTTAATGGAAGCCAAAATATCTTCCTTGGTGATATGCTTCGGAATCAGCTCGTGCACATTCTTGCGAATTGCTTCTGCAAGCGCTTCAGGATCCTGAGAATACTCTTCCAGAATCTGTGCCAGTACCGGATAGTATACCAGCTCTGTCACGCCCAGCTCCTTGGCATCACAATCTACATAGTGGGTCAGCTCAACCATCATGCTGGAAAGCACTTTGACTTTTCTTTCCTCAGTCTGGATATATACATAGGGAACTGCGCTGTTCTGAATCAGGTCAGCCAGTTCTGCTGTTACCTTGGTGCCTGCTGTTGCCAGAATTTCACCGGTTGTGGTATCCACAACATCCTCAGCCAGTTCGTGGCCGCGGATACGGTTGCGCAGCAGCAGCTTCTTATTGAATTTATAACGTCCTACTTTCGCCAGATCATATCTTCTGGGATCGAAGAACATCGCGTTAATCAGGCTTTCTGCGCTCTCTACGCTCAGAGGCTCACCCGGACGGATTTTCTTGTATAACTCTAACAGACCCTCCTGATAGTTCTCAGAAGTGTCTTTTGCAAAGCTGGCTTCAATCTTGGGTTCATCGCCGAACACTTCGCGAATCTCGTCATTGGTGCCAAGACCCAGGGCACGCAGCAGTACGGTGATCGGTACCTTACGGGTACGGTCCACACGAACGTAAAATACGTCGTTGGAATCAGTCTCATACTCCAGCCATGCGCCACGGTTCGGGATTACTGTACAGGAATACAGCTTTTTACCAATCTTATCATGACCGATGCCGTAATAGATGCCGGGGGAACGCACCAACTGGCTGACAATTACACGCTCCGCTCCGTTGATAACGAACGTGCCGGTCTCGGTCATCAACGGTAAATCGCCCATAAAGATCTCGTGTTCACTGATTTCTTCTTTTTCCTTATTATACAGACGTACCTTCACCTTGAGAGGAGCTGCATATGTTGCATCTCTTTCCTTGCACTTCTCAATAGAATACTTCACGTCTTCTTCACACAGCTCGAAGTCTACAAATTCCAGACTCAGATGTCCGCTGTAATCGGAAATCGGAGAAATATCATCAAACACCTCTTTTAAACCTTCATCAAGGAACCACTTATAGGAATTCTTCTGAATTTCTATAAGGTTGGGCATTTCCAATACTTCTTTCCGTCGTGCATAACTCATACGCATGTTCTTGCCGGTGGCAATTGGACGTATTCTGTTTTTTTCCATTGACACTTCACCCCGTTCTTATCATTGATTTCTTGAAACTATTACTTTTCGGTATCTAAGCAAGTAAATCCATTGCATAAAAAATGGCATACTCTAACACAATAGTGCACACTACAATCTAACACAATCCATTCTGTCTGTCAACTGATATTTTTAAAAAATTGCGAAAAGGAAAGGCGTCCGCATTCGCGAACGCCTTTGTGGTAAGATATGGTCTCAATTATTTCAGAGTAACCTTAGCGCCTTCAGCATCCAGCTTCTTCTGGATATCTTCAGCTTCTTCCTTGGAAACGCCTTCCTTCAGAACCTTAGGAGCGCCGTCTACAACTTCCTTAGCTTCCTTCAGGCCCAGACCGGTAACTTCACGAACAACCTTGATAACCTTAACCTTGTTAGGGCCAACCTCGGTCAGTTCTACGTCGAACTCGGTCTTTTCTTCAGCTGCTGCTGCTTCGCCGCCTGCTGCTGCTACAACAACGCCTGCTGCTGCGGATACGCCGAACTCCTCTTCGCAAGCCTTTACCAGATCGTTTAACTCTAATACGGTCATCTCTTTGATTGCTTCAATAAATTCCTGAGCGGATAATTTTGCCATTTTAATTTACCTCCGTTTTAAATTATTGTTTTGTCAGCCGCATCTGCGGCTCAGTTTCTTTTTCGGAAAAAAGATTATTCTGCAGCGGGTGCTTCTTCTGCAGGTGCTGCTTCGCAGTTTGCTGCGCCGCCTTTCTCTGCGATCTGATTCAGAACGCGAGCCATGTTGGTGATAGGGGACTGCATGCTGCCCAGCAATCTGGAAATAAGAGCTTCTCTTCCAGGGATCTTAGCGATCTCCATGATTCCTGCTGCATCGTATGCATTGCCTTCTACAACGCCGCCCTTGATCTCCAGCTTTTCAGCTGTCTTAGCGAAATTAGCCAGCTCTCTTGCAGGAGCGGTTGCGTCGGTAGTAGAGATTGCGATTGCGCTGGGGCCTTCCAGATACGGAGCCAGTGCCTCGAAATCTGTTCCCTTGAACGCAAAGTTCATCATTGTGTTTTTGTACACCTTGTAAGTAACACCAGCTGCACGAAGCTGCTTACGAAGTGCGGTATCCTGATCAACGGTCAGACCACGGTAGTCTACCAGAACAACAGACTGCGCATCTTTCACTGCTTCAGCGATCTCTGCTACTACAGGTGCTTTCAGTTCAACTTTTGCCATTTTCTTACCTCCTTTTAGATTCTTCTGCCGAATAAAAGAAGTTGTTCGTACAAAAAAACCTCTCTATCCAAAGACAGAGAGGGAAATTCATCGCATTTCTTTCACTCCTCGGCAGGCGTTTCATCTTACACCGGTTATCCGGTACCTGCTGTCTTCGGCACGGTCTCAACGACCTTGTTTACATTAGCATAATAGGGAGGGGATTGTCAAGGAGTTTTTCTATTTTTTTATTACAGTTCACTCGTACCTTCTTGTAAGCAGATTTCACGCTTGCATGAAAATCTGCTTACAAGAAGGTACGAAGGGAGCGCCATTTTATGAGCAAAAAGGAGCTGCGAAGCAGCGGAGAGCGTCGAAGACGCGCTTTTGTGAATGGCGCGGGTGAACTGTAACCTCCCGGAAGCTTCTCGCGGTAAACTACTGTTTCACCGCATGTTCTTCGGCATCCACCCGTGGCTCCAGCAGCGGCACAGGTCCCAGCTGTCCAGGCTTGTTGTGTACATCGGTTTCTGTCTGTCGCGGTAGAGCTGGTAATTCCAGTAAAACGAGCCTGCTGCGTTGCAGTCGTTCCAGGTTTTTAACTGCATCCGCGCAACCCTCCGGTAGACCTTTTTACGCCATGCTTCGTCTTTTTCATAGGAAGATTTCCCATAGCGATCCGCCACGCGGTTACACAGGCACCACTCCCCCACCAGCACCGGTGTATAGCGTCCCGCCCGCCGGATCTGGCGTTCGTAAAAGCGTAAAAGAAGCTGATACGGCAGCAGATTATGGAAATGCAGAAAGCTGTCCAGCACCCACAGATAAACGTGGACATCCAACAGGACATTTTTCATACCGTTTTTTACAAAAAAATCTTTCCAGCGGCTCAGCCGGAACCCGTCATGAAACACGATCAACTTCTCCGGAGCCATGACAGCCCGAAGCGTTTCATAGGCTTCTTTATAGAAGGTTTTCAGGAAACGCATGGGCACATGGCTGCTGCCGATTGCTTCTCCCTGATCGAGCGCCTGCTTCCGGCTCGGCGCAAACAGATAGACCCGAAAGCTGATGGGCTCGTTAAGCACTTCGATGCCAAGCAACCCTTTCGGATGCCCGTAACGCTTCCCCAGCCGTTCTAACACATACAATACATAAGCGACCTCTTTCGGATTCCGGTGCCATTTGCAGACACCGGTGATGCCGCCGTTGTCATAGCTGTTCTGCCCGCCCGGCACGGTATGCAGATCGATCAGCACCTTTAACCCATACTTTTCCGCATAGTCCATCGCCTGATCGACATATTCGATGCAGCCGGAATATGGTTTTCTGTCCCCGAACACGAAATACGGAACCGGCAGGCGCACCGCGTTAATGCCGTGCGCAGCAATTTTAGCAAAATCCGTTTCTTCGATATAGGTATCCCTGTGTTTTTTCATCAGCGGACGCAGCTTTTTTGCCGGAACCTTGCGGTTTAACCAGACCTCGTCCTCTGCGCAGTTTTCCTCGAACAAAAATGGCTGCATCCATTTTTCCAGAACAAGCCAGTTGCCAAGATTTACGCCAACGATTTTTTCCCGTTCCTCTGACATAGCTCTGCCTCCTGCGTCAGTTCTGACAGAAAATCTGCTCCTCCATAGCCGGCTTGTAGCAGCTCAGTGTCTTGCTGTCCAGATCGGTTCTATGCATGTCTACTGCGCTGATCTGGTGGTTGTCATAGGTTGTATAATAATAAATTCCTTTGGAAGCGTTGCAGCAGGACGTGTAAATCGTGATCTCATACTTTCCCTCCGCCACCTCGCAGCAGCCTCTCTGCTGATCAACCGAGCCCAGAATGTGGAAAAACTGGCTGACGCTTTCTTTTTCAGAATCCCCGGAAACGGAATTGCATTTCACAAACGCCACGCGCGCAAATCTCGACTCCGAAGAGAGATCTCCCGGAAGCCCCATCGCACCCATACCCCTGCTGTAGCTTGTAAACGGAATCTGGCCGGAAAATCTGTGCTCCGGCTGCTTCGGAGATAATCCTGCATAGTTATTTAACTGGAACATCTGCATCGGAAAGGGCGGGTTATTCGTCAAAACTCCTGCCGGATTGTCATAGACCTGCAGCCCGTCCTTCGTGCATTCCAGCGTTATCGCCCCACTTGCATCCGCAATGATCCAGTGCAGCTGTGCAGCAGGAAAATCTCCAAAGGGCGTTCCGACCAGATTCATCTTTGCAAGCAGTTTTCTGACCTCCTGCAGATTGGCACACTGTCCAAGCACCCATGGAATCAGCTCGTACTGCGCCACATTTTCTCGTCCTTCTTCCACTTTCTGATACACTGCGTTGCCGACAAAATTCAATCCTGCCATGCCGACACCCTTTTCATTGACCGCATCATAGTACAGCGGATATCCATTCGCCACATGTGCCATACCGATCATCCCATAATGCGCATCGCATTTTCCCATATGGCAAAAATCCAACGGAAATTTACGCGGTGTTACCACAATCTCGTCTCCATAAGAAAACTCATAATCCAGCGTCCTGCCGAAATAAAAGTCTTTTGTCTGATACGTTGCTGCTGTACACATAATTTTCTCATCCTTTCTTTGTCACAAATCCATCCCCATCAATCGTTACGCCCGGAGAAATCTTTCTCATATAGGAAAGCACGCGCTCCTTTTCCGTCCCCTGCAGCATCGTTACGCTGCAGTCCTGCTGTCTGCCCGGAATAAACTGCAGGCTCTTAAAGCCATTTGCATCCAGCGTCAGCTTTACCAGACAGGTATCCTGTGCTTTGGAATTAAACAGAAAGTTTCCAAGGCTGTACATCACCGGTGTATCCTCACAGTAACCGAACTGCTGCAGCACATGCGGATGATCTCCGATGATCAGATCCGCACCTGCATTCGAAATTTTGACCGCCTGATCCTTCTGTGCCCAATCCAGCTGATCCGTAGCTTCCGTTCCCCAATGAATATAAACGATCACATAGTCGCTGACCTGTTTGGCGTTTGCAACTACCTCTAACAGTTTGTCCACATTCCAACAGCGAAATACACCCGGACTGTTCTGCGTCGCTTCCTTTGTATCCGGATTCTCTGTCCGCTCGATCTGCGTTGCGGCAACAAATGCGATCTTCTGGTCATTTACAATAAAATAAACCGGCTTGATCGCTTCTTCCAGATTGCGCCCCGCGCCGACATAGGGCATTCCGATTCCATTTAAGGTATCCAGTGTATCCAGAAACGCTATCTTGCCGTAGTCATACGCGTGATTGTTCGCCAGAGAAACGATGTCAGCCCCCATGTCAAGCAGATAGGATGCATATTCCGGCTTGGCACGGAACGTGAATTTCTTGTTTTCTGTCGGAGTTCCACGGTTGCTGTAGGGAAATTCGTTATTTACCATAAAAATGTCCGCGCTGCGCATCACATCCAGCATTTCCTGCGAAATGCTGCCCTCAATGCCCCTGCCGCGCTGGTTCATTTTTACCTTGACCGCATAATGGTCGTCGAACAGAATGTCCCCCGCAAACACAATCGTCGTTTCATTCGGGCTTGCCGCCGTTTTTGCATAAATATTCTGCTGCCGACACAACGCCTCATCTGCAAGCAACGCGTCGTATTTTCCTACGGGCTTTGCCGACTGTGCACTCGCCAAAACGCTTTCCGCCGCCTGAACATCTTCCACAAGGTTCGCCAGCTGGCTTTCCAGCTTCACCGCTACAAGCTGTGGGCTTCCAACAGCCCAGATCATGCTGCAGCCCAAAACTACGCTTCCGAGCGCAATCGTCAAAATCAGCGTAATCAGAAAAATATGGCTTCCATGTCTTTTTCTTCGTCTTTTTTCGATCATAGCTCCTCACTTTTCCTGTAAACATTTTACTGCAGCAACTGCCAGATCATGATTCCAATCCAGAATGCGCCATACAGTAAGATTCCGGGATTTCCAATCATGACCGCCGCTTTCTTTTTACCTAAGGAAGCAACTTTCTCTTCCGGTGCGCAGCATACAAACTTTTTGCGGTTCAGCCACGTCAGAATCAGTCCGGCTCCTGCCATCATCAGAATCAGTGACGCATAAGAGCCGAAAATGAACATTCCGACAATTCCGTTCCCCAGATCCGCCAGAACCGCCAGATTCTTTGTATTTAAAAATTTCGTCAATGTTTCCATCGTATCCATATAGCCCGTTACCCGAAGCATCCATGTGCCGAGGGAAGAGCCGATAAAATTGACCGCCATATGGAGTCCGATGGTATATCGCAGTTTTCCGGTTTTTACATAAATAAATCCCAAAAACAGACCGAGCAGGAACGCATAGGAAAACTGATTCAAATTTCCATGGAACAGTCCAAAAAACAGTCCGGAGGCAAGCACCGCCGTAAGCTCTCCATATTTTACAATCCGCTCCGTCAAAAGCTTCCGAAACAGCAGTTCTTCTGCCGTCGGCGCGATCAAAACTGCAATAATAAACGTCACCCACGGATTCAGCTGCATCACCGTCGATACCAATGGATTATCAACGCCGGTTCCTTTTACCATTCCGATCCCAAAGGTCAGCGCCGTCCCGATCAGGTTTCCTGCGTACATCAGACCGTAGCACATGAGAAATGCTATGATCCACTGTCCTGCGGTCATTTTCCTTTCTTCGATCTTCTGGGCCGGAATTCTTGCTGACCAGCCAGCCCATAAACGGCATGGAAATCCCATACATCGTCAGCATCAGTACGATAAACGAGCTGTTTGCATCCGCCATTACACCCGGCACGAATTTTTTACCGACCATCGCCGCCAGAAACTGTATAGCGTATATTACAATCGATCCTGCCAGATAAGCAAAACCAATTTTCGAAAAGTGTCTTCTGATTTCTTTTTCCATAATTCTCCCTCCGGGCATCTCCCGGACTTTTTCCTACAGTTATTCCTTTGTATCTACCATTGTGACCTG
>ULUQ01033619.1_pt1 | contig 11566 bp, 8 predicted proteins | sample 1958661 | NCBI WGS metagenome assembly ULUQ01 (sample SAMEA4835765, study PRJEB28245) | human gut metagenome | biome: gut microbiome; material: fecal sample | place: Denmark | collected 2008 | reverse complement strand
AAATTGACCCCTCTGTGTCCAAAATTAGTTTACCACTTCATATTCTTCTTCCGAATTTTAACTCAGATTGCTATTTTTACATATAGGGTCAAACTTTCCTTCCTAATATTCCTGCTAGATTTGACTCAGATTTACTTTTTCTCATATAGGGTCAAACTTCCCTTCCTATTCCTCTTCCAAAATTTGACTCAGATTGCTATTTTTACATATAGGGTCAAGCTTCTCCCCTAATATCCCTGATAGAATTTGACTCAGATTTACTCTTTCTCATATAGGGTCAAACTTCCCTTCCTATTCCTCTTCCAAAATTTGACTCAGATTGCTATTTTCTCGTATATGGTCAAACTTCTCCCCCTAATATCCCTGCTAAATTTGACTCAGATTTACTTTTTCTCATATAGGGTCAAACTTTCCTTCCTATTCTTCTTCCGAATTTTGACTCAGATTGCTATTTTGCATATAGGGTCAAATTCCACTTCAATACAGAACACATAAGGGCGGATAGTCCTTATTGAATATATAAATATATTGACTAAGCGGCACAAAGCAGCTTCAATACAGAGCGCGTAAGAGATGAAATTGGAATAAATATAGCTTCTAATATATCGTTAGTCACATACTTAGGACACGTTGGCGCTTAGACGCTAAATGTGGGGCTGCCGCACTAAGAAATTAGTGTGACAGCCCCGTATTTAGTACCTTATCAGCCACTGTGGGCAGATAGTAGGAAGAACATGCCTGACGTCGATATATTAAAAGCTATTTTTTACATAATATGATGTGAATGTCAAAAGTGAATTTTGCCACTCACTGATGTAACCGGATTGCTTCATTGCCATGCAATTTCCGCAGTCCCAGGACACCTTAAGCCACATAAAATGGTGTATTCACACCTTTTTATTCCGTTTTCGGTGTTCGGCGTGTCAATGTCAGTATCAACATCAATGCCAGTATCAATGTCAATGTCAACGTCAATGCCAGTATCAATATCAATGTCAATGCCAATGCCAGTATCAATATCAATGCCAATGCCAGTATCAATGTCAATACCAGTATCAGTATCAACGTCAATGCCAATAATTAAATCGCAAAGTGCATCACCAAGTAAATCACCAAGTAAATCACCAAATAAGTAAATTACCGAATAAGTAAATCACCGAATAAGTGAATCACGAAATAAATAAATCAAGCATCAATATTTCTAAAGAAGCTCCTTAAAGAAGTTCTTTAAAGCAGTTCCTTAAGCAGCTTATTAACCATACCAGGATTAGCCTTACCCTGCATAGCCTTCATAGTCTGGCCTACAAGGAATCCGATAGCCTTCTCCTTACCTGCTCTGTAATCAGCTACTGACTGTGGATTATCAGCTATAACCTTCTCAACAGTTGCCTTAAGTGCACCTTCGTCATTAACCTGCTTAAGTCCATTTTCCTCAATATACTTATCTGGATCAATGTCCTCGTCAAATATCTTCTCGAATATTTCCTTAGCAACATTACTGTTAATAGCGCCCTCATCTGCAAGCTCAATAATTCTTGCAAGACTCTTAGGTGAGAATGTGATATCCTCAGGATCCATATTCTTTTCCTTTAAAATACGCATAGTCTCTGTAATAAGCCAGTTAGATACTTTCTTAGGCTTATTGCATAATGCTGTTGTTTCTTCAAATATATCAGCAAGCTTCTTAGAATCAGTAATCATATTGATATCATAGTCAGGAATTCCGAATTCTTCCTTATAACGAAGCATTTTCTCATCCTTAAACTCTGGCTGTGCTTCCCTGATAGTATCAAGCCATTCCTCACTTATGTGGATTGGTACAAGGTCTGGGTCTGGGAAATATCTGTAATCCTGTGCATCCTCTTTAGAACGCATAGCATAAGAATATTCCTTATCATCATTCCATCTTCTTGTTTCCTGAACAACCTGTCCACCAGCTTCAATTATATCAATCTGTCTTGCTGTTTCAGCCTCAATCGCTCTCTGGATAGCTGAAAATGAGTTAAGATTCTTAGTTTCTGTTCTTGTACCGAACTCAGTACTGCCTTTTTCCCTTACTGAAAGGTTGACATCAGCTCTCATAGAACCTTCCTGAAGCTTACAATCAGATGCTCCAAGATACTGGATAGTATTTCTTAACTTAGTAAGATAAGCAATAACCTCTTCTGCATTTCTCATATCTGGCTCAGATACGATTTCTATAAGAGGCACACCTGAACGGTTATAATCAACATAGGATACATCCTCCCATTCATCATGTATAAGCTTACCTGCATCCTCTTCCATATGAATCTCATGAATTCTTATAGACTTCTCTGTTCCATCTTCAAGCTTTACGTCTACATGTCCATCACGGCATATAGGCAGATAAAGCTGTGATATCTGATAATTCTGTGGATTATCAGGATAGAAATAATTCTTTCTATCGAACTTGCAGTCTCTTGTTATAGAGCAGTTAGTTGCAAGACCAACCGCCATAGCATACTCTACTACCTTCTTGTTAAGAACTGGAAGAGAGCCTGGCATACCTGTACAAACAGGGCATGTGTGTGTATTAGGTGCTCCACCAAATGCTGTTGAGCAGCCGCAGAATATCTTAGTCTTTGTAGCAAGCTCAACGTGAACTTCAAGACCAATAACTACTTCATAATCTTTCATTGCCTGACCTCCTCCTTATTCAAATCTTCCTCGTGCCTGTTCATATGAATATGCAGCACGGATTATATTATTTTCCTTAAAGCAGTCACCTATAAGCTGTACACCTATTGGAAGTCCCTTAGAATCTTTTCCACAAGGTACACTTATTCCTGGAAGACCTGCAAGGTTAACTGATATTGTATATATATCGCCAAGATACATCTTGATAGGGTCTGCTAAAGATGAGCCTATCTTAGGTGCAGTTGTTGGTGCAACAGGTCCAAGTATTACATCATACTTTGCAAATGCTTCATCAAATGCTTTCTTAATAAGAGCCTTTACTCTTAATGCTTTTAAATAGTAAGCATCATAATAACCTGAGCTGAGAACGAATGAACCAAGCATTATTCTTCTCTTAACCTCTGGTCCAAAGCCCTCTGAACGTGTCTTCTTATACATATTGTGAAGACCTTCATACTCACTTGTCCTATAACCATACTTAACACCATCGAATCTCTCAAGATTAGAGCTTGCCTCAGCGGCAGCTATTGTATAGTAGGTAGGTATAGCATACTCTACAAGGCTTAAGTCGAATTCTTCAACTATAGCACCCTTTTCCTCAAGCACTTTGGCTGCCGACATAACAGCTTCCTTAACCTCAGGATCAAGTCCATCTCCAAAGTAATCTCTTGGAATACCTATCTTAAGTCCATTAACATCATCTACTAAAGCCTTTGTAAATGCTGTATCTTCTCTCTTTACTGATGTAGAATCCTTATCATCCTTTGCTGCTATAACTTCCATAATAGTAGCACAGTCTGTTACATCCTTACATAATGGTCCTATCTGATCAAGTGATGAACCATAGGCTATAAGTCCATATCTTGAAACAGTACCATAAGTAGGCTTCATACCTACAACACCACAATAAGATGCTGGCTGTCTTATAGAACCACCTGTATCTGAACCAAGCGCCGCAAAGCACTCATTTGCTGCAACTGCTGCAGCCGAACCACCTGATGAACCACCAGGAACGTGTTCTGTATTTCTTGGATTCTTAGTTGCTCCGAATGCACTTGTTTCTGTTGTTGAACCCATAGCGAACTCATCCATATTAGTCTTACCGATAATAACTGCACCAGCCTCCTGAAGTCTTATAACTGCTTCAGAAGAAAATGTTGGAACAAAGTTACCAAGTATTTTAGAAGAACATGTTGTAAGCATGCCTTCTGTACACATATTATCCTTAATAGCAAAAGGTACACCCGCTAAAGGTCCTGTAAGCTTTCCAGCCTTGATATCCTCGTCAGCCTTAGCTGCTGCCTGTAATGCTTTTTCCTTGTCAAATGTCACATAGCAGTTAAGCTCTGCTTCAGACTTTTCAATCTGAGCAACAACAGCCTGCATAGCTTTTACCGCTGTCACTTCACCTGCCTTAATCTTTGCAGCAAGTTCAACGGCTGTACAATCTAATAAACTCATAGCATTTTTCCTTTCCTGCATATATTTCGTTATTGTACATAACATATTTCGTTATCGTACATAACACGTTTCATTATCGTACATAACGCATTTCGTTATCGTACATAACACATTTCGTTATCGTACATAATATATTTCGTTATTGTACATAACATATCCCGATATTGTATTATCTGCCTGACGTAAAACACAATAAAATACAATATTATTACTCTACCGTCTTAGGAACTATAAATCCATATTCATTAGCCTCTGGTGCATTGGCAAGTGTATCCTTGCTTCCATCACCATTAGTAACAACATCCTCCCTCATGACATTATTCACAGGAAATACGTGTGACATAGGCTCAACGCCTGTTGTATCAAGTTCGCCAAGCTTATCTATATAATCAAGCATGCTTGCCATATCCTTCTTGGCATCCTCTTTTTCCGACTCAGAAAGCTCAAGCTTAGCAAGAATACCTACATATTCGATAGTTTCATCACTAATCACATTAGCCATAACATATCATCCTTTCTTTCATATTAACGTCTTATATTTTTCCTTTGATATCTGCGAATTGCTCCGCTGCATTTGATATCCTCGAATTACTCCGTTGCATTTGCAGCTTACACAATTATATAAACATTAGAAATTCGCTGATTTACTTTGCAAATCGCTGCTTTCCCATGTTTAGGCAGATCAAAAAAATCTTTGATATAAGGATTTTTCCCATTAGTCCCTGACTTTAATATGAACCTCTCTTAACTGCTGTTCTGTCACTTCATTAGGTGCTCCACACATAAGATCCTGTGCTGTACCACTCATTGGGAAAGGAATAACCTCACGGATATTCTCTTCATTTCTAAGGAGCATAATCATACGGTCAACACCTGGTGCCATACCTGCATGTGGTGGTGCGCCAAACTGGAATGCGTTGTAAAGTGCTCCAAACTTAGCCTTAAGTACTTCTTCATCATATCCGGCAATTTCAAATGCCTTAACCATAATCTGCATATCATGGTTACGCACAGCACCTGATGATAATTCAACACCATTACATACGATATCATACTGATAAGCAAGAATATCAAGTGGATCCATAGTATTAAGTGCTTCAAGACCACCCTGTGGCATAGAGAATGGATTGTGTGTGAAACCAATCTTCTTAGTTTCTGGGTCTCTTTCAAACATAGGGAAGTCATTTACATAACAGAATCTGTATGCATTTTTCTCTATTAAATCGAGGCGTGCGCCAAGCTCGTTACGAATCTGTCCTGCAAAGAATGCAGCCTTATCTTCCTTATCAGCGATAAAGAATATTGTATCTCCTGCCTGAAGTCCTGCAAGCTCTCTGATTTCGCCCTTAAGCTCATCTGGGATAAACTTATCAATAGGGCCCTTATATGAAAGGTCTTCAAGAACCTCAAGGTAACCAAGTCCACCCATACCGATTCCTGTAGCGAACTTAAGAAGCTTCTCATGCTGTCCCTTTGAAAGCTTGGCATGAACATTGATAGCTCTTACAGTCTTGTTCTGGAAAGGCTTAAATGTACATTTATTGAAGAAATCGGACAAATCAATAATTCTAAGTGGATTTCTAAGGTCTGGCTTATCAGAACCGAATTCAAGCATAGCCTGCTTATAGCTTATGATTGGATAAGGTGCCTGTGTTACAGCTGCACCCTCTGGTGCGAACTTTGCAAATGTTTCTGTAAGCACTTCTTCACCTACTGCAAATACTTCTTCCTGAGTAGCAAAGCTCATCTCAAAGTCTAACTGATAGAACTCTCCTGGTGAACGGTCAGCTCTTGCATCTTCATCTCTGAAGCAAGGAGCTATCTGGAAATACTTATCAAAACCAGATACCATAAGAAGCTGCTTATACTGCTGTGGTGCCTGTGGAAGTGCATAGAACTTACCCTTATACTTTCTTGATGGAACAATATAATCTCTTGCGCCTTCTGGTGATGAAGCACAAAGAATAGGTGTCTGGATTTCAAGGAAGCCCATGTCTGTCATCTTCTGACGAAGGAATGATATAACCTTTGAACGGAATATCATGTTATCCTTAACCTTAGGATTTCTTAAGTCTAAGTATCTGTACTTAAGTCTTACATCTTCTCTTACTTCCTTAGATGTCTGGATTTCAAATGGAACCTGCTGGTAAACCTGTCCTAATACTGTAATCTTCTTAGCTTCAAGTTCAATAGTTCCTGATGGAATCTTAGGATTATATGTTTCCTCATCTCTCTGCTCCATAACACCATCGATACTGATACACTCTTCCTTCTTGATACCCTTTAAGAGTTCTGGTTCACGGATAACTACCTGTAATACTCCGTACATATCTCTTAAATCGATAAATGAAACTCCACCGTGGTCACGGATGTTCTCAACCCATCCTGATACCTTCATCTGCTTTCCAATGTCGTTCTCACTTACATTCTGTAATGTGACATCTCTGTAAATGTTTGCCATTTTTTAATAGCTCCTCTCTTATAGTTTTATATTGTTAATGTGTGTCTTGTTGCAGCTGATAAATATATTACTCCTGCTTTCTGCAAAGGCTGTAACGATATAGCTTAGTGGCAATCGTTATCTGCACGCAAAAAATCCCGGAATGCCTTACCAGCATTCCGGGACGAATAATACATAATTATCCGCGGTACCACCCGCATTGAACGAAATCTGCTTCTGAATAGCTGTTCATCAATAAACTTAACCCCCACAAGCTTCTTATCATTCCTCTTTAAGTACTTAACGCGTACAACGTAATAACCTACATATATCACCTGATACTTTTCATAACAACTTTTCTGATAACCATTTAAAAATCTATGCATTAAAGATAGCTTCAGCAGTAACGGCAATATAATTCAGATATTCAACTCCAGAGCGTTCCTCTTGACAATTCCCTGCGGATGCTTTCAGTCGGCGGCATCAACTTTCCTGTCAGGTTCCATGAAAAGAAGTCTCTTTCCCAGTCTTTAATATATTCATATAGTTGAATAATAGCATATCCTTATGAATCATGTCAATCTATAACACCATTTTCTTTTGCATAATTTTATTTATATTTTTCAATTTTCTTTTGCAAATCTTATGCACATATTCATGGATATATATATTCATTACACTCTGTATACCCAGTTATCCTTTCTTGTATGGCACTGTGGCTCATCTCCATCTGCGTATCCAAGTATACAATGTCCGATTCCTTCATAATCACCTTCTATGCCAAGTGATTTGAGTATCTCTTTACCCTCTGCACTTTCAAACTCTTCCTTAGCTCTATGTATCCAGCAGCTATCTACTCCAAGTGCATGTGCTTCAAGCATAAGATTACCCATAACTAATGAACCATCATATACATATGTAGGCATACTCTTATCAGCCAGGACAACAAGTACAACCGGTGCACCATAAAATGGATCAAAGTCTTCTGGTTTACCCATAAATGCAGCATTCATCTTAGAAAGCTTATCTCTAAGCTCCTTATCAGTAACAGCGAGTATAATAGGTGACTGCCTGTTCATGCCTGTAGCTGCATATGTTCCAGCTTCAACTATCTTATCTATTATATCTGCAGGAACCATGTCACTTTTATACTTTCTTACACTTCTTCTTGTCTTAATTATTTCCAATATATCACTCATAGTAAACTTCCTTTCCGATAGTGCTACGTAAATAATTTTTTATATTCGCAGCTTAATCAATAATTTCAGTTAATTCTACACTTCATAATCAAGGCATGATCTTACAGCTGTATATGGACGAACCTTCCCATCTGCAACTGCAACGTGTAGTGGATTAGTGCTGTATGCCTTAAGCGCATCTGCATCTGTAAATGTTGTATCAAGCATAACATCTACTGTTGATGATGGTAAACCATTAATATTAACCTTGACATCTACAAGTCCTGGCACTTTTCCTGCAAGTCCCTCAAGTCCTTCCTTGATACCTGCCTTTACATTTTCCTTTTCTTCTGCTGTAAGTTCTTCTTTTAACTTCCATAATATAACGTGTTTAACCATAATTATTAATCTCCTTTTGTGTAAAACTTTTTATAATTATAATATTATTTTTAAGTATTTTACAAATATTCTTTTAATGTTCTTCATAATCATTTATTATATATTTTTGTTCTTTTGTCTGCACTTTTACCACTTTCATATCAAAAGGTATTAACGCATATTCACTATATACATAACAATTACCCAGTTATATGCAGCATCCCAATAAGCACAACAGCAGCCAGTCCATAGTATGTGACAACAGCAACGAGATCATTGATTGTTGTTATAAGTGGGCCTGAGGCTACAGCAGGGTCTATCTTTATCTTATGGAAGAACATTGGTGTAAGCACACCAATAAGGCTTGATATAAGCATTGCAAGCAGTAAAGATGCACCTACACAGCCTGATATTGCAAATGCATAGTGCCATGGCTTGCCCTTAACCACCATAATATATATTCCAAGCAGTAAGAATGCCATAGAACCAAGCAGTAAGCCATTCGCAAAGCCTATGCGCATCTCTTTTAATACGAATTCAAACTTCTGCTTAGCTGATATATCTTCATCCATAAGAACTCTGATTGTAACAGCAAGTGACTGCGTTCCTACATTTCCTGCCATATCAAGGATGAGTGACTGGAAACACACAATAATTGCAAGCTGTGACACTACATTCTCAAATATACCTACTACTGATGATACGCCCATGCCAAGGAACAGTAACAGAATAAGCCAGGGAAGTCTTTTCTTCATACTTGCAAAAAGACCCTCTGTGAGGTCATTCTCCTCTGTTAAACCGGCAAGCTTTGCATAATCATCGCTCATCTCTTCATCTACCGCTTCTACGATATCAGAAGATGTGATAACACCTATTATTTCTTTGTCTTTATTTAATACTGGAATTGAATCTTCGCTGTAATCCTTTAAGTCTTCGATACATTCGCTCATCTTTTCGTGAGCATATACATATGGATATGATGTGCTTATTATATCCTCAAGCTTCTGGTACTCTCTTGCAACAATGAGGTCTTTCAAGTCTATCGCACCATAATATTTATTATTATCATCAACAACATATATTGTGTTGACATTATCATTTTCCTCCGCCTGCGAAACAAGCTCTTTCATGGCTTCTTTTATTGTAAGTCCGTTGTGTATACATATGAAATTAGTAGTCATCTTACTACCAATCTCATTATCATCATATGAATAAATCAGGCATACATCTTCCTTTGCACCCTTTTCCATATGTGATATAAGTGCCTGTCTTTCTTCTTCTGACACATTATCAAGAATATCAACCGCATCATCTGCATCCATATTTTCAAGGACATCTGCTGCCTCATCTACAGATAATTCCTCTATATACTCTGGTGTATCTTCCAGATATGAGAAAATCTCTGCTGTCCAGTCTATACCAAGAATTTTATAAAGCTTTATTCTTGTATCTTTGTCCAGAAGCTTGATTGCCTCTGCTATATCATTCTCATGATACTTTGATAACTTCTTGCGGATTACTTCATCAGATTTGCTGCTTTTAAGAATTCTAACAATATCCTTGCTATAATCCTTATGCATAACTACATTTGATAGAATCTTATTCATCATTATTCTCCTTTCATTCTGACAAGAACAATGACTAAGATTAGAAAAAATGTGACTTTAACAGACTATTGCACACGCCCTTTTAAGAAACGCAGACAATAGCTTTGTCGGCTTATAATCTATGTCATTGTTCCCTATTTGAGGACTATCATGCCCGTCCATTACCGTCACCTCACTTTTATTTTTATATACTGCATAATATCAGCAGCCGTATATAATACTCTTACGGCGGTTTTATTTTATAATCTGTAATTTATTATGTCAACTAAAATCAATGTAAAATCAGAACTAAAATCTAATAATTACTCTTAACAATAATCAAATAATAAAATTTATCAGCTTTGATTAAAATCAAAAAATGACAGCCCACCACACTTATGTGAATGAACTGTCATCTTTGAATTTTTAATTAATCTGCATTTATTTTATTACATATTCTTTTTTCTTCTTTGTAATAAAACACCTGTTACGCCTGAACCTATAACAAACATTAACCATACTAACACTACCGGATACATTGTATCTGCTGTAGCAACATCATTATCAACTGTCTCTGATGAACCTTCTGATATAGCATTTGTTTTATCAGAATTACTAGAGGCTGTACTTCCATTATCTGTAATACCTGTTGATGAATTATCCTTTGTTGCGGCTTCATTATTATCTGTTGTTGGTTTGTTATTATCTGTAGTTGGTTTGTTATCGCCTGTTGTTGGCTTATTATCACCCGTTGTTGGCTTGTTATTATCCGTTGTTGGCTTATTGTCATCTGTAGTTGGCTTGTTATTATCTTCCGTGCTCTTTACTGTATCACTGTATACAATAGCATATGTTGAAAATCTGTCTGTTGCAAATGTGATAGTATTATCTTCTGCATTGTATGTAGCATCTATATTTTCTGATACTCCGTTATGAATTCTTATTACACCATACTCTCTTTGTATTGCTGCATCCTTATTGACAATACTATCTGGAACTGCAACCTTAAGAGTTATAGCTGAATTTAATTCATGAACACTATTTGTATTACCATCTACAGTTTTATTAAGTGCGATGTCAAGTATTGTACCAATCTTTTCACCAGCTTTAAGCTTATCGTCAATCAGCCTCTTATCACTGTCGGTTACTGTCTTTTCGATATTGCTTATATCAAATGAAACTTCTACTTTAGCACCATCATTAACAGCTTTAATTTCATCTTCTGTAAGAACACTGTTAATCACTTCATCTTTTGAACCTTCAATGCTTGTATCTGGTGTGTCTTCTTTCTTTACAACCTCGACCTTAATATCTACCTTAACTTCTTCCTTAATCATAGGAATTATTGTAATGTCTGCCCTATCTCCACATACTGTACAATGATGTGACTTGCTTCCTGTTTCTGTAGTTGTAGCTTCCTTATCTATAGTCCATTCTACACTGTAATGATGTCCAAGGGCTTCTACTGCTTCTGTCTTTGTAACATTACATCTTGTACATGTATATGTCTTCTCTCCAGCTTCAGTACATGTTGGTGCCTTTGTTTCTTTTCCTTCACCCCACTCATGTCCTAATGCTTCTATAACAGTTATTTCTGACTTGCTGTCACAGCCTGGTCTTGTACAGTGATGTGACTTGCTTCCTGCTTCCTCGCAAGTTGCTTCCTTATCTACTGTCCATTCTTCACTATAAGCATGACCTAAGGCTGCTACGACTTCTGTCTTTGTTGCATTACATCTTGTACATGTATATGTCTTCTCTCCAGCTTCAGTACATGTTGGTGCTTTTGTCTCTTTTCCTTCGCCCCATTCGTGTCCTAATGCCTCTATAACTGTTACTTCTGACTTACTGTCACAGCCTGGTCT